>Ga0214473_10004360_pt1 | contig 17029 bp, 5 predicted proteins | sample RVTome_7_FD_203509 | JGI IMG/M metagenome (GOLD analysis project Ga0214473, IMG submission 203509) | Soil microbial communities from uranium-contaminated site in the Upper Colorado River Basin, Wyoming, United States - RVT98D197 | ecosystem: Environmental > Terrestrial > Soil > Contaminated >... | reverse complement strand
TCCATGGATTTTTGCAGGAATTTTGGGTCTGATGTCGAATAGGAGTAACAAACATCATCAGCATATTCGTTTGTGTTTGCATATTGACAAGGGAGTAGTAGAAGGGGCAGCAAGGGGAAGATCTAATTTAATAAGACATCCCTACAAATATTAACTTAAGCCAGCTCATATTGTCTTGCTTTGTTTGGGCTGGTTTTTTTGTTTTCAAGAAGGTTTTGCCGCTTTCAAAGCGGGAGTTTCAGTAGGCGAACTCTACTCTCCTCAAAAATAGCGATTGCTCCTTTTTCGAGTTCAGGAGCAGTCTTTGAAAGATTTTTATCAAGAAGGTTGCTGATAGTGATGGGACGGTCGGCTCTTTCTAACCCTAGATCGAGTAGGTGGACAGCATCATGACCTTTGGATTGAAGATGTGTTGTTGTAGAGCGGGAGATGGGCATGTCAGCAAGGAAGCGCATCAGGCGCTCTTTGTCGGGATGATGTGTTCCTCAGTTGCCCAAGCCGCATACTCAAGAGCTTCCTTGATATCTTCTGGTTCTAAAGCCGGATATTCCTCAAGAATTTCTTCGACCGTCATTCCCGCAGCTACCAGTTTAACTACTGTTGACACTGGAATTCTTAAACCTCGGATGCAGGCTTGTCCGCCCATCACTTCAGGATCAAAGGTTATTCTTTCAAAAGCCATTTATCCCACTCCTTCTGATGATTTCAGTGGTGACTTCTGCCATCATCATAGAGTTGTATTGATAAGGGGTCAACATAACACTACTGAAGCAAGGGAAATGAAACCTTTGGGACAGATTTGGTTGAGATTGAAAAGAAACTTGAAAATTAAGGTGGCGCGGCAGTTGATCTGCCGCTTTAAAGAAAGGTAGTTGCCCAATTCATTGGGCTAAGAAGCATATGAAGCTCGATAAATCGAGCGACTACAAAAATATGGGGGTTGTCCCTAAGGTTAAATGGTCTTGAGAGCAAATGGAGGGAAGCCATGGAAAGAAAAAATAGAACAAGGACCGGAAGCAGATTGCGGCACGTACTGATTATCATTGCGTTCATATTTTCCCTATCATTTTTCTTGCCAAGCACCGCTTTTGCTGGAATTGGCGAATGGACGAGCAATGGACCGGATGGCGCCGACGTTCAAGAGATTGCTGTGGACCCAAGCAATTCCAATTTGGTGTATGCTGCAACCAGCAATGGTGTATACAAGAGTACTAATGGTGCTCAAACATGGACTCAAACTGAATTGACAGGGTTTTCTGGTGCAATTGCAGTTGATCCTTTTAGTCCAAATGTATTATGGGTTGGAGCTTGGAATGGATTAAATGGACAGCTTTACAAGAGTGTTGATTTTGGAACCACGTGGAGCGAAATAGTTGTTGTGCCAAACGCTGGCACTATTCGAGCTATCATCGTTGCAGGAACAACACCAACGACAGTTTTCGTGAGCCTTTTTGGCACTCCGTACACTTCAAGGGGGACTTATATGAGCACAGATGCTGGGCTCACTTGGACGGAAACAGGACAAACACCCTTTGGTAGTACAGAAACCGAGGCCTTTGCAGTCGATCCCGCAAATCCAATGATTGTGTATGCATGTACATATGGCTATGGCGGAGTTTACAAAACAACTGATTGTGGTAGTACATGGACCAGTATCATAGGTGGAGAGAGCCATATGGCTTCATCTATTGCTATAGATCCCAACAATTCTCAGATTATCTATCTAGGTTTTCAGGCAGACAGCTGGGGTGTGTTTAAGACAACTGACGGTGGAGTGACCTGGGATTCAACCGGTATGAGATCTGGAGGTGTTTATTCGGTTGCCGTAGATCCATTAGATTCAAACATAGTTTACGCCGGCACCACAAGTGGCCTATACAAAAGCTTAGATGGAGGGACAAGCTGGAGTGAAGTAGCTACTGGTTTACCATCTCCTTGGACAAACTCTATAGTATTCAGTAATTCAAATCCATCCATCATTTATGTAGGTGGCAATGGTTTGTACAAAAGCATAAATTCTGGAGCTACATGGGGTGAGGCATATACTGGAATGCACAATTCCTATGTTTATGCCCTAATCGCTGACCCAACCAATGCCAACGTTTTGTATGCGGGAACTACGAATGGAGTGCACAAAACTACAGATGGAGGAGCTTCGTGGAGTTCATCAAATAATGGACTTGGCAATCGTTTTGTCTGGGCCTTAGCTATCGACCAGTTTGATCCTAACATTGTCTACGCAGGAACCAGCAATGGAATGTACCGAACAGATAACGGCGGCTTAAGTTGGATTGAGCTAGGAGAGACTGGCGATCCTATGCCAGAATTCCCCGCTGGGAATGACATCCGTGCAATCGCAACGGATCCTTCCCTTCCAGATACAGTCTACGCAGGTGACATCTATTGGGGTGTGCTGTATAAAAGCACAGACCGAGGCGTAAGCTGGAACGGGACTGGATTCGGCCAAGGTGGTGCATCCGGAATTTGGTCAATCGCTGTTGACCCAACTGATGCAAACACTCTATATGTAGGAACAGAGTATGCTCCAACCGGTTGCTATAAAACAACAAATGGGGGAACTCTATGGGGTCAAATAAATAACGGGTTCTTCGACAACTGCTATTTTTCGCTCGTCATTGATCCATCAAATCCTCATACCTTATATGCAGCTACTCGTCCAACAGGGGCAACAGGGGGAGGAGGAGTCTTCAAGAGCACTAATGGCGGTGACAGCTGGATTTGGGTAAGCTCTGAGCTTACTGATGGAAACGTTACGAATTTAGCCATCCACCCGGCAGATTCAAACACGCTATATGCTGCCACGTTTGGAGGTGTTTTCAAATCCATTGACGCTGGTGCGAATTGGACTATGCTAGGAACTGGTTTAACAAGTGCATGGAGTATTGCGATCAATCCAACGAGTCCCACCACAATTCACGCAGGCACAATATACGGAGGAGTTTTCAGTTATACGGAAACGGCTGACACGACTCCACCATCCACTCCAATACTTACTGGCTCAGCTCCAAGCTCTGCACAGATAAATCTATCTTGGACAACTTCAACAGACAACGTAGGTGTGTCTGGATACAATATTTATAATGCTGATACGAATACTTGGCTTGCCACAACCTCAGATACTTCTCACAGCTTCACTGGTCTCACTCCGAATACCGCCTATAGATATTATGTCATAGCATTTGATGCAGCCGGCAATTCGTCTTCGCCCAGCAACACGGTTCAAGTTACGACGCAGACTGCGAATACAGCGCAAGCAAATCAACTGACCACAGACCCTTCAATGGATTACGGGCCGGATTGGAGTAGAGATGGAGCCAAGATAGCTATTATCTCCAATAGAGCAGGAAATGATGATATCTGGATAATGAATTCGGATGGGTCAAGTCAGTCACAACTTACCACAGATCCAGCTGCCGACAGTCGACCGGCTTTTGGCCCAGATGGAGCCAAGATAGCATTTGATTCAATGCGGTCAGCGAGTACTGATATTTGGGTTATGAACTCAGATGGTTCTAATCAGGTTCAACTAACTACTGACCCAGGTATCGACTGGCGGCCAGCTTTTAGTCCTGATGGGACGAAGATTGCTTTTCGCTCAAATAGAGCAGGAAGTGATGATATTTGGGTCATGAATTCAGACGGTTCTAATCAGGTTCAAGTGACGACTGATCCATCCTTTGATGACGAGCCGGCTTTTAGTCCTGATGGAACAAAGATTGCTTTTCGTTCAAATAGAGCCGGAAGCGATGATATTTGGGTGATGAATTCAGACGGGTCTAATTTGGTTCAACTGACTACTGATCTTGCTTTGGATAGTATGCCAGCTTTTAGCCCCGATGGAACGAGGTTAGCCTTCATGTCAAATCGATCTGGCAATAATGACATCTGGATGATGAACTCAGATGGCACGGGACAAGAGCAATTGACTTTTGATCCAACCCATGACGGCCATCCCACCTGGAACCCTCAAGGAACCAGAATTGCCTTTGCATCAGACAGAGCGGGAAACAGAGACATTTGGGTCCTTGAGCTGGAAGATACTTGGACCCAAGTAAATTTCGACGGCTTTGGAACTATTAGCAATCAAGAAATTCGTTCAATGACCGCTTTCAACGGTCGTCTGTATGCAGGGACCTCGAATTGGTCAACCGGCTGCGAAATATGGCGATCTTCAAATGGTGCAACCTGGGAACAAGTGGGATTCAATGGATTCGGAGATTGGGCAAACAGAATGGTCCTAGGCATGCAAACCTTCAATGGCTACATATATGCAGGAATACAAAATGAAGTAACCGGCTGTGAGATCTGGAGGAGTCCTGATGGTATGAACTGGACCCAAGTCAATCTCGATGGCTTCGGCAATTCTAACAACCGTTATACCGGAAGAATGCAAGCGTTTGATGGTTTCCTGTACACTGGAGCTGGAAACGATACAGACGGTGCCCAGATCTGGAGAAGCGCAGACGGCACAGCTTGGGAGCAAGTAGTCTCAGGAGGATTTGGAGATCCAGCCAATACAAGAACTGGAACCCTGCAAGTCTTCAACGGTTTCCTATACTCTGGCCCAGGTAATCCAAATAGTCCCAAAGGATGCGAAATCTGGCGCACGGCTGACGGGACCAACTGGACTCAGACCAACGTCGATGGCTTCGGTGATCTTGAGAATAGAGCCGTAACCTCAATGGAAGTCTTTGATAGCCATCTTTACGCCGGCATGCGCAACGATCTTGCAGGGAGCGAAATTTGGCGTACGTCAGATGGTATAGCCTGGGAACGCGTTGCCTCTGGTGGATTTGGGAATTCCGGAAATGTTGCCCTCCGAATGTCGGCATTTGAGGACAAGCTCTACGCGGGGACTTTCTCGGTTCCGCCATGGCTAGGAACCTCTCAAATCTGGAAAACCTCAGATGGCGTTACATGGACTCAATCCAGTGATGCCGGCTTTGGTGATCCGCAAAACGTGAGTATCTTTGCAATGCAGGTCTTTGCCGGCCAACTCTACGCCGGCACCCGGAACGCGATGACAGGTGGTGAAATTTGGAGATACACTTCCGCCAGCTTTGTTCTACCCCCAACTCTACACGGCCCAGCCTCAAGCAATGATGGAGAAGTAAAGGTCTATGGAACAACTTCTGCCAATGCCCTGGTTAAGGTATATCATTCCGTAAATGGAGAGATAGCACAGACAACGGCTGACAGCTCTGGAAACTGGCATGCTACTGTCACATTGGCAGCAGGCACCCACAATCTTACTGCTGCAGCAACTCTGTGGGATAATACGAGTGATCCCTCCGAGCCATATACTGTGGTGGTAAGCCCTACTGTGCCTGAGATCGGAGTAGCTGAGGCAACCGATGATACCGGCACTTCTTCTGTTTCCGATCCGGAGACGGATATCTCGGAGATCACCAGCTTTAGCTGGAGGAGCTTTACTATTGATATACCCGTCAGCAATAATCCAACTTCGGTTACCGCTTTGATAAACGGTACTACGTATACACTAAATGATCCTGATCATGATGGTACGTTCTCTCTTACTCTGAATCCTTATACATTGCCGGGGCGGCAAAGCTATGCGGTGGAGGTAAGAGTTGAAGATTCTTTAGGCAACACCTATTCCCAACAAGTTATGGAAATAGAGCTTATTGATCCTAGCGGATATGTATATGATGCTGTCCTTGGAACCTCGGTTCGCATTCAAGGAGCAACAGCTACACTGTATACATCACCAGGAGGAGTGCTCTGGAATGCAGCATTATATGGACAGGTAAATCCTCAAATTACGGATAGTCAAGGAAACTATGGCTGGAACGTGCCCGCAGGAAGCTACTATGTGGTGGTCTCTAAAGCCGGATACCAGACAACAACAAGCGCAACTGTAACTGTTCCTCCACCGGTTACGACTCTAAATATCGGTATGCAACCAACGGCAGCTCCGCCTGGACCTGCAACCGGGGCAAATACCTATTCACTGATGATGTTAGCACTAACAGGTATTGGTTTAGGGGTGTTGATGTTGAGGAGACAAACCGCAGACCCGGCTTCCTAAGGAGTCCAGTCGCAGCAAAGATTCTCACATTGGCAAATTATGGAAGGAAATTTGGAGTTGACGTCGAATAAGTCCAGCAATATCAATAACGTACTTGCATGTTGACAAGGGAGTAGCAAAAGAGGCAGCAAGGGGAACGTCTAAACAATTTAACAAGATATCCCTACAAATATTAACTTAAGCCAGCTTGCATTGTTCATGTGCATGATCTGTTGTGAGCTGGCTTTTCACTTGGCACGAACTTGCTGAATAGCTTGTGGTGTCAAGAGCCCTGTTCGCTTGAGTCGCCGTGAATTGAAATTTGGCATGGGCGGCAACTGCGGTCAATACACTTCATTGTCTTTACTGAAGATTGGAGGACAACAAGAATGCAACACCAAAAGAGCAAGATTTTCTGTTTAAAACTCATTGTCATATTGTCAATAGCACTGGGATCGTTTGCAGCCTGGCCATCCGTTGCAGCTGCCGGCATGAGTCAATGGACAACCGGTGGGCCTTATGGCCGATATGCAACAGACATCGCAATATCTCCCAACTTCGAGAACGATGGCACGGCTCTGATCTCAACTTATCCTGAGATGTTCCGAACAGTCGATTTCGGGGCCAACTGGGCAGAGACGGGAACTGGTCTTACTCGGAACTGGGCCTCAATGCTAGCAGTGTCACCGACTTTCTCAGCAGATCAGACTATCTTCGCGGCAACTGACCAGGATGGTGTGGCTAAGTCAGTGGACGGAGGCGTTACGTGGCAGACAGTTGGGCTCAAGAGTTATTCAGTAATGCCCAACACCTCCCTGGTGGCGGTCTCGCCGCAATATGGGATTGACCAAACGGTGATTGCCTGCACAAACCCAATTGATGCAGGCGTTTACATTTCTGAAGATGGTGGCACTTTTTGGACTCGCAGTGATCTGAGTTTGGCTGAAGACATTGCTTTCTCACCAACGTTCCTAGCTGACCATACGGTTTTTGCTGCCACGTATGATCAGGGATTGCAGGTGTCAACAGATGGCGGACGAACCTACGTTCCGACCACATTCTCCAGCTGGGTCAACCAAGTCGAAGTTTCACCCGATTTCGACAGCGACTTGACTCTATTTGTCAATGGTTCCGGCGGCATCTTCAGGTCAGAAGACGGTGGCATCACGTGGCAACAAATACGCGGCGCCGGTGACTACTGCAGGATCGCGGTTTCTCCGGACTTCGCAAATGACAACCAAATTCTACTGGCACAAGAGGGTCAGGTATATAGATCCACGAACCGCGGAAATACCTGGCAACCATTGGGTTTCGCTGCAATAGGCGGAATCAGCGCTCTGCGCTTTGATCCAAACAATGCGTCAAAGATGTGGATATCAGACTCGCGAGGTGTGTGGCACAGCGCCGACGGCGGAGCCAGCTTCCTTGAGATGAACAACGGCGTTTTATGCAACGATCTTTTCACCCGCGCATGCGATTTGATAAAAGGCAAGAACGGGAGTCTGTACCTCGCAAAATCCGGTCGTGTGTTCAAGAGCAATGATAACGCGTCAACTTGGAACATAGTTCCATTCTTTGAAGCAAGAAGGCAGAAAAGTATGGCCATCGACCCCAACAATCCAGACAGAATGTATGTTGGATGTGGCGGCTCCGATGGAGTATCTAAAACCGTTGATGGTGGAATAAGCTGGACCCAAAGAACCTCGCCTGGAATGCACGATATTGAAGCAATAGCAGTCAACCCATCCGATCCGAACATCATTTTAGCCAGCAGCAACGCTGACGGGATATTCAGGAGCACGGATCAAGGCGACACTTGGTCCGGGGTTTTCCAGGGCAGCTACATTTTCCCTCATGAGTTCGCCTTCGATCCAAATTCTCCCGGGACCATCTATGGAGCTGCAGACACTGTGCTAAAGAGTATCGACAACGGCTTGACCTGGACAAACCTCAGCGGCTCGCCTCGAGCGGGAAGCATTGCGGTTGATCCGAATACCTCAGCCGTTTTCGCTTGTTGGGATGATGTCTACCGGTCGACCGACGGAGGAGCAACATGGTCGCTTCTTCCTGAGCCGACAGTTGGAGACGCAAGTGTTGCCGCAAGCAGTCGGGCTGTGTACGTGGCAGACTACAGTGGCGCCTACCAGTCAATGGACCAAGGCTTACACTGGGACAAGATTCCCGGATCGGAGGCGGTTTACTCCGGCAACTCGGCTTTTCCGGTAGTTGACCCTCTGGACGATAAGTCCATCTTTGTAGTCGGATCGGGCGTTTGGCAATACACGTTTGGTCCGATAGCGACGACCCTGTCAACTTCTCCATCTGCTTCAGACGGCACAAATGATTGGTTTAAAACTACCCCCGCCATCACTCTGGCGCGGAGCGAACCTGGGACCACGTACTACTCCTGGACTTCAGATGCCGGTCCCTGGACAGAGTATACCTCCCCGCTCTTGGCGCCTGAAGGAGAGAGTACTCTGTACTACTACTCAAGGGATGTAAATAACAATGATGAAACGGTCAAGAGTCGATCCTTCAAGGTAGACACCACGCCACCAGCTGACTTCACTCTCAACCTTCCGGTTGATGGCGCGACAGTCAATAGGCCCTATCCCTATTTCTCCTGGAACCCAAGCTCAGATGGTGGGTCCGGTCTTGCCAAATACCAACTCTACATAGGCGGCGGACTTGCGCGAGACAACATCGCCGACTGGACGGCCGCTGTGTCTTCATTTCCTATAGGCGGCCCCGGCTGGGCAGCGGTATGGTGGGTGAGAGCCTGGGACGCTGCCGGCAACTACACTGACTCAGAGTGGTGGGATGTTGGCGTCGAATATAGTGTGCCTTTTGCAGGGAAAATCGCTTTTGCTTCCCACGCTAATGGTGAACCAGATCTGAACTGGGACATTTACTCGATGGGTCCGAGCGGGACGAACTTGACGCGATTGACAAGCAGCACCGTAAACGAATACTACCCCGCAGTTTCTCCGGACGGCAGCAAGATCGCATTCATGGGAGACGGCGACATTTATGTAATGAACGCGGATGGGAGCGGGATAATCCGCTTGACCTCCGATGCTTACTTTGATTCAGATCCGTGCTGGACGCCCGACGGCTCGAAGATCGTTTTCGTATCCGACCGTGCGGGTGACAACCAGATATTTGCAATGAACAGCGATGGTAGTTTCCCGACACAAATAACGTATAGCATCGGCAGTGTGTTCAACCCGGCTGTTTCGCCGGACGGCAAACAGCTTGCCTACGCCGAGGTCATATCCAGCTACTGGGACATCTGGGTATCGGACATCGATGGATCGGACGCAATGCGCCTGACGTCCGGTGACGCAATGGATGAATTCCCGGCATTCTCGCCGGACGGATCCATGATTGCCTTCGCGTCCTACCGTGACGGCAACAGTGAGATATATATCATGAATGCGGACGGTACCGACCCTAGACGCTTAACGACAAATTCCGTATGGGACGGACAGCCGTCGTTCTCACCGGCAGGCAACAGGATTGTGTTCAACTCGTGCCAGTCGGACAGCTTGGGCGATATTTGGACAGTCAACCTTGACGGATCAGACTTGCAGCAACTCTCGGTCAACAACGCAGGTGACGGGTTGCCCGACTGGGGTCCTGGTCTTGACACTGCCCCACCTTCAGCCCCGACTCTTTCAGGTTCCGCATCCAGTCCAACTCAAATCAACTTATCTTGGACGCCTGCAACCGATGATGTCGGTGTGTCCGAATACAGAATCTTCAATGCCAATGACAATTCTCAGAGCGCTTCCACTTCCGGCACATCTCGCTCCTTAACTAATCTTAGCCCGTCTACCACCTATAGGTATTACGTCAAGGCATACGATGCCGCCGGTAATTCATCTTCGCCCAGCAATACAGTCGAAGTAACGACTCCATCTCCGGGCACGACACAAGCCGGCCAACTAACAAACGATCCGGCAACCGACTATTATCCCGAATTTAGCAGAGATGGAACAAAAATCGTTTTTGCCTCAAATAGAACCGGAAATGACGATATCTGGGTCATGAACGCCAATGGATCTAATCAAGTTCAATTGACCACAGACCTCGCTCGGGATGATTGGCCGACTTTCAGTCCGGACGGAACGAAAATAGCTTTTCACTCAAATAGAGCGGGGAACGACGACATCTGGTTAATGAACTCTGACGGCACCAATCCAATTCAATTGACCACCGATCCGGCTTGGGACAGCCTGCCGGCCTTTAGCCCTGACGGCTCCAAGATAGCTTTCATGTCGAAAAGATCCGGCAGTGATGATATCTGGATAATGAACTCCGATGGATCCAATCCCGTGCAATTGACATTTGATCCGGCTATTGACGACCTCCCAACTTTCAGTCCGGACGGAACAAAAATAGCTTTTCACTCAACTGCAGGGACTGACGACATCTGGTTGATGAACTCTGACGGCACCAATTCAATTCAATTGACCACCGATCCAGCATGGGACAGCCTGCCAGCCTTTAGCCCTGATGGAACTAAGATTGTTTTCGCATCAAGCAGATCCGGCAATAATGACGTTTGGATAATGAACTCTGATGGTTCTAATCCCGTGCAATTGACTTTTGATCCAGCGCACGACGGCCATCCAACCTGGAACCATGACGGGACCCAGGTCGCTTTTGCCTCAGATAGATCAGGCAACAGGGATATTTGGGTCATGCAGTTAGCAGGTGCTTGGACCCAGGTAAACACCGACGGTTTTGGAACTACGGCAAACAACGAAGTCTGCTCGATGGCCGTTTTGGACAGCTATCTCTATGCCGGAACATCCAATTACACAGGAGGGTGTGAGATTTGGCGATCTTCCAACAGCACAACTTGGGAACAAGTGTCATCGGGCGGTTTTGGAGATACCGGCAATATTCAAGTTTTGGGCATGCAGATCTTCAACGGCAATCTATATGTCGGGACCAATAACGCGGTAACCGGCTGTGAGATTTGGAGGAGCTCGGACGGAGCAGCCTGGGATCAGGTCAGTCTCGATGGCTTCGGTGATTCAAACAATCGCTATGCTAGAGCAATGGAAGTCTTCAATGGGTATATCTACATAGGGGTCGGAAATGACACCGGAGGCCAGATATGGAGAAGTGCAAACGGCACAACTTGGGAACAGCTGGCAACAGGTGGTTTTGGAGATTTGAACAATATGCGAATTCCAGCGCTGAAGGCTTTCGATGGCTATTTATATGCGGGCTCGGGGAATCCAAATTTTTCAGCAGGGTGTGAAGTCTGGCGCACACCGGACGGTATCAACTGGACTCAGGTTAACACCGATGGTTTTGGGAATCTCGACAACAGACTTGCATTGTCGATGGAAGTTTTTAGCGACTGTCTTTATGCCGGGGTGCGAAACGATCTCACAGGCTGTGAAATCTGGCGCACTTCCAATGGAACCACCTGGGAACAAGTTGCCTCTGGTGGCTTTGGCAGCCCAGAAAATATGGGCGTCCGAGTGATGTCAGTCCTCGGAGGAAACCTTTATGTCGGAACAACCGCCTCCTTCATACCGTCGTCGGGAATTGCTCAAGTCTGGAAGACATCGGATGGTCTCAACTGGACTCAGTTTAGCGAAACTGGCTTTGGCGACTCCCAAAATGTTGGCATATGGTCGATGCAAGCCTTTGATGATAAGCTCTTTGCCGGTACCTGGAATTCCTCAACCGGTGGTGAAGTCTGGGGATGCGATCCATCTGGTTCCTTCATCTTCACTCCCCCACCTCCAACGCTCCACGGCCCGGCATCAAGCAATGATGGAGAGGTGAGTATCTACGGCAATGCTTCCGCTAGTGCTTTGGTTAAGATATATCACTCTGTAGATGGAGAGATAGCACAGGCAACGGTCGATAGTTCCGGAAGCTGGCATGCCACCGTCACCTTATCTGCAGGCACCCACACTCTCACTGCTACAGCAACGCTTGGTGATCAAACCAGCGGCCAATCAAGCCCACTGACCGTAGTTGTCAATCCGACAGTACCGGAGATCGGAGTACCGCAAGCAACTGACGATACAGGCGCTTCATCGGTTCCTGATCCAAACACAGACACCTCACATATCACCAGCTTCAGTTGGAGGACCATAAATATCGACATCCCTGTCTCTAATAATCCCACTTCAGTTACTGCTTTAATAAACGGAAACACCTATACATTGACTGATCCTGATGATGATGGCGTCTACTCGGTTGCCCTAAATCCCGGATCCCTTCCAGGCGGTCCGGGACACTATGATGTTCAAGTAACGGTTGAAGACGCCTCAGGCGGCACTTATGTCCAAGAAGTCATGGAAATAGAGCTTATTGATCCTAGCGGATATGTATATGATGCCAGCATAGGAACTTCTGCTCGTATCCAAGGAGCAACGGCTACACTGTATACATCACCAGGAGGAGTGCTCTGGAATGCAGCATTATTTGGACAAGTAAATCCTCAAATAACTGACGCTCAAGGAAACTATGGTTGGAACGTGCCTGCAGGAAGCTACTACGTAGTTGTCTCCAGAGCCGGGTACACTACAACAACAAGCATAACTGTGACTGTTCCTCCGCCGGTTACGACTCTAAATATCGGTATGCAGCCAGTTGCAGCTCCCCCTGGACCTGCAACTGGTGCTAATACTTATTCGCTGATGATGCTGGCACTAACAAGCGTTGGTTTTGGTGTGTTGATGCTGAGGAGAAGAGTTGCGGTGGTGGATAATACCTGCTGAGAAGAGAAGACTCGGTATATCTCTCACACAACCATGAGGCACTTCAACGCTCATAGGCAGTCGAGGCACCGGCCCATGGTTCCTCTAATATTCCATGGATTTTTGCAGGAATTTTGGGTCTGATGTCGAATAGGAGTAACAAACATCATCAGCATATTCGTTTGTGTTTGCATATTGACAAGGGAGTAGTAGAAGGGGCAGCAAGGGGAAGATCTAATCAATCTAATATAGATATCCCTACAAGTAATAGTTTAAGTCGGCTCATATTTTTTGCTTAATTTGGGCCGGCTTTTTGTGTTTTGAAAGAAGTTCTTATGCAAGGCAACAGGTACATTTGGCAAAAAGTAGCGTGGTGGTTTATCTACCGCTTTAGTGAAACGTTGTTGCTTGATTTATTGAACTGAATGTGGTTGCCCGATTTATCAGGCAAAAAGGGCGAAATAGGCACAGGCAGTTGCCAATTTATTAGGCATGGCAGAAGGCAAAAGAGAAAATATAGAATTGTCTCTATATTCAAAAAGTCTAAAAGGTTAAGGGTCGTGGTCATCAGACCCAATCGATGAACAGTTGGCGGTTTGTGATTATCGGTTTGTACAAACCGAGCACCGATAACCGAAACGGTGTCGTTGCCCTAGCTATAACCGATTTTTTCTGGGGGAAGGGAGAGCGATAGACTTCAATTTCGATATTGACCGCGTGAATTGTAGAGAGCTAATAGTGAAGCACGTTCATCTTGATCGTTTTTGGATGACTGGAAGGAGAAATGATGTGCAAGCTTAACAGTGGAGCAAAATCTGCCATGTGGATTGCAATTCTAATCCTATCATATCTAATGATTGTTGGAGTTACGCAACAAGCAGCAGGCGCGAATGGTCAATGGAAAGTGACTAGCTATGATACTGACGACGATGGAACACCGGATCTGGATGTGCGCGAAAAGCCGCCCGAGGTTCATCTAGACCTCGATAGGGACGGAGTGATCGACCTGTGGGAACCTTATTCGGACGATGCCAAGAAAGTCGAACATATAGTGGTGCCTGGAGGTGGGTGCATAATCAAGATCACCTGGGAAGCAACCTATCCCGCAGGTGATTACTACTACCACACATACAAGATCAAAGACAATAATGGAGACGGAGACACTTCCGATGAAGATGAGGTTAAGCTCTATTTTATGGAAGGTCCTCCGCCCGTCAAATGTGCAGATCCTCCAAACGACCTAATCCGCACTTACACTGGCCAACCGACCATCGCAACATGGCACTCAGGATACTTGGACTTGATCTCAGCTGAAGCAGACAAAGCGGCTGACAATTTGGAATTTAGAATGACCGTAGTTGGCGCTATTCCAACCCTCGATCAATCTACATTATGGACAATTCTAATAGATGAGAACAACGACCTTGCTGATAACTGCATGGACTATCCAACTGCAAACGCAGACACAATGTACTCTGTGGTCTTTGACGCATCAACTCAGACCTGGACCATTGAGAGAACCAAGTACGCAAGTGGGAGTTGGAACATCGTGCCGACATCTGCTACCTGGTCAATGACCTCATCTTGGCCTGATGGAAACACGACCATCAAAATTTCAGTGCCTATGCTTGAGCTTGACCAGTTCCAAGGCATTCTGACTTGGAAAGCCATGACGAGTCGCGAGTGGTATATAGGCGATATGGCTCCTGATTGGCAACCTATGACAATGGTTATGGAATTAGGCTCTCCACAACCCCGGATCGTTGGTCAATTAGATGACTTCACAGTTGCAGGAAATACCCTTGTACTTAAAGCTATCGAAATGACTCCCTCTGTCGACCGCTTCGATATTGCTTCTTGTACATTCGAATATCGCCGCTATGGAGACCCGAGCTGGACACTGGTAGGAGATAGTATCAAGTCGGGTGACACTTGGGAGCTGACATTCAACACATCCGGTTTGTCTGAGAGCCCATATGCTGTCAGGGCGACCATGACAAATGATATGGGACTGATTGGGCAGACTGAGACCGCTTTCTTCTACGATCCAACACCACCTGAACCGGAGTTCGTCGATCTAGGAGATGGAAAAATCATCAAGGGCCAAGTCGCACTGCGATTGACAACCACAGACAGTAATGTCAAGGCTACAGAATTCTACCAGGCCAAAGACGAAACTGAGAAGGAGAAGAATGTGCCCGGAGTAAAACAAGACGGAGCCGATGATTGCGGACCGCATGCCGCTGCCGGTTGCCTTTCCTATTGGCGCAATTTCAAGGACAAAGATGGCAAGAAACCGTTTGAGAAGATATATGACGTTCCGCAACGCAAGAACACTGATCCCGAGGACGTAGAGAAGGCACAAAGAAAAGCAATGGCACAAGAACTATACGGCGGTGTTGGCAAGAAAAAGGCAAGCGCAGATAGTCTCGTGAAAGCCATCGATGATTATTTTAAGAAAAGAGCTGTGCAAGGACTCAAGCCCAAAAAGATCACAAAAGATGTCGGTTGGGATACGGCAAAAAAGGAATTCGATCAGTGTCAGGACGTGATGCTGTTCCTAGAATACTCGGATGGCAGAAAGCATTGGGTGACCCTCAAAGGCCACAGTGAATGGACAGATGGTGACGGTGTCACACATCGCGGGGTTAGTTTCATGGACCCGGGGCGTGTAGATAATGAGCAAAACGGCGAAATAACTCAAGACGGGAAAATAACTCACACTGATGCTGTGGGAGGATCAGTAACTGCAAAGATTGTAGATATCGTCACCGTCTGCCCAACTGACCCCAAAAACATCTCCTGCGACCCGTATCTAGAAACGGACTCTAACGGGGCTGATGGCTGGGGCATTCAGTGGGATACGACGCAGGAGCCCGATGGGTTCTACTATGTCACTGCCAGAATGCTTGACGAAGATGGTAATGAGGGCACAAAGACAACGCGTGTCTGCGTTGACAATCATATCATCAACACGTCTGCATCAGTAGCGCCTGGCATTCCCAACGGCGAGAATGGTTGGTACAACACCACACCATCTGTAGTTTTGACACGTGACGAACCAGGAACCACTTACTACTCTTGGAACTCCTCTACCGGTCCCTGGGCTGTCTACTCGACATCAATAAATGCACCTCAGGGACAAAATATCCTGTACTACTATTCGGTGGACACTGCCGGGAATATCGAGACGGCAAAAAATCAATTATTCAACGTGGACACTACGCCGCCCACAACTATGACTCTTTCAGGGTATGCAATCAGCTCCTCGGCGATTCATTTGTCCTGGAACGCTGCAACTGACAGTGTTGGAACGGTTGGCTACCGAGTATACAACGCAAACACCGGTGTTCAGCTGACATCTACTAGTGCGACTTCATGCTCCCTGACAGATCTTGCCGCTGATACAACTTTTGCGTATTGCGTCAGGGCATATGACACAGCCGGCAACTTGTCTGCCCAAAGCAACATCACGGCGCTGACAACTTACAAGCTACCAGCTCCAACACAAACCGGATCAAGTATATCAGTTGACCTGGGAAATGATACAGGCTTGACCTTCACTCAAATAGCTAATCCAGGCACAACCACGGTAGTCGTGTCAGATACCGCCCCTTGGCCACCGCCGAGCGGGTTCAGATTCCTTGACCTCTTCTACGACGTAACTACAAGCGCAAGCTATACGCCTCCCATCACGGTGGCCTTCCCCTACGATGAGTCTCAAGTGACCGGACCTGAGGCGAACCTGCGACTTTTTCACTGGGAAAACGGCGCCTGGAGAGATGTGACAATTCTTCCAGTTGATACGATTAACAATAAGATTAGAGGGCAGGTAACTTCTCTTTCTCCTTTTGCCTTAGGTATGCCGGCTGGTCCAGCAGTTCCGACTGGTTTCAATACCTATATGCTTCTAGCACTAGGACTGGTCTCCCTCGCATTAGGACTGATCGTAGCAGGCAAGAAACATCATCAGTTTCTATAGCATCATAGTCAGTCGGACTTGGATGGTAGGCAAATAACAACCAGGCGTTTGGATGTGTAGATCGTAGCCGACCATGTAGATACACAAGTGATCAAGGTAAGTTGCTCATTTTGGGTACTTCTGCGAAGCTCTGGGTTGGAGACATCGAGTTGCTTTTTCTTGGCAACTTCATAAGTATGTTTCTTGCCTTTGTAGAAGACATAAACCGGGGCTCCTTCTCCAACCACTTCCATAAGACTGAAGAAGCTCATGGGTTTAAGAAAA
>Ga0214473_10004359_pt1 | contig 17031 bp, 13 predicted proteins | sample RVTome_7_FD_203509 | JGI IMG/M metagenome (GOLD analysis project Ga0214473, IMG submission 203509) | Soil microbial communities from uranium-contaminated site in the Upper Colorado River Basin, Wyoming, United States - RVT98D197 | ecosystem: Environmental > Terrestrial > Soil > Contaminated >... | reverse complement strand
ACGTTTTCCCATCTACAATTTTTGCCGCCAAAAACATCACTCGGCCTGAACAGCTCAAGGGGAAGAAGATCGCCATCAGCACTTACGGCAGCTCGTCAGACTTTTCAGTCCGTTACGCCCTGAGAAATCTTGGGCTGAATCCTGATAAAGATGTCACGATCCTCCAGATTGGAAACCAGCCAAACCGTTTTGCCGCGCTCGCCTCCGGCGCGGTTGAAGCCACGATCATCAACCCTCCGCTTACATTGCAGGCCAAACGAATGGGTTACCAGCCCTTGGTGGATCTCGCCGCCACTGCGCTCAAATACCCACAAGCAGAGCTGGTCGGCCTTCCCGGTTACATGAAATCCCGCGAAGATGTCATGCGTCGATTAGTACGCGCGTACACTGAAGCGCTTTACTTTATTCACACACAAAAAACTGCGAGCCAAAAGGCACTGGAAAAATTCATGAAGTTGAACGACCCGCAGGTGATCGACGACACCATCGAGTCCTATCGAAACTACTTTCCCAAGAAACCGTACCCCTCCGTCGAGGCGCTTCAATTTGTAATTGAATATCTGGCCGAAAAGCAGCCCGAAATTCAAAAGCTCAAGCCGGAAAGTTTAATCGAACCGCGCTTCGTTCGGGAGTTAGATGAAAACGGCTTTATCGACAGCCTGTACCGTCAGAAGCGGTGATTGCGGATCGCACATATCTCAGGGCTGCGATCCGCCCGAGACTTAGAAATTGATAGCTTGGACATGCATTCGGCAAAGGAGCAACGCCAAAGCGTTCGAAGAGGATGCTAGGATTGGATCATTATAGACGCGCGTTGACGCTCATCCATTACTCACTAGACTAGCAGGGTTTCTACGAGGTGCAATACAAAAAGTGAACTTCCATCAACTCGAAATCTTCCGCGCCGTGGTCGAGCGGCGGAGCTTCACCGACGCCGCTTTCGACTTGAGGCGGACCCAACCGGCCGTGAGCCTTCAGGTGAAGGCTCTCGAGAGAAAGTTCGGTCTCCCGCTCTTCGAGCGAAGCGATGGAAAGCTTCGGCTCACGCAGGCCGGGGAAGCGCTCTATCGTTGCGCAATATCGATTCTCCACTCGAAGGACGAAGCCCAGCGCGCCATTTCCGAGCTTGCGGCGGCGACCAAGGGGAAGTTGATCCTGGGCGCCAACACTACCGGTGGGATGTATCTCCTTCCGCGCATCGTGCGCGTCTTTATTGAAGCCCAGCCGGGGACGGAGATTATCTTCCAGATCGAGTCGACGGAGTGGCTCTACCAGCAGATCCTTCAGAGTGCGGTCGACATGGCGCTTGTAGGCGGGCCGACCGAGGACCGCCGCTTTGGCGTCGAGCCGGTCTGCGTCGATCAGGTCGTGCTCATTGCCTCCCCGTCCCACCCGTTCACCCGTGCCGCGAAGATCACGCTCGGCGAACTCAAGGGCCAACCCTTGATTCTCCCCGCCCAGGGATCAAGGACCCGCCTGCTTGTGGAGCGTAAACTCAAGGAGGCGGGGGCGAACCCGCGCGTCGCCATGCAGCTCTCGGGAACCGAGGCGGTCAAAAAAGCAGTCGAGGCGAATCTCGGCGTCGCCTTCGTCTCTCAGTTCGCCGTTGAACGGGAATGTTCGCTGGGGGCCTTGAAGATCATTCCCGTTCAACGCTTCAGGCTCACCCGCCACATGGAGTTTGTCTACCGGAAACAGAAATATTTTTCTCCGGTCGCGCGTCGCTTCCAAGAATTCATCCACCTGTACGCGCGCGATCATCTAGTTCCGCCAAACAAAGCGCGCTTCAAACCCCTTGGCTGAAATAAAGAATCCTTTATAAAGATCCACTCAACAATTTATTTGCCCTAGCGCGGAGCGCCTGATTAGATACTCCCATGCGCTACGGATTTCTCATCGATCAGAACCGCTGCATCGGCTGCCACGCATGCACGGTGGCGTGCAAAGAAGAGCACAACATCGCCGTCGGAGTGAATCGCACTTGGGTGAAGTACGTCGAGAAAGGGCAATATCCCGACACCCGGCGCCACTTCGCCGTGCTGCGCTGCAATCATTGCGACGACGCGCCGTGCATCGAAATTTGCCCGACGGTTTCGCTCTTTCGCCGCCCCGACGGTATCGTCGATTTTGACAACGAGCGCTGCATCGGTTGTAAATCCTGCATGCAAGCCTGCCCCTATGACGCGCTTTATATCGATCCGGATCGCAACACCGCGGCCAAGTGTAACTTCGATGCGTCGCGAGTGGAAATGGGCTACAAGCCCGCCTGTGAAGTGGTGTGTCCGACCCAAGCGATTCTCTCCGGCGATCTCGATGATCCTCAGAGCCACATCAGCCGGCGCATCGCTATGGACAAGGTCAGTGTGCGCAAACCCGAGAAGGGGACAAAGCCGAAGCTGTTCTATGTCGGAGTCGAAGGCGACTTGCTGAGTCCAACGATGATGGAGCAGCAGTCGACGCACTTATGGGCCGACAAACAACCAGGCGAAGATCTTTACGCTTTGAGCAACGGCAAAGCCGAACGCTCCATGCCCGGTGGCGCCCGTGAAGTTTACGACGTGCCGCACATCACGCCTTGGGGCAACAAAATCGCCACCTATCTGTGGACCAAATCGATTTCCGCCGGCGTGCTGCTGTTATCGGCGTTGTTTCTCAACATGGGCTTCCAGCAAGATGCCATAGTGCTTACTTTCGTTAGTCCGGTGGTCTCTTTGTTTTTCTTACTCGCCACTATGCTCTTCCTAGTCTTCGATCTCAAAAAGCCCGCCCGTTTTTTTTTCCTCATAACCAAACCCAACTTGAACTCATGGCTGGTATTGGGCGGTTACGTTCTGATGATCTACGGCATTTTGGGGACACTCTGGCTCGGCCAAGGTATTATCCAAGGCCGCGTGTCAAACTTGATTATCTGGCCCGCCGCGCTTTTCGCCATCGCGTCCGCGGGTTATTCGGCCTTTCTTTTCGCCCAAGCGCGCGGCCGCGATTTCTGGCAGAGCCCGTTACTCTTCTGGCATTTGCTGATTCAAGCGATCATCGCGGGCGCCGCGATGTTGATCCTGATCGGTGCCGTTATCGGCGTCAGTGAGCCGCTTTTTTACTGGTTAGGCAACTTACTGGTGGTATCGCTGTGCGCCAGCGTAGCGATAATTTCTAGCGACCTGTTTATGAAACACGGCTCCGAAGACGCCATGCGCGCGGGAGATTTACTCTTGAAGGGCGCCTTGAGCAAACAGTTTTGGCTCTTAGGCATCGGGCTCGGCGCAATTGTCCCCGTAGCGCTCATACTCTGGCCAGGCGGCTCGGTTCTGCTTTACTTGATTGCCTCGGTTTTGGCACTGATCGGATTATGGATCTATGAAAATCTCTGGATCAAAGCCGGTCAAGCGATACCACTAAGCTAAGAAGGATTTTTTACCATGAGCGACAATCGGCAACCTCTCAATCCGGATGCGATGCGTTTAGACCCCCCAAGCCACGGCCTCGCTAGCTATCCGCCGGTGGAGAAATGGGACGACTGGGTGGAATACGACACCGCGCAGTGGCCGCGCAAAGTCGAAAAACACTGCCAGATCATTCCGACAATCTGTTTTAACTGCGAAGCCGCTTGCGGCTTACTCGGCTTTGTCGAGAAAGATACCAACCGCATCCGCCGCTTCGAAGGCAATCCTGAGCATCCCGGCAGCCGCGGCCGCAACTGCGCCAAGGGGCCGGCAACACTCAATCAGGTGACCGATCCCGAACGCATTCGTTATCCGTTGAAGCGCACCGGTAAGCGCGGCGAGGGGAAATGGGAACGGGCGAGTTGGGATGAAGTGCTCGATGATATCGCTGGCTGCGTGCGTAAAGCGCTGCAAGAAGAACGGCGCAACGAGATCATGTATCACGTCGGCCGGCCGGGCCATGAGCTGCTCTATCATCAGCGCATACTTCACTCGTGGGGCATCGACGGCCACAACAGTCACACCAACGTCTGTTCCGCCGGCGCGCGCGCCGGTTACGCATTCTGGTCCGGCATTGACCGGCCGTCGCCCGATCACGCCAACGCGCGCTTCATTCTGCTGTTGAGCTCGCATCTTGAGACCGGCCACTATTTCAATCCCCACGCGCAACGCATTATCGAGGCCAAGGAAGCGGGCACGAAGATTTGTGTCATCGACACGCGGCTTTCGAACACCGCGTCGAAGGCCGATTACTGGATGTCGACCTGGCCCGGCAGCGAAGCGGCGATCTTGCTCGCCATGTGCAACGTGCTGTTGCAAGAAGATCTGTTCGATCGTGATTTTGTCCGCCACTGGGTGAACTGGGAAGAATTTCTGCGCGAGGAACATGGCAACAAGCCACAGACGTTTCAAAGTTTCATTTCCATTTTAAAGGAAATTTACGCTTCGTTCACGCCCGAGTTCGCCGCCAAAGAAGCGAGCATCGAGCCGGGTGTAATCGTCGAAGTCGCCCACGAGATCGCCAAGGCCGGATCGGCGTTCTCATCTCATGTTTGGCGCAACACGGCGGCGGGCAATCTGGGCGGCTGGCAGGTGGCGCGCGCGTTGCAATTCTTGGTCGTTCTCGTCGGTGCGGTCGGAACCGTCGGCGGCACGGCGCCCAACGCGGCAAATAAATATATTCCCGCGCCACCGCACATGCCGCCGCCGTCGAAGATTTGGAATGAGTTGCTGATTCCGAAAGAGTTTCCGCTGGCGTTTTTCGAGATGAGTTTTCTGCTGCCGCACTTTCTCAAAGAAGGGCGCGGCAAGCTGGCGATGTATTTTACCCGCGTCTACAATCCGGTGTGGACCAACCCCGACGGCATGAGCTGGATCGAGATGCTTTCCGATGAAAGCAAAGTCGAACGCCATGCATGTCTGACGCCGACCTGGAGCGAGACCGCTTGGTTCGCCGATTATGTTTTGCCGATGGGCCACGCTTCCGAACGCCACGATTTGATGAGCCAAGAGACGCAAGCGGCGCGCTGGATCGGCTTTCGCCAGCCGATTTTGCGCGTCGCGCTGGAGAAGCAAGGCAAGAAATTCGCCACCACTTACGAAGCTCACGAAGCCGCCGGCGTTGGCCAAGTGTGGGAGGAAGATGAGTTCTGGATTGAATTATCCTGGCGCGTCGATCCCGACGGTTCACTGGGCATTCGCAAATACTTCGAATCGCCGTACGAGCCTGGGAAAAAGATGGCGGTGGACGATTACTATCGCTGGATTTTTGAAAACAGCGTGCCGGGTTTGCCGGCGGCGGCAGCGAAGCAAGGGCTAACGGCGCTCGAATACATGCGCAAGTACGGCGCCTTTCTCATCGAAGACAACGTATACAAAGTTCATGAAGCCGCGCTCAAGGCCGCCGACATCGCCGACGCGAGCGTCGATCCACAGACTAAAATAGTTTCCAGGAACGGCGCCGTGCTCGGCGTCGAGGTCGACGGCAAAGCCTGCGTCGGCTTTCCTACACCGTCGCGCAAGCTGGAGTTTTTCTCCAAGACGATCAAAGACTGGAAGTGGCCGGAGTACGCGACCCCCGGCTATATCAAGAGCCATGTGCACCCGGACAATATCGATCTCAACGCCGGCGAGAGGCTCCTGTTACCGACCTTCCGTCTGCCGACGCTGATTCACACGCGTTCGGGCAATGCCAAATGGCTCTACGAGATTTCCAACCGCAATCCGCTCTGGCTTAACTCCAAGGACGCCGAGAGTTTCGACGTGAAGACCGGCGATCTGCTCAAAGTCCACACCGAGATCGGTTATTTCATCGACAAGGTCTGGACGACCGAAGGCATCAAGCCCGGCGTAGTCGCCTGCTCGCACCATCTCGGGCGCTGGCGTTTGGCCGAAGATTGCGGCGGCGAGCGCTGGTCGACCGCATTGGTCGATCTCAAACAGGTCGAGCCGGGCAAGTGGCTGATGCGGCAGATACATGGAATTAAACCATTCAAAAGCGACGACCCTGACTCCGAACGAATCTTCTGGGAAGACGGCGGCGTGCACCAGAACCTGACTTTCCCGGTGCAGCCCGACTACATCAGCGGCCAACACTGTTGGCATCAGAAAGTCCGCGTGACCAAACCCGGCCCGGAGGACAAATATGGCGACGTCTTCGTTGACACCAACATATCTCACGAGGTTTACAAGCGATGGATGAGTAAAACGCGGCCGGCACCGGGACCGAATGATTTGCGCCGTCCGCTTTGGCTGCCGCGGTCTTACAAACCAGCGCCGGAAGCGTATTACTTCACCCGATAAGAGATTGGACCAAAACTGGGGCGCTGCATGATAGCTGCGCATTATCGGTGCTTTTTTCGTTTCGAAGATGATTGTCATCGGTGGTCTAACGGGTGTTCTGTCGGGCCTGATGGGTGTTGTTGGGGCATTCATTTTGATACCATTTCTTGTTGCCATAGGTTTCGAGATGGGGAGCGTAGCAGCGTTGAGCCTTCTTTACGTTATTTTCACTGCCGGCTCGGGCACGGTGCGTCATCTAAGGTCGAAATTCAGTCACCGATACCGCTTTCCAGCCACACGGCAGCTTATCGTCTAACACACCTCCAGTGTCAAATGTCCTGAACAAGTACGCGGCCTTGACAGGAGAATTTTGCTAGCATATATGTGGGACGTTGTCCCGTAATACGGGAAAATATAAATATCGAATGGGTTGCCTTGTTTCTGGATCTTGGCCGAAGACATTTTATATTTACCTGCCATCTTTCCGGAATTGTGATCTGGCCGGGAAGTATCCTTGAGGGAAGACTTTTTTAGACTACAGGGGAGATCAATGGGGACACACTTTTTTGAAACCGATGTCTTGGTCATTGGCGGTGGTATTGCAGGTGCTTTTGCCGCCTACCAAGCGCGTCAAGCGGGCGCGAGGGTGCTTCTCGTTGATCGCTCGTACTTCGGTCGGAGCGGTTGCAGCGCGCTTGCTTCCGGTGTCTATCCCTCCTACATGCCAGGGGACAAAGTTGAGGACTGGATCAAGGGTCTTGGTGCTGGTCCGCTGGTAAATCAAAGCCTTTTCGTCAAAGCGCTCCCGGTAATGTACGAGCACCTGATGACGATGGACCGCTGGGGGGTGAAATGGTTGAAAGAGGGAAGAGAGATCGTTCGCTTAGGTGCCCCTGGTCGGACCTTCAAAAACGGAGCTTGGATGGCTGAAGGTGGCCCACAGATGATGATGGCAGTGAGAGCCGGGGTCTTAGAAAGTGGGGTTGAGGTACTAAACCGGGTTGCTGTTACGCAGCTTCTCACCTCCGATGGGAAGCTCCCCACAGAGGAACATGTGGTAGGTGCCGTAGGCTTCAATGTACGGACCGGAGAGATCTACACCCTGCACGCCAAGGCAACAATTATGTGCACCGGCCCTTATAAATTCCCCTACCCATGGCCTGGAAGCACGTTGGGCTATATGCCGATTGATCTCTCGGGTGACGGTCTCGCCATGATGCTTTGCGCCGGAGCCCAGCTCTCCCGGCTTGAGCTCGGCGGTATCAATCTCAATCCCGACCAGATGCTCTGCGCTCCCGGGCTCGAATCCCTTATGCCTTCCGGCGCGAAGTTCATCGACAAGTCCGGGCGGCGTTTTTTGGAGGACTACGATTCGAAGCGGATGGAGATGACTAGCCGGGCTCTGCTCTATTTCGCCATCGCCCATCAGAAGGAATTGGGTAATATCCCTTCTATGGATCTCAAGGAGATCACGCCTGAACGGATGGAGCTGCTAAAGCGCGTGATTCCAATCATTATGTCCAACTACGAAGGTGCCGGCTACGACGTAACGCAGGAGCCCGTCCCCTATACCTATCAAGTCGCGGGAACAGCGGGAATCTTCGGAGCGGGCGCAAGGATCAATGACCGGGGCGAAACGACGCTTCCAGGTCTCTACGCGGCAGGGACGTGCTCCGATATCAACTATTTGCCCGGCGGCCACCTTCCCTTCTGCTCCGTCACCGGTCACTGGGCCGGTGATGCCGCTGTAACTTACGTTTCCGAAACCAGCCTAAAACCTCTTATCCCCAAACAGGTGGAAGGAGCGATCGAGGCGATCGAGGCTCCCTTGAAACGCACCGGAGGTGCCTTCTACGCCCCAGTCCACCGCCGTCTCGGAGAGCTTCTTATGGAAAAGGTAGGCCTTGTGCTACACGCTGAACGGCTTCAAGCCGCCCTAGATAGCCTCCTTGACATACGAGAAAGAGAGGTTGCCAGGCTTGTAGCGCGCGATGCTCATGAGCTTGCTAAGGTCTGGGGTCTTACGCACTATACCCAAGTTTTGGAGGCAGTCTTGCGGGCCTATCTTTACCGCACCGAGAGCCGCGTCGCCTTCATCCGGGAGGACTACCCGATCATCGACAACGTGGACTGGGTGAAGATGGTTCTGGTGCAACGTCAGGGGGATTCATTGAAACTCTGGGACGAACCGGTTCCCGAATCTTTTCACGTTGTTCCGGTCCGTCCGACAAGGAATCTCCATTTGGTGTTTCGCAAAAAGGAGCCACTCCATGCCCCAAGTTGACGTGAACAAGATTGCATGCACGGGCTGTGGGATATGCGTGGAGACTTGCCCCACTGACGTCCTGCGGCTGGACGAGGAGAAAAAGGCCATTATGGCCTATTCAGAGGACTGCCAGGGCTGCTTTATCTGTCAATGGGATTGTTCCTTCGAGGCTATCCGGGTGCGCATCAGGTGAGGCCGCGATTTCGAGCGCCGGCTGTACCTTGACATGGTTTTAACCGATTTGATAAGAGTTCTTTAAAAGCTAAACAGCGTCCCACGATACGGGACAAGGAGGGTTGCATGCCATTGCTGCTTAAAAACGACGATATGTGGGGAATATTATCGATGGAGCAGAACATTAAGGATATGGAGGTGGCATACAAGGAGTTTGGCGAGGGAAAGGCAGCCATAACCCCGCGGGCGAGGATATATATCCCCACCGGGCAGAAGGACTTGGATTACTGGTTCAATAATATTGGTGGGGTGGTGCCGGGTTTCAAGGCGATGGCCCTTCGAATCGACTCGTCTTTGTCCAGGGATGTTGTAGTTCAGGATGTGAGGAGGAATGAGTACCCTGGAGATTTTGTTGGGTTGGTTTTGCTTTTTAGCACAGAAACTTGTGAACTCCTCGCCATCATGGACGATCATTATCTCTCAGTCATAAGGGTTGGTGCGACGAGTGGTGTCGGTGCGAAATATCTCGCCCGGGAGGATGCCAAGGTCGTGGGGATGTTCGGATCGGGCGAGCAAGCAAGAACACAATTGATGGCGATGAGGGCTGTGCGAAAAGTCTCCCTCGCTAAGGTCTACTCGCCGAATAGGGATCACCGTGAAAAATACGCCAAAGAAATGAGCGAAATGCTCGAATTCGAGGTAAGACCGGTTACCACACCGAAAGAAGTTGTAGAAGATTCAGATATAATTATCGAAGCCACGAACGCTTCCCAACCTGTCTTGGATGGACATTGGCTAAAGGAAGGAGCCCATATCGCCTCTATCGTTGGCGGGGATTGGCACATGCGGCGCGGCCTTTTAGATGATGAGACGATTAAGCGAAGCGATTTGATATTTGTTAACTCCCGCCAACAGGTGTTTCTAGACAAGCAAGTAGACCTCTACGATCGCCTTCAAAGTAAGATGATTCAGGAGTCCCAAATTCAAGAATTGGGGGATCTTTTGGCGGGTAAAGCGACCGGAAGAACGAATCCACGTCAAACCACACTGCATAAGAACAATTGCGGGATGGGAATCCAATTCGCCGTAACGGCAATGAGGATATACGAGCTGGCTAAGAACAAGGGTATAGGTCGGGAGATTCCGAAAGAGTGGTTTATTACGGCTAGAGGAGAAGGGATCTATTCCCCATAGCTTCTGTGTGGGCTTGGAGTTAATACAACATGCAGAGATGAATCGCCGGGCGATTACTTCGTAGTGGTCCCTATCTCCCGCTGCGATGAAGGGTGGAACAATTATAACTTTTATGCCCCGCTCGTTTCTTGTGGCGACCGTTATTTATTGCCTTTCCACGTCATTCTCAACTCACTCTTTCGCACTGGAAAACCTGGTAGTTGGATATCAGGCCATCACGGCCAATCAGACTCCCTTGTGGGTTGCAAGTGACCGTGGTTTCTTTACCAAATATGGTTTAAAGGTTTAACTTATCTTCATACGGAGCGGTCTTACTGGGTTTCAAGCCCTGGTAGGGGGAGATGTAGATTTTATCCATATTGGCGGTCCACCTCTTGTCAACGCGGTAACCGGGGGGCACCTGTCGTTATGGGCGCTTCGACTGTGAACAAAATGCCATTTCAATTCTACGGGGCACAGAAAGTAAAGGACCCAAAGGCGCTGATAGGCGGTAAAGTCGCTATCGCTGGTGTCGGTAGTGGTTCACATTTTGCTGCAAAGTTAACATTAAAATACATGGGTTTAAACCCTGACGGTGACGTGACGTATATTCAGATGGGGAGTAGCCCTGAGAGATTTCCCGCTCTTCGGTTGGGTCAGATCCAAGCAACACCGCTGTTGCCACCAGACACCCTTCTGGCAAAAAAAGAAAAGCTACCTCTTTTGGTTGACCTTTCTGCGACAAATCTTGACTATATTGGCACTGGTTTCGGCACTAGTCAGTCATTTGTTAAAGCTCATAGCGAGATCGTCGTGAATCTCCTGAAGGCATATTGTGAGGGAATAGCCTTCTCAAAAAGTTACAGAGTGGAGAGCGTCCAGATATTACTCAAATACTTGAAGTCATCAGACGTTGAGACAGTAGGGGATGCTTATGATCTTGTAGTTGGGAAAACAATACCTCAAAAACCTTACCCCAATTGGGCTGGAATAAAGACTGTTCTCGAAAGTTTATCCCTAAAAAGCTATCCGGCCGCTGATGCTTTTATTAACGAGAGATTTATTAGAGATTTGGATAGTTCCGGTTTTATAGGCAGATTATATAAATAGTCAGAATTTAAGTCATGGCTTCGACCGTCGGCTCAAGGAGGATGTGACAAATGTTGAAAATTACCTCGATCTTTATCTTCGTGGTTCTTTCCAGTGCGTCAATTCTTTCTCCTTCAGCCACAGCCCAGTCGGTTAAAGCTGGTTATACTTCCAAGACCATCTTTTTCCTCCCCTTCTTTATTGGGCAAAAAAAGGGTTTCTACCAGGCAGAGGGTCTCAAGGTCGAGTTGGTTTACATGGGTTCCCCCTCCGTAAACCTTCAAGCTTTAGTGGCTGGTCAGATTGATTTTAGCAATATTAACCCGGATGGGATTGTCCTCTTTAACGAGAAGGGGGGCAATTTGAAGGCGATCGCCGGCGTGGTCAATGGTGTTGCCTACACGCTCGTAGGAGGAAAGGCCTATAAGAAAATCGATGATCTGAAAGGAGCCAAGCTGGGCGTGGCAGCGTTAAAGGGAGGACCCACTACCTTTCTACTGGAGTACCTGAGACTAAAAGGTCTCTCCTATCCACGAGACTATACTTTAGTCGTTGTGGGAGGGGGAACCCCTGCACGCTTAGCCGCGCTCGAAATCGGGGCTATTGCGGCAGCAGTTTTGGATATCACCAACTCAGAGATTGCCGTCGACCGTGGACTTAATGTACTTGGTGACGTGAGCGATGTCATACCGACATTCCAATTTACGACTATTAATGTAGACCCAATATGGGCGGCGAAAAACCTTTCTGCCGTAGTCAAGTTTCTTAAGGCTCATATCAGGAGCCTGCGCTGGATCTATGAAAACCCGGATGAGGTTGCAGATATCTATTCAAAGGAGATGGGGGTAAAACAACCTTACGCCAGAAGGGGGATCGACTATTTCGTTAAGAATAAACTTTTTCCTATAGACGGGATTATAACCACTGAGGGAATGAAAGCAAATATCGAAATCCAGGCAAAGCAGGGTCTGATCAGCCGACCGGTGCCTAGCCCGGAAAAGTATATAGATGTGAGTTACCTCAAGCAGGCGCAAAAAGAGTTAGGAATGTAGGCTATTCGATACATGAGTGAGGGCAGTGACCTTGCTTGAGGTTTGCTGGGAGTCGAGAAGGAAGAATAATGCTCATCCTAACAAATGAAGAAGTCCAGAATGTTTTAACCATGAAGGTATGTATCGAAGTTCTTGAGCATGCGTTCGCAGAACTCGGTCATGGGAGAGCCATAGCCACGAATCGCTATGACCTCTCCGTCCCAGCGAAATTACCTTCGATGGAGAGGGGACCAGCCTATTATCGGCTAAAGACTATGAGTGGCGCGCTTCCCTCTCTTAATGCAGCTGCCGTTCGTATCAATTCTGACGTGGCAACCTACCCAATCAGAAAAGGTATTCTCAGGCAGGAGAAGGTGCCGGCAGCAAGGGAAAGGTATGTTGGGTTTATAATATTGTTCGACTCGAATACCGGAGAGCCTCTGATGATCTGCCCAGATGGGGTCGTGCAGCGTATGCGGGTAGGTGCCACCAGCGGCCTTGGGGCAAAGTATCTTGCAAGGGAGAATACAAACACGGTGGGATTGCTGGGATCAGGGTGGCAGGCGGGTGCACAACTGACGGCCCTGGCCGAAGTGCGTAAGATAAAGTTAGTTAAGGTTTATAGTCCTAATCCGGAACATAGGACTCAATTTGCCGAGGAAATGAGCCGATCTTTGGAGCTGGACGTGAAGCCATGTGGAAGTGCGGACGAAGCGGTCAAGGACGTTGATGTTGTCCATGCGGCAACAAATACTCGCCGGGATCCCGTCTTCGATCCGAGATGGGTAGTGGAAGGGATACACCTCGGGTTTATAGTTCCGTCAGAAATGTCCGAGGCAGTTATGAGGAAGTGTGATGTTTTGGCAATTAGCACCAATTCGTGGGAACGAACTCGAACGCTCAACTACACCATCTGTGATACTTCGTCTATTCCCGAACCACAGTTTATAAAAGGTGCCTGGTGGAACAAGCGCTCATGGACTAGCAAGATGACCACTTTAGGGGAGATCATAATCGGCAAGGCCACCGGGCGACAAAGGGCTTCTGAGAAGACGTGTTTTTGGAATTTTTCTAATAGCATTCAGTTTGCCGCAGTAGGGGCAAAACTATACGAGCTAGCATTGAAGGAGAAGTTAGGTAAAGAGATCCCAACAGAATGGTTTTTGCAGTCGGTCCACCCATGAGACCGCCTGCTCACCGGCTTGAGGAAGTGTGATATGACCTTGATACTCGCGGAAAAGGATGTGAGTCGGGTGATTAAGCCGGACGATATGTCTTTCATGGCAGAGGTCATTCAGTTAATGGATGATGCTTATAAAGAGATGGGGAGGGGAAGAGTTGGGCTTCATCAACGAGTAACGGTCCAATATCCAATGGGAAGTGGATATTATGAAGGACGGTTTCTCCGGTTTCTACCATCCATCATTCCCGCGTTGGGTGGGGCAGCTGTGCGGGTCTATTCAGGCCATAGGGAAGGCAAGGAGAACCTTGACGAGAAAAGGCCTGATTTTATTCACGGCAACGAAACCTTACTATTTTATGACTATAACCATCAGATGAAATTAGCGGCTATTATTAATGACCGAAGTGTACATGAGGTCAGGACCGGGGCGCCCACGGGCCTTGCAACTCAGTATTTGGCAAAGCGCGATGCTTCGAGGGTTGGATTGTTTGGCACTGGAAGACAAGCAGGAGGGCAGTTGCGGGCTGTCTGTGCCGTACGCGACATACGGACTGTCAGCGTCTTTAGTCCGACTAAAGCTCATCGCGAAGGATTTGCAGGCCGGTTCACAGAGGAGTTGGGAATTCCGGTCCGGCCAGTAGGCGATCCCAAGGACGCGGTCGAGGGGTCTGACATCGTGATCTGTTCGACCAATGCAGGCAAACCGGTGTTCAAAGGGGAGTGGGTGCAAAACGGCACACATATAAATTCGCTATCGCGAGGAGAAATTGACAGACGAACAGTTCAAATGTGTCTACCTATCGTTGCAGCATGGACGGAACAGGTTTTGGATGATACCCCAGCAAGGGAACCTTATTCATCTATGATCCGCGATGGGTCCTTGACGAAAAATGATATGGTTGAGCTGGCTGATGTAGTGTCAGGTAAGGTCGTGGCCCGAGATAATGACAAGCGCGTGACCATGTTTCAATCCGCAGGATTTGGTCTTTGGGACTCTATTATTGCTCGTGCGATCTATGACAAAGCTATTAGAGCCGGAGCCGGGATCGAGCTGGATCTCTCAGGCCTCTGATGTTAACGGCGGAAAAATGACGGCAGCATGGAAGTCCTTGCTGGCCTCCGCCTCATTCTTCTGCGTCGTAGGGGTCATTAGCATCTTTTCACCGTGACAGGCCGCGTTGGCTTTCCTCCCGGGGGAGGCGGAACTGAAGAGATCGTTGGTGTGGTATACAATGACGACTGCTGAGCAAGCGCAAACGCTGCCAAGGCATTTCCAGGCCAAGCGCCATTCAGTGAAGGCCGAGTTTTACCGTGCCGGAGGGATGGCGCTGGTAAACAAAATCTTGGGCGAGGCTCAAGCTGGACAACCGCTGATTTAACGTGGCTCTGGTGCGTGGCGATGCGGTGTGGGTGTTGAAGGGGAAGGGCCTGGTCGGCAAGTATCTGTCCGTGAACGGAAGCCCGATTGATGACGATCTTCGAGTCGTAGAAGGGTATTGGTCGGCGGTATATGTAGCAGCGTTCTTGGCTTTAATACCGGCATGGTATCAGGACAGACGTTGCCGAGGGTGCGTTGCCGAGGGCATATGTTGCTCTCGTAAAACCCCGGTGGAAAAAGCAGTTGTTTTTAGATCCAGAGGCATATATCCAGGCCAGCGGGCTCATGCAGGCGTGGGGGAATGCAGAGCCATGAAGGGTTTTTATTTGACTTTGGTAGTAAAATTGGGAGAGGCTTTCGACTTTAGATCTATGCTTATTGATTCCGCAGTCGCTTTTAGAATGTCGAGCAACCCTTTTAGTTTCTCCATGGGAAGTCTTACGGTTGGCCCAGCTATGCTTATTCCTGCTATCACTTTGCCCATTTCGTCTTTGATTGGGGCGGCGATCGATCGAATTCCCACATGAAATTCTTCGTTGTCCATAGCAACCCCTTTTCTGCGTATCCCCAGGATGGCCCTCGCTAGCATTCTGGGTGACGTGATGGTGTTGGGAGTAAGCTTTTTGAGATCGGTCTGGCGAATGAGTCTTCTTGCGTCCTCGGCGCTTAGCGCGGATAGAAGAACCTTGCCGATGGCTGTGCAGTGGAGGGGAGCTCGAAATCCTAGGTGAATTAATGGTTGGAGGACATGGTGTGATGGCAAGTGTTCAACATAGAGCACTTCGTTTCGGTCCATTACTCCCAGATAGATCGATTCATCTGTATCCCTTTGGAGTTCTTGCAGAAATGGTAAGGCAGTACCAGGCAGGTTGAGATTGGCCTTGGTAAGATTTCCCAGAGTAAATAGATTGAATGACAATCTATACTTTAGTGATGTGGGAGTTTGTTGGAGATACCCTAACTCTTCCAGGGTGGAGGCTATTCTATGGACAGTGCTTTTTTTCCAACCAAGTTCCTTAATCATTTCCGCGATGCCCAGTTCTTTTTCTCGGCCAATAAGCTCTAAGATAGTAAAGGCCTTGCCAATGCTTCGAATCAAATTTTCACCTCTCTTTGGTGCTGTCGTTTCCTCTTGGTCTAATTCTTTTGGAGTTTCAATTCTACCTGTAACAATCCCGTATATAATCAATTATGGGATAAGCTGAGTTTAAAATCAAATGGTTGGGGGCGGATCGATTTGATCAACATTGGCGGTGCTCATCAATGGATACTTGCCAGGCAGAAACATTAAAGAGAGAGATCAGTTCATATATTCCTTTTCTATCCACGGCTGATCTTTGTGATCGAAACGCGCACCGGTTCCCGAAGAAAGAGGCGCTCGTAGACCACCGTAGGCGGCTCACTTGGAGAGAGGTGTGGGTTCTTTCAAACAAGTTGGCCCTGACATTGAGGGAATTGGGGTTGAGTCAGAGTCGGCCTCTTCTCGTTCAGCTTCCCAACTGCGTGGAGCTGTTTCTGGCACGCTTGGCATGCGAGAAGGCAGGTGTGGGGTGTGTCACCGTTTCTCCTTTGTTCAGGGCTGCTGAGCTCAAGCAGATCTTGCATCACACCCAACCTGGCGCGGCCCTGAGCCTGCGTTTCTACCGCGGCGTTGATATTCCTCAATTGATCCAAGAAGCAGGTTACGCGGCTGCTATGGAGTTTCTAATTGTGGGCGATGATGTCCCCCGAGGGGCCATCTCGGTCGATGAACTCTTTAAAGAAAGTATAGACTTGGAGGAGGCAGAGAGGATCCTTAAAACAAGCCGCCTTGGTCCTCTTGAGGGATGTCAGATCGCTACCACGAGTGGCTCGACCGGTCTTCCGAAGTGTGTTGATGTTCGGATCTATACACGGCTTCTTACCGGCGCTATTCAGGCGCGGAGGTTCGACTTAACTCAGTCCGATACTATTGCGCCCCTTGCACCGATTATATCAGGGACCTCTGAAGCTCTGGGTTACTTTGCCGTAGCCCTCTTAGGCGCAAGGGCTTTCCTCATTGATCGCTTTGGTTCTGAAGAGGTCCTCCATTGTGTTGTGGAAGAGAAAGTCACATTCCTATGTTTAGTGCCGACGATGCTGGCGAAGATGGCCAGCTTGGTAGAAAAGCTGAAGCCGGAGACAAAGAGCTTAAAAGGTATTGTTTCCTACGGCTCCCTCCTGCCGGTTTCGATGGCGGAAAGAATGGAACAAGTTCTTGGGGCGAAGATTGTTCAGGCCTATGGGACTATGGACTACGGCGGGATAGCTGCGACCTTTATCAATGACGATGTCAACGTTCGCATAGGAACAGTGGGTCGTCCGTTGGAGGGGAATGAGGTCATTGTTTGCGGGGACGATGGCCGACCCATCCCTAGCGGGGAGGTTGGCTACATCAGGGTACGGGGGCTTCATGCCGTGGGGAGGTATTACAATTCTCCAGATCTCGATAACGAGAAGTGGACCGGTGGCTATTTTGATGTCGGTGAGATAGGTCG
>Ga0214473_10004358_pt1 | contig 17032 bp, 16 predicted proteins | sample RVTome_7_FD_203509 | JGI IMG/M metagenome (GOLD analysis project Ga0214473, IMG submission 203509) | Soil microbial communities from uranium-contaminated site in the Upper Colorado River Basin, Wyoming, United States - RVT98D197 | ecosystem: Environmental > Terrestrial > Soil > Contaminated >... | reverse complement strand
GCGGTGCGGTCGCCCGTTAAGTTGGAGAACGGAATGACGCCGACGTGCTGATAGAAAGCAAAGTCGGCTTCCGGATTAATGTATCCCCGGTGCGGCGTACAGGAAAACAGCACGCCGGCGGCCAAAATGACAACAATGCACATAATCGAAGTGTTTTTACTCATAACTCACCTATAACTGAAGATTCAATGTTCCTTGGTAGGTCTCAGTTGTCATAGCGGCGCCATTCAGGCCGGTGGTGCCACTTGACTTAAGATACCCAAACGTTAACGTTGAGCGCTTGCCGGTGTAAATCAACAACTGGGAGTTCCATGAATCAGGACGTGTTTTCGTGATGGTGTTGCTTCCCGAAAAGGAGCCAGCTGCAACTTGAGTTTGTTCTTGCCGTCCGTAGGATAAGTAACAACTGAACGCCCGGCGGAAAGAATATGAAACGTAAGCGCTGATATTTCCGATGGTATTTGCCACGGAGGTGTTGAATTTTGAATAAGTGTAGGTCAGCGACATATTCATATTGTGGCGAGGCATCCAGTTCGCCCCCAGATTCCAATTCTCGGAAAAGGCGTGTCCCAGGCGCAGTCGATTTCCCAGATAGATGCTGGTATATCCCAGCCGAGCTTCGAGTCGCTCGGTGACCGAAAACCTGGTATCTATGGCGCCGGTGGATTGGTATTTTCGATCGGCTGATGTAGGTTTACTGTCACGGCTGACGCTGTAGGTCGCGTTGGTTCTGATATATGGCTCCGGCGAAAAATTGATCGAGCCGTACCAGGTATCGAGGGCGAAGTGATCGATGGCGCTGGTGGAATCGACGTTGCCGAGGGCGTCACGATATTCTATCACCCGGCTCGATTGCTGGTACATCGTACGTGTCACAGCCATTCTTGTGTCAACACCCCGTCGAAGATAACGGGAGAAGATGGCCGACAAGGTGATGTATTCGGAGATATCGTACTGACTGCCAGTGCCCTCAAGCTGATAGGCCTTGACGGCCTGTAACTCGGCGTAACCCGTCGGAGCATATCTCAATGAACCGCTCATTGTTTCGGCTCGGGTACCGGCGACAGTGGAAAAGCGCGTGGTGGACTGAGTGAATCGTCCCGAATAGCTGGCAGTGGCGCTCAGCTTTCTGACAATGGCCGAAGAGGCCATTAGAGCCAGCGAATGAGTTTTGCTGGCATCTCCGCCGGCGCCCGCCAGAGTTCGTTTGGTGTCGTAGTAATTATATGTGGCGCTGGCATTGCCCAATTTCGAGAATGGCGTCAACGCCGAGACAGAGCCGTTTAGGGAACGAACCACATCGTTGACTTGGCCCGTAATATGATTGTCCCGCTTTCTTCGGTTGTAATTGGCGCGGAGGGAATACAACTCGCGCTGAAAATTCGATTCTACAACCCAGGTTCGCTGGAGCGAGTTGTAAGTTTGGATTGGCTGGCGATCGAATTGATGATGGCGGTTGAAGACGAGATTGAGCGTGGGATATTTCGGGATGCTTACCGCCAAGGTGGTGCGCCACTCGCGATTGTAAACTTTAAAAGTGGCGCTACCGGTAGTATCACCCGTACGCGAAGTCAATCGGCTAAACGGCGATAAGCTGGAGTTAAGCTCGTAACCATAGCCCGAAAGATAGCCGTAAAAAATCGGGCGGTACTCCCGGTAGGCCGTGTACATGTCATCGCGCCAGTCAAAATTTCCGGAGAGGCGAAACCGGCTTTTGTAGAAAAGCACATCCTCGACATTAATAAGCGCCTTGGTAACATACAGTCCGCTTTGAGGCACATGAGCTGGCACCGTCCGTGATTTCTGTGCCGAAAACGAAAAACTGCCGTACCATCGTTGAGCAATCGAAGTGTCGTGCAACACACAACACAAAACGGCGGCCACCACAACTGAAACGGGCGTATAAAAGTGCCGCACCGACGACCAAACATTCCGTATGCTCAACATAGCTGGTTTTCCAAAGAGGCTCGTATTTTTTTCCAATCCTGACTTATTTAGGGTTGTGTACATTATGCGCGGAGGGCGAGCTATAATCGCGGCCGTGACAGTCATAACAATGCGTAGTGCCGCCGTACTCATGGTTTGTAGCTTTGCGCGGCAGCTGATGTGTGATTCCTTCCACGGTGCCGCCGCCGAGTCCATCGGAGGAGCGATGGCAGCCAAAGCAGAACCGGCGAACCTGCGTGTTGTTGTTTTTGGTGTCGGTCAGTCCGTACCAGCCGGGGCGCTGATCACTAATCAAGTATCTATTACCTCCGGCATTGCCATTGCCAATCGAGCCGTGTGCATTATGGCAGTTGAAACACGGCATACGCGAGTTGGACGGCACATACCCGGAGCTGCCGAATCCGTGGCCGGTGTGCCCACCCGGGTTTATCGAACGATCATAGTAATATGATATCATGCGCGAGGTATCGTCCATTCCGGGCGGACCGAATTGGGAATGACAATTGAGGCACAGAGCGTAATTAGATGGTAGCGCGCCGGATTGAGACCCGACTACGCCGCGGTAGGTCGTATCAAGCAAGTCATGGATATTGGGTCCTCCGTGGACGTTGTGGCAGTTGTCGCAGGCGCCGTTACCATATAAGTCTTTCAAAGGCATATCTGGATCGGCGTAGTGCGAAGAGAATTGAGGATCTTCCCAAACTACGCGCCCCGGCCAGCGCACTAAATTTTGGACGCCGGGAACTCGCTGACCGCCGACATTATACTCAAAGTATCCGGGATCCGAAGACCCCGTCGGCATCCGATCGGATTCCTGCGCGGGATAACCCAATGTGGCGCCGGCCGGCCGGTCGGCATGACATCCGCCTAATGAAGCGCCGTAGCAAAGCCGATTCGAGTTTTCTTCGAATAATCCGTAAGCCAAAGGAGTGCCGTCGCCATGTGTAGTATGACACTGTGCACAACTGCCTCGCGGAAACTCCGTCGTTCGCCAGACTCCCGTACTGGGCGAACTGTGTGCTGATGACCGGTAGCGGCCGTTGTCGGCTTGAGACACGCCGATTAGAAGTATCGCCAGTCCAATGGCGGCCATGTTCAACGTATTCGTCCCCATACTCATTCGCTTCATTTGTGGTGACATTGCTGACATCCGGAAATGTAGTTAACGCCGCCTTCGACATAGGGCCAACGCAGGGATTTGCCAAAGTCGCTCCCATGGGACTTATGACAACTGATGCACGACATTACGTTTGAGCTTTGTACCTGCTGGGTGCTGGCGAAATCGATAGCGGTCGGTTGGAGAAACGGCAGGCGCGGAATACCTTCTCCGACGACCACGGTATTGCCGACAAACCCCTCACCTGTACCTGCAATCCAATGGGTAACGTCAACATGCGATGAGCTTCCGCCCGACAGGAACGATACTTCCCCCGGGTGGCCGTTGAAATGAGCCGGAAGAACAGCCACGGAATTGGTTGCAACCTGATCGTGGCAGGCGCCGCACCATCTGGACCAGCTTGACTTGTATCCGATATTGCCGTGATTATAGGCCGCTACCGAGCCGGCGGTGGTCGGTGGATTAGCCGGTGCGTTCAGCCAGAATACGTCAACACCGGCGACGATATTGATTGAATCGCCCACACCGTTAGGGTCATACCGGAGATTTCGATAATTTGAATTGCCGTGATAATCGTGACAACTGGCACAGGTAACAGTGATGGTACGACCGGTTGAATTCAGAGGTGTTATCGTGGATACACCGAGAGCATGTCCGCCCGGATTGGGCACGCCAATTGTCAACAAGTGGCCTGCGGCGCTTTCGTTCGAGGGAGCTTGTCCATACATCGTCACCGGTGCCAGGACATCGGGTGCGGTGGGGTCGGAACCATCATGACAGGAGAGACAGAGTTCATTAACTGACCCTTTCTGAAGAAGAGTCGAGTATGGCCCGCCCGGTATAGGTTGTCCGCCAGCCGTGCCGTGTTCGACATGACACTGGCCGCATTGAAGCGACGCGCCAACGTGCCACTCTCCGGCAAGCAGGACAAATGGTAAAAGCAGAATGAGAGTGAGCATGCTATAGGATTTCACCGGTCTCACGTTTTTACTCCAGCCCCAGATCATAGATGTCGATTCTGCCATTGTCATTTACTACAAACAACTGGTTATCGGATGTAATTGCCATATCCACCGGTCGGACGGCCGGCGAGGAAAATGGGCGGACAGAGATCAAAGTTCCGGTGATATCGTATAGGCGAAACTTCGAGTTGGTCCCATCGGCAACCCATATACGTTCACGATAATCAATTGTTATGGCCGATGCAGTCCAGCTGCTTTGCGGTGTGGCGCTATTCCAATCGGTGGCTGTGATAAAATTCCCGGTTTTATCAAACAATTGCACCGAATAATTGCCGCCGCCTGCGACCGCCAGCCGTGATGCCGGGAGTTCCACACAGGCGGCAGTTCCGATTAGTTTTCCTTTACCGGTACTGCTGGTGGCAATTATTCGGGGTTGCGTCCAGATGCTGTCGAACAAAATCAATTGTTCGGGGCTGTCCGTCTGAACCAGAAACGATTTGTCACGAAGTTGATAGAGGCGCATTATTTTGGCTTTTGCAGAGATTGAAGAAAAAATGTCAACCACTGTATCAATCACTTGTGGATTTTTTTCGGTGACGCGCAATAGTCGCGGCGATCCCCATTGAGTGAAAGTGACCTCCCCCTGGCCGGTCATCAGTACCGCCTGCGGCTGACCGAGGTTGATGCCGTTTCCGACCGACCAGATGAGATTGCCGCGCGAGTCGATGACGAAAATTCTATTAGCGAAGCGATCAGTTATGGCTAAACGATCACCGCTCGGTGCCAGGGCCAGTTGCCCGGGTTTGGAAATGGTGACAGCCGCCGTACGGCCAATCAGAGCCGGCAAATCACCGGCGCTCCGTGCAATCCCAGGGCAAGACGCACTGGCCAGCGCCATCAGACAGAAAAAATATTTGGTTACATGCGGCAATTTCATAAAAGTAGTTACCTAATCTCATTCATGGGTTGTGCCGTGACAATTGTTACACAACTTGCGCGTCTTTTCCGCCAGCAAAAGTGTTGGTTCATTCGAAGAATGCGGTGAGTGACAGCCGGTGCAGACCAAGTCCGATTTTGTGCGTGGATCTATCACACCTGGGCCCATCGGGTGGAAGTGCGTCTTTTCGGCGTCTTCGTGACAAGTCAAACACAATTCCATAATATCCGGCGTGTTAAGTAGTTTCTTGTATCTGCTCGAATGTGGGTCATGGCAGGTGGTACAGTCATCGAAGGCCGGTTCATGTTGGATCGTTCCGGTAAATCCCGCATCATTGTGACAGCTCAAACACTGCTGAACGCCCTCTTTTTTCTGTAATCCCTTGCCGAAACCAACATGCGGACCGTGACAAGCCACGCACCCTTGGCTACCTTCGAGTGCCGGGTGAATAACGGGTTTGACCATGATGGCGTTTGCTTGCTCATGGCATTGGGCGCACAGCTCTTTCCCCTCGGCCACCAGGTCGGTGCCGCTGGTACCGTTGTGACACTTTGCGCATTCGCCGCCCGTGAAGGGCTTATGACCCTGCGGCAACAATAACCCTTTTTTCCCCTTTTGGCCGACATGCGGAGCATGACAGTTCTGGCAGTCGGAGTTTGAAATATCAAATCCTTTATGAGCGGCAGTGATGGCTATTCCGGTCAGACCATGACACTTGCCGCACAGGTCTTTCTTCTCCGACACCAGCAGCGCCTTGACCGGTCCGGCGTGTGGTTGGTGACAGGAGCCGCAGTCACCGGACTTCACCGGTGAATGAACTGCTCCTTTCTGCATTTCTTTTTTCAATTCGGTATGGCATTCGAAGCAGAAATTTTCTTTTGATTGGGTCAATAATCCGGCGTGGATGGAAGCGTGCGGAGTGTGGCAGTCCAAACATTTTTTATCGGCGAACGGCGGATGAACTGCTGTTAGCGTATCAACTTTCCGAAGATTCTTATGGCATCCGGAACAGAGTGTGCCGGTTTCGGCCTTAAGAAGTTTCGGCTGGTCGGCGGCGTGCACGCGATGGCAGTCGGTGCATTCGCCCTTTCCGAAGGGCGAATGAAGAGAAGGCAAAGCGAGTTCTTCTGAAATGGCATCATGACAGGCAGAACAAAGCTCCGTCATGTTGTCAACCAGTTCGACCGTTCCATCCGGTGACTGTTCGTGACAGTCGCCGCAGGACCCTTCTGCGAACGGCGGGTGTATATTGTTGCGCACCAGCTTTGGCGCCGCCGACAGATGCGGGTTGTGGCATTCCAGACAGTCGGCTTTGGCGATGTCATATCCGGAATGAGGCGCCTTTAATGTACTGTCCACAGTGTGGCACTGGGTGCACAGTTCGGGAGCGGATAATTTAACAAATCCGGCGTGGTCCGATCCATGCGTATCATGGCAAACTTCGCAATTTCCCTCTTTAACCGGCTTATGCGCCGCCGATTTTTCAATTTGTTCGCCAAAAGACTCGTGGCAAGTGTAACAGAGAGAAGAGGTCTTATCCGTTAGCGGTGTGGATTTCTTCAGGATTTTTCCCTGTACCAGAATATTAGCCGTGCGCGATGAAAGAAGCTTGGGTCTCTCTGAACCGTGTGGGTTGTGGCAACCGGTGCAGTCGCCGTCTTTGGCCGACGAATGAACAAATGTTTTATTTAAGCCAAGTTCTTCAGAATCATGGCAGGTGAGGCACTGTCCGGCGGTCGGTTCATTTTGTAAGTTTTTTTCCTTCGAGTAGTGCGGGCTGTGACAACTCAAGCAATCATCGGCGGCCGGAGAATGGGGATGTGCCAGGCCAACTTTGACGCCGATATCGGAGTGGCAGTTCAGGCACAGTTTTGTCCCCGTTGACAGTAGCAAGTTCGGCGAATTGCTGAAATGTGGCTCGTGGCATGCCGCACAGTTGGAAGTCATATACGGCTGATGGCTGGATGCCGCGGTGAGCGCTTTTGAATCGGGCTTATGGCAATCCTCACATAATTTTTCTATCGGTTTCTTAAGGAGTGCCCGGCCGAATCCTTCGTGCGGGTTATGGCATCCCAGGCAATCCTCAGCCGCGGCATGATTGGAATGTGCCGAATCACGAGCGGCGGCAAATGCGGTATGACAGTCAAGACATAGCTCAGGACCGTTCTTCTTGAGTAGCTTGGGCTGGTTTGAACCGTGGATGTCGTGACATTTGTCGCACTGTCCCAAAAGCGCCGGTTGGTGTTTGCCCAAATCAGAATCAGTCAAAACATCGGTGTGGCAATCCTCACATATTTTCCCTTGTTCCTTTACCAACAGTTTGCCGAACCGGGAGCTATGAGGTTTGTGACAGTCCGAGCAGTTCTCGTCAGTCACGGCCGGGTGCGGCACACTCCACGAATCTGACTTGGCCTGTTCATCGTGGCAGTTCGCACAAATGGAATTCTTGGTCGTACCTTCCGCGAAGTTTACCTGACCTAACTGATTAGGCAGCGTGTGGCAGGTCTCACAATCACCTTCGGCAAAAGGCGGGTGGGTCTTGTCGGACAATAGTCCTTTCTCGCTGGAGGCATGTCCCGAATGACAATCAATACAAGACAAGCCATCAATGTGCTTCGTTTCGTGAGCCGTTGCCATTCGCTCGTTATCTTTTTGATGGCAGGTCAAGCAGAGCTGGGAGCCGTCTTTCGTAAGTAAACCGGGGTGAGGGCTATTGTGGGGCTGGTGACAGGACAAACATTGCAGTTCGACAAACGGTTTATGACGGTGAGTTGCTTGGAGCGCCGGTGCGAGAGATTGATTGTGGCACATTAAACAAGAGGCGGCATCATCCAACCCTTCCGGACCAGGGCGCAGAAGCGCCTTCTTGTCCGAGGCGTGGGGATTATGACACTCCCAGCAATAACCCTTTTCCACCGGCGGATGAATCGAACCGCCGGAGAATTTTTCCTTTAGCTCCTGGTGACAGCTGAAGCAAAGTTCATTGTCGTTGGCGACCAATACCAGCCGTTGGGCAAAGCCGTGACGCTTGTGACATGATTCGCAGTTTTCGGCTTTGATCGGGTCATGGATATTTTTTTTCGATAGAAATTCTTGCTTTTGCTTTTTGTGGCAGTCATAGCAGGTCTTGGCCGCGTAAAGGCAAGGAGCAAAAAACAGGATGGCGGCAGTAATAATAAGGTATCGCCAAATTATGCGATTGAATAGTGAGAAAAGCATCGGAGGTACCTATTTGCTTTTCTTTCCGGATGAATCGGCGGGGTTCGGCTCCGGTATTTTCGGCCCTTTGGCTCGTACAAATTTGTCCGGCACTTGGAAGTCCAAAAGCCGGAATCCGAGAATGTCGCCCCGACGAAAATGAGGAGCTTCGGAGTAATAAAACGCCCAATTTTCCTGGATAACTGAATCTTTCTGATAGAGGCGCACCCGGACGGCGGGATTATAAAGCGTGTCCGAATCTTGCAGATACTGGCCCTTTTCTGTTATGGCCAGATGGGGATTGAACGTGAACACTTGTCCGTGTGCGTCCCCGTCACCGATTTCGAATTTCTCGTTTAGTCTGACAGTGTCCACTTCATGAAAATCTATAAAAACCCGATGCTTGATTTCAAGGACAAATACATAGTTGGTGTCCACCAATGTATCCGTTGAATGTGCCGGTAGTAGATAATTAATGCCAGATGAGGTCGCTTTGGTTGAATCAGAAGCCGTGGCCAAGAGGGAAGCGATTAACATAATTCCAATTGTCAGAACGGACAACTTGAACCATATATGCCACAGCATGATGCGCTCCATTTCAGGAATGGAATTAAGTTTGTGAAAAAGATAACAAGATTCGAGTTAGAAGTCAACCCGTATCTGGATTTTCATCAGACTGGTAAAAAACATCTCATACTACACCATCGTGGCGCGCTTCGCCGGTCGCGTGCATTTGATGCTCACACAATTGCTGAATACCGGAGACTTACAACTTGTCTGCTACGACATAGCGGTTTCCATAATAGCAAATCTCGATTGCTTAAGAGGTATTCAGTTTGAAGAATGAACTGTATGTGCCATTCTGTGCCAACCTCCAAGTTTTGGACATAAAGCTTGTATTTTTTTAGACCCCTGGAAAACAGATTCATTCTATAATTCCTTAAAGAAGAACGAAACGAGAATATTTAAAATTAGCACACACTGCGTTAGAACTTTCTTGCATCTTTGATGTTGAGCAACTAACTTGTTGCTGCATTGAAAGATGCCGAAGTGGTGAAACTGGTAGACGCGCTGCGTTCAGGGCGCATTCACAAAGATTCCCCAAGTGATTGAATAACAACGCATTTTCTTGCGGGGCTAAAAGTTAACCCTGATTTTACATTGTATCAGCTTGGGTTGTTTTGGACTGATTTGGGCTGTTTATAGACACTATTTGGACACCTTCGTTCGAAAGCGGAATGTGAAAGTTTCAACTAGCAGCAGGCAGTTGGTTCAGGTTATGTCGCCACGCTAATTTTGAGTTTAGGTATTTTTAGTGATGAAAGTGAATAGTTAGTTCATATTAAGCACTCTTAAACTTTCACCGCCGGACGTTTTGTCCAAATGAAGCGTAAGCAATCCTTGTTATCGTCGTCCATCCGAGATAGTTTCCGCGCGTCGATGTACAAAAACAGCGAATTACATCCGCCTATTTCAGGAGCCTAAGGCACTCCCATCCAGAATGATCCTGTTTGTGCTTTGAACGCCCAAATCGCGCCGGACGGAAAAAGACATCTATCCCATCACTCATCATTGGTTGTAGGTAGGCGGAGTCATCGGCGCAGTCGCAATGTTCTATAGATTTCGACGGCTTGTCCTTCAATGTAGTCAGGGTGTGGTCGTAGACACTATCGACGGAATTTAAGAATGATTGTACCCTATCCACATCATATACGGCAACAGTGATTTCCGTCTGAATATCTTTTGTCAGACGTTCGAATGATTGGCGAGCGCACTCTTTTGCAAACGCGGACACATTTTCATCGCGCAAACCGATATCCAAGGCCTCAAAGGGTTGCAGATCAAAATAAGAGAGGTGGAGGTTGCCGGGAGATGCGATGATGTAACGCGCGTATGGAGAAAGTGCAGATATGGTGTGCGGCGTGCCGTTGAAACAGGTGGATAGCACTATGAGATCGAACTTTGTTGAATCAGGAGTGAAATGTTTTAATCCATCAACAAGACCATGTATAATAAACGGTCTATCTTTGTACGATGCATCGTAACCCTTGCCATCAATCTCGGGTATTTCGTGACCAAAGTAGAGGAAAAATCTCTTCGACTGAGAGAGCTCTTCTGCACGAAAGCGGTTGTAAAGCTCTATTTCAGGGTCGAAGCGTGACTGGCCTTGATCGCGCCAGTAAGATTCTTGAGCTAGAAGTTGTCCGTTGCGATAGTAATAGAATTCTCCGTCATGGCGAGGAAACAAGAACAGAAAATGTCTCTTGCGTTTTTCGTGATAAATAAACACTTCGGCTTGAGAATTCCGCTCCGCAACTAATTTCGCACTAATGAGAGTTTCTTCGTCAGCTCTGTACTTTTTGCCGTCAGTGTTGTGATAGAGGTAGCCGCCATCGCCGTGGATAACGAACACAAGTACGTAACGAGACGGGAGTGCATTGACCTCTTCGGGAGCGGTCTCGCTTGGCGCCGGAGGAGGAGAACTGCACGAAGACAGGACAACTCCGAGCGCCAAGCAACAAAACACCCCAAACGCATTGAGTAGGCAAGTGTGGCCTAACGGAAGAACACGGCTTTGCCTACCGCTTGCTGAAGATTCTCGCTCCATCTAGCAACTATATGAGAACCGCGATGAGAATAATCAATAACAGTGCGACCAAGCTTAGTGTCACCGTCTCGGTGGCCTGCTCCATATCTTGCACAACGTAATCAGCGAAGTCATTTAATTGTGCATCGGGAACGCGCTCGAAACCATTAAGACCCGCAAGCTCATCTTGCTTCTCTTTGAGTACTACTTTGAAATGCTCCATGCCGGCTTTGTCATCTTTCGAAACCAGTGGAGAACCTTGAACAGTGTTCAACGCCTTTGTCATTTTTTCGAAGGAATTATTGAGGATCTCACGCTTCTGCGTCGGATCGGTCGTTTCCTTCACTTTGCCGGCTGCGTCCTTAAAGTAGTTTTGAATTTTGTCTTGTCCTTGCGCGATTCCCGCCAGAGACATGACAAAAATCATTACGGTCAATCGAATTGCCGTTTTTCCCAACATAAAATGCTCCTTTTGTTTGGAGAAGAGTTGTCTTCTCCTTGTTTGTGGACAAAGTATAGTGTCGTACTAGATGCTTAGATTTCTCTAAAGCTTGATCCAGTTGTTTGGGAACGACACATATCTGTTCGCTTAATGCAAACTACATCGAATTCGATTTTGGTCAATCGACCAAAAGATTGATATAGGAATTAGATCCTTTGAATGAAGTGCCACGAGGGTCTGTAGTTAGGCGGATGCTGGAATCACGGCTGAACTCTTCAAAATACAATTGACAAATTTTTTTATTATGCGATACTAAAGGTGAGACGAGTGCAGCAAGTAAGCGATTCCAGTAAAAGCACTAGTTCGAAATGGGACTAAGAAGGAAATTGTTCCGACATTCCGATTTGAGAAAGAAGTAAAGAGATGGAGATCCAATTTTGTCTCTAACAATTAAAGAGCTTAAGCGAAAGAAGCCAATAAAGATTGCAGGGATCGTTGTCACCTTGCTCGGCATAGCGGTCATTTTGTTACAATTCTTTACGATGACCACACAAGTGGAGGGCATTCACATTGGCCCATTTAAAACGAGCGCCGAGGCCAAGACGACGTTTCCGATATCACCCTACTTGATCGGTATTATACTTGCCATTGGAATTGCAATGTTTATCTTTGGGCACAAGAAAAAGCTATAGCCAGACTTGCATTATTTGACGACCGTCTTCCGACAATCTCCACCTTCGGGCGCTTGAAGCACTAACAGGATTACTTTGGATGAGAATGCCACAAATTATCTTGCAATAGGTATCAACTAGTTCTCTTTAGTCCAAGACATGTCATGGAGGGAGATTTAAGTGGCTTTCAATATTGAACTTGTGTCCGCCATATTTATAGTTTTGGCGATAATGCGGCACCGCACTGCGAGATGGAAACCACACCAATTTTTCAGATAAGAATTGACATAAAGCATTGTCCACCATATCCTTAAGGAAGAAAGAAAGAAAGGAAGAAAGAAAATTTAGTTGGAAATTTTGGTAAATTTATTTAATATATGTTAGAGGTGCCTTAATTAATATGTCAAAAATTCGAGTATTATTAATCGAAGACAATCGCCTGTTGCGTGAAGGCATTACCTCCATGCTAAACGATGAGTTGGATATCAAGGCGGTCGCGTCTTCCGGTACTAATGGCGACACTTTTCAAGTAGCCGAAAAGTTGAAGCCGCATGTGGCTTTGGTGGATTTAGGTCTCAAAAATTTCAGCAGTCTTAGAATTGTCGAACAAATTAGGAAAAAATTCCCAAAAATCCACATTATTGTCATGGATATCATACCGGCGAATCCAGAAGTGGCCGAGTATGTAAATGCCGGTGTATCCGGTTTTATTCTTAAGGACGCCACTTTAGAGGATTTCTTGCAGACAATTCGTTCTGTTCACAAAGGTATGAAAGTTCTGCCGCCAACAATGACGACTTCACTCTTCGCACAAGTAGTCGATTATGCTGTCAAGAAGGGGAAGATAGATCTGGTGGTCAAGGCAGTTCGATTGACCAAACGGGAGCAGGAAATTATTAAGCTGATATCAGAAGGAGGCAGCAACAAAGATATCTCCCGTGAACTCAACATTGCAGTTCATACCGTCAAAAGCCACGTCCACAATACGCTTGAGAAATTGGCCCTTCAAACTCGTTTGCAATTGGCTAATTTTGTGCATTCCAAACAAGCGTCTGAAGAAGCCCTCTCAAGCAGTGCCTGAAGAAAACAGGTTTTTCTCAATCTAAAGGATTAATTCTCTTTTCAATCTCCTGACCTATCGCCACAACGTAAAATTAGACGTTATTAGGGTAGTAACTGAAGAAATGCGTAGATTGGGCGTTTTGCCCGTTTCGGTTTGAATGAATTTAAAGGACGGATTTGATAATGTCTAAAATTCGAGTTCTACTCATCGAGGACAACCGCCTTCTGCGCGAAGGCATAACTGCCATGTTAAATGAACAGCCGGATATCAGGGCCATCTCGTCAGCCGGTACCAATGGCGATACCATTAAAAGGGCAATGAGGCAGAGGTCACAAGTAGTACTTTTGGATATCGGTCTCAAGAATCAAAACAGTTTAAAGTTAGCCGAACAAATCAAAGTGAAGCTCCCTCGAACTGAACTGGTGGCAATGGACCTTATTCCCGCCCATCACGACGTATTGAGATTCGTAAAAGCCGGAATATCCGGCTTCATTAGGAAAGACGCTCAAGTTGAGGATATTGTAAAAACTATAAGAAAAGTTGCCAAAGGGAAAAAAGTCCTCCCTCTTCCGTCTGAAAGTTCTCTTTTTTCCAAAGTTGTGATGAATGCCATCAAAAGCGGCACCACCAACAAACTGGTGGAAGCTGTCAAAATGACCAAACGAGAACAAAACGTAATTGCTCTATTGTCCCAGGGTAAAAGTCACAATGATATAGCTTCGAAACTGAAGCTCACGAATACAGCGGTCAACGGCCACGTACAAAGCGTATTTGAAAAACTGGCGCTCTACACACGATTAGAACTGGCCAACTTTTCTCTCACACGCGACGGATCCAAGAAAACTCCGGGATTCCGCGCCCAGAACATTCATTAACTCATCCACTTAAAGAGCTAATCCTCTTTTCAATCCTCCGATTGATTGACCCAGACATCCATATTGCCGACTTTGCTTCTGAGTAGAAAACTCTCTCTTGGAGGCGTAAATAGCTCCAGGGAAGGACACAAAACCTAAATCTCAAAAGGAGATAACATGATTAAGATTTTCGGACTCTTTCTAACACTTTCACTGTCGCTCATTATAGCGTCCTGCGGCACAGGTGAAGCCGATCAGCAGATGGGAACGACACCAACCCAGAAGTATGTCACCATGCCGGACAGTACGGCCATCTCAGTCACTCTCGTCGATTCAATCGATACCGATTTTCAATTATCGGGCTCGGAATTTCGCGTGAGGTTGAATCATCCTGTTGTCGCTGATGGACACACTCTGTTTGCGGAAGGCGCCGAGGCGAAAGGGATACTTAGCAGAGTTGTCGAATCCGGCCGACTCAAGACCCCCGCTGAATTGGACTATAGCTTGACAGCTATTAAAGATGTAAGTGGGCAATGGACAAACGTGGGAACCGACATGATTCTGCAGAAAAAAGCTTCGCACGCAGACAGGCAGGTTGCCATGATTGGCGGAGGAGCAATAGTCGGCGGCATCATCGGTGCAATAATTGACAAGAAAAACAGTACCGAAATTGGCGCCGTCGCAGGTGCAGTTGCCGGTGCAGGATTGGCTACCGCGACCGGTAAGCAAGACATCTTCATGGGAGTCGGTACCGAAATCACGTTTTTTTCGAGTCACTCAATGTCGATCGCGCTAAATTGACAATGGCACATATCAAACAATCGTCTTCATGCAAGAAGACCAACTTAATACTGAAAGGAATTAATTGATGAAAAAAACAATTATCACAGCACTGGCAATCGTTTTGTTTTATAACTTCACAGCTTTTGCCCATGCGCGCCCTGTTGGATTTTACGGATTCGGACCGAGATTGGGAATGACGGTTAACCCAGACCAATTCCATTTTGGTGTGCATTTTGACTTTGGCGATATTTCGAACCGCCTGATGATGCAGCCGAATCTGGAAATAGGCGTTGGCGACAACCTGACAGTAGTCGCACCAACTTTTGAACTTGATTATCGCTTCCGCCCCGACTGGGGAGCTTGGACGCCGTATTTGGGAGGTGGAATTGGCCCGATATTCTATTCGCATGAGAATGGTGGCAGCAATTCCGAAGTAGCGGTCTATATGCAGTTTGGTATTGGCAAAGGATCAGCTCTAAGTAAGTCAGGACATTTCTTCTTGGAAGGAAAACTTGGCTTGGCCGACGCCCCCGACTTCAAAGCTACGGCCGGTTGGACTTTTGGGGATTAAGCAATGCAACGAAGTATTTAACCCTTAATGAAAAAGAAAGGAAAATCATATGCTATGGACAATATCAGTAATTCTGTTGATTCTCTGGGCGTTAGGCCTGGTGACAGGTTATACGATAGGTGGATTTATTCACCTGCTGATGGTAATTGCCGTTGTGGCAGTTCTGCTCAGGATAATTTCCGGCCGACGAATAATATGACGCCAACCGCGTCAGGAAAGGACCATTTATGAAAAACATTACAATAATAGGCATAGTCCTAATCGTGCTTGGGATGGTGGGACTGATTTACGGAGGCCTCTCGTATACCTCCGGCAATAACACTATCCACATGGGAGATGTTAATCTCCAGATCGAAGAGAAGAGAAATATTCCCATATCACCAATAGCGGGTACAGTGGCCGTGGTGGTCGGAGGCGTACTGATACTGGCCGGACGACGACCGCAATCAGGCCGGAGAGCGCTATGAGTGCAGTGGGTCACCCGGCTATTAAAAGCGACGGTGCAGTAGCTTTTATTAATATCACTCTGCAGGGGATTGTTATTTTAAACATGCCTAATTCAACTGACCAAGTTTATAAACAATAAAAAGTTAAAAAAAATAGGAATAATTATGAAAAAGTCAATTCAATCTATTCGAACGTACGTAGTGACGTTTTGCATCAGTTTCGGTCTCGTGTTGTTGTTACTTTCTGGGTGTGCTTCGACGATTGGTTCAGGTACGCATGTATCGACAACGGTTGGAATATCTGCAACCTACAGTGATTTGGATGAATGGGGTGGGTGGACGGCGCATGCCCGATTTGGCAACGTCTGGTACCCGTATACAGAGCCCGGTTGGGCACCATTCACGTATGGTAATTGGGTCTGGACCAATCAGGGTTGGCTATGGTCTTCATATGAACCGTATGGCTGGCTCGTGTTTCATCACGGTAATTGGTATTATGACAACGAACTTGGGTGGTTTTGGGTCCCAGGTAATACCTGGTCACCGGCAGTCGTGAGTTGGTATGTTTATGATGATTACATCTGCTGGGCGCCGACGCCGCCTAGAGGCGTTTCGTGGTCAAGACCTTGGGAAACAAATGTGACGGTTGTATGGACAGTCGTAGAAAAGAAGAGTTTTATGCAAGAAAACGTTGGGCGTCATAAGGTGGCGATCCGCCCCCCTTCCAAATCAGGCGAAAAATTCATTAAACGTGGATCACCTGACATTAAACTTTTGGCCGGTGTGAATAACCAGAAATTTGAGAAGATGAAGGTGACGCGCGAGAAGACCACGATGGGAAAGAAGACCTACTACAAGACCGATTTGCCGGGCGTGGAAAATGAAAAGGTCGTGCGATATAAGAGCGAATACAAGAAAGGGCAAAAACCCAAAATAGAAACCAAAACCGAAGATAACGAAAAAGACAATAAGAAAGGCGCGAAGCCAAAAGGTGGCGGTAAATGACTTTAATGCTCACGCTACGACTCTTCTGCTGTAGAGGACTTTCAACGTGACCACTTGTGGGCTTCCTTGTTGCGTGAAGCGGCAAACCTCAATCGACGATTATTGGAACAGAGAGGAATATCGGGAAACAATGCGAGAAGCTTTTCAGAAATGAAATATTCGAATATCATCGATAGCAGGCCGGGTGACCCACCTTTCATGGTGGGTTCCCGCGTCTTTCTTGATTACAATCTAAATGATGTTTCGAGCTCGGTTGTCAACGATATCAGCGCAGATTTCTATTTGATAAATGCCGGATTACAGTTCCGGATATAAACGATCGGATGCCCCATCATATGTGGTAGGCTACTTCCCTTGTTAAGTCGAAATGAGGGGCAGATGAGAACAAATGGTAAACCTTAAATAAACAATAACGGAGAACGAAATGCACCGATTTGAAGACAAACGAA
>Ga0214473_10004357_pt1 | contig 17033 bp, 40 predicted proteins | sample RVTome_7_FD_203509 | JGI IMG/M metagenome (GOLD analysis project Ga0214473, IMG submission 203509) | Soil microbial communities from uranium-contaminated site in the Upper Colorado River Basin, Wyoming, United States - RVT98D197 | ecosystem: Environmental > Terrestrial > Soil > Contaminated >... | reverse complement strand
ATTTATGAATTTGGAATGGGATAAGCTTCCGAGCGTAGAAATCCTGAAAGAATGCAACAGGGTCTTGAAATCTGGTGCGTTCTCTTTCTGGCTTATGACACCCAGACAGGACAGCCTTGCAACTTTCATTATAAGACTGAAAAAGGCAGGATTTGATGTCAATTTCACTTCATTGTGGTGGGTCTATGCCTGTTTATCAGAAGATACCAAGATACTTACAGAAAATGGTCTAAAAGGAATGAATGAAATAAAAACTGGTGATATTGTTTTTGGCTTTAATACTTCTAAAAATAGATTGGTTAAAACCAGAGTCAATCGAAAATATGTTTATGATTTTAATGGAAAATTATTTAATCTGAAAAATTTTGATGTAGATATGTTGCTTACAGAAAACCATAAAATATTATGTAAAAATGGTCATCATAGCGGTGAAAAAAAATGGAAAGAAAAAAAATGGAAATATGTAATGGCAAAAGACCTAAAAATTCATACAAGTTTAGAAATTCCAATTTCAGCAGTTTATAACGGAAATAAAAGCATAGGAGAAGATTTAAGTTCATTGTTGGGTTGGATTTTATCGGAAGGAAGCATTATCAACAAAAAAGGGGCTGGTAAAAATATAAGAATATATCAAAGTTCAACAAATTTGCATTATGTGAATGAAATCAGAAGTTTATTGAAAAAATTGAAAATTCCGTTTAAAGAATATGTCAGAGAAAGAAAATACAAAGATAGATTTTATAATGAATATCAATTTTTCTTTACTGGTGAATGGTTCGATAAAATAAATAAATTAATACCTAATAAAAAACCAACTTGGAAATTATTGGATTTAAAATATAATGAACGATTAAAATTATTTGAATCTCTCATAAAGGGAGACGGGAGTTATAAATATTGTAAAAATTATCCATCATCACCACCATCTTTAGCTTTTTATCAAAAAGATAGAGAATTTTTACGATGGTTTGAAGCTTTGTGCATAACTTTTGGTTATAGACCAATTATTAATTTTAAAAAAAATGTTGTTGGAATTAAAAAGCGAAATACAACTCAATTTCAGCATTATAATTATAGACCACTTTGGAAAAAATATAAAGGAAAAATATGGTGCATCAATAATGACTATGGAAATTTTATTGCATTCAGAAATAACAGATATTTTATTACTGGAAATAGTGGCTTCCCGAAAAGCATGAGCATAAGCCTTGCTATTGATAAAAGGGAATGCAGAAAACAACTAAAGGAAAAACTCGGAAGAGAGCCGACAAAAGAGGAATTCAAAGATGAATGGAAGAAATACAGGGAAGTCATAGGAAAGTCAAAAGGTCATACAGGAGAAAGGGTTGAAAACCATGAAGGAAATTTTGATGACGACAATTATGAATGGGAAGGCGAATACGACATAACCAAACCAACTTCATCGAAAGCCAAAGAATTTGAAAATGCATATGCAGGATACCAGCCAAAACCTGCAACAGAATGCATTGTTGTGTCGATGAAACCGATTTCGGAGAAATCATACACGGAACAGGCTCTGAAAAATGGGAAAGGAGTAACATGGCTTGAAGACTGCCGTATCCCATACCAGAATGAAATACCGAATGTCGGTGGAAGACCGAATCACGGAAGGGGAGAAGGATATGGATTCCAGCCATTAGGCGAAGAAGCGGAAGCAAATCCAAATGGAAGATTCCCAGCGAACATACTCGTATCTGGCGATGCCCTGAATGACGGAACGGTAAGCAGAGGACAGCAAGGGGCTACAAACGGAAACGAACCAAGCACACATAAAAGGGCAAATGTATATGGGGATTACACTGGATTCGGGAAAGCGACTGTTCCGAGAGGGGATGAAGGCTCTTATTCACGGTATTTTTCGCTTGACGCATGGTGGAAGGAACATATTAAAAAACTTCCGTCAGAAGTCCAGAGGATATTCCCGTTCCTGATAACCCCCAAAGCAAGTGCTTCAGAAAAGAACGAAGGTCTTGAAAAACTGCCAGTCAAAAAAATGACATTCGACACGGACAAAAGGACAAACAAAGAAACGGCAGACAAATTCGGGGGAGAAAGAAAAAGCTTCATGCAGAACATCCATCCCAGCGTAAAGCCTGTGGAATTGATGTCATATCTTATCACTCTCGGAAGCAGGATAAACGACATAGTTTTAGACCCTTTTGCTGGAAGCGGAACAACTGCCGTAGCTTGCAGGATATTAGGAAGGAAGTCAATAGGATATGAATTGTCGAAGGAATACTGGGAAATAGCGGAGAACAGGATTAAACCTTTTATGGAACAAAGGAAAATATTTGAATCGTGAGATTATGGATAAAATACCAAAGATACGGTTCTCTCATATGTATTACAAAATGCCACAAAGGTTCGTTTTGGAAAATGGAAAGCACATAATCCTGAACGCATTCGTAGTCGAAGACATAAAAAAGATGGATGAAAAGTTCCTCGATTACGACACTGCCTTTTTTAATAAAAGAGAAGACAAGATAGAACATTACACTCTGGATTTCAGGAAGGGAATAATCATAGTGATATTCTCATACACGAAGGCAAAGATACAGAGCGACAAGCAAATCTGGACTACAATTCGGCGATTCCACGAAAAAAAGTGGAAATACTACAAAAGCCTAATAGGAAAGGAAGTTGAAATCGAAATAATGGTGTAGATATGAAAGACATAAAAAAGGTCAGATACCCAGAACTCAATCCTATAATAAGAATGCATCCGAATCCAGAGATACTTCTGGGGCATGAGATATTCTGGCAGGAGAAACGTGATGGAAGTTGCATAGGTTGTTGCCTCGGAGAAAACGATGAACTTAAATTAAGAAGCAGAAACATGGATACCGCAAGCGAAGACTTCCATAAATTATTCAACTCGACTGCGGAGGCAGAAAAAGTCAAAGAACTTTTGACGGATTTAAGAGACAAGTGGAATGCCGAATCAGTGGTTTTCGGGGAACTTTTAACCAAAGGCAGAAGCCCGACCAAAACAGAACTGCACGAAAAGAACGAATTCATAGTGTTTGACATATGGTCAGTAAAAGGCGAGGGTTTCATTCCATACATGCTTGTCCACCAATATTGCTACCAATACAAACTTCCGATTGTCGAACTATACGGAACGAGCAGGCACATCACGATTGAATCGGTTCTGGCTTTCAGGGACAGAATGCTCGAAATTGCAAAGGAGAAAAAACGGGAAGGCGTGGTCGGGAAGACGTTTGAAAAGAACGCCGAATTCAAATACTTCAAGGAGAAGCTCGACCTTCCGAAACTCGAAAAGCTACCAAGACTGATAGAGGAAGGTGTCATCCAGCTTCCGCAACTTCCAGAATCTGAAATACTGGGTGCATTGGACAAGGCTCTTGTCGATTTGGGGATTGAAAAATTCAAGGACACCAAGACAGCCATGCCACTTTTCGCACAATATGTGTCAAACGAATGCAAAAAACACAACTGCGTCAACAACCTGAAACTATTCGGATATTGGAAAAATAAAACAGAGGAAATGTCTCATTTCCCATAATTGTCCTCGAACCAGCCCATTACCCTTCTGATTTCCCTGTCATTATAATCGAGCATTTCCTTTATTTTTTTATCCTTTTTATCCTTCCCTTTCTTCCATTGGCAACCGTTATCATAATAATATTCTTTCAGCCTCGATATGGTATTGTAGTTATTCTCAAGCTGTTTGTTCTTGAAAGTCTTATGTATACCCTTTCCGCACTCCCTGCAAACCCCGATTGTCCTGTATCCAGAGCCACCTCTGGCTCTCGGCAACAGATGATGCCGTTCCTTCGCTTCCCTGACCTCACATATAACACAGAATCTCATAAATATATGATAAGAAATAAGCTTATATATCTTATTCCCATAGTTCTTTCGTGGACAGAATCAGATTTTTGGAAGAGAAGAATATAGAGTGTGCCTCGAATGACATAGTTGCCACTATAAGACTTATGAACGGGCATATCCCTGACGACCAAGAGAAGGGGGAAATGGTCTTACAGCACTGGAACAGGTGCGAAGACTGCAAACTGAGAATTGCTGAAATGGAAGGTATAAAAAAAGAAATGGTTCTCAGACATAACCCGAAGGATGATAGCTGGAATTACGAGACACCGAAAACAAAACTAAGCCAGTTCCCAGAGGAAAGACGGGAAAGAATCATTTCTATAATATTTGCAATGAAAAAAGCAATCAGAACCCAGACACACGGAATGAAATATACATCGGGAGAAATCAGAAAAGCCATTTCAGCGACATATCAAGACCTCTCGGAAGACGAGACAGAATACATAACGAAGAGGACATATAACATAATCCAAGCGATAGAAAGATATACGAAAATGAAAAAAGACCCGATACTATACAAAAAATTCAGGAAAATGATGAACGAATCACGGAATAAAACCAGAATCAAACAGAGGGAATACATGCGAAAGTTCAGAATTGAAAATCCAGAAAAATTTGAAAAGATAAAAGCCAAGATGAACAAAGCAAGCAGAAGCTATTACCAAAGAAACAAGGACAAGATAAAGGCATACCATGAAAAATGGCTTGAGAACATAAAAAAAGACCCTGAAAAATACCAAGAATACCTCGAAAAACACAAGAAGTATTGGAGAAAGATAAAGTCAGACCCAGTTGAACACGAGAAAGCAAAAAAACGTCTCAAAGAATATGTCAAAAACCTGAAAGAAACAAACCCTCTTGCCTATCTCAAACATTACCAGAAACCATCAAAAACCATAAGCGGACTGAAATGCAACAGATGCAACGCCATGCTGAAGACACAATCATTAGGAAATACAAGCAAAAGAAGAATGGTCAAATGCCCTTATTGCAGTCATTCCGACTTTGGAATCAACATGGAAAAGGTAAGAATCAAAAGGGAAATCCCAGAAAGCATAGAGCAGTTTGCCAAATACATGGAAAAAATCGAAAAGGAAAGGAATTTTGACGTTCCAGAGAAAGCAACTTTCAACTTCGTGGAAATGGTCAAAAAGTGGAACAAGGAAGATGATTAGAAATGACTGATATAAAACGTGAATATTGTGGTTATCCTGATGTTGATGGGTTGCTTAATACTTTGCGAAAGGATTTGGGCGTTGACGTGAAGAAGGTGAAGTGAATGAAGAAAATCTGGATGATGTTGTTTTTTGGTTTTGGAGAATTACTTACAACTCAATATCTCGGTTTGATAGCAGGATATACTTTATGGATATTTGCTTTCATTATAGGTGTTTTGTTTCTTGCTTACGATGAGATGGATTATAGAAAAACAGTAGATGCGATAGCAGGAGTTAATAAAAAGTCTTCTGGGAAGGATAGGAGCGTGAAACCATATCCCGATACATAGCATATCTCGGAAGACATAGGATAATCGACCAGAGAAGTCCTATAACACAACATGACATACAGCTTATATGCAACGAGTATGATGCGAAGTTCGTGGACACATTCAGTTGCCCAAATGAAACTGACACGCTCGTTTACAGGTTCGAGAAGAATCAGGAGGCTTTGGAATAATGAAAAAAGTTGAAGAACAGGGCGAGATAATGAAAGAAGTTGCTACTGAAATGGAAATAATAAAAAAGATGATGGAAAGGAAATATTCGGATGAGCAACTGCAAAATCACATTACAGAAGCATTGCACAGATGCGTGAGAACTGGAATAAGCATATCAGAAGAAACGGAAAGGGAACGAAATCTGGATAGCGGAAGCAGATTTCTTGACAATTTTGCCAGAGAACAGGCATACGGAACATGCATGGGTTCTGGGGATGATATGTATTTTGTTGAAAAGTGCATTGAATATTTCAAAGAGCAGGTCAAACTGTGGAGAGAATTCGAAAAACAAGTCCGTGAAGACGAAGCCAAGAAGTTCACGACTTCACAATCCGAAGTGGGTGTGAAATAATGACCAATAGCGGAAAGCTGAAATGTGCATTTTGCAGAAATCATCAAGGAATATCAATCCATCACAATTACAATTACATAATTTTGAGCATATTCCTTCGGAAAAGACTAAAGCCGAAACTTGATGCAGAACACATGAAAGTGGAGCATGAAGCAGACAGAATACAGAGAGAAGGGGGTTATCTTCCGCTTTGCGTGGGTTGTCATCATGCTTGGGAGATTCTGCTGAATAAAATGGTTTCGGCTTATGCCAATCGGAGAAAGCGATTTGAAACTGAATCGGAAACCATAAAGGAGATGAAAGAATGAAAACTGAAGAACGTCTTTCGGACTTATTTGAGAAGTTCCTTGAAGAATACCTTGAAAACGTAAAAAAGAAACTTCCAGAAAGCTTCAGGGCGAAACAACTAAAAGCTGGTGAACTGGAGGCTGGCTTAGTCTATAAATTTGAAACGGATTTCCTTAAAGAGCCTTTTATGAAAGCTATCGCCCAAGCCCAAAAAGAAATATGGAAACCGTTATCATTACCCAAAAAGGACTGCACATATCAGGGGACTTGCGATGACGGAAGGATAATATGCGATTCGATTGGCGATGACATATCCCCTGAATTCTGCCATTATTGCAGATATATTGCAAAAACATACAAGATAAAACCAGAAGATTTTTCAGAAAAATTCTTTTGGAAGGTAATCGAAATTTACGAATCCATGAAAAAACAGGGTGATAAGAAATGAAATGCAAAACATGCCACAGTTCCATGAGCAAAAAGCAGTATTCAATGAACCACAGGAAGGGAAAATGCAGACCAGTTCCGCAACAGCCTTCCATGTCTCATTTCATCAGAAGCAAGACTGGCTCTGAACTTTCCAAAAAGATAAGGGAACAAAAGGGGAAATAGATGGAATGCATAGTTAAGGGATGCAAAAAGCCAATGAGAAGCATGGGATTATGCCAGAACCACTACCTGCAATACAGATACCACAATTTCCCAGAGATAAAAGAAAGGCTTAAAGAATATGCGAAAAAATACTGGGGAAATTACAGGAAGAGGAAGCTTGCGGAAGACCCAGATTATTTCAGAAGAAAGGGCAGAGAGTATGCAAGAGCCAATAGAAAAAGGATAGAATACAACGTTGCCAAGAACATTTTGAAGAAAATGTCTCCAGAAAAAAGAAACAAGCTTATATATGAAATACAAACAATAGATAAATAGAAAACATTTTTGGGGGGATAAAATGACAGACAAAGAGAAAAGAAAATCTTATTTTAAAACATGGAGAGACAACAACAAGGAAAAAATAAAAGAGCAACGCAAGAAATATTATGCTGAAAACAGTGAAAAGGTTCTGGAATACCAGAGAAAATGGAGAGAGAACCATCCCGAAAACATGAAAGGATACATCAAAAAGCAGGTTGAAAGATACCAGAACGACCCAGAATTCCGTGCAAGACAAAGGGCTTCATATAAGAAATGGTATGAAAAACAGCCGAAAAAAGAAAAGGTGGAAAAATGTGCGGTGGACTCAAAGGAATCGGAAACGAAACCGATAGAAAATGCAGAAAATGTTCCAGAAGAGAAAGGGCTGTGAAACAATCACAAAAAGCATAAACGGGCTGAAATGTTGCAGTTGCGGAAAATACATAATCGTTAGGATGAACGGCAAGGGGGTTGCAAAAAAAAGGGTCAAATGCCCCTTCTGCTCGAATTGGGAATACAAACACAAGCTCAAAAAAATATTGATACTCCGTTAACCCCAGAAAAGGATACGTCATACGAGATACCCCAACCATCCCGTAAATCCTATCACTCGCTTCTGGAACGGCTGAACGGAGGAAACATGGGCAAAAAAAAGCAGAAAGAGGAAAGGGGAATCGTGAAACATGCCCAGAGAGGGCTTCCGAAAAACCACAAATGCAACAAATGCCCTATGGCTTACCACAACGAATTCGACCTGAAACTTCACATGCGACACTGGCATGGAGAATTTGAAGATGAAAATGCAGAAGGAAAAAGAGAACAAATACATAAAAAACATGGTCGTTGAACTGGTAAAAGACCACAGAAAGAACTGCCTCAGAGACTGCAATATCCAGCTATATCCGATTTACCTGTGGCTTACAAAGAAAGGGCTGGAATTCACAGAGGAGGAAATGTCATACTTCATATGAAAAGGAAAAAGAAAGTTAAATTGGCAAAATCCATTTTGAACCCCATTTACCAGATAATCGGTTCACCAGAACCCACATACACGGATGGGGAATATGAAGAAACGTGCAAATTCTGCAAAATGAAGATATATTTATCGGAAGACTGGACAGACAAAAAGCCAGAATTCATGTGCATGAACTGCTTCGTATCTGGAAGGAACAAGAAATTCTCGGTAGACCCAAGAACGGCAAAGAAACTCGGAGTTCGCAAAAAAGACCTGCATATGATAGCCGAAGAAATAATTAAAAACAAAAGAAAGGAAAGGGTTGGTGGATGATGGTCGAATTCGAAGAGCTATACAATTATATCATAATAATCGCAATAATAATAGCTGGGATAGTTTTTACATGGTTCGTGCTGATAAGCCCAGCATTGCAGAAGACGGCAAGCGACAAGATATTTGATGAGGAGAGGAACGCATTCCTGCAAAGGTTCTGCCAGAACACAGGATTCCAGACATTCAAATTGGAAACAATCGAAGGAACGACATACAACTTCATATGCCTTACGGAAAGCTCACAAAACGTCAGATTGGTGTCATATCAGAGATATGGCTATGACAAAACCGACAAAGGTTACAAATTCTACGTCATGCAAGATAAAAAATAAGAAAATTGAAAAGTAGTTGGAACAACATAAGCTTTTAAATGCTAATTTTGGAATATTATTAATGCACAAAAATCTTTTGCGTGTAGTCGAACTAATTTCAGCACTTTTCATAGGCTATTTTTACATGGATTTGGTTTCGCATGTCTTCCTTTTAAAGGACTATTTTCCGTATTCCAGCGTCATCCCTGCTGTAATGGCAACTGTCGCAGTAATACTAATCGAAGGGTATATCAAAACAAGACAAAGGAAAGATGACTTGGAAACATGGACTGAGCGTGAAAATGAACAGCCATTGGAAAATGTAAAATGCCCAGAGTGCAAGAATAAAATGGACATGGAAACCGTTATTTCTGACGGCAAAAAGAGCGTATTACACACATGCGGAAAGCATCCGAAAAGGCAAATAAAGGTGGTCTGATGAAAGAATATAAATACTGGTTCGGTCTGGCATTCTTCCTTTTCACATTGGCATTCATAGAGAGACTCGGAAGGGGGTTGTTTTTCCTTGCAGTCTTGGTAATCGCAATCGGCGTTTTCAGATGGGTTTCAGACAACTGGGAAGAACATGAAAAAATGGAAACCAAAAAGAAAGAAAAACAACTTGAAAGATTCGAAAGATTAGCCAGAATCGGCAAAAAACCAAAATCTAAAAAGAAACAGCCGAGAGATTTTCATGGAAGATTCAGGAAATATAATAAAGGAGGTGCTTAAATGGGAATATTAGTAGACCAAAGTGGAAACCTGCATCTTGACAGGCTGATAATCGGACTTGTCCTGCTCGTATTCGCACTAATATCGCTGGCAGGAGTAATAGCATTAGTTCCAGCAGGTCACAGAGGGGTCGTATTGCAGTTCGGTGCTGTCGAAGAAAGGGTTCTTCCAGAAGGTATGCATTTCTTATTTCCTTTCGTGGAGAGTTACAGAGTCATGGAAGTGAGAACGATGAAATTTGAAACTGTATGTGAATCCGCTTCGAAAGACCTTCTTGATGTGAGGACAGATATTGCGTTGAACTACCACATAGACCCGTCAAGCGTCAACAAACTATATCAGAAGCTTGGAGAAAACTATCAGGAAAGGGTAATTTCGCCACAAGTCCAAGAGGTTGTCAAATCCGTAACGGCGAAATATGACGCACAAGGACTGATACAGACAAGAGAATCGGTGAAACAGGACATAGACACACTGCTTAAACAAAGAATGCTTGAAAGGGACATATTCGTGGAAACCATATCGATAACCAATTTCGAATTTCCACAAACATTCAACGATGCCATAACAGCGAAACAGACGCAAGTCCAAAAGGCTATGGAAGCGGAGAACAAAGTGAAGGAAGCACAAGCACAAGCACAACAGGCTATTGCAAAGGCACAGGGTGATGCAGAAGCAATACGAATAATTAACGACCAATTACACAACAGCCCTGATTACATAAAGTGGCTTTCTGTAACCCGTTGGAATGGAGTGTTGCCGTTATTCGTTTCTGGTGGGTCTGGTGCAGTTCCATTCGTTCAGCTACCATTAAATCTTTCTGGGGGGGATTAATTTTTTACTCCCCGAAATCCATAATCAAGTGAAATAAATGCAGTAATGAAAAGTGAATCGGAAATCAGAAGGTATCTCAACAAGCTTGAGCATTCCATAATGAAAGCAGAAACGGAAGGAAGGTATTGGGATGCTATGGTCATGCGATACCTAATGGACATAATGCTCTGGGTAGTAGAATAGTCATGCATGAGGAGTGGTGGAAAATGTCAGAAAATAAAAAAAATAAAGTTGGCTATAAAAAATGGAGAAAAACGGACTGGATTTTCTTCCTATGGTTTTTGTTAGCCATTTTGCAGATTCACTATTACATAATATCCGTTTTCGGTGCAACTAATAATTTCTTCCTATGGAACGGACTTTTGATGCTATTAGAAGGAGTAGTCGCTTCATGGGCTATCTATACATCATAGGATGGTGAAACATGATAACAAAAAAGAGAATCGGATATTTCAGGATGTTCGTATGGCTGTCTATGGGATTCACCATATCTGCCACATATTACATGGCAGTATCCAACAAAATCTCGGAACTTAACGGATATGTCATAGTCCTGATGTTCCTCATAGTAATCGATGTAATGACATGGAAATATAGTAAAAAAATAGAGGAAAAACATGGATAAAAAATACAAGGAATATATCGTATTTTTCATCCTGATATTCGCAATATTATCGATTGCGGTATTCGCCACATTCTTAATTTTAGAGCTTTTCGATAACCATAATGACCGAATAGTGTGCCAAGACGAGTTCCAAATAAAAACTGGTTTAATAGCCGACAGCTCATTTGCAAATGATGACTTTCATATACTGAATTTCGGCAAAAACATACACTGCGATGTCTTCTGGAAAGAGGAAGAAGGATGGCTTGCAGAGGTAAATTTCATATCTGGAAGCCTGACATTGAAAATGGTCGATGATTCGAGGTATTGGTAATTATGGTCAAACTAAAAACAACTATAAACGTGAAGGACATCAACAAGGCTGTTGCATTAAAAATAATTCTCTTTTTTTTAGTAGTATTTTCCGCAATGTTAGTATCCATGTGGGTTTTCGGGATTGCCCAGCAGACAGAACGAGACAACTCTGGAATTACGGTGGAAAAGGCTAAACCATCAGATTCCATTCCCATTAAAAATATAACAGACCTCGTTCCAGAAGACATCATATCGGATTATTCGACCCTTATCTCTTGGATGTTTCAAGTATTTCCATTAGTATTTGGAGCGTTTTTAATGTTTAAACTATTCAGATGGTTTGATGACTGACAAAACGACTTTACTGGAAAGAAGGCTGAAAGAGATAAAGGAAGCTTTCGAATCGTTCAAAAAGAACGGAGTCAGCGAAGACATACTGATAACCTATATCATGTCGAAAACCAAAATGTCAAGAAAAAAAGTAAGACAAATGCTTAATGCACAGGAAGAATTTTATGAAAATCTGGTAAGCAAGGAAGTTGCGGAGAAAATATGAACTTGAAAGAGAGAGGGGGTGTCAGCATGACGGACGGAAGGAAGGCAGAATATCTCACAGAAGAAGAATGGAACATAATCGGAAATGCACTCTGGTTTTATGTGGGTGCTGATGGAAAGACCAAAATGGAGAAACCAAAAGAACATACAATAGTTAAAATAAACAGAGTGAGGGCAATATTAGGTGATTTAGCATGACAAACATTAAAGAGATTGAGAAGCTGAAAGAGAAAGCGAATTTTGACAGAATCTTTAATGTCAGGGGAAAGAAGATTCAGGAACTGCTGACGGAAAAAGAGATGCAAGACAAGCGCATCAGGGAACTCACCGACAAATGTAATTTTTGCAACAGGCGCAATAATGAAAAGCGGATAGGGGAACTCGAAGACGATGTTGAACAAAATGCTAAAGATTTTCTTAATGCAGATGGATATGCACATAAGTTATTGGGAGAAGTTGCTAAATTGAAAGAAGCCCTCTCCAAGTCATCTGCCAATGCGAGGGGGATAATCAAGAAGTTTGAAAACAGGGATATAGACAAAGAAATACATGAAAACAAGAGGAAATTTAGATGGCTTGGTGAAGACGAGAGGAGGCATATAGACTTTGACAACGGGTTTCAATTTGCCATAAACGAACTTGAAAAGGCAATCGAAACCTTCAAGAAGAATATGGAAATTGATATTGAAAAGAAACGCAAAAGAGGCAGTTATAGTCACATTCATGTTATAAAGAAAGGCGAGGTGGGTAGATGAAAAAATTATCTGAATGGTGGAAAAGTTTAAATTGGCATGAAAAGGATATTGTGGGTAATTGGATTGCCACTGGTTATAGTGGTGCTGTTATATTACCCCTTTTTAGTGGAAATTTACAGTTGGCTTTACCGATAATATGCAGTTTGTTTGCAATACCCATATATTGTTTAATAAAACAGGAAAAAGAAAAACTAATGGAACTTAAAAGAAAATATCCATTTGCAACAAAATAAATTGAGCCAAAGGGAAAGAAGGGAAACCATGAAAAACATTCGAAATAAGATTTTCAAAAAAGTGAAAGAAGACTGGGAAAAAATGGTCGGAAAAGGCAAGGTAGATGAAAAAGCATTAAAAGATTTAATCAAATTCGCCGATACGAATGGCGATGGCAAAAAACGGGTGATTGTTGACGGAAAGACATACCTTGTGCCAATAGAAGACATAATCCTGAAAGGCATAATCGGAAAGGAAGTCAAAAAATACCCTTTGGAAATGGAACGTGAAAAATGATGAAACTTAAAAAATATACAAGGCTATCGATAAAAATGCCAGATACAAAATTATTGGAAAGGCTGGCTGAGGTGGAGCATCGGCAATGGTGGGCATGGTCTAAAACGGTTGCAGAAAAGGAGAGGAATTTATCAAAGGAAAGGCTGAAAAGATGGGAAGGACTTTGGAAGCCATATAATCTTTTAACGGATGCTCAAAAGAAGTCTGATAGAGCATGGGCAAGAGAAATTCTGTCCATCATAAATGATATATTAAAGGAAGAAGAAATGGAGATAGAACGATACAAAAGAGTCGAGACAGACGACTGGGGGAAAGGATTTATTCACGGTCTGGAAGTCTCGCTTGACTGGATGAAGGAAAAATTCAAGGATGTGAAGAATGCCAAAAGAAATAGAGAAGCTGGAATTCGGGACTGCCCTTAAAATGTTCAGGGACATCTCCCAGCATGGATGCCCAGTAAACATACAGAAATGCTCGTTCAAATGGAAGCTTTCCTATGCGACAGTCAAAAATAACATAGGCATATTCGAAAGCCTCGGATTCCTGAAAACAGAAAAAAGAGGAAGGGAAATAGTTATCGAACCCACAGAGACTGGAATCAGAATGTCAGTCCTTTTTAAGGAGATAGATTTAATACTAAAGGAGGGGAAATCGTGTTCGGAAAACTCAGAGGGAAAAATAAGAAACCAAGCTATTCGGAAATGAGCAGGCTGGCTGAATTCGGGAGAATTTATATGAATACGGCAGATGAAATAATGAAAATTATGGAAAAGAAGGAATCTTCCGAGATAAGGCAGATACTGGAAACCTTAGATAAAATAAACAAGAAAAACTGCTGGTTTGCGATATACAGGGTGAAAGGATTCATAAAGAACGCTGGGATGGAGACCATAAAGAAAAGGATTCCCAAGATGGATGTCGAGAACATCCCGAAGGAATATCAGGAAAGCCCTGAAATGGCTGTTACGGAGAAAGACGCAGACAAGGAGTAAAAACTATGGCGACACCTATTTCGCCATCTGGTAAACAGACGATATACAGAATTTCATATGTCCGATTATACATTGCCGACAACCCGACAAAAGACACCCCGATTCCATTCGCAGAACTGAGGTCGTTCATCTTCCTTCCGAACAAGCCGACCATATACGAACTGAAACTGATAAACAACGGTCTCGAACAGATAACAAATTACACGGAAAATCTGTTCCAGTCAATAGTCGATGCAAAGGAAGCGGATTCCATAGAGCAGGAAGACCATATCCTCGAATATGGTGTGAGGACTTCATTCCCAGCGACACCGAAAGCCAGAATGGTCATAGAAGGTTTCGAATGCGAACAGGTCGATGAGGATGAGGTCGGGAGTCATTTCAAGGATGAACAGCTCAGGCTGAGAATGCATAAAATCTACCGATACTGTGCATTCGCAGATTCACATGGAAAACCTGAATTCGAGTATGATGAATCTGACTGCCAGTATATGGAAAGAATAAAATCACAACAGGCAACACCATGATAGGGAAAATCATAATATTCGGATTCCTTTTCTCAATCGCAATGTTCTATCAGATTTTCCAGAATGTGAAATGGGCAATCCCTGCATTCTTCTTTTTTGTTATTGCGTATATCGCATTCAGAATCATCTTAAAGTTCATAAAAAGGGATAGAGGCTCTGGCAATTCTGGAGAGGAAGGAACTGGGCGTTATTTTGGTGGACTGTGGTCTGAATGAAAATGAAATTTTGCTTTGGTCATCAGGACTGCATAGAGATACCATGTTCACCAAAGGAAGTCGGTGGAATCGGATTCAAATGCAGATTCCAGAAGGAATGCCATGAAAGGACATTCGAGGGATTCAAATGAACATATGCAATTTTTGCGGAAAGGAATGCGATGGAAAACTCGTATTGAGAAGCACAGATTTCAAAAGATTTGACGGTGGAGATGTTACCGTATGCCCAGAATGCCTAAACGATTATGCCAATTACGATTTCGACAAGCTGACTGAAAAACTGAAAAGGTGGTCAAAAGAATGTTTGAGAGACTGAAATATACATTTAAGGCAATTTTCACAATGCCGAAGCCAAAAATAGAGGAAACGGACTATTTTTGTGAAAGAAAATCCTTCAATCCCGATTATGCAAAATACAAAACCAAAAGGGAAACTTTCACACAAGTTATCTGGTCAATCGCCTTGCTCATTTTTCTTATAGAGGCTATTTATATTTTCTGGCTGACTGATACATTTTACATGATAAAATGGATGTTCATTGGTTGTGTAGCGTTATTCAATTCAATTTCAATAAAAAATAACAGAAGAGTATTGGAAAGACTCAGGGAAAGAGCCAAAAGAGAGGAAGAGAATGGATGAAGAGCATGTCGAAGGGGATTTCAAAACGAAGAAGGCTCAGGTGGAATATCTCTTACGGAAATATCCCCAGACACGGGATAATGACTTTTACCTTCAATATATGTGGATGAAGACATTCGGAAGAATGAACAACCTCCCATTCATAGACTGGAATGTGATAAAAGACATAAGCGGAACTCTGGAAACAATCAGCAGGGTCAGAAGGAAGATACAGAATGAAGACCACAGATACCTTCCGAGCGAGGAAGTCCAGAGACAAAGGGACAGGAAAAGAAGGATAATATCAGAAAACATAACACGATGGAGATAAGCATGTTTGAAGATGACGAAGACGATTACGAAGACTGGGAAGAAGCCGAATATCTGGAAAATAATTAGGTGATTGGAATCAGGACAACTGTGGACATTGACCAGAGAAATCCGTTGAAAATGGTGTATTGCATAGCAAAAGGAACAATCTTATGCAGGAAGTTCCCATATCTTATAAGAAAAACGAAACGTGGATGGCATGTTGGATGGCATCACCTTCAAATAAGCGAAATGGAAAGCCTTAAACTCCGATTGGCTATCGGTGATGACCCGAAAAGAATATTTTTGGACATGACCTGCCAAAAAAAGCCGAAACAGATATTATTTTCAGAAAAAAGGGTATATGTTTATGAAAGGGATTTTCAGGGAAATATAATTGAAAAAATAAGGGTAAGATAGTCTTTATATGTGTTAAAAATAATATATGATAATAAAATCGGAGGTGCATTATGACACCATTATTGCAGAAAACAATCAACATAAGATACGCATACCATAGGATAGAACTTTCGAAGGAAGAGCTTGACAAAAAAATGGAGGAACTTCTCGAACACAACTACAACGAACTTAACAGGATAGCGAAATACCTTGAAAAGAACGGGATTAAGCCATCTGATTCCCCAGAATTCTTGGCGATACTCGCAGAAAAGCAACTGACATCCAGCTATACGGCATGGAGCAGTGCTTTGGATGAGAAGGCATTCCACATGAAAAACAAATACAACAAGCCGATAAAGGAAGAAACAAAAAAGGAAATAGAGGATGCCGTCAAGAAAGGTCTGGGTGTCGATAATGGAACTTAAAAAAAGCGACATCCTGTTCGCCCTGACTGTGGTTTGTGCCATAGGAACGGCTTTGTCTCAGGGAATTCTGGTTTCGGTATTCCTTGTGGCGACCCTGATATTCATGTTCGGGGCATTCATAACGAGAAAAATGGAGGGTTAATATGGGAATGTCGTATGAAGAGAAGTATCTCAGAGTTAAGGTGATACTTTCATTGATAATCTTCGCATGTATTGCAATTTATGGAACTTTTTTCATAGGGCAGATATGCGATATGAAAACCCCTGAATATTCGATGATGAGGATATTTTTCACAGATTATAAAATAGTATCAGAAGGTTGCCATTTCATAAACTGGGATAATCTTATCGCAGGGGGATTGATAATAATAGCTTCGATAAATCTCATTCCATTCAAATCAATGTCAAAATTATCATATATTGAAAAACGAAGAAAAAGAGAGAAAGAAAGAAGGAAAAATAGAAAATGAACCGCACACGCATAGAATGGTGCGAATATAGT
>Ga0214473_10004356_pt1 | contig 17035 bp, 18 predicted proteins | sample RVTome_7_FD_203509 | JGI IMG/M metagenome (GOLD analysis project Ga0214473, IMG submission 203509) | Soil microbial communities from uranium-contaminated site in the Upper Colorado River Basin, Wyoming, United States - RVT98D197 | ecosystem: Environmental > Terrestrial > Soil > Contaminated >... | reverse complement strand
GGCCTCGCGGTGCTGCTCACGGGCGGGATCGAGGCCGCGACGTGGGGTTGGTCATCGGCGGCCACGTGGGCTGTGCTCGCGGCGGGGGCGGCGCTGCTGACGCTGTTCACGCTCGTCGAGCTGCGCACGGAGCAGCCTCTGGTCGACCTGCGGCTGCTGCGCGACCGCGTCATGGGTGGCGCGTCCGGCGGGCTTTTCCTCACCCAGCTCGGGACCAGCGGCGTCGCGATCTTCGTCCCGATCTACCTGCTCACGATCGTGCGGCTCGATCCGCTGATCGCCGGCCTGGCGATGCTTCCCGCGATGATCTTTCCGCCGGCGCTGTCGCCGCTGGCGGGAGGGTTGGTCGACCGGCACGGCAGTCGCGGGCTTGCGATCGCCGGCGCTTTGCTCGCGGCCGCGGGGTGCGCGTGGCTGGGCGCGTTCGCGACGGAGCAGGAGTACGCGCTGCTCGTCCCCGGCCTGGTCCTGTTCGGGCTCGGGATCCCGATCGCGTTCGCGGCGATCATCACCGCCGGGGCCGGAGCCGCCCCACCCAACGAGCGCGGCGACAGCGCCGGGGTCCTGAACACGGCCCGGTGGGTCGGCGCGACCGTCGGCACGGTCGCCTTCGGCGCCGTGCTCGACGCCGTCCGCGAGAGCGATCTCGACTCGGCGCTCGGAAGCCGGGCGCTCAGCGGCGAGCAGTCGGCTGCGATCGAGCGCCTGGTGCTCTCCGACGAGGACGCCACGGAGGCGGTCACCGCCGGGATCGGCGCCGACGTCGTCGACTCGGTCACCGACGCGTTCGCGGCCGGGTACAGCGCCGGCCTGTGGATGTGTGCGGCGGCGTTCCTCGCGGTCGCGGTGATCGCGGGGGTCGCCCTCGGCCGCCGCCCGGATCGGGGCTAGGCGCCCGGTTCGGCTGCAACCGCCGCCCCACACGATCATGAGGATCTCGCTAGCCTCCTGCGAGGGGTTCTTCATTGGCAGGAGTCAACCGGCGCCAGCTCGCAGTCGCAATCTCGGTCGCCCTCGCGGCGGCCGTCGCCGGCGTGCTCGCGGCGGCCGCGATCGCGAAGATGCGCAGCGCCCGGCTGGAGCCGAAGTTGTGCAAGACCGTCGGCGGCGGCCGGTTCGTGAAGATCCCCGGCTTCCCCGGAGAGAAGATCGACCGGCGGCTGCTCCCCGACGTCGAGTACCTGGTCGACCGCTTCGACATCTTCATCACCGACGGCTACTCGAAGTCGGACGTCCACGCCCGCAACGGGGAGCACCCACTGGGGCTGGCGCTCGACATCGTCCCCTCCGGGAAGCGGTGGAAGAAGGTCAACCGGCTGGCGAAGTGGGCGGAGCCGAAGCAGGACAGGCCGCGGCTGCCGTTCCGCTGGGTCGGCTACAACGGCGATGCGGGCCACGGCCGCGGACACCACCTGCACCTATCGTGGTCGCATTCGGACGCGAAGCCCTTCGAGCCCGCGCGGAAGGTGTTCACGATCAACTGTCCGGATGAGAGCACGGTCACTGAGCCCCCGCCGGACGACATCGGCGACGACACGGGCGGAACCGGCGGCGACGGCGGTGGCGAGACCGGCGGCAGCGGCGGCGTGATCGCCAAGCTCCGCGCCCAGCAGGCCACCGCCGTCACCGAGAAGCGCTAGTTCAGCGACGGGTCGGCGGGCATCCGGGCGAGCAGCTCGTAGGAGCCGCCCTGGCGCCGCAGCGCCTCTGCCCACAGATCGCCGTGCCCGAACGGATCCTCGGGCTCCGGCCCGGCGACGATCCACGCCTCCGCCTCGAGCTCCCCGTCGAGCTGGCCCTCTCCCCATCCAGAGTGACCCGCGAACAGCCGGATCCGGCCGATGTCGGCCGGCGGGTCCTCGAGGTCGACCAGGCCCACGTCGCCGATCACCGGCTTCGCCGATCGCTCCAGGTCCCTGAACTCCCCCAAGGCGACGACGCCGTCGGGCTGCACCGGGCCGCCGATGAACACCGGCGCCGCGGGCCCGGCGAGCGCCGCGAGGTCCGGCACCGCCTCCCCCACCGTCGTCTCCGAGGGCCGGTTCAGGACCAGCCCGAACGCCCCCTCCTCCGCATGCTCGACCATCAGGATCACCGTGCGCCGAAACCAGTCCGGCAGCGCCGGCGACGCGATCAGCAGCTTCCCGCGCATCGAGTCCACACGCCAATTGTGCCGCTCCTATGATCTCCGCGAGGGCGCGTAGCTCAGTGGGAGAGCGCTCGCTTCACACGCGAGAGGTCGCTGGTTCGAAACCAGCCGCGCCCATGGCTTGCTAGCGCGATCCGAACACTGACGCGAGCGGTCGGTGACGCGGCTCTCCGAACACACACCGAACATCACCAGGCCGCCTCTCGCCCCTCTCGGTTTCCGAAGACCTCGGTCCGCGCCGCTCGAATGGCGTCGTCGATCCCACGTGAGCAGCCCGGCGGCGCCAGCCGCCGGGCCGAACTGCCGCTTGCGCCAGTTGTCCCAATCGTGCTTGCGCCAGCCCATGCCATCGCTTCGGCGGGGGAAGATCAGACCATCTGGCCGGCCGAGGGCGACGCGCCACGCCGCGATATCGGACAGCACGGATGTCGGTGGATCGATCCATCGAGGGGGAAGAAGGGCGCTGCGGATCACTCCGTAGCCACGGGAGCCCAGCACCAGCAGACCCAGCTCGCGCCCTTGCTCCGCGAGGATCGTGGCCGGATCGCCCTCCATCAGCACGGTTTCCTGTTGCACACCCTTCACCAGGTTCGAAGCACCCCATTCCAGGATCCCGCGGTACTGGCGGCGCAAGGCCTTTCGCTCAAGCTCGTCCACCTGGGGATTGATCGCACTTGTGGGTGGGACGACGGTAATCAACCGCGGCCGAGCCTTGACCATATTCGCGAGGCTCTCCGCCTCCTTCAAGGCGAGACCGGCCTCGGGCGACCCGTCGTAGGCGACTCCGATCAGGTCGAAACCGTGCTGCACCTGTCGCGCGAATCCACGGGGCGCGACCGCGACCGCGCAGGGCGCGCCGCGCAACAGGCTCTCGGCGACACTGCCGACTAGAACCCGCCCCAGCTTTCCGCGATGGCAGGATCCGACGACGATCAGGTCCGCTTGCTGCCCTTCCGCGTATTCGTAGAGCGCTCGCGCGGCCGAGCGCCCGGCGCGTGCGCCGTCGAGAGGCTGGCCCTCACGAAGTCGGTGCCGCCGAGTTGGCGCGTGGCGGAGTCGTAGAGCTCCTGATCCAGCTGCTCGGAGAGTTGGCCTCCGCGCGATTGCCTCCTCGAATTGGGCGTGTCCCCGCGGAAGCACAATCGCGACGTGGAGCTCCGCCCCGTGCGCTTCGGCCAACGCGTGACCCAGGGCGAGAGCGTCGTTGAACTCCGCGCCGGCATCGAAGCCCACAATCACCTTCCTCATCGTGAGATCACCCGAATGGCCCGATCAGTGGCATCTCCCCGCTAGTCGAGCACGAAGCTGACCTTGAGGTCGACCCGGTACTCGCCAATCTTGCCGTCCTCGACAGTCACCTGCTGCTCCTTCACCCAGGCGCCGCGGATGTTGTGAACTGTCTCGCTCGCCTTGGTGATGCCGGCGTTGATCGCGGCCTCGAAGCTCTCGTTTGAGGCCGCGTTGATCTCGATCACCTTCGCTATCGCCATCTGATCCTCCTCTCGTTGGGAACGTGGGGCGGGCTATCCGCTTTTTGACTCGACCTTCACCGTCTTGGTCGGCTTCTCCCTGGGTGCCGGCACGGGAATCTTGAGCTCGAGGACGCCGTCGCTAGTGGTGGCCTCGATGTCGTCGAACTTCACTCCCTCTGGCAGGGTCATCGAGCGCGAGAAGGAGCCGTAGCGCCGCTCGCGGCGCAGGTAGCGCTCCTTCTTCTCCTCGGTCTTCTCCTCATGCTCTCCCGAGACGATCAGGACGCCGTCCTCGACCTCTACCTTGACCTCGTCGGGCTTCACTCCCGGAAGGTCAGCCCGCAGGACGAGTTCGCCTTTCTTCTTGATGACGTCGATCCGTGGGTTCCACCCATAGCCGTTGCCGAAGCGAGTGAGCGCCTGATCGACTAGCTCGCTGAGATCCGCGATCGGATGCCAGCGCGTAATGGTGCTTTCCATCTGGACACCTCCTTCGCTGATGCAAGGGAGACCGTAGGCCTGCCGGGACCAACCGTCATCGTGGCCGAGCACGTAACGCGATTAGTGGTGAACACGGAGGCGTCATGCGCGCGTGTGCGCGGCGCCAGGCCCGCCAGCCCACGCGACGCGGAGCGTCCGCTACGTAGTCATCCGGCCTGCGCAAGCCGAGTGCGAAGCTGTGCGATCTCATCCTCCAGCTCGAGGACGAGGTGGATGAGCTCCATCAACACCTCGTCGGGGTTCACCTTGCGCTGGGAGCTGAGGTCGTCGAGCAGCCGTCTGAGGTGCTCTCGTCTCTCCTTGTGTTCCATCGCTCGATCGTAGTGACCGCTGTGCATGCGTCTATACGTAGTCAGCCCCGAGCGGACCGAGTGGCCAGCCCGGATGCGGCTGCGTTTCAGGTGCCTAGGGTGGCGCTACAGGCGCACGAGGAGCGATGCGATGGAAAGGAACATGCTGCAGAAGCTCTCCAGCACGCTCCGGGAGCGGGACCCGGAGCCTGACGACTACCTGACCGACGGGTTCAGGCTCTACCGGGTGATCGTCTTGCGTGCCCTCAACGAGGAGAGGCTGGCCGAGCTCGAGGACTGCCGGACGCTGGATATCTGGCTGGTGCGTATCGATGAGCTCAACTCGCTGCGGCGGGTGCGCGGGCCTAACGCGCGGCTCGCAGACCGGCGAGATCCGGCCTCGTCCTGGTCAGCGCCGGGATGGTGAGGGTGGCCGCCGTCGAGGATCGGATGGACTCGGGCACGGCGGAGCTGCATGAGGTGTCCGAGGGCATCTGGGAGATCCCGGCCAGCGCGCAGGCGGACATGCGGGTGCCCGCACGTCTGTTTGCCGATCGCGAGCTCCTGGGCGAGATTCAGTCAGATCAATCGCTCGATCAGCTCCAGAACGTCGCCACCCTGCCCGGGGTGACCGGCGCGGCGCTGGCGATGCCGACGTGCACCAGGGCTACGGCTTCCCCGTCGGGGGAGTCGCCGCGACCGAGCCCCCCGACGGGGTGATCTCCCCTGGCGGAGTCGGCTACGACATCAACTGCGGTGTTCGCCTCCTCGCCCTGCCACTCAGCGAAACGGAGCTGGGAGAGAGGCGCACCGCGCTCGTTCACCAGATCTCCCGCTCCGTCCCCGCCGGGATGGGTCGGCACGGGCGCTTCGCGTTACGCGGGGCCGAGCTCGATCAAGTGCTGCGCGAGGGGGCGGGGTCCATTGTCGAGCGGCACGGGATCGGCACGGCCGACGACCTCGACCGAACGGAGTCCGGCGGTCGCCTCCCGGGTGCGGACCCCGCCGCGGTTTCCGAGCGCGCCCGGACGCGTGGGCGGGGCAGCTGGGAACGATGGGATCGGGTAACCACTTCATCGAGGTGCAGATGGTCGAGCGGATCCTCGACCCGGACGCCGCAAGTGCATTCGGCCTGCGCGAGGGCCAGGTCACCGTGCTGATCCACTCCGGCTCGCGCGGCCTGGGTCATCAGATCTGCACGGACTACGTTAAACGGATGGACGCAGTGCTCGACCGCTACGGAATCGTCCTCCCGGATCGCCAGCTCGCCTGTTCGCCGCTCTCTTCGCCTGAGGGGCAGGCATATCTGGCAGCGATGAACAGCGCCGCGAACTTCGCCTGGGCAAACCGGCAGACGATGGCCCACCGGGTTCGTGAGGCGGTGGCCGCGGCGATTGACCGCCGCGCCGCAGAGGGAACCAGGCAGGTGTACGACGTCGCTCACAACGTGGCAAAGTTGGAGACACACGGTGGCCGGACCTCTGCGTGCACCGTAAGGGGGCGACGCGGGCGTTGCCGGCGGGCACCGAGGAGATCCCTGCGTGCTACAGCGCGGTCGGACAGCCGGTCTTCATTCCGGGGAGCATGGGGACGGCGAGCTTCGTGCTCGTCGGCAGGCCGGGCGCCATGGAGCTCTCCTTTGGGTCGAGCTGCCACGGGGCCGGGCGGCGGATGAGCCGCACCGGGGCGCGTCATGAGATCGGCGGAGCCGAGCTCCGCCGCCAGCTGGAGGCGAGGGGGATCGTCGTCCGCTGTCCGTCCGCGCGCGGGCTGGCGGAGGAGGCGCCGTTCGCCTACAAGGACGTCGACCGGGTGGTGTCGGTGGTCGAGCGCGTTGGGCTCGCCGCGCCCGTGGCGCGGCTGATCCCTCTCGGGGTGGTCAAGGGCTGAGGTGGCGGCGGACGCGGCTCTCGGGGGCGCCGGAGCGGCCATCGTGCCCTTCGCCCAGGCCCGGGCGGCGCCCTCTCGGCCGTGGGACGCGTCCAGGGTGATCGAGGCCCCCATCCGCCCGTCGATGGCGTGCCGCCAGTGAGAGGGCGACGGCGACGGAGAGAAGAGCGGCAGACTGGCTAACGACGAGGGGCAGGCTGCCGATCGCCGCGCCGTAGGAGATCCACACGGCGCTCCCGACCGCATAGAGGCCGAGCCATATCAGGGAGACGTCGTGTGCTGAGCCCGTCCTAACGATACGAGCGGCCTGGGCGAGTGGAGCGAGCGCGCAGACGAGCCCGGAGACCAGGGCCGCGGTGGCGAGGGCGCCCACCGCCTACCGTCTTGCCGCCGGATGCCTGGACCTGGTCGGGCCTGCACTGGCGTCAAGGGCCCGCTTTCCGGGAGAGCCGTTTGCGCTGGCGAACCGCTGTCGCGGCTCCGCATCGCGCGGGCGGCCGATTCCGGCTGCCTTGCAGTAGACCCGCTCATAGGAGGCGGCGATCGAGGCTGGTGCGTAACGGGAGGCGACGCTGGAGCGGCAGCGGGCGGGGTCAATGCGGTGAAGCTCGCTTAGGGCGCGCGTCGCCTCCGCCTCGTCGGAGACCAGGTAGCCATTCTGACCCTGGACGACAATCTCGCTTGCTGCCCCCTCGGGAAAGGCGATCACGGGGGTGCCGCACGCCAGCGCCTCCACCATCACCATTCCAAATGGTTCCTGCCAGCGGATTGGCATCAACAGGGCCGACGCTCGCGCAAACAGCTCCGTCCTCGCCTGACCGCCAACCTCCCCGAGGTACCGGACGCAGTGGTCGTCGAGCCGGGGGGCTACCTCGCTCTGGAAGAAGTCTTCCTGAGCCGGCTGCACCGGCCCCGCCATCAGCAGCTGCCGGCCGCTGCGCCGGGCGATGTCGATCGCCCGGTGGGGTCCCTTGACTTCCGCCATGCGCCCGATCCAGAGGAGATAGGGGTCCTTGCTGCGACGCAGCGGCCAATCATGGACCGCGATCGGGTTAGGGATCACCGCCGATCCCCGGACGGCCGGCGGCGCCTGCTTGCGCTGGGCCTCGCTGATCGCGACGGTCGTGGCTCGGTGGCCATTCGCCGAGTAGAACTCCGATGTTTCGGCGATGAACGGGCCGTGGATGGTGTGGACCATCGGCGCGTAGATTCGGTCGGCCATGGCGAGGGCCGTGAAACCGGAGTGATCGTGGATCACATCGAACGCCAGGCCGTCTTCCCTAGCGTGATCGATAGCGGCGAAGGCGCGGGCCACGTGGTCGGCCTCGAAGACCGAGGCTCCGATGCGGTCCGAGTGGGGCTCGGGCAGAAGGTTGCAGACCTGAGCAGCGGACTGGGATCCCGGTGCGGCGAGCAACGTGACCAGATGTCCGCGACGTGTCAGCTCGTGCGCAAGCAGGGCGACCACGTGCTCGACCCCGCCGTATCCCGGCGGTGGCACGGCGATCCATGGTGGCGCCAGCATCGCGATCCTTAGCGGCCTGTCCACTATCGCTGGAAGTCGATCAAGCCGTGCTTGACGCTGAGCATCGTCTGAGCTTGCCATCGAGGGGTCCGACGCTATTGGCGGCGAGACCGACCGCCATCGTTGCCCCGCACGGATCTCGATTGAGGCTGACTACGTAGTCGCAAGTGGATCCGCAGGCGGACGATCGCGGCGCCGGCGTCGGAGACCCGATCGGGCGCGCGAGTGAAGCAAACTCCCCTGGTCGCCGCAAGGGGAAACTACGGAAGACTCGCGAGCAGCTCCTGAGCTAGGAATGATCGTCTTCAGCATCCCGCAGCACCGCGCCCTGCTGCCTGCCGAGCTCGGCGAATCCACGGTGCCCGCCCTCGGCCGCTGCCGGTTCGGCCGTTTCCCCGACGGCGAGCTGTGGGTCGAGATCGACCGGTCGGCTGCGGGGAGGGAGTGCGCGGTGCTCGGCTCACTGGCCCCACCCGATGAGCAGGCACTCTCGGTCTTGCTTCTCGCCCACACGCTGAAGCGCAACGGGGCTGCCAGGGTGGTGGCGGTGCTGCCGTACCTTGGTTACGCGCGCCAGGACGCGGCCGACGCCGGGCAGAGCCTCGGAATCGCGTGGGCGGGGGCGCTGCTCGAGGCGGCCGGCGTCGACGAGGTAGTGACGATCGATGTCCACAGCGCCGCCGCCGAGGCCTACTTCCCGATGCCGGTGGTCTCGCTGTCCCCGGCGCCCCTGTTCGCAGCCGAGCTGCGGCGCGGATCGGTTACCGACCTGTGCGTGGTTGCTCCCGACGAGGGAGCGCTTGAGCGCTGCAGAGCCGTGGCCGAGGCGGCTGGCATCGAGGCGCCGATCGCCCATCTGCAAAAGAGACGGGGCGCCGAGGGCATCGTCCACGGGGCCCTGGTGGGCGATGTTCAGCCGCGAACGGTGCTCGTCGACGACATTCTTGACACCGGCGCGACGCTGCTGTCGGCCTGCGCCGCGCTGCGGGAGGCCGGCGTGGAGGAGATCTCCATCATGGCGACGCACGGGACGTTCAGCGGCGAGCGCTGGCGCGAGCTGCCCGACGTCGGCGCGCAACGCATCTTGGTCACCGACAGCGTTCCGGACGTTCGACGCCGGGCAGGAAGTATCGTCGAGGTGATGAGCATCGCCCCTCTCCTGATGGGCGCCCTCGCCCATTAGGCATCGGTCAGCCCATGATCGAGCGCGTAGCGCACTAGCTCGGCGCGCGAGCCGAAGTCCATCTTCTGCTGAATGTGGGTGCGATGTGCCTCGACGGTCCGGACACTGATGAACAGCTTGTCGGCGATCTCCTGGTTGGTGAGGCCTAGAGCGACGAGACCGAGGATCTCGGCTTCGCGTCGGCTGAGTCCATCTGGAGGCCCTACGGATTCAGGCTCTCGAGCAAGCCGAGCCCCGAGCGCGGGGTCGACGTAGGTACCACCCTTTGCAACCTTCCTGACCGCCTCGAGCAGGGTGTCCGTCGGCGTCTCCTTGAGCAGGAATCCATTGGCTCCGACGCGAAACGCCTCGCGCACATGGTCGAGGTCGGACAGCATCGTGAGGATGATGATCCGCGTGTCTTCACTCTTCCTGTGGATCTCCGGGATCGAATCTACCGTCGGTCCGCCGGGCATGATCAGGTCGAGCAGGAGCAGGTCCGGCTTGAAAGCGCTCACCTTGCGGACCACCTCCTCAGCATCCGCCGCCTCACCCACGACGTCGAGATCCGCCTGCTCCTCCAAAACGCGACAAAGGCCGCTGCGGACCACGGGGTGATCGTCGGCGACCACGACCTCGAAGGTGTCGGGGACCTCGTTCATCTGGCCTCCATCGGCAGATGCAGCGTGACCTCGGTCCCCCGGCCTGGGGTCGAGTCGATCTTCAGTTCCCCCTGGACCAGTCGGGCTCGCTCGCGCATCCCACCGAGCCCGAGGCCCTCGGTGGAAGTTTCCTCGACGTTAAACCCGCAGCCGTCGTCTCGAACCGTGGCAATCGTCGCGTCCTCCCCCGTGGTCAGCTCGATCTCGATCGTATGCGGGTCCGCGTGTTTGACCGCGTTGGTCACCGCTTCCTGCACGACTCGGTACGCCGCCAGCTCGGTGTCCGGATCGAAATGGCGCCCATTCCCATCGCTGCGGAAGACGAGCGCGATATTCGGGGTTGACGCTTGACGCTCCTCAACCATGCGCTCCAGGGCGGTCGTCAACCCGGTGTCAGCGAGCTGGTCGGGGCCAAGATGTTCGACAACCCGACGCAACTCGCGCATTGCGATCGTGACCTCCTCACCGAGCCGCCTGGCCTTGCTCCGTACTGTCTCCAGGCGGGGCGCCGACTCGATTTGCTCCAAGCCGAGCGCGATCCCACTTAGTGCCTGAGCGACCTCATCGTGCAGGTCGCGAGCGATGCGCACGCGCTCCTGCTCCTGCGCGGCTATGGCGCGGGCGCTGAGTGCCGCCTTCTCCAGGCGCCTACGAGCGCTGACGTCGCGAATCACACTGACGATCAGCAGCCGATCGTTGGTCGGCAGCGGGGTGAGGCTGATCTCAACGGGAACGGTGCCCCCATCCTTTGCGCGGGCGGCAAGGTCGAGGCCGACACCCATGGGGCGAGACTTGGGCGCAGCCATGTAGCGGTCACGGTGTTGCATGTGGAGCTTCTTCTGGCCGTCGGGAACCAACACCTCCACCGGCTGGCCGATCAGCTCCGCTCGTGAGTAGCCGAACATCTGCTCGGCTCGGTCGTTGACGATTTGGATCAGTCCGTCCTCGTCGACGATCACGATCGCATCGGGAGCGAGCTCGAGGAGCACGTCGAAGCTGAGATCAGGCAGGGACGGCCTGTTGGGTCGAGCCCCCTTGGATCGCGTCTGGTCGGCGTTCGGGGTCGCGACGTCCCTCCTTCTCCTCACCCGCCGCACGAACCCTACCGACTACTTGGCCTGCCCGTGGATTTGGGCTTGGCGGCCTGTACAGCGTCGGGATAGCGAGCGAAGATGGTGATCGCTCTGGGGAAATGAAACGACGAGTCAACAATCCCGTGACCCGGCCGCGCCGCCGAAGCCCGCGCGGCGAGGAGTTCGAGGTCGTCGGACGGGCGGGGGCGGTTCGCCCCCAGCGCGCACCCGACGTCCCCGCCGAGGCCCGGGAAGAGCTGCTGGTCTTGAAGGACGGCGATGTTTTCCTCTGCGCCCGGCCCGACGGGGACATCCGCGCTACGCGCGTCAGCGGCGAGGGTCTCTATGCGTCCGACACCCGCTTCCTGTCCGAGTTTCGCCTCGGGCTCGGCGCGACCTCACCCGTCGCGCTCTCCTACTCGACCGAGCGCGCCCACAGCGCCACGGTGAACGCGACCAATGCGACCCTGCGAGCCGACGCGCAACTCAGCGTCCCGCAGCAGAGCCTGGACGTACAGCGCACCTTGGTGGTCGCCGGGCGCCTCTATCACCTGACCGAGCTGAGCAGCTTCCTCCGTGAGCCCGTGACGCTGACCCTGAGCCTGACTATGGCCGCCGACTTCGCCGACGTGTTCGAGGTCAGGGGGTTCCCCCGGCGCCGCGCTCGCGGCCACGCGCTCGCCCCCAAGGCGCTTGATCGCGGCTTGGCCCTCGCCTACGTCGGCGAGGACGAGGGGTTCCGGGAGACGATCGTCGAGTTCGAGCCCAAGCCGGACGAGTTGGTGCTCGAGAGCGAGCGCGCCAGTGTGAGCTGGAAGCTGGAGCTTCGCCCGCGCAAGACCGTTTCGCTGCTGGCAACGGTCGAGCCATCGACCGAGGGCCGGCGGCTACGGCGTCGGCGCCTTGGCACCTCGACGGCCCACCTCCACAGGGCGGACCTCGAGTGGCAACAGGAATGCACGCGGATCGAGAGCGACAACGAGCTATTCGACAAGCTGATCGCGACCTCGGTGGCGGACCTCCACGCGCTGCTGACCCCGGTAGGAGGCGGCGAGATCGTCGCCGCGGGGATCCCCTGGTACGTCGCCCCGTTTGGCCGCGACTCGCTGCTGACCGGTCTCGAGGCCCTCTCGCTCAACCCCGAGTTGGCCCGAGGCACGCTGCTGGCGCTGGCCAACCTGCAGGCGGGGGAGGATGATCCCTGGCGGGATGCCGAGCCCGGGAAGATCCCCCACGAGCTGCGCCAAGGCGAGCTCGCACGGGCTGGGATCGTCCCCCATACGCCCTATTACGGAACCGTGGACGCGACCCCGCTGTTCCTCCTCCTCGCCGGGAGCTACTTCCGCTGGACCCAAGACTCGCAGACGATGAAAGGCCTCCGCCCGGCCCTCGATGCGGCGCTCGGCTGGATCGACGAGCACGGCGACGCTGACGGCGACGGCTTCATCGAGTACGAGCGCCGCTCAAAGGGCGGGATGCGTAATCACGGCTGGAAGGACTCCCATGACTCTGTCATGCACGCCGACGGCACCTTGGCGGAGGGGCCGATCGCGCTGGCGGAGGCCCAAGGCTATGTCTATCTCGGGAAGCTGCGGGTGGCCGACGTCTACGAGGCGCTAGGGGCATCGGAGATCGCGGAACGCCTGCGTGGTGAGGCCGCCGAGCTTCGGGCCGAGTTCGAGGAGCGGTTCTGGGACCCTCAGGAGGGGACCCTGGCGCTGGCGCTCGACGGGGACAAGCGCCCGGTGAAGAGCGTCACCTCCAACCCGGCTCATTGCCTCTACTGCGACATGCTCGATCCACCGAAAGCGGAGAGCGTCGCTCGCCGGCTGATGGAGTCGGACATGTTCTGCGGTTGGGGCATCCGCACACTCTCCAGCCGCTCTCCGGCCTACAACCCGATGAGCTACCACAATGGCTCGGTCTGGCCGCACGACAACGCGATCGCGGCAGCGGGTTTCAAGCGCTACGGCTTCGATGACGCTGCCGAGCGGATCGCCACCGCGCTCTTCGACGTCGCCTCCAGCGCGCGCGACTACCGGCTACCCGAGCTCTACTGCGGTTTCGATCGAGATGGCTCGGGCTTCCCAGTCTCTTACCCGGTCGCCTGCATCCCCCAGGCATGGGCGGCGGCAGCCCCGTTCATGGTCTTGCAGGCGATGCTGGGGATCTCCGCACGAGCGCAAGAGGGAGATCTGAAGATCAACCGGCCAACGCTCCCGGGTTGGCTGTCGCGGCTGGAGCTGCACGATATGCGGGTCGGGGGATCGCGAGTGAGCCTCGCGTTCGAGCGAGACGGTGAGATCACTGGTGTCTCCCTACTGAAACGGGAGGGGCCGATCAAGGTGAACATCGTCCTCGACCCGCGCGAGGCGTGACGCCTCAGCCGAGGACCCGGAGACGGGTGGAGCGAAGGTTCGAGGCAGTCATCTTCGACTGGGACGGCACAGCTGTCCCCGATCGCAGGGCCGACGCCTCGCGGCTGCGCTCCCTGGTGGAGGCACTCTGCGCCGAGGGGATGGAGATCGCCGTGGTGAGCGGCACTGAGGTGGAGAACGTGGATGGGCAGCTCGGCGCCCGGCCAGGGGGGCCTGGGGGGCTGCACCTCCTCCTCAACAGGGGCTCGGAGGTGTTCACGGTCGGGCCCCGAGGCCTGGAGTTGGCGCACCGGCGAGTCGCAACTCGGCAGGAGAAGGCGCAACTGGATCGCGCCGCCGAGTTGGCCGTCGACGCCCTCACGCGAGCCGGGTTGGAGGTCGAGATCGTCTCGCGGCGCCTCAACCGTCGAAAGCTCGACCTGATCCCCGTCGCTGAGTGGGCCGACCCGTCGAAGGCGCGGATCGCGGAGCTGCTCGACGCCGTGGAGCGGCGGCTGGCGGCAAGCGGGATAGGGGGCCTTGCTGAGGCGATTGAGCTGGCGGAGGGGGCGGCCGGCCGGGCCGGACTGGCGGATGCGTGGGTGACGAGCGACGCGAAGCACGTCGAGATCGGGCTCACGGACAAGTCGGACTCGGCGCGCTGGATGCTCCGGGATCTGTGGGAGCATGGAATCGGGCCAGGCCAGGTGCTGATCGGGGGAGATGAGTTCGGACCGCTGGGCGGCGCCACCGGCAGCGACGCGAAGCTGCTGGTGCCGGACGCCGATGCCGCGACCGCCATTTCCGTCGGCGTCGAGCCGGGCGGAGTTCCGGTGCCGGTCATCGCGCTCGGCGGCGGCCCCGAGAGATTCCTGGAGGTGCTGGCCGATCAGCTCGCGCGTCGACGCCGTGGGGATCCCCCCGAACTCGACGGGGATCCCGCCTGGACGATGCGGGTGGATGGGTTCGATCCGAAGCTCGAGCGCGCCCATGAATCGCTGCTGACGCTCGCCGACGGCCGCCTCGGGACCCGGGGGACCCCGCTGGGGGAGCACGCCGATGCCGCGCCCTTGGTGGTTGCGGCGGGGGTCTACCGGGGGACCGGGGCTGAGACCGAGCTCCGCCCCGGACCGGGGTGGAGCGAGCTTCCCTTTCGTATCGACGCGAGGCGCGCAATCCGTCGCTCGCTGGACCTGCACAGCGGCCTCATGGAGCAGGAGATCGGCACTCCGGAGGGGACCGTACGAGCGATCCTCTTCTCATCGTTTGCTCGGCCCGCCAACGTCGCGCTGAGATGCACTGGCCCTGCTCAGACGGTCGCGGCCGCCGAGCCTCTGCGAGCTCCGGCCGCGACCGAGGAGGACGCGGTCGAGCGCGGTGTCGAGGGAGACAAGTACTGGATGTGCGCGGCGGACGCGGCGGGCAGCTTGGGCGCTGCCGCGGTAGAGAGCGTTGCCGATGGCGTCCCGGGGCGTTTGGATCGGTTCGCGAGCTACCGCGCGGGACCCGACGCCGCCAAGGCCCGAGCCGCGGCTCTGAAGCAGGTCGGCATCACCGCCGAGGCGGGCTTCGAGAAGCTTCTGATCGAGCACCGAGCAGCCTGGGCGCGTCGCTGGAGTGCCGCGGACATAGAGATCGACGGTGACCCGGATCTGCAGCAGGCGGTCCGGGTTTGCCTGTTTCATTTGATGGCTTCCGCCGCGGAGACCGGCGAGGCCGCAATCGGCGCCCGCGGCCTCAGCGGACCGGCCTATCGCGGTCACGTCTTCTGGGACACCGACGTCTTCGTCCTGCCGTTCCTCGCGGCTACGCATCCCGAGGCGGCCCGCGCAGCCCTGGAGTACCGGGCACGCCGGCTCTCGCCCGCGCTCGATGCCGCTCGCAAGGCCGGCAGAGGCGGCGCGAGGTTCCCCTGGGAGTCCGCGGCCACGGGGAGTGACGTCACCCCGAAGGCCGCGGTCGACCGGGCCGGGCGGCGAGTGGAGATCCACACCGGGGCTCTCGAGGAGCACATCGTGGCCGACGTAGCATGGGCGGTTGCCTGCTACGTGGACTGGACGGGCGACGAGGGCTTCCTGGAGTCCTCCGGAGCGGATCTCTTGATCGAAACCGCGCGCTATTGGGCCTCTCGTATCGAACTCGACCCTGAGGGCCGCGGGCACATCAGGGGGGTCATCGGCCCCGACGAGTACCACGTCGCGGTCGACGACAACGCCTACACCAACGTGATGGCGCGCTGGAACCTCCGGCGGGCGGCCGGCCTCGCTCCGAGGCATCGAGCGGGGGCCGAGCCTAAGGAGCGCCGCGCTTGGCTCGCCAAGGCCGAGGCGCTGGTCGATGGCTTAGACCACGTCACCGGCCTCTACGAGCAGTTCGCCGGCTTCGATGCCCTCGAGCCGCTGTTGATCGCAGAGCTTGCGCCGAGGCGCCCCGTGTCGGCAGATCTCCTGCTGGGATCAGAGCGGATCGGCTCCTCCCAGGTGGTCAAGCAGGCCGATGTCCTGATGCTCCACCACTTGGCCCCCGACGAGGTCGCTCCTGACTCACTCGCTGCCAACCTGAGCTTCTACGAGCCGCGCACCGCGCACGCCAGCTCCCTGTCGCCAGGCGTGCACGCCTCGCTGATGGCGCGCTGCGGGCGAATGGATGAGGCCCTCGATTGGCTTCGACTGACCGCGCGAATCGATCTCGACGACCTCTCCGAGGCGACCGCGGGTGGCGTCCACCTTGGTGCGATGGGAACCGTCTGGCAGGCGATCGCCTGGGGCTTTGCGGGGCTCCGCGCGGAGGGCGGCTCGCTTCGCATCGATCCCCGCCTCCCCGACCAGTGGCAGGCGCTTCGGTTGCGTCTGCGCTTCCGTGGAGCCAACCTCAAGCTGGTGGTGGAAGCCGGCGAAGCGAGGCTGACGAACGATCGGCCGATCAGGGTGCTCCGCGGGGCCGACACTGAGCCGACCAGGATCGGCACGGGCACAACCCGCTGGGAGCTGCCGGATCACATCGGGGTGACGGGGCGATGAGCATCGTCATCGCGGCTCTCGACAACAGCGCCGCCGCCGAACCCGTGGTGGCGACCGCGATCAGGCTCGCGGAGCTCTACTCCGCCGAAACTCAAGCCGTACACGTCCGAGAGAACGGAAGCGAGGTGGCGATGGCCGCGACTCGGACGGCAAACCTGGAGCTCCAGAGCATCACCGGCCGACCCGTCGACCAGCTGGTTGCCGCCGCCCGTGAGCCCGCGGTGCGGGCTATCGTGGTTGGCGCGCGCGGTCGTCCAAGCGGCAGGCGGCCGGCCGGGAGGACGGTCCTCGCGCTGATCACTTCGATTGGCAAGCCGGTCGTGGTCGTCCCACCCGATGTCTCCCGGCCCGAGCGGATCGAGAGCGTGCTCGTTCCGCTGGACGGCACGCGTGCGAGCGCGGCCGCCCTGGCTGGGACGATCGGCCTGGCACGCGAGTCGGGCCTCGAGGTGGTCGTCCTGCACGTCAGTGAGGAGGAGCGGCTGCCGCGCTTTTCCGACCACTTGCAGCATGAAGCGAGGGTCTGGGCGGAGGAGTTCATTGCCCGCAACTGCCCTCTTCCTCCGGAGGAGGTACGGCTTGAGCTCCGCGTCGGCAAGCCGGATGAGCACCTGGTTCAGGTGGCGCTCGAAACGGAAGCGGACCTGATGGCGATGGGCTGGAGCCAGGATCTCGACGCCGGGCATGCGGCGGTCGTTCGTGAGGCCCTGGCGCGCTCTCCAGTGCCGATCCTGCTCCTGCCGGTCAAAGCCGCGGGCTGACGGATCGGAGGGAGTTCTCTGGCGCGAGGCCGAAATACGTGCCAGGTACGTATATGGAGTGGTGTCCGCCACGGATGCAGAGGGATCCCGGGGCGTCCATGATGATCCGCAAGAAGGGCTGCCAAACGGATTTCAGAAATGAAATTACGCGGCAGCTCTTCTAGTTCCCTACC
>Ga0214473_10004355_pt1 | contig 17037 bp, 40 predicted proteins | sample RVTome_7_FD_203509 | JGI IMG/M metagenome (GOLD analysis project Ga0214473, IMG submission 203509) | Soil microbial communities from uranium-contaminated site in the Upper Colorado River Basin, Wyoming, United States - RVT98D197 | ecosystem: Environmental > Terrestrial > Soil > Contaminated >... | reverse complement strand
TTTCTGGTGGACGGAAAAGTACATCAACCAGTTTTCTGGTAGCTAAAATTCATTTTTAGCTAGTACTTTTCCGTTTTTTGTAGTGTCCGAAACCACAACGGACGCCGAAACGTTGGACATTTTAGACAAGTTTACTAGTGGTTTTTGTCTAATAAAAAGGTTGTCCAAGCACGTTTCTACCGAAAACAGATTGGGGTTCTCTTTGTTTCTAAAGGAGGCTGGAATAGAATACGTTGGTTTTAGACCGTTGTATTCCTTAAGACAGCCTACTTTTTGATTAGGGGCCTTATGGCTAATAACCCAGGGAGGAGTACATTTGATGTCGAAACTCCCTATTCTCGTATTTTCGCCTTCGCTATCGTCCGAGAACAACCCCTTCTGCGGCGCGATAGCATGGACACGGTGGGTTTTGACCATCGCCCACAGGCGTTAAGCCAAGCTATCTCTTTCGGCATGACTTCTAGGTTATGCAGTTTACATGGTACGTTGTTGGCAACAAAGCTGGGCCGCCTATCAACCATTTTGCTCACCTAGATTTCGGCTTGTTGGGCCGAGTTAAAAGGTATTAAGATATCGTGATTGCATATAGCTGATTTATGCCAATAACACCATGTGAAATTTCTTGATTTTAAGTAGTTATTAAATGCTTCTTTTCCTAGTGCTACTTCGAAGATTTGTTTGAGATGTTTAAATGAATATCTCAATATCTCATCTCCGGTGGAATCCATCGTTTGCCTAGGACTAGCCAAATGATATTTCCTTCTGTGTTATTGTCGATTCGTTTACCTGGGGTATCATCAGGATTTCTAAGGAACAAACCTTTATTGGAAAGGTACTGTCCCTGGGCTTTTGCACGGTTTCTTATGAACTGGTTGAAATTCATTGGGCCTGTTTTTTCTAATAGATTAGGTGCCCATTCATCTTCATTACAAAACCATATTTGAGTTGGGATTTCTTCATATGAACCGGATGCTTTGTTAAGTGGTATATAACCAGAAGAAGGTATTGCATGAATAATAGCTGAGCAAAACGCTCTATAGTTTTCATCAGTTCTTGAAACAAGAATATCAATATCATGTACTATAGATTTCTTTCTTAATATGGACCCTGCGATAACACATTTAAAATCTTCGTTTTTATATATTGAATTTCGTAAGTTAAAAGCAATTTTTTTGGCTTCTTCTAACTTATATTCTGGTCGTTCGATAAAAACACCCTCCCGGTGAAAGGGTAGGGGGCTGTACCTATATATACATTTGTGTACCACTTCTGTAGCCAAACCAGTTTCCTGGTAGCTACCAGTTTCCTGGTAGTAGTGCCTAACCCGTCATATGACGGGTCCATTTTTGTACACTAAGGTTTAAGTACTCACCCGCCCATACCCCCTAGCCCACGGGGCCGGTGAAACGGTCCCTGGGGCACCAGAAATATATGAAGAAAGGGTATATATGCGTCTTGGAATCCTGATTTCTTGTGCCAATTCTGATGTATCAAAGCTTATAGATATGATTGAAGCTATATGTAAACAGCATGACGCAAAGTTTGTCTTTTCGATGAAATCCTTGAATGAAATCCGCCTAGTAGAAAAGATACCGGAGGAAATGTGATGGATTTATCTAAATGGAAATATGTTTTAAGGGTCCAAGAACCATATATGTTTATAGCAAAAAATGAAGAGGATGCTTTGAAGAAAGCTAAAGAATTTCTTGAAGCTGGAACTACTGTAGTTATTTCTTGGGAATATAGGGAGGATTGATTATATGACCGCCGCGAATCCCGCCTTCCCCGAATGTCGCCAAGATGCAAATTGGGAAGGAGAAGCCAATCAGATTGCCGTCGCCTATTGCGATACACACAAGCGCCCGTACCTAGAGTGCAAAAACCGCGCCCTCGAAGCGGAGCTTGCCGAGGCGCACAAGACATCTTCCAATGAGAGAATCGTGATAGATGCGCTGAAGGTCCGCGTCGTGGAACTCCTCCTTTCGGATGTGTGTGATGACACAATGCCCCGCGAGACCCGCCGCCGTTCGGGTTCGAAGACCTGCGTTCCTACAAACGGAAGGAGGCCCCGCGATGAGCTTTGATAATAGAGGAAATTTAATTGTTTGGCGGGTGTTATCATGGAAATATCTAGGGGGAGGTATGATGGGTTCTAATATGCCTTTCAAAAGGCAATATCAATTTGATGATTTAGTTGTAGAAGATAGATTGCCTGGTTATCTAAAAATGATGCAGGAAAGGGGAATAGAATATATTAAACTCGAAAAGAAAGGTACACTTAAGTTTGTAATGGATAATAATTTGAATCCTGACCCAAGACCGGGAGCAAACAGATTATCAAGAGAAAATTTAAATCATAAGATAGAAGAATATATTGAGGTTGTGTCTTGATGGATTTTATTGATTCTATTGAGATTGAAACAGAACCTAAATGTGATATGTGTGGAAAGAAAGATAGTTTGATGCATATTGAAGAAAATGTTTATGGTACAATTATAGGTTTACATTGTGATAATTGCTGTGAAAAGATGATAACTCTTTGGGAGTCTAACGGAGGTAATACATGAGATTGTTGAAACCGCATATACATTATAAGTTTAAAGTTTGCAGGGAAGATTGTAAGAAAACAAGACCTGGATTATTTGAATATATTATAATGATTCAGGCTGTTGTCGATATTCTTTTTCTTGCTTTGTTGGTGAAAGCCTTATGAGTTTCTTTTCACGATTTATTGAACGTGTTCGTCGTGCTTTCAGGAGAGAATATAAGGAACCTGAAATTCCATTAGAGGAACCTGAATTAGAAATTACTCCCCCTTTTTTTAAAGAAGAAGAAAAACCAATTCTTCCAGAACCAGAATTGGAAGAAATAGAAATTCCTCCTGAGTTAGAAGAAAGAGAAATTCCAGAAGAAAGACTTTCTAAAATAGTTACCTTTGAAGAAAGAATCCGTGGCACACGGATTAGAAGAACTATGATTCGAGTATATCCTTTAGATACTCAGGATGGAGAAATAAATAGAATGTTAGAAGCTCAATATGATTCAGGAGGAAACTTTGTTTTAAATGTAAAATCTATTGATGTTCAAGTTACTCCTAGTTATGAAGAAGAAGAAATCGACCGTGGAACCCCCGGAAGCGCGGATGTGAGCCCATGATAGCTAAGATATATATAATTGGTTATAAATGGTTTTGCGATAAATGTAAAGTTGGTTCTATTGAGATGTTTAATACAAAGATAGAAGTATTAAAGGTGGCTAAGAATCATAATCAAAGGAAGCATAGGAGTAATAAACCTATAACTCTTCTTGAGTGGATATCATGAAAATCCATATACTGGAAACATTTGATGAAACTCATATTGGGGCTTCTCTTGGTGAAGAACTTGTTGTCAATAAGAGAAAGATGAAGGTAACTGAAATAGAGAACATAGATGAAAAAACTCATCGCCTTACATTGGAGGATTAATATATGATTCGTTGTGGTTGTTGTAAGAAATGGTTTAAGAATTTTCAAGTTAGTATTATTTATGGTCCCGACGCTGGGAATTATGGTCCTGGTTATCTTTGTGATGGATGTAGTGAACAATTAGATAAAGATATTAGGATGGAGGATTGAATATGTTAGATTTTGATATGTATTCTGATAAAGCCCGAGAAACTGCAATTTATCCAGGTAAGGGCAAGTTGGTAGGTTTGCTTTATACAACAATCGGACTAACTGGTGAAGCTGGGGAACTAGCTAATAAAGTCAAGAAGATTTTGCGGGATGATAACGGGATTATCTCCGAAGAAAGAAAGATAGCTATAGCCGAAGAAATCGGAGATACTCTTTGGTATTGTGCCATGATTTGTGATGAACTAGGATTGAGAATGGCTAAGGTAGCTAATGACAATATCACTAAGTTAGCAAACCGCAAGTTTCTAGGAAAGATTAGTGGTGAAGGTGATAAGAGATGATTATTTCATGTATCTATTCATGTATCCATGATATTAAAGTAGTTGAGAATTGCCCTAGATGTGATAATGAGGCTCTTTATTCACATCAATTAAGTAATGGTTGTATTGGTTTAACTATATTTCCTCCAGAAGAAATATGTTCTCAATGTCATGGAGAAATTTATCTATTTCGGATTATAGATATTGATGGAGAATATAAAATTATGTTTCCAGGTGATAAGAGATGAGTGATGATATGGATGAAGAAAGTATTTTGAAGGAACAACAATCACGAATCCATGATTGGTTTGTTACAAAGGGTTGGATGTATCTTATGGTTTTTATCATGGGAATCTTAGTAGGAGGATTGATTTGGAAATGATTTGGGTTTTCTTCGTTTTAGCTTGTGTTTTTATTACTGGTTTAGCTGGGATACTTGGAATTTTTCTTAGAATTAAAGGAACGGATTATGGCCCGTTTTCAGTTTTACTTGGTACGATATATTTGATTATAGCTATTTTAGCGTATTTGATTATAGCTATTTTAGCGTTGGTGTATGGGCCATGAGTATTGCTATTATTATGATTCCCTGTTCTAGATGCGGAGGTAATGGTACGACTCTTAGATATATGCCTTTGAATCAATCCCAAAAGTATTTCAGAATTGAAGATGTTTGCGATAAATGTGGTGGTTCAGGGAGAGTGGCTTTATAGAGGATTCAATTTCTGAAATTATAAATAAGAAAGATGATAATAAACATGGTAGATATATTCATTCAGATGGAGGAAATATATTAAGACTTTATGTTAGAGGTTTTGCTCTAAGAAGTACTAGATTTTTCCAAGCTATTAATATGTATCAATGCGAGAAATGTTATCAATTCTTTGCTATGGAGGATGGGACACATAATTTAATTCCTTTACTAGTTAAGAGAAAAAATGGTGGTGAACGAAAATGAAATGTCCTTATTGTGGTTTAGTTATAGCGCGAATATTTTATCCTATTGTATGGGAGAATCATATTAATATACACGAAATACTAAAGCTCCTCTTGGAAATGAGAGAAGAGGAGGTGAATAAATAATGCCTGAAAACGAAAAGCTGGAACCGAAATATTTGGATATGGAAACAGCGACTGTGGAGTTGCCGCAATATGGGGAAACCCTACCTGCACAAGTATCCAGGTTGGGAATGACCACGGCTAAGGAAATCTTCAAGGAGGAAGCTCGAAATCCCGAGCAAAAAGTCTTGATGATTTTCTTTGAGACTAAGGATGGGGTCAAAGGTAAGACGCCCCTTTCCTACTATCAGCACCCAAGCCAGCGGTCAAAGATTGCGAAATTCGTGCGAGAATATGGACAGCCGACAGTTGGACAAGCTGTAACCATTATCCGCGATGAGAATGGGTTTTGGGGACTCAAGCTGTAGTTCCTAAACCCTTTTTTCCTTTTTTATTGAGAGGAGATTAACAATGAAAGAACAAAACAAGAAGAAAGATAAGGAGATTAAAGTCTTAAAGAAGCGAGAATATCCTGCAATACAACCTTGGTGAAACTATGGAAAATGACTTTGATGATTTAAACCGTGAGCTAATACCTGGGATTGAAAAGGAACGAAAGAAAATAAAATATTATTTGTCTAATGTTTGGATTACAGTTAGTTTATTATTAGTTTTTAGTGCTGGTGTTCTTGCGGCAGGATTAATTAGTAATGTATTACATTATACGCCAACGGTTAGTACTGTTTCGGTTACAATCATCTCTAATCTTGGTGGCTCTGGTGCTTCTCCAAGTTTCTTTATTGGAACTCCGATGGATATAAGCACTAAAATTACTGATACTGGTGGCAACACAGGAGATGCACAAATACAAATTGTAGTTGGTGCAACTGGAATCATTTGTTCTGATATAAACCTAACTGGGCTAGATGCTTCTCAATCTTGTGTTGAGGAACCGGACCAAGTTATATTACTTTCAAATATAAAGACTATTAATTTGAATGTGGTTTGGGAACTATTTTTGACTTATAACACGGTTCTTTCTAACAACACGATTGATATTTCTTTGGTGCAATAATGGGTTTTTTTCATTCGAACCGGTTTTTATCTATAGTGGTATATATATACCAGGAGGCGTTACGAACGTTTATATATGTCTACTCGTATACTGGTAACGGTCCCGGCCAGGGCCGGGAGGTGAACGTTTGGCAGATTTCGATATTGGGGACTTTACGAAGAAAATTGTGCTTGGGATTGTCCTGGTTCTGGTTTATGTTGCCCTTTTGGGACCACTTAACACAGCCCTTTCGGATTGGGCGGCTAATGAAACGACCTTTGGACCCATCGCCCAAACCGTTGTTCCACTCTTAATTGGGGTCGGGATTCTCCTTGGCTATGTCTTTGCTTTTGTTCCTGCGGCTCGAAGCAAGATGGGCTATTAGGACAAAGGAAACAATGGGGATGGGAAACCATCCCCACTTTAACTAATCTAGGAGAACAAACCATTGACAACTGTATTCCAATTATTAGAGAATGCTCTTGCTCCGTTTGTCGGGGGAGCTGATGCAGCCGGAGCTATCTTGGGTCTTAGTGTAGTTATTATTCTTTTTGTAGGTTTCCTTCTTATGTTCGGTAAGGAATTTTTCAGAACCAACGCAGGATTTATTATTATGATTGTTGTTGTTTCATTTGTTTCTGCACCAGGAGTAGATTGGTTTCCTCTTTGGGTTCCTTTCTTATTAGTCCTTTCTTTAGCTTTCCTCTATTGGCAAAAGTATCTATAGGTGAATGAATGTTGTATAAAACTCTATTTATCTTATCATTAGTGGCCGTGTTTGCTGTAATGCTTTTTAGTAGTTCTTCTACAGGAGGTTTAGCACTTCCTTTTAGTCCAATAACTCCTCAATTTACAAATCCTTTTGATAGACCAACTACTTTATTATCAACGTATTCAGGAATTGTCGATAGCCCTATAGAGTGGGCTGATGGAATAGGAAATTTTATTGGATTTGGTGCGGTTCCTTCATTTGTAGGTTGTGATATAAATGGTACATTAAATGAAACAAGTAGAGCCAATTGTCTTAATAGTAGAGATGGAACCGTATCTTATATGCGTTCTGGTACTTCATTAAATAATTATACAGCTATGTTATTTAATTGGACTAATAGAGATATTATGCTGATTACAGGTTCACAAATTCGTACTATTACTATAACTATGGATTGTTGGAGCGATTTAACCGACCCTAATGTTCCAAGGATTGTTTTTAACTTAGCAGGGCAATCAAGTGCTGTTTTATTCTGTCCAAAAAGTTTATATGCAACTGAGGTTGTATGGCAAATACAAGCTAGTGGATGGAACACGCCGGAAATAATATATACATCTAAGGGACAGTTTATGGCAGCTTTAGGAATCTTTGGTAATGACCATACAGTTTTTAATGACGGGACATATGTATCTTATACTAGTTTTAGTTACATCAGAATTGATATCCAGGTTGATACATCTGGTGGAACTAATACTGGGTGTCAGGCTCCTCAAGGAGCTTGGTTTCCATGGATTGATGAAACTGCGTGTGCAATCCTACAGTTTGGTACTGTTATTTGGAATGGGCTTTTGTTCGTTTTTAACGGTCTTATTTATATTGGTGGTTGGTTGGTTTTTATAGGACAAAATATAGCGAATTATTTATCTGTCTTAGCATGGTTATTCGCCATTCCAGGTTTACCAGTAATAATTCAAACATTTGTTGATTCTATATTACTAATTTGGCTATTGGTAATTGGGGTTGAAATGTATAAAAAGATTTCTCCGTTTTCTGCTTGAAGGTGATGATATTAAGATGGAAGAAAAAAATGAAAATAAATCCAAAAAGAAATCATCTTCATTTGTTCCATATTTAATTGTATTTATATTAGGATTGAGCATTATCAACATCACATTTTATGGAATTTCAATTACTCAAACAAATGGCAATTTAACTATATATCCAGGTGTAATATTCGCATTTCCACAATATGTAAACTTAACTTTTGCATCTCCATTAACATTTTCTGGTTCTTTTAATATTACTAGTGGTGTAATAACATATGAAGGTGTTTATATTAAGATGGCAAAGACTAGTTTAACATATCCATCTGTTAATTTATCACTTTTATCATATTTCAAAGGTGCGGCTTCTGATATACAAATCTGGAAGTTTAATATTAATGTACCAACAAATGCCGCTAATTTTATTGTAACATTGGTATCCGGTAATACATTCTTCGGTTCTTATTCTATCGATGGAAATGTAATTTCCACTGGGGCCATAAGTAGTATGGAATTTAATGTTCAATCATCTGTTTCTAATCGTAGTATGGAAATTCGTGTAAATCCTATTACTATTGGAGAACTTGATTTAAGTGTTGTTTGGAATGGATTTATTTTATTGGTTTTTGTAGCAATAGTAGTTTTATTCTTCATTGTTGCATTTTGGATAAGAAAACATAGAGGAGGAATAACCTGATGAAAGTGAATTGGGAACGTTCTAAGGCAATGAGTGGATGGATTGTAGCGATTATTTTAGCAGTATCTCTTAGTGGTGTTGTTTTTGCTTTGAACCCTTCATTTTCAACAGTTATTCAACCTGGTTCGATGGTTTCACCACCAACTTATACAGTTTTTAATAGTGGTGTGAATACATTTGCTAGAGATGGAAGAACAGGGGTCATTGCTTATGCCAGCACAAACACTTCTAATGTCATCCAAACTGTAATTCGTTATGTTAAAGGATTTAATAGTGGCGGTTCTATACTTATTAAAACTGGGGATTATTATCTTGGTACTAATAATATTAGTATAACAGCAGGTGATGGAAATTGTTGTGCATTTTATGGTTGGTCCGTTGATTTTGAACCTGGAGCAAAGTTATTATATAATGGTACTGGTTACGCAATGTATTTTTCATCTATGCCAGCGGCTTATGGTGCGTTAAGTAAATGGTCTTTAAATAATCCTACAATTGAAGCTTCTGCTGGAAGTTGTATTCAACTTATACAAGTTGCACAAGTTACTATTAATAATCCAATATTACGTTGTAAAACTATCGGTATTGACATTGACTTTGCTAACACTATTTCAATTAATGGTGCTGGGTATATTATTGAATTGGGAAATACTCGCGGTGTTGGAACAGTAGGAATAAGACTTGGTTTTACAGGTTCGGGTCAAACTAATCTCATTTCAATTAATAATGGTATTTATGTCGCCGCGTTTGAAAGTGGTATCTATGCGGCGGATACCCAGCAAATCAATATCTTAGGTGCTGATATTGAAGCCAATAAATATGGTATCAATCTGCACGGTTCCCACAATGTTAATATCCAAGAGACTTGGTTTGAAGCTAATACTGTTGCTGAGATTGAAGTAAGTGGTGGAACTACAACTACAAGCGTTACAAATATGAATAATAACATTTTTGCTGGCGGTGCGCCTTATGCTTTCCATGCCAGTAATGGCAATTACACTTACTACACTACTGCAACTGGAAATAATTGGGGTGGAGAACCGTTGTATTTTGGTGATGAAGTTCATTGGGGAACTATTGATATTACTACAGCCGGTACGGTAACGGTTGCTAACCCTGGTGAAGTCATGCTAACATTCAATCCTAATCCTCAAAATGGTAATATTACCGGAATAAGTACAGCTAGCGTTACTGTGGTTACAAACACAGTAACATTTCCGCGTGCTTATCCAACTGGTCTTGTACCAAAGATTTTTTTGACATTATTAAATCTAAGTGATACTAGTACTAGATTTGGAGGGTTATGGGTATCTAGTGTTAGTAATACTGGATTTACATGGTCTATTGCAGTTACAATAGCTGGTGCGGGAGGAAGTACAGTAAGTCTTTCGTGGGAATCTTTATTGTAAGATATTATGAAGAATAAAAGGTGATAACATGGAAAAAATAAAGCGACCAAAAAAGAAAATGAGCAGGAGAATGGCATACATTCTAAGTACAATCTTAGGTAGTATTCTTCTCTTTGGGAGCGCTATAGCTGTATTGTTATTAACGCAAACGGTTCCAGTTATTACAGCACAAGCATTACTTTCGACAACTTGTGTCGATGCTGGAAATCCATTAACAGCTAATGTTACTGGATATCTTTCAGGTGTTACCGCATATATTAGATTTACTTGTACTACTGACGGAGAAGGTTATACAGCAAAAGGAGCTATTGAGGCCACTCCTACATTTACTTTACCAAATCCTCCTTTTAGTCAGCTTTGGTCTTTTAGACAAAGTACTAGTGTAGGTACAACTTGTGCTGATGGTACTGGTGCTTGGCAAATGACTAGTGCTAGTTCTCATACATTCCCTTCTGGAGAAACAACCTGGGATTATTGTGCTGTAATACCAAACACATCAAGTATTGATTCAACATCTTTCACGGTTGCATGGAGCGCATAAACCGGGAAGGATGAAACATGGATATAAAGATAAAAGTAAGATTCCATCGTAGGCTATTAGCTATAGCTTTTGTTGCTATTTTAATAGTTGGAATAAGTATTTTCGTGTTTTTACCTGGGATTGTAAAAGCTCAACAATACGCACGACCTGATGCTGATATTACACTAGGTAGTTGGACGACTTCTCCTCTATGGTCTAAGATAGATGAAACTAGTTTCGATGATGCTGATTTTATTCATTCTACAGGAGCCGGTGAAACTTATAGTGAAATTAGGACAGCGGATATTATTGACCCTGTTTCTTCGATTGGACACATTCTACGTTTTAGAATGAGAGGTACTGGCAGCGGAGCGGCTGAAACTGTAAATATGCAACTATATCAGGGTGCAGTTTTAAAGGCTTCATCTGGTGTACAAAGTAGTAGGGGTTCTTTCGCAACAAAAACATATACATTATCTGGTGCCGAAGCTGATAGTATTACTGATTATTCAGATTTGAGATTTAGATTTGTTCCGGTTCATGCTGATGCTGAAAGTGTAGATGTCTCTTGGGCTGAATTTGAAGTTCCAAATGCAGGAACACTTATATCTACAAGTTGTACAAGTGGAGCTACGCCTCTTACTATGAATGTAACATATTATTTCCAAGGAATAACGAATTATAGACGTTTGACTTGTACGACTGACGGAGAAGCATACACAACATCAGGTTCTATAGCGGCTACTCCAACATTCACATTACCTTCGCCGTTTACGCAATTATGGTCTTTTGAATCGAGTACATCTACAGGGACTACTTGTACCGCAGGAACCGGAGCATGGCAAATGACTTCTGGTTCTCAGCACACTTTTCCAAGTGCTTCTACTACTTGGGATTATTGTGCTGTTATTCCTAATACAGCAACGGCAGATTCAACAAGTTTTACAGTACAATGGGATTCTCCATGAGGAAGATTTTATTTGTTGTAATGACATTATTAATAGTATTATTAGTTCCAGTTCTTATTGTTCAAGGTTTAACTTTTACCACACAAACTTTTCCATCTATTGTTGTAATTATTGTAGGAAACCAATATGATGACCCACCACAATTTTCTAGGCCATTTAAAGAAGCTTCCAATACTGGATTTACTGCCGTGTTAGCACAAAATACAACAAAAGCAGTAAATGAGCAAACTCCTGATTGTTCTGGTATATTTTGTTCTTATGTTGAAGGTGGTCCTGGTTCATCTATTAAATTCAATTATACGGCATTGGAAATACCAGCTATTTATGATGTAAATACTCAAGCATTAAATCAAACAGTTTGGCTTTCTGCTGTCTTAGTTGGTGGGACGGTAACCCAAAGACAACTTAGAGTTACAGTCAGTGTTTGTAGTTCAGGAACGCAACTTTTATTTACAGGATTTAATGTACCAAAGACTTATACAGTTTTCTTTGGAAGAATACCAGCAAATTTAACTACAGTTCTATCTGATATTTGTGTTCTATTTCTACCATTTGGATTAGGAGCAGGTGAAACAATGAGAATAGCTTGGACTCAGATTATGCTACCGCCGCCAGTACAACAAACAATAACAACCATATCTTTTGATGCTACTATAATTACAATTCTTTTCCTAATAATAGCTTTTGTAATCCTTCTTATTTTAGGATTCTATGAAAGATTGGCTATGGTGGGTGCTGCGATTGTTTCAGCTATTATCGTTGTACTAGCTTGGACATGGACCGGAGCAATATATATCTCGGCTGTATTTTTAATTATGATGGCTGTTTGTATCGGTCTATCAATAACTAAGAAGGTATGATATGATATGTTCCTTGATTATATAGATTTCAGGATAAATTTAGCTATCGGATTAATAGGTATGTTAATATTTATTTCATATCTTATAGAGATAGATTGGTTAGAGAATAGATGCAAAGAAGAATGTGATAATACCGACGACCCTAGAAAAAGATATAGGTGGTATTGATGCCGAAGCAAAAATATCTATGGATAGTTGAGAGAAAGATTGGTAATTGGGTAACTTGGGTAGGGAAAGGTACTAAAGGTAAAATGCCTGATGAACAAGGAAAAATGAGATTCGGAAAAGGTGATTATGCAACTGACCCTAGAAAATTTAGGATTTGGAAAATTCCGAAGGGAGTTCATCCAGGTAATATTGTAAAAATTCAATTATGGAAAGAGGATGAATCGACTCCTTTAGATTATTTCGCGCCTGAAAAGAGGGTAGGCGACGATTTCACGGCTACTTTACTCCAAAGGATAAGTAAAATTAAGAGATTAGAATTATCAAGAACCAATAGAGAAATGGAAAAAGTAACTATGATATTGGCACTAGCTCTAATTATAGCAGTAGGAGTTATAGGTGTTTTAGCTTATCTGGTGGTTAAATGATTCCTGATGTTTTTGATGATAGAAGAAGGGCTGACAAAGAAAAGAGTGCATTGGAAAATCTATTTCCAGACAGCATAGAATTACCAGAGAGAATCAAGTTAATTGGGACTTTAAGAGGTAGCCCGCCAACTACTCAGGCTCTTTATGAAGCTAGAGTTGTTTTTGATTTGCTAGATATGATGGATGGAAAGAAGGATGCTGAGGTTTGGCATAATTTAAGTATGTCTAAATTCTTTGAAGAAAGAACGCCCTCTTTAGGTGGAAAGCACGCAGATAGGGCCGTACAAATTGCTCAAGCCGCACCTAGACAAGAAGTTCCTATCAGTTGGCTTGAACGGATGATGGGGAAAGAAAAATGATGCCTAGTTCTACAAGTCCAGATTTTCAAGCAAGAGCTTTAGCTCATATAGCCGAAGAGAAAATGACTCAGTTTCTAAAACTCATGGATAGATGGGAAACTATAGATTGGAAAACAATTAAACATATCGTAGCTACTGCTGTTTGGGACCATAAAGAAAAGATGAGTTTATTTGACCTTATAAGAAAATATGAGGATGATTCAGATAACACAAAACCAAGAGATGTTACTGGTTTAGATTTTAGACTTTATGCCGCCGTTCCTAATACTTTTAGAATGGCCGAAAAATATAGCGGAGCAACTGGAATAGGTTCTATTGTATTTGAAACAAGTAGCGTTATAGATGAATGGCAATATTATAATCCAGATTTATTAATAATGGGCTATAATGAAGGTAATGTAGGTAGATGGTCTGGACCTCCAAGAAAGGGCAAAACTAATGGTGCCTGCATTCTAATTGAAAGATGGATTAAACAAAATAGGATAGTCATAACTAACATCGCAAAGAAAGAAGAAACAAATGCTTTCATTTATGCTGGAGATGCTAGGTCATTATTTGAAATTCTTTGTACGGTTCAAAGACAAACTAAGATTATGTTTATCTATGATGAAGGCGGATTGACAGATTCTAAATCTCATGCTTCTACTCTTCATGCTCGTTATATGAATGATGTTTATAGGGTATGGGGTAAGTTTTGGGGCAACACACTTTATATTGACCAACTTTATACAAAATGTCCAGAAGCAATTGAGACATTTTCTACAAATATCTATCATTCAATCGAACCTGGAACTGTTTATTTTGAACTGAGTGGAGATATTGAATTTAGACGCGCATTAACTGGTTTCCCCAAAACTAGTTTACCTTATGATACTAGAGATTTAGCTTACTTCGATTCTAAAACTCTTAACGTAGAAGGTATGTTCTCAGCAATTTCAGGAATAACTAATGAGAAAGCAAGATTTGATGCGATGTCAGATTATCTTAAATCTCCAGCTAGTCGTCCGAAGGTGGCAAAATGAGCAAGAAAATAGTTCTTGGAACAATTAAACGTGGTAAGGTTAAGATTTATACTGAGAAGCAAATGCATTATTTAGAAATGCAACGTATTGACCATACTCATTATATCTATAAGAATGGTAAGCTAGTTAAGAAGGTTCGACATGGAGAGAATTACGAATGACTGTAAGACCAGAGTTTCATTATGGTAAACATACTGATACAGATGATTGGATGGACGAACATCCAATTTTAACTTATTCTGTGGCTATAGTTTTCACTCTAGGAATTATAGGTTTGTTTATGCTGGTGTTAATGTTTGTCTTTCATTCGTAGAAAGTTTATCCATGGAAACTGGTATCTCTATCTGGTTCATTCTGAAAGAAAGGGAAGAAAGGTTTTCCAAGTGATTGATGAATATCTAGGTCCAGAAGAACCAAAAAGATTAGATGAACTTGAAGAAAGATATTATTTAATGCGTAGAAATGATGTAGTGCCTAACAGTGCCCAGAAATAAAAAGTAAATGTTAATTAATGATATAGAAATCTTTATATGCTTTTTCAGTAGAAACCTTTATAAGCTTTTGCAGAGAATACTATATAAGCTTATAGAAACTACCAGGAAATGAGTACTTTCGGACACTTTCACCCACCCCACCGGAAGGTATTTATACTCCTAACCCCTACGTACCCATTGGTGTTGAGGGTATGGCTCCCCAGGTACATAAGGCTTGTGTAGATGCGAAAATTCAAGCTTGTATAGATACTAGCTACACAACCTATAATAATTTAGCATTCATCTCGGAGCTAAACTTTAATCAACTTTCACCTAACACTACCAGGAAAGTTGTACTTTCGGTCAAATTCATCCACCCCACCGGAAGGTATATAAAGAAGCTAGTCCATGACCCTAGCAAGAGGTGATAGCACAAAGGACACGGAAATAGTCTATAGGTGAGACCAAGTTTAGCCAGCGGAAGGGTCAAGAGAACGTCGTCCCTGGCATCCTAGATGGATTTACCCATCAGGAGAAACGACGCCTCACCTATGGGCTTCCGCTATGTCCTTTGTGCTAAATTATGCAAACCCAAGACCAAGAAGAAAAACACCATTACAAACGCTTAGATTCAGTACATACCCCAGGTAACTTCTTCCGTCGCCCAATTACTAGGTATATACTTTACTGTGCCGATTGTGCTGATATTAAAGTGGTGGTCCTATGAGTAAATACCTTTGTCCTATCTGCGGAAAAGTACATACCGACGGAACAAGAACATTACGAAATCATGCTAGAAAGGACATGAAGCTTCGAGAGTATATTCTCCTAAATGCTCTTCTCAAGAAGCCTTTTCAACCCTGGCATTTCTACTTTCTAATATGGAAAAAGGTAAGGTGAATATATGGTTACCGAAAAAGGTGGAAAGACTAGAGTAGTGTGCATTGAATGCGGGTATAGATTCATGAAGTATATACGTTACGATGCTGTAGAAGTACAATGCCCAAAATGTCATGGTTATGATACGGAGTTGAACTAATGGACATTGAAAAGAAGAAAAAGCTTCTCTTAGTCCTTCAAGAAGCTAACGTTTCCATCCGAAAGGGCCGGAGACGTGCGGCTTTGGGACTCATAGAGTATGTACTAGATGAAATCAAGAATGAGAACCCCGAAAAGTACGCATGGCAAAGGTGATATAGCTATGACCTTAACTTTTGACGAATGGTATATGAAAAATATATGTCCTATCCTTTATAGAATAGCCGGAGACATTGATTATTGCACATTTGCCATGGGCGACGGAAATTGTCCCTTTCATGGGTTAGATTGGGAACCTAGCATTGTAGTTGCGGAAATCGTCGTGTCAGAAATACTAACAAAACCTTTATATACCCCTGACCCTATACAGGGTCCATATACCGGGGAACGGAAACCCCAGGATAGGTGATACCTATACCGAACCCAAGCCAACCAACCGTTCAAGCAAGCCAGCCCGCCAAGCTTGCCGTGCCCATCGGTGCCCCCGTAGAGAAGCACCGTGGCCGCAAGAAAGGAGAGCCCCGACCGCCAAGCCGCCCGATGGATATCATCTACTCGGACAAGCTAAATGCGGCTTTCCGCTCGGCTTCCCTCTTGGTCCGAAGGCTCAAGAGCCTCAGCCGCGATAAGTACGTTAAGGAGTCTGATATGGCCCGCGAGAAGTACCAAAAGCTTCTAGCAACCATTCAAACTAAGGTCGCGGCTTGCCAACCCACTGGCCAAACCGAAGAGGAAACCCTCTCCGATTGGACGGGTTAGAATGAAAGCATCCCTCCTCCAAGCCATCCGGCGCATCCCCCGGATGGCATTTTTTATTTATACATCAATGTACAAATCATCTCTCATCGCTACAAAGGTATTAAATACTGACTAGTGCATATAGGTATGAGGCGAAAAGGAATGCGAGCATCAAATGGAATCGCAACAATCCGAAAGGGAAATGTGTTTGTGATTGCCGGAAAGTATGGAGTAAGTGCATTGATGAGTATCGGCGCTGATGGGCTTCGCAAGAATGGACACTTTGCCCTTATCTTTGATGGACAATGTAACAGCGTGGCACTTGTCGGAAAGAAAACAATCTTTCACATGGACCTGGAAGGGTGAAAAAGATGAAATTCAACATGGGTGCCTATATAATCGATTGCCAAGATTGTATGGATAAGGGGTTGGTGGTAAATGCATTTCACGTTGAAGGTTCTAACACGACATATCTTCGCCGTGAATGTGTATGCCATTCAAATGATACAGGGCATAAGTCATTTTCAATCGTCCGAGTCGGACAATATGAAACGACATGGATTAACGGAATCGGTTATATCGGGTGAAAAGATGGAGAACTTTGAATTAAGCGAAG
>Ga0214473_10004354_pt1 | contig 17038 bp, 31 predicted proteins | sample RVTome_7_FD_203509 | JGI IMG/M metagenome (GOLD analysis project Ga0214473, IMG submission 203509) | Soil microbial communities from uranium-contaminated site in the Upper Colorado River Basin, Wyoming, United States - RVT98D197 | ecosystem: Environmental > Terrestrial > Soil > Contaminated >... | reverse complement strand
TCCCCGAGTTCGAGCGTGTGGTGACGGCCGCCGCTCCCGCGTGGTTTGTGATGGAGAACGTCCCTGCGGCGCCGCTCCCGAAGGTGCCCGGGCTCGTCACGGTTGACTCGATTCTGAAGAACCGCTGGCTCGGCGAGGAGCAGGACCGTACTCGCCGGATCTCGTTCGGGAGCGCGTCCGGTCGAGCCCTGGCCTACGTGGTCCAGGCACTCGAACCGTTCGGCTACCAGCGCACGGTGACGTCCTCCCACGGCGGCGGGCGGCAGCGGATGAAGGGGCTCATTGAGAGCCTCTCGGTCGAGGAGGCGCTGCGGCGTCAGGGCTGCCCGCCAGACTTCTTCGGGCCGCGGTCCCCGTTCCGGCGTGATGCCCAACTCAAGATGCTTGCCGAGGGCGTACCGCTCCCAATGGGCCGGGCCATCGCGCGCGCGGTACGGGCGGCCCTGGGCCTGGCCGAATCTGCGGAGGCGACCTCGTGACGCACACCCTGGCGGGATACGAGCCATCTGGCAGCCGCGAAGTAGAGAGCGCGGCGGGTGACGTGGCAGGGGCCGGTCTAGCGGTAGCCCACCACGAAGCCTCCGGGGCGTGCGCTCCGGCGTATCCCTCGAGGGTGTGCGGAGCCCCGTGCTGGTGCTCCCACCCTCCCGTGCGCCGCGTCATGTCCACAGGGGAGCGGTATTCGCTTGTCCAGATCGCCAGCGAGGGCAACGTGCTGGTCTTCGCCTACCAGGAGGGCGCTTGAGCCTCCAGGCGCCCTTCCCGTGGTTCGGGGGCAAGTCCCGTGTGGCCGGGCTCGTCTGGGACCGCTTCGGGGACGTGAGGAACTACGTGGAGCCGTTCGCTGGGTCGCTCGCCGTCCTGCTCGGCAGGCCCACGGAACCGTGCACCGAGACGGTCAACGACCTGGATTGCTACCTCTCTAACTTCTGGCGCGCGGTTCAGCACGACCCGGAGGCGGTGGCCGACTGGGCGGACGGGCCGGTCAATGAGGCCGACCTCCACGCGCGTCACCGCTGGCTCGTGGGGCGCGTCGAGTTCCGGGAGCGGATGAAGGCCGACCCCGACCACTACGACCCCAAGGTGGCGGGCTGGTGGGCCTGGGGCCTCACTCAGTGGATCGGCACTGGCTGGTGTCGGGTCCGCGGGGATGGGGCTCCACCGGAACAACTCCCGCACCTCGGAGACGCGGGGAGGGGGCTCCACCGGAAGCTCCCGCACCTCGGAGACGCGGGGAGGGGGCTCCACCGGAAGCTCCCGCACCTCGGGTCCGCGGGGATGGGGCTCCACCGGAAGCTCCCGCACCTCGGAGACGCGGGGAGGGAACGGCCTATCCTTGTCTGGCTCTCGGCTCTGGCCGTCCGTCTTCGGCGCGTGCGGGTCGCCTGTGGGGACTGGACCCGCGTGATGGGCCCCTCCGTCACCGAGAAGCACGGGATCACGGGCGTCCTCCTTGACCCGCCCTACGCCAGCGAGGAGCACGCCGTCGAGTACGGCTCCGGCCCGGCGGACGTAAGCGCAGCCGTCCACGAGTGGGCCCTGCAGAACGGGGACAACCCCCTCCTGAGAATCGCCCTGTGCGGCTACGAGGGCGAGCACGCCCTTCCCGGCTGGGAATGCGTCCCCTGGAAGGCGCGCGGCGGCTACGGCTCCCAGGGCGACGGTAGGGGCCGGGAGAACGCTGGCCGGGAGCGCGTGTGGTTCTCGCCCGCATGCCTCAAGCGCCGGATAGCCGGCCCCCTGTTCGCCGAGGCCACCCCATGACCCAACTGGCCCTGGCCTTCGCAGACGTGCCGGCCCCGAGGCGGCGCACGGGAAGCCTGGAGCACTTCCACCCGACGGGGCAGGGAGCGGAGGAAGCTCTCGCGGGTGAGCGGCGGGCACAGCGGCAGGAGATTCGCGTGGCCGACTGGTTCCGGTCCAAGCCGGCCGGGTTCCGCGCGACTCCGTGGGACGTAGCCGCAGCGCTGGGCCTGTGCATCAACAGCGCTCGCCGGGCAATGTCGAACGCCACGGCCGCTGGCGTGCTGGTCGACCACCCGGAAGACCGGCGACCGGCCGGCGAGTTCGGCCAGCGCTCGCGCACGTGGTCGCTACGAGGGGAGCCATGAGCGAAAGAGAAACCGCCGTCGTGCGCCTGACCAACGCCGAGCGCTACCCGCACGCCCGCAGCGACCGCTACGCCGAGGAGTGGCAGACGTGCCGAGGGAAGGAAATCCGCGTCCACCTCCCGGCCGAGCCGAACGACGGGGGTATGTGCGATGGGGACAGCCCGCTCTGGCGCGTAGTTGATGCCGACCTCGCAAAGCTATCCCCACGCCTGCCCGCCGACCTCGCAGCGATGCGCTCCCGATTCCCAGGCGTAGACGTTCGTTTCTGCGTCTGCCGCCACCAGCTTCAGGAGCCCCCAGATTGACCCCCGCCATCCACCAGGCAGGCGAGCCAGAGGAGCGGGTCCAGCGCTGCACCAGGTGCTCCGTGGTCCTACTGGAATACCACGAGCGCGACTACATCGACCCCGAGCGCCGCTTCTGGTTCCGCGGAAACGTCCACGTGGACGGCGTAGCCACGAGGCCCACCACAGACACGCCGACGTGCGAACCAACCGAGGAGCCAACCTAAATGCCCGTCGTCCGTGGGGACCGCGCTGGAGAGTCGAGCCGCCTCAACCGCTGTGGCCCGGTGAGCCATGCCCTCTACGCGCACTTCGTCGCCAGCGTGCCGGACGACTTCGGCCGCTACCGCCACGACGCCTGGACCCTGACCGACCGCATGTTCCCGCGCCGTCAGGAGGAGATGCTCCCGCTCGTCAGGGTCGCCCTCGAGGAGTACCTCCGGGAGGGCCTGGTAAAAGTCTGGACGGTGGACGGGGTCATCTTCGGCGAGCTCTACGGCTTCCACGCCACGGGGAACCGCTACCACCGAACCCCGGAGCCACCGTCGGAAGCGGGGTTCCCTGGGCACATGCATACCGGCGCCTGCGTGGCGACGGCTCTCGGCCAGGCGAAGGACTGGGGGGAGCCGGCTGTGGTCATGGCGGCCCTGAGGCAGATGCACGCCGACTCACGTCCGGCCCACCGCGGGAAGGGCGGCCGTTATGAATCAACGACATCAACCGTCGGGGGGCCATCGGAGCCACCGTCGGGGCACGGCAGGGAGCACCGTGTTCCGTCCCCTCCGTCCCCTCCGTCCCCTCCGACAGACAGAACGGAAGGCCAGCAGGCGGGCTCACGGCTTGGCCGAGGACTCGCGGCCCTGATCCCGGACAGCCGGCCCGGACCCGCGGCGAACCCGCTCATGGCCGGCCGCCGTGCGGAGTTCGAATCGAAGTGCCTGCGCCTCGTGAGCCGCAAGGTCGAGTTGACCGGCGAGGAGCCAACCCAGGTCTTCCGCAAGGCGAGCGGCTACAAAGACCGCGATGGGGTCATGCGGTACAAGACCAACCCGGCGAGCCTGAGCGATGACCGGCTGTTGCAGACCATCGCGGACCTCGAGGCGGACATCGCGGACTTGGAAAAGGCGGCCCGCGTTGGCGCGTGACGAGCGGCAGACGGTCACGGCGTACCAGACCTCGGAAGACCGGGACATCGCCGTTGAGGCGGGCTACACCCTATCGAGCGTGATCCTGGCGGTCTTCGGCGAGCGCCCAAAGAGCACCCTGGCCGGGATCTACGTCCACCTGGCCGAGATCGCGGAACTCTACCTGCGGGAGGACCGGAGCCACGAGCGCCCGGAGGATCACTTCGCGCGCTGGTGCGTCCGGCACTTCGGGCGCGTGCTCGAGCCGGCGGCCCGGGGGCTCTTGCACCAGGAGGTTTGGCGCCGGCTCGAGTACCGGGACGGCGGGACGAAGCGCCCCACGGCGAGCCTATACGCCTCGTGGAGCGAGCAGGAGCGATGGGAGGCGGCGGAACGCGGGCAAGCGGCCTACGTGCCGGGAGAGAGCCACGTCGCGCGAATGGAGGGCATCTGCCGCGCGGTCGGCGTGGAGCTTGGCCCCGGGCCGCAGCGGATGCCATCAGCATTCACGGGGCTCTCGCGCTACGCGGAGCACGAGCGGCGTCAGGAGCTACGCGCCCAGGCGGCCCGGTTGCCCTACGCCGACGAGCCAGAAGACGACACGCTCGCGCACGCGGGGGACGACGCGGAGCCGGTTGGAGATCGTTTACCCGAGGAGGTGCTGTGATCAGTTTCGTCATCCCCGGGGAGCCAGTCGGTAAGCCACGGCAGACACGTCAGGACAAATGGATGAAACGGCCCTGCGTCCTGCGCTATCGGAAATGGGAAGACGGCGCCCAGGCGGCGGCGCGCGCGGCCGGTGGTGTCCCGGCCGACGTGGCGGGCATCGTGGTGCACGCGTACTTGTCGATGCCGGCGAGCTGGCCGGCCCGGAAGCGGAAGGCGATGCTCGGGAAGCCGCACAGACAGACCCCAGACGCAGACAACATTTTGAAGGCCTGCATGGATTCCCTGTTGCCGAAACGGGACGCCCAGGTGTCCTACGTACGGCTTCAGAAGTGGTGGGTATCCGGGCCTGGGTACGTCGAGGTCACGGTGCACGAGTCGGCACCGGGCCTGCGCGTGGAGATCGAATCTCGGGAGGGGCGATGAGCGAGAGGGAAGGGCACGTAGCGAGCGACGTAGGAGACTGCACGGTGTACTGCGGGTCAGGGTGCGATCCGGAGCCCGTGGTGATTCCGCCCGTTATTGCCGAGCCGCGCGCGAGGGAAGGGCACACGCCGGGGGAGTGCGAATGCGGAGGACTCGTCGGACCGCACGAGCCTGACGCCTACTGCCCGCCCAAATCGCACAGCGCGAGAGAGCGGGCGCGGGAGTGGCTCTATCCCCAACTCATGATGGGGCTGAACGAGAAGGACTACAACAAGCTCCACGGCAGCCTCACGGCAGCCTTCGAGGCCCACGGGGAGGAGCAGATGTGCATCGGGGCCGAGAAGCAGAGCCGGCTTGACTTTGCGGCGCGGGACCAACTGCGCGTCGAACTGGCCCAGGCAAAGGCCGGGAGGGAGCGAGCCCGGAAGCATCGGGAGACCGCGATGGACGCCGCTGATGAGGCACGGGCCGAGCTAGCCCGGGTCAAGGCAGAGCGGGACGGGGCGAGGGAACTGCTCGCGGGCGAGGCAGTCGATCAAGGGGCAGAGCTAGCCGCCCTCCGAGAGCGCCTCGCTGAGACAGAGAAGCAACTGCGCGGAGGCCGAAGACCGGGTCAAGGCGCTGGAGGGAGGGGCTGCGCGGGCTGATCTACGAAATGCTCAACCCCAAAATGTCAACCTGGGGCTACGCGAAGAAGGCGGAGGCCCTCCTTGCGGGGGATGGTGGGGGCGAGAAATGAGATGCGAAACGGGGCCGATACGATTCGGGGATGACTGGCCGGGAGTATTCATCCGGGGGGACAACGCCGCGTACTACGCGCACATCGTGAGGCGGGCGGCGACCAGCGACACAATCGGACCTGATCGCCTGATGGTGGACCGCGCTGTCCTCAAGGGATTGGCCGAACTGCTGGAGTCCTGCCGGTGCCCCGGCGACGGTACCGCTCCGGGCGTGCAACTGAAACCCTACTCAGAAGTGGCGGCGGGGCAGGGTGGGCAGGGAGGGGAGGAGATGTGATGAGCGACGAAGACACCAGACTTCGGACGTGTGGACAGCATCCGACCCTTGGAGACGTGACACTCCAAGGGTCCCGGGCCTGCGTAGCGCTACCCGCGAGTGGAACAAACTCGTGCGGCCTACGGTGGAGCCCACCCGTGGCTAAGCCCAAGCGGAGGTGCCCGGTCTGTCGTCCGATGCCCTGCCGGTGCGCCAAGCGGAAGCGTCTCGACACACGATCCGCGGGACTTCGGCAGGCGGCGCGGCTCGTCCGGGAGCGCGCGGAGGATGCGTGGAAGGCGATGAGCAGCCGGAAGGCGCTCGCCTTCGAGGCGGTGTCGAACGAGTTGGAACGCCTAGCAAGGGAGGAGGAGCGTGGGGAGAAGGTTTGAGCTTGTGAGGTGCCCAGCCTGTGGGAAAAGTGTCCGCATCGAAACCCCCGTTGGCGGCGATGGAAGCGTGGACGTGATCTGGCGTCACTGGGTAAGGCTTCCGACTAGGGAGCAATCGGGGAAGCGCTGCGAAATGTCTCGACGGGAGGTACCGCGTGCCGAATGAATCGAGCGAGAAGTACGAGGCCGCAGTCAACCGCAAGGTGACTCTGGCCCCACGAGAACCGAGCGAGAAGGCCAAGCGCTGCGCCAAGAAGTTCTGGGGCGTCAGGAACCGGGCCGGGTCAGAGCATGCGCTCGCCCTCCTGCTGGACTCCTCCGCGGCCGAGGCCCAGCGGGAGGAGCGGGAGGCGGTGGTGGGGTGGATGCGGTACCCGTGCCCCTGCGATGAAACCGACTGCGAAGCGAAGTACGAGCGCATTGCCGCAGCCGTCGAGCGAGGAGACCACCGTGCAAAGTAACTGGCCGTGCGATCACCCGTTGCTCCGATGGGCGCGGGGGCTGTGGCGCTGCGTCGCATGCGGCGTGGCCCTCCCGGAGGCTCCCTGTGAGCGCTGAGCCGAAGCCAGAGCCCCACGAGCGTTGCACGGTCGAGAGCAATGGAGAGTGCGTGATGGGCTGTCCTCGGCCCGGCTGTATCGAGTACCCGTCACCATTCACGGAGGGTCGGTTCATGTGCTGGAACTGCGGGAAGTTTCTCTTTTCTTTCCTGCCGCAGGAAGTTGGGCAGGCGTGAGCGCTGAGCGGTTGGAGGCGGCGCTCGCGAGGATTGAGGCGGCCGAAGCCAAGAAGTACGACCACGCCAAGCAGTGGGGCGTGCCGCCATTGATCGCGGTGCTGAGGGAGTTGGCCGGGGCGCTCGAAGCCATCGCGACGGTTGGCTGTATGCAACGCGCTGACGAGGATGAGTTCTGGTGCAAAAAAGACGGCTCGGCGCACAGCATCTACTGCCCTCGCGGCCTTGCCGAGGCGGCCCTCTCCCGGGCAGCCGAGCGGTTGGAGGGGAAGCCTTGAGGGCCTGGAAGGTCGGGGCGTACTGGAGATACTCTCTCTGTCAGCCGGCGTTGCCATTCGTACTGCACGAGCGCGGCGACCATCTCTGGTTCTCGGGAATCTTCATTGGGCAATGGGCCATCGGCCTCATGTGGCGGACCAAGGGTCTCACGGAGCCAACCTCCTGAGCCAGGAGCGCGACCCACGGGCCCGGCTGCTGGCGAGACTGGGCGGTCTCTCGGGGCGAGCCGCGCGCGAGATGCTTGCCCGCCTTGACCGCGCCGAGCGGGACGGGCTCGAGGTCCCCTTCAGCCTTCAGCCGATGCGAGACGGGCGGCTGCTCGTGAGATTTGGAGAGCCGCGGCGGCCCCCCGAAGTCTTCGTGCTTGACTCCGGAGACGAAGCGGGCGCATAATCCGCACCGGAAACGAATCGCGCGGTCGTAGCGACGCGCGGATCGCCGGACCTCCTGGGTAGGAACGACCAGGGCAAAGGCCCGGACCTGAACGGCGAAAGCCCTTCTGGTCTGGGCCTTTCGCATTTGGAGGTCCGTGGCAGAGCCGACGCGCCGCTACCGGGCCGTCCTCGACGCGATGGCGTCCTTCGTCGCGCTCCCCTCCTGGCAACACCCTCTCGGAGACTGGCCGGGCGGAGTCTGGCTCGAGGGGCTCGTCCTCCACGAGAGCGTAGGCGACCCGCGGGCGGTCCGCTACGAGCGCCACCAGGACGTTGAGGGGCGCAAGGACTCCAGGACGGACGGCGACCGTCCTGGCCAGGATGACGGGCTGCTCGAGGATGACAAGTCCTACGGCCTGATGCAGGTCATGGGCTCCAACATCCGCGTCCTGTGCGGCGTTGCCCCTGGCGTGCCGATGCAATTCGGCTTTGCCCTCCTGCCCCTGACCAACCTCGGCCTAGGGCTCCGGATCCTGCTCGGGGAGTTGGAGGCGGTCCAGGGTGATGTGCCCCGCGCGCTCTGCCGTTTCAACGGCGGGCCCACCGGGACATCCCTCGTCTCCGGCCCTCAGGGGACGTTGGTCTACCGGCTCCAGGGGTACATCGACAAGGTCGCTTCCGCGACCGTCCGCGTCGTCCACGACAGGAGAAATCCATGAAATCGAAGACCGTCGTCGCCATCCTGGCCGCGCTCCTGGGCCTGGCCTTTTGGAGCTGCCGCTCGCCGCAGGAGCCGACCCCAGTCCCTCAGCCCATCGTTTTCGCGCCCGTGATCTGCAACAACAACTCCTGCACCACGAACGCGCCAGCGACCACGGAGCCAGGCTCGACCGGCGCGACGTGCCCGGGCCAGGTGCTGTCGGTGGGCATCAACGTGCCCACGTCGATCTCGATCGCGCAGGGTAACGCCTACGTGGCGGACGCGACGCCGCACGGCCCCGACGGAAAGGCGTTCCCCGTCGGCTGCTCGCCCCTTCCTCCCGTGACCTGGTTCGTGAGCGCGGCCTGCAAGGTGGGCGACGACGCGGCATTCCGGACCCTGCTTGCCGGGGTGTCGGTGGGTACCTGCCAGCTCAACGCGGTGGTGAGCGGCGTGTCCTCGCCGAACAAGACCGTCCAGGTGGTGCAGTAGCGTGCGGGACAACTGGGACGGTCGCCGACCTCAGTCCTGGCCCGTGACCCTGGCCTGGTCGCTCACCGTGGCCCTGGTGTGTCTGATCCCCGCGGATGCCTACTCCGAGACGGGGCCCGTCTGGATGCGCGACGGTGGGGACCAGGAGCCTTCCGTCTTCGCGGAGCCCCCGGTGGAGCACCTGCAGGACGTGCCCCCGCCGGCCCCCGCGCCCTCGCCCAAGTCCTCGCTGAGCCTCTCCGGACTCTTCGGCGGGGTCGTGTCCATGGGTGCGGACGTGACCGGGTACGAGCCGGCGATGGTGCTCTCCGCGCAGGCGCCGCTGTCGAACAGCCCCAACGGGCCGATCCTCGACGTGACGGGGGAAATGCTCGCGCTCCAGGGGGCCGACATCGAGACGGGGGACATCGCCGTCTTCAAGTCCCTGGAGTTGGGAGCGGCGTTATGGCAGCCGTTTTTCCCGAAGACCCTCCGCTTCGGGCTCTACGGCCAGGTCGGCGCGGCATCGCGTCGAAAGGGGGCCACGACCCCCGCCGAGAAGTCTCCGCTCTGGGCGACCCTTGGCCTCGGGATCCGGTCGCCCGACCATTCGAACTACCTCGCCGTGGGCCTCGGGCCTGACGAGCGCATCTCCGAGTATGCGCAGATCGCGATCACGGTACAGGCCAAAGCGACCCTTCCGCCGCTCAAAGCGGGCGTGCTCAAAGGAACGACCGCGGCGCTCGTGATCTCGATCGTCAGGGGCCTGGACGTGTCCCAGGTGGGTGAGGGCTACCCGACCCGGGACGGCGGCCGCTCGTCCATCCGGGTCGCGCTTCTCGCGGGATGGAATTGACCCTCCGCGCCCTCGCCCGCGCGGTCGTGGCCCTGGTCAAGGGGGGGCGCCCGAATGTCGTCACCGACGTCTCGTGGGTAGGGGACGCGGCCTGTAAGCGCGAGATGCCGCCCGCGAAGCCGCGCCCTCCGACGCCGGGTGAGATGGCCGGGGGGAAGCGCCCGTGAGCTACGTTACCCAGTACGACACGGCGGACACGTCTGGGAATTGGGCGCCCGCCTACACCTTCGAATCGCAGCACGACGCCCAGGACGACGTCGACTACTGGGAGCACCCGCGCGTGCGCCACGACTGGCCCGAGCCGGAGGATGTTGCCGTCCCCGCCTCCGTGCTGGTCGGTCCCTGGCTCGCGCCCCGCCGCGTGGCCTACGGAACGCGCCACCGTAGCCGTCAAGTCCGGCTTTACCTCGCGAGGGCCGCGTGACCTGGGACGAAGGCGACACCGTGCCGCCGTCTCCGCTCAGCCGGAAGGACTGGCTCTGGATCGCGCTCGCGGCCCTGGGTATCGCCGTGGCCTTGGGTTGGGCCTACCGGAGGGCGTTCGCGCCCCGGCCGGCTGTGCCCACCACCACCGTAGCGCCCGCGCCAGTCGCGGAGGAAGTCCGCGCGTCGCCAGAGTTCACCACCACCGACCCCGTACCCGAGCCGGACACGGCGCCCAGGCCCTGCGACTCCGCACAGTCGGACGCGGCGGCGCTGGCGTGCGTGCTGGCCGTGGACGCGCGCTGGTGGAGCCTGGACACCTTCTCGCCCGCGACCCTCGAGCGGGCCGAGAGGGAGGCGCTACGGGAGCGGGTCGCCACGGAGCCCAGGCACGGCGCGGAAGGCGGCCTTTGCTGCCTCCCGGCCACACACGGCAGCCAAATCTGGCGAGCAGATCGTGGCCGATGGGACGATAGAGCGACCACCGTTCCACCGCGCGATCCACAGATTGTCGGCGGCGATCCCGGCAGCCAAAAACCATGGGGCGCCAGGCGTGTCGGTAGTACCGGCGCAGTTTGCCCAGAGCGTCTCAGCGTCCGCCATCGCGTCCAATCGGGATTGGGCGTCCATCTACTTCCCCTCTTTCTCGGCCGCGTCGTAGGCCGCGACCTCGGCCAGGGCGGCGATCTCACACGCACGCTCCCAACGCCTTGGGATGTCGCCGGAGTTGCCAGACACCTTACCGCGCGAGTCGAAAGAGACCCATGCCGGGTGCTTACCCTCGCGCTGCCCAGGCCAAGTGACAATGACCTCACATCCAAAGGCGGGGCCGAGATCGCGCACGCCCAGTACCTCGGCCACACGCTTCGCCCGCCGGACCTCCGCCGACCGCGCGGCCATCGCGGCGTAGTGGCCCGCGTCGCCCCTGACCTTCGAGGCGCCACGGCCCGCGCGTCCCATCGCGGCGGCTGCCTTGCTCACGTCGTCTCGGGGGGACATCTACCAGCACGCCGAGCAGAGGATGTCGGCCGTCTCGACCCCGTCCGCGCCCACGATCCCGTCCACGAACCACTCCGGGTCGGACGCGGCCCCGTCCGGGATGGGCTTCCCGCAACCCTGACACGCCTGCTCGTCCACGGCGAAGAGGATGTGCCCCCGGTACTCCACGCGCTCCGCGTCCAGGACGTCCTTCGCGCTCTCGACCGCCCGTCGATTCTCCATCATGACCTCCTAAGTAAGCCCGCTCCCGGCCCCCTCCCGCGAGAGGGCCGGGCACTGGCCGGCTTAGCGGTTGTGGGTGGTCAACCGGCCGTCGCGGTCCGTGAACCAGTAGTTGCCCTTGAGGGCGCAGATGTGGCCGTTCGAGGCTCGCGCCACGTAGTAGACGTGCCCCTGAGGGTTGGAGCGCTTCAGGAGGTAGCGGGCACCACGGGCGCCGGTCAGGACGTAGGCGATCGCGTGGGACTCTCCCGCGTCGGCGGTCACCTTCTCCACCACATAGCCAAGGACCGTCCCCGCCATCTCCGTGCCGTTGCTCATCATGTGTTCCATACCCATCAATATAGTGCGCAACGTTGCGCTTGTCAATGGGTGGGATTAGGCAGTGTGATCCCCGTCACGCTTGGCCTTCCGGGCTGCTGCGCTCTTGGCCGCGAGCGCCCGGTAATGGTCGGCCGTGCCCCTGACCTTGGCCGGCCCGGACGCCTTGCCACCCTTGCGGCCGCGCTCGGCCTGGGCGCGGTCCTTGGACCCCAGTGCGGGGAGAGAGATCCCCTGCCCGTGCGGCTGGCCATCCTGGACGGCCTCCCAGTAGGTCAGGGCCGGCGAGTAGCCGAGAGACCGCAGGGTCTTCCCCGCGGCGTCGATATCGGCCGGCCCGGGGCACCCCTCGTCTCCGCAGTCGCAGTCGTCTACCAGCACCTGGACGCCGTCGGCACCGATCCACAGCCCGTCCTTGATCTTGGTCCAGCCCATAACGCCCTCCTAAATTCCGCGGCCGTGCTTGATGCCGGACGCCTTGCCACCCTTGCGGCCGCGCTCGGCCTGCCCGCGGCTCGCCTCGGTCTCCTCGTCCCGCAGGATGCGCCCCTCCCGAGCCGCGACCCAGTCAGGGGCCTCGTCGTCCAGCGCGTAGTCGGCCAGCGGGGCGTAGGTGTCCTCTTGCCGGAGCGGGCCGCTCGCGAAACCGCCGTCGCTCGCGTATGTCTCGCCCGTCTGGGTGCTCTGGATCAGGTAGCGGCTCATCAATCCCTCCTAGCTCCGGCAGTCGCCGTAGCAGACCGTACCGCACGCGGGGCAGATCGGCATGGACGCAACCGACGCCTTGACCGTGACCTTGCCGGACTCGATCGCCTTGCGGAGGTCGCAGACCTTGCGCGATCCAAAGCGGGGCGAGGAGAGCGCCTCAGCGGACACCGTCCAGGCCGACCCGTCCCAGGTCGCGCCAATGGCCTTGAGCGCGTCCTTGTGCTGGTAGGTGCTGCCCGCCAGGGTCACCGTATCGGCCTTGATTGCGTTGTCCATACCCATCAATATACGCAAGCGGCTAGCGCTTGTCAAGGTCTAACTGTGACCCCCATCACGGAGCCTGTAAGTCTATGAACCATAACAAGGTCCTGGCCGTATCCCTGGCCGCAACGCTGGCCCTGGGCGGAACCGTGGCCTACGTGCGGGCCCAGGCCCCAGTCACGGTGTCTCCCGGCCAGAGTATCCAGGCTGCCCTCGACTCCGCCCCTGCCGGGGCCACGGTCATCATCAAGGCCGGGGTGTACCAGCAGCCGGCGGGCGCCGCGTCCGTGGTGTCCTACGTGACTCTCTCGCGCTCGGGGCTGACGGTCCTGTGCGAGCCGGGGGCGCACCTTCGAGGGCGCCGGGTAGCCGACGCCTGGACGACCGCCAACGTCACCAACTCCGGGCCGAGTGGCGAGCGCTCCTTTGTCCTCCTGATCACGGGCTCCGACAACAAGCTGGACGGGTGCGACGTGAGCCGCGCGGGCACCTTCGGCGTGGTCATCACGGGCGACCGCAACAACGTGCGCGGCTTCCACGTCTGGGACACCTGGCGCGGCGCCATCTCGGTCACGGGCTCGGGCAACCTCATCGACTACAACGAGGCGGACCAGGCGATCCACGGTGGCGGTTTCGGCGGATCTCCCGCGAGCACTTCCGCCGTCTCCAGAGACAACGTCTTCCGCCACAACCTCTCCCACCACCACGGCCGATACCTGAGCGGAGGCTCCTACGTGCGCGTACCTGCCGTCTCGGGCGACCCGGACGGCGGGGGGAATAGCGACGGGTGGGGCGCCAGCAAGGAATGCGCCGATGGGCGCTCGTCGAACGGCTGCGTCGGGTGGACCTTCGAGGGCATGGTTACCTTCGCCAACGCCGACGACGACGCGGACCAGAGCCTTGACCAGGGCACGCTCCGGAACAACGTGGGCCTCGGAAGCGGTCCGAACGGCTGCCGGAACATCAAGAGCCTCCGGGCCTGCCCCGGCGGGTGCGTTGCTGACGGGAACCTGGGATGGCGCGATGCGAGCATGGCCTGCCCGTCCGGCAAGCCGCAGCGAATCGAGCTTTCGGGCTCGTGGACCGCGACGCGCAACCAGGCGGCTCAGGTGCTGGTCAACGGCTCGTTCCCGGGCGGGACCAACTCGCAGCTGACGCTGTCCTCGATCGACCTCACGCTCCCGTCCGGCCGGCCCTGGGAGCGGCACGCGGCGATCTACAACCGGGCTCGCGCGCTGCCCAACTCGCCCCTGGCCGCGCTGCCGCCCTACCCGGGCATGATCTGGGGGCCGCAGCCGAGCCCCACGCCGACACCTTCGCCCACGCCCTCCCCGACCCCGAGTCCCACTCCGAGCCCGACGCCCTCTCCTACTCCGTCGCCGACGCCGAGTCCGACCCCGTCACCGACTCCCAGCCCCTCCCCGTCGCCCGTGACCTACTGCTGCCCCGCGGGCTGGACCCTGGTGGGCACGACCTGCAGCCGGACCGATACGCAGCCGGCGACCCCGTGCGCGAGCCCGACGCCGTCCCCGAGCCCCTCGCCTACCCCGGCCAGCGGGCTCGAGGGGTTCGGCGCGGTCACGAACGGGGGCAACTCGGACACCGCGGGCTGCCCCGTGAACGGGTTCCACGACTCCGGCTTCGGTAGCCTGCGATCCTGTTTCGAGGGGACCGGGATCCGCCGGGCCATCTTCGTGGGTGGCGCGGCCGAGGGCGGGACGTTCATCGTGCTCTCGCCGATCGTGGTCCGCCACCCATTCCTCACGGTGGACGGGACCAAGCTGGCGAAAGGGATCTCGCTGGACGACTCCATCATGCCGGGGGAGGGCGAGGGCGGGCGGCATTTCATCATCGCGGGCACGCACGACGTCATCCTTCGCGGCATCAGGTTTGGAGGTCACTACGCGGCGCTGATCGACGCCGAGACAAACCCCGACCAGCGGGCATCCCGTATCGTCGTCGACCACTGCACGTTCCTGCCGCGCGATGGCTCCGACTCCGCGTGGGATTCCTACGGCCTGATCGAGGACTACTCGTTCACCTGGAACCTGGTTCGCGGAGACAAGGTCTCCACGAACACCGGCACGGGCCTGTCCGCGGTGAAACGGCGAATGACGATCGCTCACAACGTCTGGAGCGGCGACGAGCGCATGCCGCAGTTCAACATGCTGGCCGAGTCGGTGGACCTCGTGAACAACGTGGTGGCCTACTGGACGATCGCGGGCACTCGGTTCAAGGCTGACCCAGGGCGGGTCCAGGCGAACGTCATCAACAACGCGTGGCTCCCGACTCCGGGCCGGCGCGAGTCCTTCGCGGTGATCTACGGCGAGGACCCCGGAACCGTCGACGACGGTCAAACGCGCGTGTGGGCTCAGGGCAACGTGGCCCCCGCGTGTGACCTGCGCACCCTTGGCGTGACCGGCCCGTTCCTGATCCCGGACGCAGCGCGGGTGCAGGCCTGGCCGGCCGCCGAGCTCGGGACGCGCGTAGTGCCATTCGTCGGGGCGGTTAACGCGCGCACCCTGGACGATGACGCCTTCTTGGCGCGGCTGGCGGAGGACTTGCGCCAGTGATTCCCCTCCGCACTCCGCTCGCTTACGACTGGTCGCGATGGGACCCGCCGCAAGGAGTAGGCGCGGGCTATCGCTTGGATCCCGGGACATGGGCTTGGGTCGTGTTCCGAACGAGAGGCGCGGCATGAGCCACGAGGCCGCGGTGCAGATCGAGCGACCCACGGCGCGCCCCAATGGCGTCCCGCGCTCGGACGAGATCGTGGGGTGGGCGCCATTCCGTGGGCCGATGGTCTGTATCGATCGCCAGGAACGCCCGCGCGGCGCCCACATCTTGGACGAGGACCAGAACTGCATCTTCTGCTCATTCCCGGCGCACAACTTCCCCGCGCCCCAAGCCGAACCGGACGAAGACGCGCAGCCGATTGGGGGGCGGAACCACGTCACCCTCCCGGCAGATGGCCAGCACGTCCAACCGCAAGGCCCCGGCCTCATCCCGCCCCAGGGTCCCGCCGACCGTAAACCCGGTCAACCCTCCCTCCCCTCGGCAGCCCGGGGCTCACTCGGGCTTGCCGGGGTGCGTCGCTATGGGCGGGGCAAGGCGTTCCAGTTCGGCCAGAGGGCGCGGTGAGGCGGACAACCGAGTTGCGCGGGTGGGGTCGAGGAGAGCGGAACCGTATCGACGAACCGACTGAGCCCAAGAGGGCCGCGGCCAAGAAGGACACCAAGCGCTGGTGTCTCGGGAAGGTCGGCCGCGAGCACGTCCTCTCGTGGGAGATGTCGCAACGCCACACGTACGGCCGCGCCGTCACCCGGTGGATCTCGACTACTGCCCCGGCTTCCTCATGCCGTGCAAGGGCGGCCATTCGCATCCCGAAGATCAGCAGGTCAGCGCATGACACCCGTGATCCCGTACCTCCTCGGCCTGGGCCGGCTCATCGTCGAGATCCTGGCCTACGTCTTCGCGGCCGTGATGATCGGCGCGTGCTCCACGTTCGTGATGGGCTTCATCTGCGGCCTCGTGTTCGGCGCCAAGGATGTGCCGTCATGGATTCAGGCGCTGGCCGAGAAGCACGCGCCGCAGGCGAAGCCCGAGCCCGAGAAGGTCACGGTACCCCCGGGCATCACGAGCAATCCGCGCTGGCCGGTAGGGGCTCGCCATTGACCGATCAGGCCCAGGTGGAACTCGCGAAGGCGGCCGGCGCCGTCATGGTCGGAGCCTTCGGCCTGTTCGCCTGGTGGGTGCGAAAGCGTTCCAACCGCCTGCGGAAGATGGAGTCGAGCCTCGAGCGACTCTCGAAGGCGTTCCTCGTTCAGCGCAACCAGGGGCGCGAGACTGATCGGCTCATGCTCGACGTGATGCGACGCGCACACTTCGCCAACGCGACTGGGGACCGCGTGGCGCTGAACCGCATGGTCATCGACGAGCTGGCGCCGCTCCGCGAGGAGCTGTGGCGCGAGGCGGGGCGCCCGAAGGTGTCGGGCCGCGAACGAGTCGAGCGGCTGTTGGCCGGCGAGGATCTCAGCGGTGAGAAGGGGTAGCCGTGGCCAAAACCGCTACCCCGCAGCCTCGAAAGCGGAAGGCCGGGGGGAGCGCTGCGTCTACCAAGGCCCCACGTTCCGTGACCGCATCGTTCCTGAAGATTCACGAGGACCTCTCGTCCCTCCGCAGCGAGCTGGCGCGCGACCGTCGCCAATCCCGGGCCGACAACCAGGCCCTGGAGGGTAGGGTGACGCACCTTGAAAACGCAGACGGCATGCGGAACAAGACCCTGATCGAGCTGGGAATCTCCGTCAACAACATCCAGGCCTCGATCGATGCGATCCACGCGTTGATCCAGGGCTTGAGCGAAGTCTCCCGGGCGGACAGGGGCCACCATCGCGGCGAGGGGCCAGAAACGAAAGCCCTATCCGAGGTCCAAGAGGGAGTGAGGTGGATCAAGGAGCGGCTGGAAGGCGGAGCGCCAGCGTGAGCGACCTCCGCCACCAGTGGTTGAAGCGGTGAGCATCCTCGGCAAGGTCAAGGCGTGGTGGCTCGCGCGCAAGGTGGCGAAATAGTTCAAGGAGGATTCGATGAAAAGCGGATTCGTGAAGGCGGCCAAGGCTCTGGGCCTCGCCGTGTTCCCCATCATCGTCCTCCGCGTGACCGACGCGTGCCCCGACCTGATGACGGCCCACGGCG
>Ga0214473_10004353_pt1 | contig 17040 bp, 14 predicted proteins | sample RVTome_7_FD_203509 | JGI IMG/M metagenome (GOLD analysis project Ga0214473, IMG submission 203509) | Soil microbial communities from uranium-contaminated site in the Upper Colorado River Basin, Wyoming, United States - RVT98D197 | ecosystem: Environmental > Terrestrial > Soil > Contaminated >... | reverse complement strand
GGTCGGCGGCGATGTCGCGTAGCCGCTGCACGGTTCCGCTCGGCCAGCGAATGTCGATGGTGCGGGCCTCCCGCTCCGGCCCCAGGCTGAAGTGCGCGACGGGGTCGCTCGCGGAAAGGCAGCTGCCGCTCCGGGTCACGGTCGCGTGAGCCGCCTTGCCCGCGGCGGTGGCGAGCCGACGAGGTCTTCCAGGGCGCGTGGGCCGCCCGCGGCCTGGCCACGGGCGACATCGACGGGGTCGTGACCACGGTGGGGGGACGAGCCTACCTGCTGCGCAACGAAGGCCGGGCGGGACACTTCCTGAGGCTGCGACTCGTCGGCCGGCGCAGCAACCGGGACGGGATCGGGGCCGAGATCCGGCCGGGGAACTGGTCCGGGTGGCAGACTTCGTCAAGCGCGAGACGTGCGGCTCGCCGAGTCGTGGCTGAAGCGCAAGCCCGAGATGGGATCGGACGGCACGCCGATCCCGAAGGGCGAGATGCCGTCTTGGGTCTTCCCGTCCGACGCCTGGACGCCGCTGGATCACGCCAACGTGGGGAAGCGCTTCAAGCGGGTGCTGAAGGCCGCCGGGCTTCCGCCCCATCACAGCCCGCATGACTTGCGGCGCACGTTCGCGAGCCTTCTGCTCCAGCAGGGCGAGAGCCCGGTCTACGTCCAGCGCATGCTCGGCCACGCCAGCATCTCGCTCACGGTCGACACGTACGGCAAGTGGCTCCCGATGGGCAACAAGGCCGCCGTGGACCGTCTGGACGATGCGTCGGGCGTCCAGACGGACCGCTCCGAAGCGTCCGGCGAGCAAGTTGGTGTCAGTTTGGTGTCAGCAGCAGCCGCTTCCGCCCGCTCGCCGGTTGTTGAAGGGGTTGGTGACCCGCGAAGGACTCGAACCTTCAACCCAGAGATTAAGAGTCTCTTGCTCTACCATTGAGCTAGCGGGCCACGACCGACGTTTATACCAAGAGACTGCTGGTGCGCGCAACAGCGCGCGGCTCAGCGCGAGGCGGCGCTCACCGCCCATGACGCGTTGAAGTGCCCCGCGTGCTCCGATAGAATCCCCCGCCATTCCTGGACAGCGGAACATGGGTCTCTTTGCCAAGCTCGTCGAGCGTGTGTCGGATCACCCCGCCCTGTTCATCTTCTGCCGCGCCCTGCTCGAGAACGACTTCAAGTCGATCCGCGGCCTGATCCGCAGCGACCTGCGGCTGGGCCAGGGCCTTCGAACCTTGGATCTCGGCTGCGGGCCGGGCGCGTTTGCGGACCTCTTCGACGGCGACCCCTACGTCGGCGCCGACCTGAACCGACGCTACATCGCTTGGGCGAGCCGCCACCGCAAGGGGACCTTCCTGGTGAGCGATGCACGCAAGCTCGATCTGCCCGAGGCCTCCTTCGATCAAGTCCTGATCTTCGGGCTGCTGCATCATCTGCCCGACGCGGACGCCCGGCTCGTGCTCGCGGAGACGCGCCGCCTGCTGGTTGCTGGCGGTCGAGCGCTGGCGATCGAGGACATCCCCACCCTCAACCATTTGAACCTGCTCGGCCACTTGCTCCACATGGCGGAGAACGGGGAGCACATCCGCCCCGCCGAGGAGTATCGGCGGCTCTACCTCGAGATCGCGCGTATCGAGCGTGAAGAGGTCCTGCGCAGCGGGATCTGCGACTACTACGCCGCGGTCCTGGTGACGTAGGACGCCGCCGCGGTCACCGGTAGCAGAACGATCGTGAGTGAGAGCCGCGACGCGCCGCAGGCCGCCAGCAGTGCGGTGTCGCCCGCCGTAGGCGTGGCGTTTTTCGTCAGCGGGGCGGCAGGCCTGGTCTACCAGGTCGCCTGGCAGCGCATCCTGGCGCTACACAGCGGCGTCGGAATCTACTCGGTGGCGATGATCGTGGCTGCGTTCATGGCCGGCCTGGGACTCGGCAGCCGCCTGGGCGGCGGACTGAGCGTGCGCGCTTCGCCGCGCCGCGCGCTGGTCGTGTTCGGCCTGCTCGAGCTCGGTATCGGCATCTTCGGGGCGGGAAGCTGCGCGCTCTACTACGACTTGCTCTACGAGAGAGCGGCTGCCCTGTACGCCTCGGTCTGGCGCGCCGGGCTGCTGCACTTCGCCGCGCTGATCCTGCCCACGGGACTGATGGGGATGACGCTGCCGTTCCTGGTGCGGGCCAGCGTGCGTTCGGCGCCCAGCGCCGGGCGAGCGATCGGCTTCCTGTACGGCATCAACATCCTTGGCGCCAGCGCCGGCGCGCTGCTCACGCCGTGGGTGCTGATCCGTTCCGTCGGGATCCGCGGCGCTGTCGCGATGGCCGCGCTCGGAAACGCCATTGCCGGGCTCACGGCGCTGGGAGTTGCCGCGGCGGGTTGGCGGCGGGACGACGCGGGCGACGCGCCGGCCGAGATCGCTGCGGCGGCTCCGGAGCGGGAAACCCGGCATGCCTTCGGGCTGTGGGTGGCGCTTTACGCGCTCAGTGGCTTCTGTGCGCTGTCCCTGGAGATCATCTGGTTCCGCTTGCTGGATGTGGCCGTGCGCTCGACCGCCTTCACGTTTGGAACGTTGCTCGCCTTCTACCTGCTGGGCTCCGGGCTCGGCTGCCTCGCGGGGATTCCCCTTGCCGAGCGCTTGAGACGCCCGTTGCGAGCGTTCCTGCTGATCCAGTGCCTGCTGCTCGCGTACGCGGGCTTGTCCGCAGTTCTGCTGGTGCGCCTGCCGCCCGAGATTCCGGTCTATGCCTGGTTCGCGCGCTACTGGAGCGAGACCCGCGTGTTCAAGCTGGGGGCGGAGTGGGACCTGTCGGCCCTGCTGCGGCTCTACGCGCTGCTGCCGGCGCTGCTGTTCGGCCCGCCCACGCTGCTGATGGGGCTCTCGTTCCCCGTGTTGCAGCGCGCCGTCCACGACGAGGCGCGCAGCAGCGGTCTCAAGGTCGGGATCCTGCAGGCTGCGAACATCGGCGGCTGCGTGCTCGGCAGCCTCGGCGTCGGGCTGGCGGCTCTGAGCTTGCTGGGAACGACGGGCAGCCTGCGTCTGCTGCTGGTCGCCGGCTTGATCTTCGCACTGGTGGGAGCGCGCGAGGGGGGCGGACCGCGCACGTTCGCCGGCCTAGCGCTGGCGCTCGCGCTCATCGGCGCGGCGCTGCCGGAGCGCGAGCGTTTCTGGCGACGCCTGCACGGGGCTGTCGACGGCGCGGCGCTCGTCGACGAGGACGCAACCGGCGTCGGCGTGCTAGCCGAACGGACGCCGGGGCGCTGGCTGGTATTGGTGAACGGACGCCCGCACAGCGACGTGCCGTTCGGCGGGATCCACAGTCGTCTTGGGGCGGCGCCCGCGCTGATCCATGGCGCTCCCCAGGACGTGGCGATCATCGGCCTGGGCTCCGGTGACACCGCCTGGGCCGCCATCTGCCGCCGCGAGACGCGCTCGGCCACCCTCTTCGAGATCCTGGGACCGCAGCCGCGCCTGCTGGCGCGCCTCGCGGAGCAGGGTACGCAGCCGCTGCTGCGCTCCTTCCTGCAGGATCCGCGCGTGAAGGTGACGATCGCGGACGGGCGCAACGCGCTCAAGGCGACGACGGCACTCTACGACGTGATCGAAGCCGACGCCCTGGTGCCGCACATGGCGGGCGCCGGCAACCTCTATTCGGTGGAGTTCTTCCGCGAATGCGCGCGCCGGCTGAAGCCGGGGGGGATCATGTGCACCTGGTCGCCGAGCGTTCGCATCTACGCCTCGTTCACGCGGGCCTTCCCCCATGTGCTACGCCACCGCTCGGGCACGATCCTGGTCGGCAGCCTAACGCCGATTGCCGTCGACGAGGCCGCCTGGCTGGCCCGTCTGGAATCGGACGGCGTGCGCAGCTACCTGGGCTCGCGCGTGGCGGACGACGTATCGACCGTGCTGCGTGAGTTCAGCGGGGTGCGAAGTCGGCGCCACATGAAGGCGGCCCGGCTCAATCTCGACCTGTACCCGCGGGACGAGTTCCTTGTGCCCTGATGGACGGCTGTTCGGCGGGGGCAGCCGTCAGGCGTTCGACGCGGACTCCCTGTTCGGCGGGTTCGCCCGGCCGGCTCCAAGTGGGAGCGTCGATCCGCACGAGCAGCGCCTCGCCGCGGCGAGCCAGCGCGCGCAGCGCGTAGGCGCGGATCTCCCTGCCTAAGCGGATCTGCTCCGGCGCCGAATCGTTGACGCTCACGCTCACCTGAGGTGACTCGAGAGGCGACGGGAACGGCGAGCCCATCTCGAGCGTGACGCGATACGCGGTCGCTGCGGTCGCCGGGGAAAGGCGCAGCCAGGCGCGCCCGCGCGTCCAACGATGGGCGCCCGGCGGGGGCGACGGGCCGTCGCCCCCATAGCGCGCCCATTCGAGGCCGATCTGTGGCGCGGGCCGCGGGTGATAGAAACCGCGCACAGCGCCGAAGTCGTCCTCGCCCACGCGGATCTCGTCTGTGCGCGGCGGAGGCAGCCCTCGCCAGGCCGCCTCCAGCACCAGCCAGGGGTCGGCCTGCCATGAAACGAGCTGGGCCGCTAGCAGCGCCTCGGCGGCTTCGTCCTCGCGGCCTGCCTCGCGCAGCAGGCGTGGCAGGGCGACGCGCGCGATCCAGCTCTCGTCGTAACGTGCGGCCCGCTCGTCCGCTCTCCGGTAGGCGGCGACGGCTTCGGCGCGGTGTCCGCTGACGCTGAGTTGGCGCGCATAGACGAGCCACGGTCGGGGTGACAGGGGATCCCGTGCCGCGGCTTCGCTGGCGAGCCGCTCGGCGCCCGCGAGGTCGTCGCGGCCGACGGCCTCGAGAGCCGATCCCATCGCGCGCTGGGCGGCCATGGCGCGGAGCGCCGGGCCCACGTAGGGCGCGTGCAGGACCACGACCAGCCACAGGCCGACCAGTAGGCCGACCCACACGCGCGGCCGCCGGCGCCAGCCCCGCTCCGCGAGAACCGCGACGCCCCCGGCTGCGCCGGCCAACGCGAACGGCACGAAGAGACTGCGAAAGCGCGGGACCTCGTTCCCGAACACGACGATGATCATGAACAGGTAGTAGCCGAGCCAGGCCAGGATCAGCGTCCGCACCGGCGAGGCGCGCCCGGCCAGCGCGAAGACCAGCAGCGGGGGGATCAGCAGCGCGATGACGGCGTCCTCGAGCAGGATCGTGAAGACGTGTCGCCAAGGCTCGATCGAGCGTTCCTTCGCGAGCAGGTTGTGCAGGCCCTCGGGGCGCAGGAAGTGCCAGAAGTTGGAGACCGATTTGGGCACCAGCTTCCAGGGGTTGCGTTCGAGGCCCTTGAACGCGAAGCGCAGGGCCTTCTGCTGGCGCGCCTCGAGCGTCGGCTGACTGTTGATCACGCGCAGTTGCTCTTCGAAGGCGCGTGGACCGACAAAGTGATTGAAGAACCACAGGTTCTCGTAGCCCGTGGTGTCCAACGGGCTGAGCCGGCCCGCCAGGATCGAGTTGCGCGCGATCCAGGGGGCGATCATCGCGCCCGCGCACAGGACGATTACGATCGGCGCGCGCCACGAGCGCGGGCGCTCGGGCGCGTACCACCAGCGCCAGACGGCGAGAACCGGCAGAAACGCCGAGGCGACCGAACGGGCGAGCGAGGAGGCGCCCAGAAAGAGCCCGCCGACGGCCGGTCCCCGCCAGGAGGGACTCGTGAGCGATGCGAGGACGACGGCGATCCCGACCATCAGCAACGGCAGGTTGAGGTTCTCGGTCAGCGTCCAGCACGGAAGCTCCAGCGTGAAGCCGTAGAGGGCGAAAGCCACTCCCGCCCAGACGCCCCGCGGACCCGCCGCAGCCCGACCGAGGCTTGCCACAGCGACGGCCGTCGCAGACCCCATCAGGCATTGCAGCAGGCGCAGCGGCGCGAGCTGCGTGCCGAACAACAGGAACACGGCCGCCTCGAACACGTAGTAGAGCGGCGCGATCGTCCAGCCCATCCAGGTGCGCCACTCATCGCTGCGTAGCACGTACGACAGCGCGTCGGGACGCAGCGCGATCGAGAGGCCGTTGTGGAAATAGTGGTGCTGGTGGCGGTAGAGCAGGGGCTGGTCGGACAGCAGCCAGAAGGCGAGGCGCGCGGCGAAGGCGAGCCCGAACACCGCGAGCGCCCAGCGGGGAACCCAACCGGTGCCGCCCGGTGTCAAAGAAGCAGGCCCCCGTCCACCCCCACGACGGCGCCGTTGATGAAGGAGGACAGGTCGGAGGCCAGGAACAGGTACACGTTCGCGACCTCCTCGGCGGTCCCCATGCGGCCTGCAGGCGTGCGCGCCACCATCTTCCGCATCACTTTGTCGGGGACGCTGCGCACCATCTCGGTGTCGATGAAGCCGGGCGCCACGCAGTTCGCGGTGATCCCCTTCGGCCCCAGCTCGCGGGCCCAGGTGCGTGTCATGCCGATGAGACCCGCCTTGCTCGCGGCATAGGCGGTCTGGCCGTAATTGCCGTTGCGCGCCACCAGCGAGCTGGCCGACAGGATGCGCCCGGAGCCATGCTTCAGCATGTGGGGCACCGCCGCGCGCGTGCAGACCATGGCGCCGCGCAGGTTCACGTCCAGGGTCTGCGCCCACTCGTCGTCGGTCACGTCCTCGAGCGTCGCGTCCAGCACGATGCCGGCGTTGTTCAGCAGGATGTCGATGCGGCCCCACTCCTCGGCGATCTGGTCGAACAGCCGCTCGATCGCGAAGGCGTCGGTCACGTCGGCGGTGCAGGGCAGGGCCTCGCCGCCGGCGAGGCCGATCTCCTCGGCGGTGCGCGCCACGGTGGCGCCGTCGCGGTCGAGCAGCGCCAGGTGTGCGCCGGCCCGGGCGAAGAGCCGCGCCGTGGCTGCGCCGATGCCGCGCCCCGCGCCGGTGACGATCGCCACGCGCCCGCCGAGCGAGAGCACGTCGGTCTCGGGCATCAGTGTCCCCGCCTGGGCGCCAGAGCAACCTCCGGGCCCAGTCTAGGGGCGATTCCGGGGCTGGACAAGCCGCGAGTTAAGATCGCTTTGGATGAGCGGGTCACACGGAAGAGGCTGCGCGGACTGCGAGGCGCTGCCGGAAGCGCTGCCGGACGCGGGCTTCCTGCACCTGGCGGCGCCTCTCTCGCGCACCGGCGAGCGGCTGCGCAAGCTGCTGCGGCGCTCCGGTCTGGAGTTCCAGGAGGCCGAATCCGGCGTGATGACCGTGCGGCTGCCGCCACAGGGGCTCGAGAAGCTGGCGCTCGACCTGGCAGGCCTGCTGACCGCGGGCGAGCAACTCGAGTGCCCGTGCCTGCTCTCGGCCGAGCGGGGCTGTCCAGGTCTGGCAGAGCTGCTGCGCACCCAGCCGCTCTCGCGCGTGGTCGGCCGCGTGCGTGGGGAGTGGGTGCGCCAGCTGCTCGCGGAGCAACGGCTGGTGACCCACTTCCAGCCGATCGTCGAGGCGCGGGCGCCCGAACGCGTGTTCGCTCACGAGTGCCTCGTGCGCGGGCGGGAGCGCAACGGAGCGCTGGTGACGCCGTCCGAGGTGCAGCGGGCGGCGCGCGCGGCCGGGCTGCTGTCCCAGTTCGACCGCGCCGCGCGGATCCAGGCGGTCCGCAGCGCCGCCCGGCGCGATCTGCCCGGCCAGGTGTTCGTGAACGTGAACCCGAATGCCGTGCACGATCCCGCGACCTGCCTGCGCACGACGCTCGACGTGGCCGCGGAGGCGGGCATCGATCACGAGCGGATGGTGTTCGAGATCACCGAGACGGAGGACGTTGCCGACGCCACGCACCTGGCGAAGCTGCTGGCCTTCTGCCGCCACCACGGCTTCCGCGTCGCGCTCGACGACCTGGGCGCGGGCTTCAGCTCGGTGCGGCTGCTCCGGCGGCTCAAGCCCGACTTCGTCAAGCTGGACAGGGAGCTGATCGAAGGCATCGACCGCGACGCGTTCAAGGCCCGGTTCGTGGAGAAGCTACTCGACGTCGCCAGAAGCCTCGCCATCCCGATCATCGCCGAAGGTGTGGAAACCGCCCAGGAATGGCGCTGGGTGGAGCAGCACGAGGTCGACTACGTGCAGGGGTTCTACGTCGCTGCCCCCGACGATCCTCCGCGGCCTCCGCGGCGGTCGTCGTCGCAGCGTCCGGTCTGAGGTGCTGCAGGCGCTCTGGGCGCAGCTGGCCCCCCTGGAGGCGCGGCTCCTTCTCGCGATCCACGCCGGAGCCTCGCCACCGCTCGATCGGCTGTTCCTGATCTCGCACGACCTCGGGACGGTCCTCTTCTTCTCGCCCCTGGTCCTGGCTCTGGTGTTCTGGCACCTGCATCGGGGCGAGCGCAGGCTGGCCGGGTTGTGGGGCCTGGTGGGCCTGTCGACCTACGTGCTGCAGGAGGGCCTGAAGCGCCTGGTGGCGCGCCCCCGGCCCGAGCTCTGGCCCCGGCTCGTCGAGTTGGGCCCGTACTCCTTCCCGAGCGGCCATGCGCTGGCGTCGGCCACTTTCTTCCCCCTGCTGGCCTGGGACCTGACGCGAGGCTCGCGGCCGCGCGTGCGGTTCCTGGCCGTCTGCGTGGCCGTGCTGCTGAGCCTGGCCGTCGGCCTGGGGCGCCTTTACCTCGGCGTCCACTGGCCGAGCGACGTGCTGACGGGCTGGGGCATCGGGGGCCTGCAGTGCGTCGCCGCGGCCCGAACCCTCGGCTTTCGACGGGGCTGAGGCAGGGATGCCGAAAACGGCTAAAGTAGCTGTCGACGCGATAAAGAGCGGGGTGAACGATGCGCAGGGGTCTTCTTCTCTCCTTCCTGGTGCTCGCCACCGAGGCGGCCGCTGGGATCCAAACACCCTCCGAAGGCTCGGCCGACGCCGCGGCGCTCAAGAAAAGCTGCGACAAGGGCGTCGTGGCGGACTGCCTGGCGCTCGCGGATCGGCACGCCAAGGGCGAAGGCGCCCCCAGGGACGCGAAGCAGGCCGCGAGCCTTTACAAGAAAGCTTGCGACAAGGGCAGCGGCCTGGGCTGTCTCGAACTGGGGCAGCGGCATCGCTCCGGCGAGGGCGTGCCCAAAGACGTGCCCAAGGCGGTGCAACTGCTGGAGCGGGCCTGCCTGACCGGCGAGGCCGAGGCGTGCAGCACTGTCGGGCTGATGTCCTTGAGCGGCGCCGAGGTCGCCAAGGACCTCGCGCGTGCCGCAGATTTCCTGGACAAAGGCTGCCAGACGGGGAGCGCCCGGGCTTGCACCGCGCTGGGCACGATGCACGAGGCGGGCCTGCGCTTTGCCAAGGACCCGAAGGCGGCCGCGGAGCAGTATCAGAAGTCCTGCGCGGCCGGCCACGCCGAGGGTTGCGCGCGTCTGGGAGTGCTGCTTCGCGACGGCCAGGGCGTGACCAGAGACGTGGCCAAGGCCGTCGCGTACTTCAGGCGCGGCTGTGAGGCCGGCTTGCCGGGCTCCTGCTACGACCTGGGCCTGGCCCACGAGCGCGGCGAGGGCGCTGCCAAGGACGCCGCGCAGGCACGCGCGCTGTTCCAGCAGGCTTGCGATTCCGCCGACGCCGGCGCGTGCCATCGACTAGGTCTGATGACCCGAGACGGCGTGGGCGCTGGGAAGGACGTCGCCGCTTCGGCCGCGCTATTCAAGAAGGCGTGCGACGGCGGGTCGGCGCCGGCCTGCTATGAGCTGGCCGTCGCCCACGACAACGGTCGGGGTGTCCCCAAGAACCTGGCCGAGGCCATGCTCCACTATCAGAAGGCCTGCAGCGGCAGCGACGCGCGCGCCTGCCACGACCTGGGCATCCTGTTCTCGGGCGGACGCGGTGTCGCCCGGGACGCGCGGCGTGCGGCGGACTACTTCCGCCTGAGCTGCGAGGCGGACGACCCGCGGGCGTGCAGCAAGGTCGCCGCGCTCTACGAGGCCGGCGAGGGCATCGCGCCCAACTGGGAAAAAGCCAGGACCGCGTACCAGCGGTCGTGTGAGGCCGGCATGGGCGTCGACTGCTTCAACGCCGCACGGCTGGTCCTGAGGGGCGACGGCAATCGTGCGGGCCAGCCGGGCGATGCGGCGCCGTGGTACGCCCGAGCCTGCGAGCGAGGCTACGCGTCGGCTTGTTACGAGCTGGCCGTCCTGCACGAGAAGGGCCTCGGGGTTGCGCGGAACCCGGAACGGGCTTTCGCCCTCTACAAGCAGGCGTGCACCGGCGGCGACACCCGGGGCTGCCCAAAGAGCCGGGAGCGGTAGGCGCGCTTCCGAGCACGCCAGCGTGCAGGCAAGCGAGGGCCGAATTCACTTCGGCCCGAGCGGTCTTGGGGGGAAGGCCTCGCCTAGAACACGCTGAACTTGAGATAACGGCGCGGGTTTTTCTTGAGGTCCTGGAGCAGCTCGCGCAGGTCCGAGGCTGCGGCGTTCAGGTTCTCGACAGTCTTGCTCGCGCTGGCGTAGAGTGCGGCGTCGTCGGCCGTCAGCTTGCCCAGCGTGCCGTCCCCGCGCTCCACGCGGGCGATCACCGCCTCCACCGACCGCGCGGAACGGTCGAGCGAGTCGAGGGTTTTGTCGGCTTTCAGCGTCAGGTCGTCGATGCGCTTGAGCGCGCGCTCCAGCTCGGGCCCCGCGGTGGCCTTCTCCACCTGGCTGGCCGAGGCGCGCACGCTCTGCACCAGCGCCTTGAGCTCGGAGCGCTGCTCGCCGGTCACCTCCGAGAGCTGCTGCAAGAGGTTCTTGAGGCGTGCGCTGCTCTGCTCGACGTTCGCGACGGTCTTGTCCGAGAGCAAGGCCCGGACGCGCTCGAGGGTCTGCTCTGCGTCTTCCGCGATCGTGGTCGCGGTCTGCATCAGCCCGATCTCCGAAGATCCCGCCAGCATGTCGCCGCCGCGCGCAAACGTGGTCGAGCTGCCGGGGATCACGATCGCGGCGAGCCCCGAAAGCAGGCTGAACGATTTCAGCTCGACCTTGGAGTCCTTGGGGATCTTGTATTCGCCCTCGATCTCGAAGCGCACGGCGACTCCGGCCTCGGAGATGTGGAACGCCTGGACCCGGCCGATGTTGACGCCGCGCATCTGGACCGGATCGCCGCGCCTTATGCCTCCCGCGTCGGGCACGACAGTCGTGACCACGTAGCGCCCGCGGAAAGTGGCGGCGTCCGTCAGCGTGAACAGCGTGATCAGCACGGCGGCGACGCCCAGGATCACGAACAGGCCAACCCAAGCCTCGCGGCTCTGGCCGCGCGGGTGATGGGCCGGCGGCTGCGTTTCGGTCATTCGCTGGCTCCGTTCTCGGTGTCGTCCTCGTCCCGCTCGACGAGCTCGAGCGCGGCCGCGGCGGCTGTACGGCGGTCGGCGAACGCCCGCACCATGGGATCCTGGCTGGAGCGAAACTCCTCCGGGGTGCCCACGAAGCGCAGCCGGCCGTGGTCGAGCAGGGCCACGCGGTCCGACATCTCGAGCGCCCCCTCGACGTCGTGGGTCACGATCACCGAGGTCACGCGCGTGTGCTCGGCGATCGAGGTGATCAGGTTGTTGACGGTGGCCGCGTTCACGGGGTCGAGGCCGGTCACGGGCTCGTCGTAGAGGATGATGCGCGGCTCGCCTACGAGCGCGCGGGCCAGGCCGACCCGTTTGCGCATGCCTCCCGACAGCTCGGCCGGCAGCTTGTGCAGCACGAGCGCCGGGTCCAGGTTCACGTCCTCGAGCGAGCGGCTCACCCGGCGCAGCAGCTCCGCCCGACCCAGCGTTCGCGCCGCGCCCTCGGGCAGGCCCATGGCGACGTTGTCGTACACGGTCAGCGAATCGAAGAGCGCCGCGTACTGGAAGACGTAGCGCACGTGGCGTCGGATCGTCTGGAGCGCGCGGCGGCCGCCGGTGAACACGGAGTCACCGTCGACCCGCACGTCGCCACGCTCCGGCACGATCAAGCCGATCGTCGTCTTGAGCAGCACGCTCTTGCCCGTGCCCGAGGGACCTAGCACCGAGAGCGTCTCCCCCTCGCCGACCGTCAGGGTCACGCCGGCCAGCACGGGCACGTCGAAGCGCTTGTGGAGGCCGATGTACTCGATCATGTGGCTCGGGGGCCGGGGCGATCCGGGCTCAATTGAGGAACAGCGGCGGGAACAAGGCGTCGGTCACCAACACCGTGATGATCATGAACACTACCGAGGTCGTGGTGTTGCGTCCCACGCCCTCGGCGCCGCCGCGGGTGATGAGCCCCATGTGCAGCGAGATCGCCGGGATGATGAAGCCGAAGGCGAACGCCTTGGTGATGGAGTAGAGCAGATCCCAACTGTGCCAGAACAGCCGGGCGCCGTAGAGGAACGACTCCGGGCCCAGGCCCACCGTGGCCCGCGCGGCGACCAGGCCCGCGAACAATCCCACCATGTTGGCGATACCCACGAGCAGCGGCGTCACCAGGATGCCGGCCAGCAGCCGCGGCGCCGCCAGCACGCGGACCGGGTCGCGGCCCAAGGAGTGGAGCGCGTCGATCTGCTCGGACACCACCATGGTCCCGAGCTCGGCAGTAATCCGGGCGCCGACGCGGCCGATCAAGACGAAGGCGGTCATCACGGGTCCCAGCTCCAGCACCACGCTCGAGGCGACGACACTTCCCAGCACGTAGAGCGGGATCGAACCCGTGAACTGGTAGCCGCCCTGCTGCGAGGTGACGACGCCCGAGAGCACGGCCGTGACCATGACCAGCGGCAGGCTCTGCAGGCCCATCTCGTAGGCCTGCTTGACGACGTCTGCGAACGCCACGCCACCGGCCAAGGTGGCGCGGGCCACGCGGGCCGTGAGCAGGCCGATGCCGCCGGCGTGGGCGCTGAAGCCCACGGCCGTGCGGCCAGCGGCGCGGAGCAGTCGTATCAGGCCGGCGGAGACGCGGCGCATCGAAACCGCGTATTTTGCAACGCCGGCAGCGCCTCGCGCAAGGCTCGCACGACGTCAGGCGAGCGCGCTAGCTCCCAGAATCGTCCGCGGACGGGCCGTAGATCGAAGGCACCTTGCTTCCCATGGGGCGCAGGTACGTGCTGAGCTGTCCGCGGTGGTGGATGGCGTCGAACAGGAAGCCCCAGACCATCTCGCCCACGGTGTCCTCCCAGACCGCGGTGCCGCCCATCAGGAAGCGGCCTTTCTTCTGCCAGCCGGCCTCGTCGAGCCGCTCGAGCCGCTCGTTGACGCTCGCCGCGTCGCGCTCGAAGGCCGCCACGATCTCGTCCGCGCTGCTCGGCGGCTTCTGCTCCTTCCAGTCGATCGTCCCGGTGTCCAGCAGGCTCACCAGCCCGGCTTCCTCGGCCGCCAGCAGCCAGGCCAGCTCCGCGGCCGTGCGGCTCTTCGGGTCGGGCCGATAGTCGAGCCGCCCCGGGGAAACGGCCTTCAGAACGCGAACGAACGCCGGCAGCTCCGCCTTGCGCCGGGCGATGCAGAACTCGAGGTTGGTCAAGGGGCCTCCTTCCGCTCTTCGAGAGCACGCTCGACGCTACTTGTGCCGCCGTCGAGCAGCGGCAACCATAGACGAACAAAAAGCGAAAATCAAGTCAGATCTATTCGTCCGCTCCCACCGCCTCATTCGCGGCGGTCCGGTCCCCGAACCGCTGCAGCGCGCCGCGCACGAGCCAGACGAAGCCAACGGCGATCACCAGTAGCATCAGCCAGCGCATGACGCTTGCCAGCAAGGCCGCGTCCAGCGCCGGCCACTCGAACCGGAACTGGCGCAACTGGTCCCAGCGCTCGATCAGCCAGTGCCAGGCGGTGTGGGCCACGAGCGCCGAGAGGATGATCGTGGAAGTCCGGGGGGCGACGACGAAGCGAGTCACGAGCTCGAGCAGCGGAACGAACAGCGTCAGAACGAGGAGCTGCCCGAGCTCGACGCCGAGGTTGAACGACAGCAGCGACGTGAGCAGGTGGGATCCGGCGAACTGCAGCGTCTCCCGCAGCGCGAACGAGAAGCCGAAGCCGTGAACGAGTCCGAAGCCGAAGGCGATCATCCAGCGGCGCCCCAGCTGGGGCGCCACGATGTTCTCGAGCGCCATGTAGACGATCGAGAGCGCGATCAGCGTTTCGACGAGCGGTGGGAACCACAAGGCGCCGGGAGCGATGCCGAAGGCCGACGCGATCAGCGTGATCGAATGTGCGAGCGTGAACGAGGTCACGACCAGGATCAGCCCCCGAAGCCGGCGGAACGGGATCACGAGGCAGAACAGGAACAGCAGGTGGTCGGTCCCGTCCAGGATGTGGAAGAACCCGAGCGCGACGAACTGCAGGGCGGCCTGATACCAGCGGGGATCGAGCTGAACCTGGCCCGGGTCGCCGATGAACTCGAATGCTCGAACCGCGCCTCCAGGCGGGAGGAAGCGTAGCACCGTGACCACGCGCAGGCCCAGGCGGCTGAGCTCGGGGCGGAACGAGAACCGCGATGCGTCCGATCGAATCGGATACTCGAGCAAGGCGTCGAGCATCCCCTGGCTCCAGTACAGCTCCGTGTCGCTTGGCAGCGGCGGGCCCATCACGTGCGCGAGGGCGTCCTCGTAGGTTGCGAAAGACCTGTCGGAGGGCAGCGAGACCCTGGCGGCGACGATCTGCGGGGCGCGGAGCCGCGTCCCATCCTCGTAGATCTCGACCTCGCCGCCGATCCAGAGCTGCGCCGCGTTGCGGAGCGCGGCGGCGGCCCGCGCCAGGTCCAGGTAGCCCGGCCCGCGCATCGGATAGTCCACGTCGCGCGTCGCGCCCAGCGGCACTCGCACCAGGAGTCGCAGGCTCCGGCCCTCGGGCTTGAGGAAGGCGTGAACCGTGACATCGCTCGGGACGTCGTGGGCAGGGGCGCGGGATGCCGCTACCAGCACGAGCGCCGCCAGGAACGCGCCGCGGATACGCCAATTCACCCCGGTACAGTATCCGGACCATACCCGAGCGGCAAGCGCACATGACCTGCGGGTCGGCTCGCTGCCGTCTGCGTGTATACTGGCGCCCGCGACCCCGTGAAAAGCACTTGGCAACCGGACCAGGGGAGGAACGAGACGATGGCCCGTCTGAAGATGCCTGATCTCAAGGTCGGTGCAGCTCTTCTCGCGCTCCTCGTAGCGCTCGGAGTCGGTCAGGCTGCGCTCGAGAGCACGGCGGCCGCCCAGGCGCGTGCGGCAGTCCAGGCGCCAAGCTTCGAGGTGGATCCGTTCTGGCCGAAGCCGCTGCCGAACCACTGGCTGCTCGGCATGACGATCGGCGTGTCGGTCGACGCCCAGGACCACGTCTGGATCGTGCATCGGGGAGGCTCGACACTCAACGAGCGGACCGAGATGAGCGCCGCCACCAAGCCGCCGACCGCGGAGGAGTGCTGCATTCCGGCGCCGCCCATCCTCGAGTTCGATCCGACAGGGAACGTCGTCGGGCACTGGGGCGGCCCTGGCGAAGGCTACGAGTGGCCCCAGTCGAACCACGGGATTGCCGTTGACCACAAGGGCAACGTGTGGATCGGCGGCAACGGCGAGAAGGACGCCCACGTCGTGAAGTTCACGAAGGGCGGGAAGTTCCTGATGCAGTTCGGACACCTGGGCAAGAACGCGGGCAGCAACGACAACGAGAACTTCGGCCGGGTCGCCAAGATCTTCGTCGATCCCAAGGCCAACGAGGCCTACCTCGCCGACGGCTACCTCAACAAGCGCGTGGCCGTGATCGACGCGGACAGCGGTCAGTTCAAGAGGTATTGGGGCGCATACGGAAACAAGCCCGACGACACCAACCTCGGCCCATACGACCCGGAGGCTCCGCCGGCCCAGCAGTTCCGGAATCCGGTGCACTGCGCCGAGCTTTCGAGCGACGGGCTCGTCTACACCTGTGATCGCGCGAACGACCGGATCCAGGTGTTCCAGAAGGACGGCAAGTTCGTGAAGGAAGCCTTCATCGCGAAGAAGACCCTGGGCGACGGGTCGGTCTGGGACATCGCCTTCTCCAAAGACCCGCAGCAGAAGTACATCTATCTCGCCGACGGCAAGAACGAGAAGGTGTACATCCTGGAGCGCGAGACGCTCCAGATCCTGACGAGCTTCGGCGACGGCGGGCGGCAGCCCGGCCAGTTCTTCGGGGTGCACAGCATCGCCACGGACTCGAAGGGCAACATCTATACGACCGAGACCTACGAGGGCAAGCGCCTGCAGAAGTTCGTGTACAAGGGCCTGGCGCCAGTCTCGAAGCGGGACCAGGGAGCGCCCTGGCCCCGCGGCTAGCGTCTGTGCTCGGGTAGGCCTTCTACTTCTTGACGTACCGTTTCAGGGCCCGCGGGCCGACTTCCGCCCCGTAGATGTTGCCCTGCGTATCGGCCGCCACGCCCTCCGACCCGCTCGTCGGCGAGTTGTCGGGGTCGGGCTCCGGATCCGGTATGAAGGCCGTGACCTGGCCGTCCTTGGCGCTGCCGACCCGGATGCCGCGCTTCCAGCCCGGGTTGCGCTTGGCGTTGGACTCGGAGTCGGCCCCGTACAGGACGTCCTTCTTGTCGATGTAGATCCCGCTCAGGCGGCTGAACTGCTTCCACTCTTCCAGGAACTTCCCGTCCTGATCGAAGATCTGGATCCGGTTGTTCGCCCGGTCGGCGACGAACAGCCGCCCTTTGGAGTCGAAGGCGAGGCCGTGGGGCGCAATGAACTCGCCGGGGGCCGACCCTCTCTTCCCCCATGTCTTGATGAAGGTCCCGTCCTTCGAGAACTTCACGATGCGCCCATTGACGCCCTCGTCGTCATGCCCGTCCGCCACGAAGATGTCGCCGTTCGGAGCGACCACGACGTCCGCCGGCTGATTGAACGTGTCCGGCCCTTCAGCCGCGACTCCCGCCTTACCGAGCGACATCAAGACCTTGCCCTCCGGGCTGAACTTGACGACCTGGTGGCCCTTCCCGTCCTTGCCTCGGGCATCGGTCACCCAGACGTTGCCCGCCTTGTCCACGTGGATGCCGTGGGGGAAGACGAACATCCCGGCGCCGAAGCTCGTCAGCAGCTTGCCCGAGGCATCGAACTTGAGGACGACCGGCAGGTTGGAGCCGGCGCAGGTGTTCGCGCCACACCGCTCGGCGACCCATATGGACTTGCCGTCGGGGTCGACCTCCACCGCGCTCGTCGATCCCCAGGGCCGGCCCTCGGGCATCTTGGCCCAGTTCTCTACCGTCTGATAC
>Ga0214473_10004352_pt1 | contig 17040 bp, 19 predicted proteins | sample RVTome_7_FD_203509 | JGI IMG/M metagenome (GOLD analysis project Ga0214473, IMG submission 203509) | Soil microbial communities from uranium-contaminated site in the Upper Colorado River Basin, Wyoming, United States - RVT98D197 | ecosystem: Environmental > Terrestrial > Soil > Contaminated >... | reverse complement strand
AAGTGCTCCTATCCCTCTGTCATCCTGAGCGCAGCGAAGGATCATCATTGTGCCAATTAGAAAAATTGGCTTAGCATTTCTCGCCACGAGGATGTTTCTCCATGTCGCCGATAGTGGCAGTGCGCGTCTCTTCCCCTTCTGTCATCCTGAGCGCAGCGAAGCATCATCGCTGCGTTATCCGATCCAATCCGCCCATTGCTCTGGCAGCGTCTTCCCCAGCGCGTTTAAATGCCCCCAGGCCTTCCCGCAAAAAATGAGCAGCGCCTCTTTGTAAATATCCAGGTTTTGTTGGATCGGCACCGGCCAGCCGTGCCGGTCGATCCGTTTCTTTTCCAGATCTTCGTCCGTGTAAGCTTCCACGAGAGTCTTGAATTCCTTATCCAGATTGGCAAACCAAGCCAGCAGCGCGCTGGTGCTCTTTGCCAATTGGGCATCTGGGTTTTTGTAACTGAACTCCAGTTTGAAGTTCTTCAATGAATTAATGTAGGCTTGCTCGGTCTCGCCAAATTCTTTGCACAGCTCGCCCAGGCTCGCGCTGCCCTGGAGGGTGTGAGCCAGATCGGCATCCGAGAGGATTTCGAGCATCTGCTGCTTTAGGTTCTGGTAATGCCCCAGCAGAGGGATGTACTCTTTCATTAATTTGTTCATGGCGGCTCCGCTGTAACTTTCACTACTTTCGCGCCCACCTGCTTCAATAATTCCTCCGGCTTGAGCGGGAACACCGCGTTCGGCGTGCCCGCCGCCGCCCACAGCTCCGCGTATTTCAGCAAGTCCTCGTCCATGAAAGTGTGTTCCAGATGCGCGTATCCAAAAGGCGGCACGCCGCCGATGGCGTAGCCTGTTTGCGCCCGCACGAATTCCGCATCGGCTTTCCCCAGCTTTTCGGCGATCAACGCCCCAACGCGCGCCTCGTCCACGCGATTGGCGCCGCTGGTGAGCACCAGCACCGCCTCGCCGCTCGGCTGCGCTCGAAAGATCAGCGATTTCACGATCTGCCCGACCTCACAGCCGATGGCCGCCGCTGCGTCCGCCGCGGTGCGCGTGGTCTCTTCGAATTCAACCACCTCGCCTTGCAAGCCCAATGTTTTGAGCAGCTCCTGGAATTTCAGCGCGGTGGGGTTGCTGGGTTTTCGCACAGGCCTCGCTACTCCACCACAATATCAATATAGAATCCCACCCCGAAAGGTTCACCGCCCAGCTCGAAAGCCTTCCACAAGCTGCGGTAATGGCCCGGTTCATTGGGCGCGGTGAACTGCACCGTGATCACCACGGTTTCGCCCGGCTCGGCCTCCGGCAGCGCCTGGCGATTGATGGCGCCCAGGGCGGGCCCGTCCTGCAACTGGATTGAATACCCGCGGATCCATGCGCAGCTGCCCTCATTGCGCACCTCCCAGCTTTTCTCGATCGACTCTCCCGGGGAAAATACCGTGCCGTCCGGCACGCTGATGTCGCGCAAGAACACCAAATTGTTATCGCAGGGTGGGGTGGGGCTGGCAGGCAACGCGGTGAATGTTTCCAGCGGGATAGGGTTGGAGCCGCCCGCCAAGGTGGGCGCTAAAAAGAAGTCTTCATCCCGTGGCAGCAGGCTGCGCGTGCAGCCCGCCAACAAAAAAACGCCCACAATGAGCAGCAAGCCGCTCAGGGGGGCGTTTTTTCCAAAGGGGATTTGCTTAGACTTCGACGGGCTCCAGTTGCTCGACCGCTTCCGCGTTTTCGAAGGCGAGGCTTTCGTCAATGTCGGCATACGCGCTGGGTTGTTGGGCTAACACTTTTTCGCGGATCTGAGCTTCGATGTTTTCGGCGAGTTCGGGATTGCCGCGCAGGAATTCTTTCGCAGATTCGCGGCCCTGGCCCAGGCGCTCTTCGCCGTAGTTGTAATGCGAACCGCGCTTCTCCACGATTTCGTATTGCACGGAAAGGTCGAGCAGGTCGCCGCTCTTGGAGATGCCTTCATTATACATGATGTCAAATTCGGCCACTCGGAAGGGCGGCGCCACCTTGTTTTTCACCACGCGCACCCGCGTGCGGTTGCCCACCACGTCTTGCCCGGTCTTGATCGATTGGATGCGGCGCACGTCCATGCGCACGGAGGCGTAGAACTTGAGCGCCATTCCGCCGCTGGTCGTTTCCGGGTTGCCGAACATCACGCCGATCTTATGGCGCAATTGGTTGGTGAACACCACCGCGGTATTGGTTTGCTTGATTGCACCGGAGAGCTTGCGCAGCGCCTGAGACATCAGTCTTGCTTGCATGCCCATGGTGGCATCGCCCATATCGCCTTCGATCTCGGAGCGCGGCACCAGCGCCGCCACCGAATCGATCACGATCAGGTCCACCGCCCCGGAGCGCACCAGCTCTTCGGTGATCTCCAGCGCCTGTTCCCCGGTATCTGGTTGGGACACCAGCAGAACTTCCGGATTGACGCCGCAGCGAGCGGCATAAGTCGGGTCCAGGGCGTGCTCCATGTCGATGAAGGCCGCCGTGCCGCCGCGCTTCTGCGCCTCGGCCACAATGTGCTGGGCGAGGGTGGTCTTGCCCGAAGATTCCGGCCCATAGATCTCGGTCACTCGCCCGCGCGGGATCCCGCCCACGCCCAGCGCCAGGTCCAGCGATAGGGAGCCGGTGGGGATGACCTCCACCTCCATGCCGTGCGCCTCGCCCAGGCGCATAATGGCGCCTTCGCCATAGCGCTTGGTGATCTCACCCAGGGTTTTGTCCAGCGCCTTAAGGCGCTCATCATGGTGCCCGTTTTGCTGCTCAATTTGCTGCTCTTCAATTTTCACTCTGGCCATCTCAGCCTCCGCAAACAGGTGTTCTAATTGTTGGCAAATAATAGAACATACGGGCTATTTTGTCAAGGCTTTGGATGCCTGAGTTTGCCAGGTTGTAGTAGTACCGATCTCCACCCTTTCAGTACAACTTGACGAATGCAGCATTCCTCTCTTTTCGTGGGGCCTCTGGCCCCACACCCCGTTGGGGGGAATTGCTTTCCCCCCAAACCCCTCGCAAGGAGTGTGCGCCCGCTAAGCGAGTGCTGAAACCGAGCTGTGTTGCCCGCCTTTGCCAAAACGTTTCGCTAGCCAAACGTCAAATTCCTTCTTGGCCATCGCTAAGTCTTGATAATTGGCTTGCGGCGGACGAAGAAGATTCCAAAATTCGGCAAAAACCATCTTCTATTGAGGGGGGTCTGGGGGGCAACTTTGCCCTCCCAGCGGGGTTTGGGGTCGGAGACCCCAAGAAAGAAAAATGTTAAGGTTAGTTGTGGATTGGGAGAACTCCGAAGATAAGAGCTGCCCAGAGCCTGCTCTGAGCGTCTCGAAGGGTGGCAATCTCCCGGTTCTGCTAAAAATCAACCCTGCCCTTTGTCATTCCGAGCGAGGCCGTAGGCCGACGAGGAATTCCTAATACCTCCTAAAGGGACTAGTCAAGCTGGATTGCCAAACAGCTTTAAACCATGTCCAATTCAAACTTTGAAACACTTGTCATTGCGAGGAGAGCGACGCGTCCGCTGTTTTTGCGGACGCAACGAAGCCATTTGCCCGACGTGGCAATCTCCCCGATCTGTCAAAAATCATCCTTTACTCCGGCACAAAATCCATTTTTTTCAAACAAAGGGCAGCGGCCCCGCGCCCCTTGTCATTCCGAGTGAGGCCGTAGGCCGACGAGGAATTCCTATTACCCTCCTAAAGAAGTTGGCCAAACAGGATCAAATAAACATGCTTTTTCTACTCCGGCACAAAATCCAAACTTGGCTCCTCCGGCAGCTCAAAATTAAAGCCGTTATAGCCATGGAAATTGAAATAAGTGACCGCCCCCGGTTTAATCTCCACCTCGGCCGTGAACCAGGTGTACAGGTAGGTGATCTGGATCTTATACCGCCCGGCGGGCAGATCGCCCAACACGAAGTTCTCCTGATAATAGGCATCCTGGGTCAGTTCATTTTCGGTGGCATAGCTGTTGGATTCCCAATGTTGGCCGGTCTTAACGGAGGTCACTTGTACCGGGATGTTCAACACCACCTTGTCCTCCGCATCCGTGATGCGGCCGGCAAGCACTCCCCAACCCTCGGGAGGGGCGATCCACAGCTCGGGGTTGCGCGTCTTCAAGGCCGAGTTTGTCCCGCTGCGCACCTCAAAATGCAGATGCGGGCCGGTGGTCAGTCCCGTGTTCCCGGAAATGCCGATCACTTCGCCGCGTTCAACATGCTGCCCCACGTCCACATAAGTCTGTGAGAGATGGGCATAAGCTGTATAGAGATGCTCTCCATCGAAACCAAAATCATGTGCGATGACGATGGCCACGCCATACGGGTCATTCGCCCTGCCTTTGCCATCAAACAATCCAACGCCCGTGAAGATCACCGTGCCCGGCGCGGCGGCCACCAGCGGCGTGCCGATATCCATGACCATATCCACGCCCCCATGGGCGTCGTTCTTCGTGCCAATTTGAATGGAGCCATAGCGGTTGCTGGGGATCAGGCGATCCAACTCGGCATTCAGCACCGGGCGCGAGAAATAGAAATGGTCGTGCTCGGAAAGTGCCAGGGGAACGGGTGCGCTGGCTGGAAAGCCCGCGTTTGGCGGAATGGGGCTGGGGTCCAAATTCTCGGGGCTGACCGGAAACGGAGCAAGGGTGGCCGGGATGGGGGTGGGCGGGATGGACGTTGGCGGCGGGGAAGTGGGCGAAGCTAGACTGGTGGCGCTTGCCACGACGCTTGGTGTCGCGCTGGGCAAAACGTTTATCGCGATGGGGCTGCTGGTTTCCGTCACGATGATCGGCTGAGCTGAAAACGACTGGCATGCGGCCGCCAGGAGGAGGAAAGCCCCTGCAATGAGTCGCTTCATTGAGTAGGTGGCGCTGCGCCGGCCGCTAGCTCTTCGGGGGAATAAAGCTGCAGCATGGCCTCTTCCCAGCTCAGCCCGCCGCTGAGCACGAACTCGTTGAACAAGGCCCCCTGGAAATAGTTGCGCCAAGAGGGCAACGCGGGCAAGCGTTCAAAGCCGTAGTCGGCGGCCAGGGCAGTGAAATCCAGCCAGTTCCCTGCTGGCGCCGCTCCAGCTAATTCCCCACCTGCTTGATACGCGCTTTCCTGCCCGCTGGCGCGCGCCGAGAGATCCCAGGGCCGCTCGATCATCGGCCGCCCCAATCCGCCCTCGGCGATTGCGCTGCTCAGGTAGACGTGCCAGAAAGTTTGCCCCTCAAGATCTTCGCGGGCGATGGCCATCCATCCCGCGCCCAGCAAACTGGTGTGCAAGCTAAAGGCGCGGCCGGTATACAGCCAATCTTGTTGGCGGTCGGGGGGCAGGGGTTCGCTAATGGGCACGAACGCGTTTTCCAGAGTGGAGAACGGATCCCAACCCAACAATTGGATCGTTCGCTGGCGCAGAGCTTTGAAGGGTTCCACAACGAGTTCATTCAACTCTGCATAAGGAGCATCCAGATCTCTTAATGGCTTAGTAACCAGCGTTTCGCTGCTCAATTGCCGGTCTACATGGAGAGCCTCGGCCCACTCTGCCGAGGGCGTCGCAAAGGCTGCGGCTTGCAGAACGGCGGGCAATGCCGCTAGATCGCCGGAACTCCATGCCATGCCCTCAAAGCGGCCCGGCAAGGACTCGGGCGCCAGCGCCAAACCGCCGTCCAGTGTATAGGCGGTCAAATAGCTCCCAGATGCCGCGGGAATCTTCGCCAAGATCACGTCCCCGCTCGGGCCCCAATGCGGCTCTTGGCCCACGCCCACGCTGATCGGCGTTGCTGCGGCGTCGCTCAGATCTTGAATGTAGATTCGCCAGGCTTCGCCCTCTTTAGCGGACCAGGCCAATAGCTTTCCATCCGGCGACCAGGCTGGCGAGTTTTGTTCATCTACTCCCGATTGGCCGATGTTGTGGAAACGCTCTGGACCGGTCTTCTCCAGATCTACCAGCCAGACCTGTGGCCGTCCGCTGCGGTCGGAAATAAAAGCGATCTGCTGCGCACCTGGTCGCCAGGCGGGTGCATAGTCCAAACTGGGGAAGGAAGAGATCAATACCGGATCAATGGAACCATCTTGCGGGCGCATATAGATTTCCAAGTTGTTCCCATCGCCATGTTCATAGGCCAGCCAATTGCCATCCGCAGACCATGAGGGGCGACCATCGTAGCTGGGATCGTTGCTGAGTTGCCCTGTTTCTCCGGTCTTAAGATCTAACACGTAAATGTCCCATTGACCTTCGCGGTTGGAGGAAAAAGCAATTTTTTCCCCGTTCGGGCTCAGTGCGGGATGAATATCATCCCAGGCGCCGCTGGTGAGGCGGGTGAACGGTTCGCCAAGCAATTGGTGGCTAAAGAGTTGGGCGTAGCCTTGCTCGCTCAGGCTCAGCACCATCAGCCCGTCCAGGGAATGGCCGCCGCCGGCTTCGATCGGCGCCGGAGGTGTGGTGGCTGCTGGGCTCGGCGTTGGGCTAAGGCCGGGCGTCGGCGTTTCGCTGGCTTCTGTGGCCGTGGCCGTCTCGCTGGGTTGCAGATCTGTGGCCGTTTCGGTGATTTGAAAAGCTGTTGGCGTTTCGCTGAGGACTTGGGCCGCGGCCTGCCCGTGGCCCGGTGGCCACAGGAATTCGTTGAGCAAGGGCCAGGCAAACAAGGTTAAAAGGAACGCTCCTGATGCAACCGCGCTAACCAGGTGGCGCAGCCGCGGGGCGCATTTGTATACCCTGGAGGGCAACTGGCTATTTGGCAGCATAACCTGCTCATTAAAGCAAAAAACGCCCCAGGGGGCTATGCGCCAAAGGTATGGATTTAAGGGCCGGGTTGGGGGATTTCGAAAGCGATCGTTCGCCGATCTACCACTTGCTTGGCCTTGCTCAAGATTTCGCCGGCTGAGCTGTTTCCGCCATTGGTTGCTGCGCTGCCCTCAATATCCGCGTAAAAGACGCGCACCTCTACGTTGTACTCGCCGCTGCCCGGTTCGCGTAGGTGCATGGTGAAATCCATCTTCGGGTCGATCGCCTCAACCACGCTGAGTGCGGCCACTTCGTCCTCTTTTCCATTCAGGATGCCGACTTCGATATTAGGCCGCTTCTGAAATGGCGTTAGCGCAAGGTGCACATCTACGCGTTGGCCGTCGCGGCGCGGAACGGCTTGGAATTCACGGATGCGCACTTCCTCGGGCGGCACCGGCGCTTCGCTAGAATCGGTGAAGAAGATATCGGACATGGCTCGCAGATTATAAATCGCCTTCGATTACAATTCTTCAGCGGAGGACGAATGACTAAAGACCATTTCGAGACGCTGGCTATTCACGCCGGCCAACCGCCCGACCCCAGCACCGGCGCCATCATGACGCCCATCTACCAGACTGCCACCTTCGTGCAGGATGGAGTGGGCAAGACGAAAGGCTACGAATATTCGCGCAGCGGCAACCCGACGCGCACGGCGCTGGAATCTTGCCTGGCAGCGCTGGAGGGCGCGGCATACGGCTTGGCTTTCGCCTCCGGCCTGGCCGCTACCGACGCGGTGATCCGCCAATTTGCGCCGGGCGACCAAATTCTGGTGGGCAGCGACGTGTATGGGGGTACCTTCCGCCTTTTCGATAAGGAATATCGCAAATATGGCCTGGAATTTAAGTACGTAGATGTTGCTGATTTGAATGCCGTCCAAGCCGCGCTGGGACCCAAGACGCGTTTGTTCTGGCTGGAAACTCCCACTAATCCCTATTTGCGCATAGCTGACCTGGCTGCCATCGCAAAGATTCTCAAGGCACATTCCAGTAAACCCTTATTCGCTGTCGATAACACTTTCGCTACTCCCTATTTGCAGCAACCCTTAGCCCTGGGCGCGGATCTAGTCGTTCATTCCGCTACCAAGTATCTTGGCGGCCACTCCGACGCGGTGCTGGGTGCGGTGCTGCTCAACGATGCTAAATGGCACGAGCGTTTGGCTTTTACGCAAAACGCAGCGGGTGCGGTGCCCGGCCCGCTGGATTGTTTCCTGATCCTGCGCGGGCTCAAGACCCTGCATTTGCGTATGGATCGCCATTCAACGAACGCGGCCGCCGTCGCAGATTTTCTCGTTGGCCATGCCAAGGTGAGCAAGGTTTATTATCCTTTCCATAGTTCCCATCCTCAGCAGGATCTAGCGCGTAAACAAATGCGCAATGGGGGAGGTATGTTGTCCTTTGAGCTGAAGGGTGGGGAGAAAGCCGCCCGCAAAGTGGTCGAAGGCACGCGGATTTTTGCGCTGGCCGAATCGCTGGGCGGGGTGGAATCGCTGGTCGAATTACCCGCGGCGATGACGCATCTCTCCACCGCCGAGTCGCCCATCGCGGTCGACCCCGGCCTGGTGCGTTTGTCCGTGGGCGTGGAGCACGTAGATGATTTGATCGCGGATCTGGATCAAGCGCTAAAGCTATGATGAAGGCTAAAGCAGAATCAGAAAATCTATTGCTTGCATCGGTAGGAGGCAATGGATACAATGCTTTTGTGAGGAGATAAAAATGTGTGCAGATAAAGTCTATTCATTCCGTGTGATGGTTGAACCCGATGACCCCGTTGGATTTCATGGCTTTGTACCTCTGCTGCCGGGTTTGCATACCAGCGGCGATTCGCTTGAAGAAGTGAAAAAAAACCTCCACGAAGCTATTCGCACTCACATTGAGGGAATGATTAAAGATGGAGAGAAAATCCCTCAAGAGGAAAATTCGTTTGAGTTAATCCAAACCTTCTCGGAGGGCGATTTCTCTTCAAATTAATGACCAAATTGCCGATCATTAAAGCAAAGGAGCTAGTAGCCGCTCTACAAAGAATGGGTTTTATTGTTCACCACCAACGTGGAAGCCACGTGCAAATGAAACATGCAGACGGTAGAAGAGTTACTGTGCCAGTGCATGCGGGTAAAGATATTCGAAGAGGCACGTTGCGCGGAATTGTTAACGATTTAGGGGTGAGTGTGGACGAGTTTATCGAAATACTTAAGAAATGACTGGGAGAAATACTTGGCGCGTTGAATGAAATTTCGAAGCAATCATTAGCAGCCGCGTTAATCCTTGCCTTATTGAGTCTTACTTCCTGTAGCGTCCTAGGCGTACAGGAGATTCCTGGCCAGGGGATCAAGGGGACCGTCTTGCTTGGCCCGCATTGTCCGGTCGTACAAGAAGGAGTACCCTGTCCTGATACTCCGTTTCAAACCGATCTGGTGGTTACTACGCCCGATGGAATACGCGTGATCAAAGAGTTTTCATCTGATGTGAATGGAACTTTTGAGGTCCTTCTTCCGCCGGGTGAGTATGCGATCACATCACCAGCCGGGACGACGCTTCCTTATTGCAATACACAGGAAACAGTGATTGTCTACCAAGGGGAATTAACAGAAACGATTGTGTATTGCGATACGGGGATACGATAAAAAGCAAGGATGAAGGATGAGGGATAAAAAAGAAATCCTGATTGCTGCCCGAGACGCCTTTTGCTAAATTCGCTTATTCCGAAGACAGCGCTATAGGGATTTCTTCCCTCGGCTGCGCTCGGGACAGGCTCCGGGCGCTCAATTGGGTGAGGACTTTGGTTATCGCCTCGGATGACAACAGTAGTTTTGTCACCCAAACCAGCAGGCAAATGTCTCTATAGGTCTTGAGGTCTCCCAGCTAACATATTCATGGAATTGAATATGTTAGCAACCCGTAGCAGCATTCGAATTGGCCAACTGTTCAAAGTGATAGGGGACCCATTTCGCGTTCGGCTCCTGCTTGCGTTAGCTAAACAAGAAGCCTGTGTTTGCCATTTGGAATGCCTGCTGGGGAAGCGCCAGGCATATATTTCCCAGCATTTGATGTGCCTAAGGGAAGCGGGAATTCTGGCGGCGCGTCGCGAGGGGAAATATATATTCTACAAAATCAAGAACCGCAAAATTCTGGGAATGATCGATCGGGCAGCCGAAATCGCCGGGATGACACCAGATGAATTAAAGCCGCGCGCTAAGGAGAGTTATTTGTCCAGCTGTGAGTGCCCCCAATGCGGGAATTCGAAGCTGGTTTCAATCTAAAACTAACAAAAGGAGCAACATGTTGATCATCAAGGTTTTAGGACCGGGGTGCCCGAACTGCAAGAAGCTCGAAGCAGTGACCCGGCAAGCCGTTGAGATGACTGGTGTACAGGCCGAAATTCTGAAGGTGACGGATTACGCAAACATCATGGAATACGACATTCTTTCGACGCCCGGTTTGGTGGTAAACGAGAAGGTGGTTAGCTCAGGCCGCATTCCGAGTCCTGCCGAAATCAGTACATGGCTGGCTGATGCGAAAATCGCCGCGGCCGCGACCTAGGCTAGAAGATGGAAATCATTTCGTCCATTTGGGAACTTCTGCAGGGTGGATTAGGAAACCTGGCGGCCTATCTGGCCGCCCACGTGCTGCTTTGTTTGTTGCCCGCCTTTTTTATTGCCGGCGGCATGACCGCCCTGATCCCTAAGGAGGCTATTACCCGCTTTTTGGGGCGCAATACGCCCAGGTTTATTTCTTACCCGGCTGCGGCGCTGGCAGGTTCTCTCCTAGCCGTGTGTTCGTGCACCATCGTGCCGCTCTTTGCGGGAATTTATAAGAAGGGCGCCGGGATTGGTCCGGCAATCACATTCCTCTTCTTTGCTCCGGCAGCCAATATATTGGCGCTTAGCTACACGGGTATTGCCATCGGGATGGATCTGGCGGTTGCGCGGCTGTTCCTTTCTTTGGCTTTTGGGATTGGGATCGGCATGATCATGGCATTGATCTTCAACAAACAGGATGCCGCGCACGACAAATCTACAGATGCCTTGTTTGCGGGGCAGGGCGGGATGAAGCGCTGGTCATTGGTGTTCCTGCTGCTGCTGGTCTCTTTGCTACTGGCCGGTACGTTCAAGGTTCCTTTGTTAACGCAAACTTATGGCCAAGTTACTCTCCCAGCGCTGGGACTGGATCGACTGGAAGATTATTTCTTCCAACTGATTCCATTTGATGCAGTTAAAGGTGAGGAAGGGGTGACCGCCCAAGGCGCGATCCTGATCGGGTTGTTGGCCCTGGTTGGGGTGACGGCCTGGAGAGGGCTCAACAACATTTTGGAGGGATTCAATCGTTGGACTTGGATTTCGCTAAGCCTTGTCGGTTTGACACTGCTTGTGGGCGCACTAGGGATGGACCCAGAAGCGGGCGGATTGTTTATTCATTTCACCGGGCGCTTTTTTGGAGTCGCAATATTAGTAATTATGATCGCGGTTGTCGGCCGCACTCAACTTGCCGCCCGTGAACTGCAGGAGTGGCTGTGGGAGTCTTGGCGCTTCGTGAAGCAGATTTTCCCACTGTTGATCGTGGGCGTTTTCGCCGTGGGCCTCATCCGCCAGATCATTCAGCCGGAATGGATCCAGGGATTGGCCGGAAGCAATACCTTGTTGGGGAATTTAGCTGGCGTGGTGTTTGGCGTTTTTATGTACTTCCCGACCCTTGTGGAAGTGCCCATCGCCAAGATGTTCCTGAGTCTCGGCATGCATCGCGGCCCATTGCTCGCTTATCTGATGTCCGACCCTGAGCTGAGTTTGCAAAGCGTCTTGATTATCTCGACGATCATCGGCCGTTTGAGAGCCTGGACTTACGTCGGCTGGGTGGCGTTGTTCAGCGCCAGTGCCGGCTTAACCTATGGCGCCTGGATCGATGGAGCGAAGGGTTGGCTTCTTGGTGGTTATCTGATCCTCTTCCTCGGCATTCTCGCTTTATGCTTGTACCTGCTAGGGGGGCGCAAACTATCTGTGGGGACGGTTAGCAAGTTCGTATGAAAAAATAAAGTATTAGATGCTAAAAAGTAAAAGTCGCAAAGCGGCTCCATGGCGGCCATTGAAATTACCGCTTGAAACTCACCCTTGTATAATCAAGGAGCTTATGCAACGCTCGAGGGAGACGAAAAAATGGTGAAGGCTAATTCTGGGCGGACCCTATTACTGGTTGCTTGCAGCAGTGCTCTGTTGGCTGTCTTTGGCACTCTGGCCGTACTCATTCAAGCGGGTTGGCTCAATCCTCGAAGCGATCGGCAGTCTGCCGTACATGACATGGGCGCTATGGTGATGCCATTTGATCTAGGTGACACATTGCACATATTCGAAATGACAGAAAGCGGCGGCATCCAACAAGTGATTGCCAACGACCCTGACGACCAGGAGCAAATCGCACTCATACAACAACATCTGGAATACGAAGCCGCGAGATTTAGTGCAGGTGACTATTCCGACCCAAATTCATTACATGGGGACGACATGCCCGGAACAAAAGAGTTGGCTGAGGGTTTCACCTTTGTAGATATACAATACGCAGCATTGCCAAATGGGGCTCAGATCACATTCACTACGACTGACCTAAGCCTGATCACAGCCATACATCGCTGGTTTGGCGCACAACTCTCTGATCACGGGGCGGATGCCACCTATAGATAGTTAACGCGCCGGCCCTCGCTCGGAATGAAAAGAAGTAGTAACCCCGATTTTTAACTACCGGGAGATTGCTTCGCTCCGCTCGCAATGACAGTTAATGTTGCAGCTTGCTCGAAATGACAAGCGGCGCCGGGGAGGATGCTACTTGCAGCAAAATTGCTATTCATCATAAAGTACAGTCGCTTCGGCGTAGTAGCGCACGCCTTTGCGCGCGACGCGTTCACTGACCCAGCGCTCCAGGGCTTCGTTCTTGGCTTCCAGCGATTTGTTGGAGGCCAGCTCGGCCAGCGGGTAGTTCACGCGCAGCGCCCGCGGCGAAATGGTGAAGCGGGTGATGCCGGGGGGCAGCAAGATACTCGCTGCACATAATTCCAGCACCTCCACCGGCTTGAAAGGCGGATAGACCACGATGGCGGTCAGATTCTCGTAGTTGCCATCCAGCTCCCCGACCTGCTGCGCAGTGGTGCGGTCCAATTGCGCTTTGTGCATGTAGGTTTCGGAAATCTCGACCAGTTTGCGCGCCCGGCTCACCAGATCTCCAGGGTGGCTGCGGGCAATATAAGCCTTGCCATCGGGAGTTTGCACCCACACCAGTGTTTTTTGCGGCCAGCGGCTTTGCGGGCGTTTGACAGTCGGGTCAATATCTCTCAGCGTCGTGTCTTTAATTTTGCCCAGGGCTTCGAGAAAGGCGTGAGGTTCCCAATTCCAGAGCACATGGTTCCAGGTCTTTAAGTCCAGGCCGGGATCGTCCGTCTGCACTACCTGGGCAATCGTGTGCGGGATGCCCATCTGCTTGAATGCCGCGCTGCGATTGGCGCCGTCCAGCACCATGTAGCGCCCGGAATTATCCGCAAAGGGAGTGACGACCGGCGGATTGCGCAGCACGCGGCTGGCGCGCAAGCGCTCGATCAGCGGCTTAGAGCGCTGCTCGTCGTGCCTTTCGTGCGGCACCAGTTTTTCTACGGGCAGGATGCGGAGGGCGGGGAGGGGGGTGGGCATTGTGAAAAGCTGGTAGGCTGTTAGCTGGTTGGTTGCGGATAAGGTGCTAATTTAATTATCATTGCAGGGATTCCTCGTCGGGCAGCGCCGCTAAAGGCGGCGCTAAACGCCCTCGCTCGGAATGACAAAAATAAAGAGATTCGCTCAGAATGACAAACGGGGCAGCAGGTTCTGTAATGGGCGAGATTGACGCTACGATTCATTGGCATTCGGGCGGATTCTTCGCTTCGCTCAGAATGACACAAGGGATGCTATCTGTGGATGAAATCGAGCACATCGATCTTGGTGAGGATGCCCACTACGCGGCCGCCATCGTTGACCAGCACCACATTGTTGCGCACGATCTCAGGCATGGCGTCGCTGAGCGGCGTGTGGGCGGGCAAGCTGGGCGGGGCCGGCTGCAGCAGGTCGCGGATGCTGTCCTCGCCCGGCCGCTCGCCCTTGCTTTCCAGCATGTGAGTGAGCAGGTCGCCCTCGCGCACCAGGCCGATCACTTCGTTGCTCCCATTCATGGCGGGCACCTGTGAAATGCCATATTCCTTCATCTTAGCCACCACGTCGCTAATGCGGTCATCCGCCGAGGCGGAGATCAACTCACGGATGCTTTTAGCGCCCAACACTTCGCGCAGCGTAGCCTCGCTCCATTCGGATTCGAGGAAGCCGTTCTCCCGCATCCACTTGTCATCGAAGACCTTGGAGAGGTAGCGCGCGCCCGAATCGGGCAGCAGCACCACAGCCAGGCGAGCCGGCCCAAGCCCCTGGCAATAACGTAGCGCCCCGGCCACGGCCGCCCCAGATGAGCCCCCTGCAAAGATGCCTTCTTCGCTCACCAGACGGCGAGTCCATTGGAAGGATTCTTTATCGCCGACGCGCACGATCTCGTCGACCTGGGAGAGGTCGCTGGTGCCGGGCAGGAAATCTTCCCCGATCCCTTCGACCTTATAGGTGATCGCTTCAACCCCAGGCGGAATCTTGCCTTTGTTCTCCCAAATTTCCTTGAGGATCGAGCCGACAACGTCCACGCCGATAATACGTATCTTGGGATTCTGCTCTTTGAGATATTTGCCCACCCCGCTATAGGTGCCGCCCGTGCCCATGCCAATGATCACGTCGGTCACTTTTCCGGCGGTCTGCTCCCAAATCTCGGGCCCGGTAGTTTGGTAATGGCTGATGGGGTTTTGCGGGTTGCGATATTGGTCGGCCAAGATGGCGTTAGGGGTTTCGTTGGCGATGCGCTCGGCGACGAGGTAATAAGAACGCGGGTCTTCCGGCGCCACCGCAGTGGGGGTGATGACCACTTTGCCGCCAAAGGCGCGCAGGAGTTGAATCTTCTCCTGGCTCATCTTATCGGGCATCACGAACACGCACTTGTAGCCGCGGATGGCGCAAACAATGGCCAGGCCCACGCCGGTGTTGCCGGATGTGGCCTCCACGACTGTGCCACCCGGCTTGAGGCGGCCGCTGCGTTCGGCCTCGTCGATAATGTTGACTCCGATGCGGTCTTTGACCGAGCCGCCGGGATTGAAAAATTCAATTTTTGCGTAAAGAGGGCAGGGCAGGTCGCGCCCCAGTTTGGTCAGACGCACCAGGGGCGTATGCCCAACGGTGCCAAGGATATTGTTGTAGACCCGCAGGTTTTCGGACTCAGGCAGCCCGTTTTGGCTCATTCGTGCTCTTTCATTTTAGTTTACCGCAAAAATGCTGCTTTCCCGCACATCAGGAACGGGAAAAACGGGCGGGTCTAAGCCCCGTCCCTCCTGCCAGCCATAAATCATTGTGCTGCCTTGGTTTGTGAATTATTGAACAGATAGGGACATACGGTTAGCCTTCATAGGACATCCGTCTCTAGAGACTCTCCCGTAACCTATTTAAACTTGTGGAGTAAACCTATCCAGCTTTGGAAAGGTGCTGTGGGTTGTTTGCCGGGATACTGCCGGTTGCCAGCTTGCCCACAGAAAGTAAGAAGGAGTTGCCGTGAAACATGGCCGGAAGTTCTCGGTCCCCAGTAACCATGTTCGGAAAGTGAGGGGCCTGTGAATATTGTGCTCGATCGTCGGCTGTGCAACCGCAAGCAAATCGAATGTGAAACCTGCTTTGCCGGCCACCTGGCCAAGGGAAATTTTAACCAAGCGGAATGCGTCCTAGAGATCACCGACACCGGCCGCGCAGAGTTTGCCTACAAGATTTATGACCGTGACGACAGCATCAAAAACTTGATCGTCAACTGGGAAACGTTCGGCAAAGCCCTCGAGTCCTGGCTGCAGCTCTGGGAAGAGCAAGCCGGTCCGGTCATCTGAACTAAGGAGTCCTAATGCCAGCCAAGGGTTGGATCGAGATCACTGAGCTTTATTGCAAGGGCTGCGAGTTGTGCGTACAAGCTTGCCCTCAACATGTGATGAGCCTGGATACATCGAGGCTCACGCCCAAGGGCTACCATCCCGTGCGCCTTCACGCAGAGGGCTGCACCGGCTGCACCGGTTGCGCCATCTGCGCCGTGGTCTGCCCCGATGCGGCGCTGACGGTCTATCGCCTCATCGAGCCAAGAATGGTACCCGCCTAACGAGGGTTGCATGCCAAAAGAATTGCTTAAAGGAAATAATGCCATTGCCGAGGCAGCTATTCGCGCCGGCGTGGAAGCCTATTTCGGCTATCCCATTACTCCGCAGACCGAATTGCTCGAGCACATGGCGGCCCGCATGCCGGAGCTGGGCCGAACTTTCTTGCAGGCGGAAAGCGAAGTAGCCGCGATCAACATGGTCTATGGCGCCGCTTGCATCGGCAAGCGCGTGATGACCACTTCGTCAAGCCCCGGCGTCAGCTTGATGATGGAAGGACTTTCGTATATTGCCGGCACCGAAGTACCTATGGTGCTAGTGGACGTGATGCGCGGAGGTCCGGGCCTCGGCAACATTGCTCCTTCACAGGGAGACTATGCCCAAATGGTGCATGGTGGTGGTCATGGTGATTACCACCCCATCGTGCTGGCGCCCGCAAGCGTGCAAGAAGCTATTGACCTGACCGTGCTGGCTTTCGACCTGGCCGAAAAATATCGCGGCATTGCGATTGTGTTGGCTGACGGCAGCCTGGGCCAAATGATGGAGCCCGCCGTACTACCGCCCATGGCGCCACTCAAGCGAAAAGTGCCCGAGTGGGCCGTCACCGGGGAGGCGGGCCGGCCGCGCCGCTTGCTCACCTCGATTTACTTAGACCCCGAAGAAGAAGAGGTTACTAACATTCGGCTGCTCGAACGCTGGATGCGCATGTGCTCCGAAGAACCACGCTACAAAGAGTATTACCTGGATGATGCCGAACTGATCGTAGTTGGCTTCGGCACCGCCGGTCGCGTTGCGCTAAGTGCGGTGAACGCGGCCCGCGCTCAGGGCATTAAAGTCGGCCTGTTCCGCCCCATCACCCTCAGCCCCTTCCCGCACGAAGAACTCAAAGAAATCGCCGCGCAGGCCGAGACTGTGCTGGTGGTCGAGATGAACGCCGGGCAGATGTTGGATGATGTCAAATTATCTATTGATGGACTCCTTCCCGTCGAATTCTACGGACGGCTGGGCGGCATGGTGCCCTTCCCCGACGAAATCTTGGAAGAGATCCGTCGTTTGGCGTTGGGCCCGA
>Ga0214473_10004351_pt1 | contig 17042 bp, 14 predicted proteins | sample RVTome_7_FD_203509 | JGI IMG/M metagenome (GOLD analysis project Ga0214473, IMG submission 203509) | Soil microbial communities from uranium-contaminated site in the Upper Colorado River Basin, Wyoming, United States - RVT98D197 | ecosystem: Environmental > Terrestrial > Soil > Contaminated >... | reverse complement strand
TAGATCATATGGAAAAGCAAATCTACGCGCTGTATCCGGAAGCGGAGGTAAAAGAGGCGGGGGAATACACGGTGTTTGATCCGGGAGATAGTATTAGGGCAGGATATTTAAAACTGCGGGGCAAGCAGCATTTGCCGATGGCGACTTATAAAGAAATGAGGGCGGATCCGTTGCAGGCGTTGACGGGGGCGCTGGCTAAGATACAGGAGCGGGACGCGGCCGCGGTGCAGTTCGTGTGCCGGGTGGCCAAGGGAGGGGTGCGCCGGCGGGGGCGCGAGGCGGCGAGACGCACGGTGCGGGGCGAACAGGGAGACATAGGCGCGCCACGCACTTGGGCGCGGGAGAAAACGGAGGGTAAAGCGGCGCAGTTGACACCGCGGAGCGAGCAGCGAGTGGAGCTGGTGGAGGAAAAACAGGCGCAGCAGCAGTTTGACGTGAATATTCGGGTGGTTGTGTCGGCGCGGGAGCGTGATGAGACAGAGCGGATTTTTGGCGCCATAACCGGCGTTTTTTCCCAATACGATCTGCCGGACTTGAATGGATTGGTGGTGAAAAGCAGGGGGCGCTCGCGTAAGTTTTTGCGCGATTTTGTCTGGCGGGCGCCGCGGAGGCGCACGGCCAGCACTTTGTCCGCGGCCGAGCTGACCTCGCTTTTTCACTTTCCCTTGCCGACGACAGAGACACCGCATATTTTGTGGCGCGGGGCCAAGGTGGCCCCCGCCTCCGCTGAAGCTACGGCGGGCAAGCCGGCTGATGGAGTGCTGCTGGGTATGAATGTGTATAGGGGTATTAAGACGCCGATATATTTCGCGCCGGACGATCGACGTCGGCATCTGTACGCGATTGGTCAGACGGGGACGGGGAAGACGACACTGTTTTTAAACATGGTGGCGCAGGATATGCGAGCCGGTCATGGGGTGGGGGTGGTGGATCCGCACGGAGATTTGATTGAAGACATTCTTTTGCGCGTGCCTCCCGAGCGAGCACAAGACGTGATATTGTTTGATCCGCGCGATAGGGAGCGGCCGGCCGGATTTAACATTCTCGAAGTGCGCGATGAGGCGCAGAAAGACCTAATCGTTAATGAGGTGGTGCAAATTCTGCAGAAGCTGGCGGCTCGATTAAACCCGGAATCGATCGGCCCGATGTTTGAGCACTATTTGCGCAATGCTTTGCTGGCGTTGGTGGAAGACAAAGAGGCCAGTCTTGTTGATGTGCCGCGCATGTTTGTGGACGAGGCGTTTCGCGCGCGGGTCCTGGCCGGCAACGATAACCCGACGGTGCGGCTGTTTTGGGAACAGGAATTCAAGCAGTCGCAGCGGGGGCAGCTCTCGGCCGACATGTTGAGTTATGTGATAAGCAAGCTGGGGCGTTTTGTGAGCAATAAGACGATGCGCAATATAATCGGCCAGGCGCATTCGTCGTTTGACGTGCGCGAGATCATGGACACGGGTAAAATTTTACTTTGCAATTTGTCCAAAGGGTCGCTGGGCGATATCAATTCTGACCTACTGGGCTTCGTGCTGGTGTCCAAGATTCAGATAGCGGCTATGGGGCGCTCTAGCTTGCCAGAGGAGAAGAGGCCTGATTTTTACCTATACTTAGACGAATTTCAGAACTTCACGACGGACAGCATAGTTACCATATTATCGGAGGCGCGAAAATACAGGCTCAACTTGAACTTGACGCATCAGTTTGTGCAGCAACTTGATGACCCGATTCGGGAAGCGGTGTTCGGCAATGTGGGGACAATGGTAGCGTATCGGGTGGGGCCGGAGGACACGGAGATGCTGGTGAAGCAATTTGAGCCGGTGTTTAGCGAGTATGACTTGCTAAACCTGGAGCGGTTCACGGCCGTGGCGTGCCTGCTTAAAGCTGGCACCCCGCAGCGGCCGTTTAGTCTTATGACCGCGCCGCCGGCGCCACTGAACGGGGGAGAGGAAAAGGTGCGGGAGGCGGTGCGACGATCCTCGAGCGAGAAATACGGGCGACCGGTGCAGCTAGTTGAACAAAGGATATTAGAACGATTTAATTATAAGGGTAGCGGAGATGCGGCGCGGACGGGGTCGGGCGACAGGGATGACTATTTGGGTGAATCGCTGTTTGATGTCAGTAACTAGTAACTGGTAAGAGGTCGTGGTAAAATCGGCACATACGTTTTATGACTGAAGGGGACAAGAAATTGTCAGAGGCGCCGCCGGGGCGAGTTGAGCTGCGCTCTGATGTGGTGGCGGGGCTTAGCGCGCGGGCGGCAAATATCGAAAAAAAGTGGTTGGTTTTGGGGGGTGCGGTGGCAGTGTTGCTGGCGATTTTGGCGTTGTTGTTGCTGACATTTTGGTCGGGAGGACGGGCTAAGACTGATGGGGAAGAGGGGTTTGGATTGTTGCCGGAGGCACAGGATGGCGGCCGGCAGGTTACGGTTAGCGGATTGTCCGGACGTTCCTGCGAAGGAGCGGACAGACGGCCGGTGGCGGTGATGCTGTCCTCGGACTCGATAACCCGCCCGGTGGCGGGGTTTGCGGCAGCGGACATGGTGTGGGAACTGCCGGTATTGGTTAATGATGTGACGAGGTTGATGGCGGCGTATCAGTGTGGGAGGCCAAACGATATTGGTTCGGTGCGCTCGGCGCGGCATGACTACCTATTTTTGGCGGAGGGCATTGACGCCGTGCTGGGGCACTGGGGTGGCAGCTACCACGCTCTAAACCGGATTGCCGCAGGGGAGTTTGAAACAATCAACGCGCTGACTAACCCGTTCGGAGCGTACTTCAGGAAAAATCATTTGCCGGCGCCGTACAACGGGTTCACCACTTATGATAATTTATGGAGCGCACTCACGAAGCTGGGCTACCGAACGGCAACTGAATTCAACGAATATGAATTCAAAGATGACGCGGCGCTTGACCAGCGCCCGCCGGGAGGGAAGCTTACCATTAACTGGCCGGGGGCGTTTCGGGTTCATTATGAATATGACAGGGAGTCTAATAAATATCAGCGCTATTGGGGCGGCACTAAACAGATTGACGGGGGCGGTGATAAGGAGAATGTGGCACCCAGCGCAGTGATAGTGATGCGGGCGACGAATGAATTTGCAGCCGGGCCGGGAGGATACAACGACGTGGGCGTTGAGGGAGAGGGCGAGATGACCGTGTACCAGGATGGCGGGGTGATACAGGGCAGGTGGCGGAAAAATGAACTGCAGAAAAATGACCCGGTGCATTTCTGGGACGGGGAGGGTAAGCCAATTAAATTTACCAGAGGCCAGTTGTGGGTGATGGCGGTGGAGCCGGGGGTGGAGGTTGATTGGGCGGTTGTGCAGGAGGCAGGGTCGTCTGCTAATCCGGGAGTCGATACTGCTGGCGATGTAGTAAATTAAGTGAGTAGAGTAAATTAAAGTAGTAAAGCAGAAGAGCCGATGACTGTGATAAGGACTTGGCGTGAGCTTAAGGTTTGGCAGAAGGCACACAAGTTGGTTTTGTTGACGTACAAATTGACTACTCGGTTTCCGTCCGAAGAAAAATATGGTTTGACTTCTCAAATGCGTCGAGCCGCTGTTTCAGTTGCTTCCAATATTGTTGAGGGATTTAAACGTCGTACAGTCAGAGATAGTTTGAGTTTTTATAATACGGCTGATGCTTCATTGGAAGAGTTGAAATATCAGTACCTTTTAGCTTGTGATCTTTCATATTTGTCTAAAGAGAATCGAGATTTTGCTAATCAAATAATGGATGAGGTTGGTATGATGTTACATGCGTGGGCCAAGAGCCAAAAAGAGAACGTGGCGTCAGCTTAATTTACTTACTTTACTTACATGCTTTACTACTTTTACGGGGAGGATACGTATCGAGCCAGGCAGGCGATTGACAATTTAGCGCTTGAGCACAAGGCGCGGGTGCGCTGGCTGGATCAGGTTGATTTCGAAGAGAGGACGCCGGGTGAATTGTTAGGCCGGGGATCGAGAGGTTTGTTCGGCCAGGAGTTGCTGGTCATACGGGATGTGGCTGACATGTCCGTATCTTTACAGGGTGATATAATAGCCGCTTTAGAGTGCGGATCGGCTTTATGTGTGCTGTGGGACCGCACGCGGCCCGATAAACGGTCGGACACGTACAAAAAACTTCAAGAAAAAGGGCGGGCATTTGATTTACCACAGCCGAGGGCGGCAATGGGGTGGCTAATGGCTCAAGCCGAGCAGTATGGAGGGAGTATTGATGAGGCGGCGGCGCAGATGATGGTAGAACGGCTGGGTGTTGACAGTTGGCGTTTGATTACGGAGTTGGAGAAGATAATGGTGACACATGAGCATGTCACGGTTGATTATGTGGCCACCGCGGTGCCCAAGGCTCCAGCGGCGGAAATGTTTGCTATGCTGGAGGCGCTAACAAGAGGTGATTTAGGGCGGGCGGTGGAGAGCGTCGAGATTTTGCTGGGTGGGGGAGCTGGCGAGTTTTATATATTATCAATGTTGGCGTATCAGTTCCGCACGTTATTGGCTATTCGGCGCGGGATTGACCAAGGACAGGGACAGGCGGAAATTTCTGGTGCCGGCGGTCTTAAGCCTTATTCCGTCCAAAAAAATTATTCACACGCGCGACGTTTTTCTGAAAGTTACTTACGCCACGGCCTGACCAGAATTTTGGCTACGGATTTTTCTATTCGGCAGGGGAAAGTAGACCAGCGCACCGGCCTGATGATGCTGGTTCTGAGTTTAGCTAAGAGAGGCAATTGACTTCTGGAGACGGGCCTTTTTCCGGGCGGCTTTGTGGGGGTGGATGATGTGGCGGCGGGCAGCGCGATCGAGAGTGCTTTGGGCTTTAAGATAAGCGTCCGCGGCTGTTTTTTTATCTTTGGCGATGATGGCGTTTTGCACAGCGCGCAGCGTCTCGCGCATTTTTTTGCGCCAGCGGTCATTAATGAGGCGGCGGCTTTGGCTGACGCGCAGGGCTTTTTTAGCTGATTGGGTTTGGGGCATGAATTAAACTTAGAACTTAAAAATCAAAAGTCAAAACTATAGATAGTGTGGTGAGAGTTTAGAAGGTTTGATGAAAAAAGGCAAGTCACAGAATTTTGTCGGGGGAGAGGAGTTTGGTAGCTGGGTCAAAGCGGCCGATGCCGAGGAGGTGACCATCTTTGGTGAACAGGGCGATCGGTTTTTGTTCTGGTAAAACAGTTCCCCACTCTATCGGCTGACCCTCTTTTAGTTGTGCGACGTTGGGTGGGGTGAGGGTAATCGATGGCAGGTGAGCTACTAGTGTTGATGGCGGCAACAGGCGGGATAATAAGTTATCGGTTATAAGTTGATTAAGTCGGATCGCGTTTTTTAGATTAAATTTCTGTCCTGAAATTGGTTTCATATAAGTTTTTGGCTTTGTTAACAGTGGTCCGATTGACGTTCTGCGGAGTTTTGAAACGTAGGCACCGATGCCAAGCCCAGATCCGATGTCGCGGGCTAGAGCGCGGATGTAGGTGCCGGAGCCGCAGGTGACTTTGATTGACAGTATGGGATGGTTGTAATCGATGAGCTGTATATTGTGTATGGTGATATGGCGTGGGGGCAGTTTTAACGGGCTTCCCCGGCGGGCCGCCTCGTAAGCCTGGCGCCCTTTAACTTTTATAGCGGAGTAGGAAGGCGGAGTTTGTAATTGGGGGCCGACGAAGCTGGCCAGGACTTTTTTGACGCGCGCCTCCTTAACCCTTGGTGTTGACGGAGAAACACCAAGGGTTTTCCCGGCGTGCGTTTTTGGTTTTGAAATTCTTCCAGTTATGTCGTCGGTGTCACTGGTGGCGCCGAGGGTAATTTCTGCTTGATATGTTTTGGAGAGTAGGTTGACGTACTCCATAAGGCGGGTGGCGGAGCCGACAAGGACGAGCAGTACGCCGGTGGCGAAGGGGTCTAGCGTGCCGGCATGCCCCACCTTCGCCCCGCCTAGCGGCGGAGCTACGGCGGGCAAGCCTACTTTTATGATTTCGCGTACGTGGTTTACAACGTCGTGCGAGGTTAAGCCGGGAGGTTTGTCGATATTTAAAACCCCGTTTAGATGTTTAGGGTTTCTTGACATCTAGTATAAGATACAGTAACTAATAGGCTATGTCCAAACGCGCGTTAATTACGGGCATTACCGGCCAAGATGGCTCATACCTGACGGAACTGTTGTTGGAGAAGGGCTACCGGGTTTTTGGCTTAGTGCAGAGGAGTGCCACTGACCCGTACGAGAATATCCGGCATATTTTAGATTCGATTGAGGTAATAACCGGTGACTTGTCCGATAGCTCATCGTTATATCGAGCGGTGGAGGCGGCGCAGCCGGACGAAGTTTATAACTTGGGGGCGCAGTCGTTTGTGAAGGCGAGCTGGGAGTTACCGGATCTGACGGGAGACGTGACAGGCTTGGGCGTAACGCGGCTGCTGGAGGCGCTGCGGAGAGTCAAACCCGAGGCGCGCTTTTACCAAGCGTCGAGTTCCGAGATGTTTGGCAAGGCCCAAGAGACGCCGCAGCGTGAGACGACAGCCTTTCACCCGCGCAGTCCTTACGGGGTGGCTAAGGCGTACGGTCACTACATTACGGTTAATTACCGAGAGAGCTATGACATGTTTGCCTGCTCGGGGATACTTTTTAACCACGAAAGTCCCCGCCGGGGACGCGAGTTTGTCACGCGTAAAATTGCCGAAGGCGTGGCGCATATTAAACTGGGACTGGCGAAAGAGCTTACGTTGGGCAACCTGGACGCCAAGCGTGACTGGGGTTTCGCGGGTGATTATGTGGAAGCAATGTGGTTGATGCTGCAGCAGAATACACCCGAGGACTTTGTGGTAGGCACAGGAAAAAATCATTCGGTGCGTGAGTTTGTTGAGACGGCTTTTAGTCATGTTGGTTTGGCTGGGGAAGATTATGTGACACAGGATGAACGTTTTATGCGCCCGGCCGAAGTGGACGAGTTGCTGGCTGATCCGACTAAAGCTAGGGAGAAGTTGTCTTGGCGGCCAAAGGTTTCTTTTGAGGAACTGGTGCGGATGATGGTGGAGGCGGAGTTAGACAAAGTCAAAACTCAAAACTCAAAAGTCAAAACTGCAGCTTAAAGTCTTTAAGAATGCAAAAAGATACTGTTATCATCACTGGTGGTAATGGATTTGTAGGGCGGCATTTGGTCCAAGAATTAAAACGAGAGGTGCCAAAGGCAAAAGTGGTTGTTTGGGATCGTTCTCTGGAAAGACCGGCTGATGGTGTAGACGGGGTGAAAATGGATATCACCAAGCCGGAGACATATAGAAAGAGTTTAAAGAGCGAACAGCCGGCTTGGATAGTCCATTTGGCGGCGGTGCCGTCGGCGACATTAGCGTCGCAAAACGAAGAGTACGCGCGGCAGGTTAATGTGGAGGGGACGCGGCGGCTGCTGGAGGAGGTGCGGCGTGTCAGCCCTGACACGCGGGTGCTGGCGATTAGCTCAGCCGATGTTTATGGGCAAGGCAGCAACACTCCCCTACTAGAACTTCCGCTTAAGCAAGCCCGGCCGCGCAATTCGTATGCGCAGACTAAGTGGGAGATGGAGCGAGTGGTGGAGCAGCGTTTTAATGATTTAGTCATCCGGGTGCGGCCATTTCCCCACATTGGCCCGGGTCAGGCGCGGGGGTACGTGACGGCTGATTTTGCTTCACAGATAGCGGCTGTTGAGGCCGGCCGGGAAGAACCGGTTATTAAAGTTGGGAATTTGGAGGCGCAGAGAGATTTTACTGACGTGCGTGACGTGGTGCGCGCTTATCGGTTGCTTATGCAGCAGGGCGAGATAGGCGAGGTGTACAACGTGGCCTCGGGCAAGGCGGTTGGCATCCAGCATATTTTAGACAAGTTGTTGGAATTAAGCGAAGTTGACGTAAGGGTGGAGCAGGATCCAAAACTTATGCGCCCGGCGGATATTCCTGTCCTGGTTGGCGACAGCACAAAGCTGCGGAAGTTGACCGGGTGGCGGCCGACGATTTCCCTGGACCGGTCACTGAAGGATGTTGTTGGCTGGTGGAGAGAGTGTGTGGTATTATAGATAGATGAGGAAGGGCTTCACTCTCATTGAGCTTTTGGTCGTTATTGCCATCATTGGCATTTTAGCCGCTTTGATATTGGTAGTTCTAGGTAACGCGCGAGAAAAGGCAAAGGACGCGCGCATCACGTCGAATCTTGGTCAGCTGCGATCACTAGCCGCAGTCTATTATTATTCGAATAAAAATGGATACAGGTATATTGATTGGTGTGTTCGCTACGCCAGTCCCCAATACTGCTACGGAGACATCGCAGGCGCGGTGGATAAAATCCGGGATGATATGGCGGAAGTTGGCGCGGGGTATCTCGTCTATGGGAATACAAATACCTATTGTATGCATGCTTACATGCCAAGTAGTGGCACTCCAACGTGCGTAGATAGTGCGGGAGTAGAACACGAAGATTCAATATGCAGCTTGGGTGATGCTACCTGCATTGACGCCACTCCTCCTTATATTGACCCTGACGATCCGGGCTGTTTCCCAATCCCAAGCCCAAGTTCCACCGCTACCCCCACTTCCTCAACTTGGCCAACGCCCACTGATTCTCCTTTAACAACTGCTTGTCCGTCTCCCTCACCTACATCTACACCCGCGTCTTCACCTTAGGGGGAGTTTATATAGAGAGTATTCGTTTTGCCGGATGGCTAATTGCCAGTCGGGTTGGATTTTGAGAGAGGGGTACAGGGATTTCTCGACTGGTCCGACTAGGATATAGTTAGGGTTGGTTTCGGGGAGCTGCTTGATTTGCCCGGCGTAGAATTGTTTTGTGGCTTGTTCTCGTTGCCAGAAATTGTTGCCGTGAGTCCAGACGTGACCGGGGTAGCCGAGGTATTGGGAGCGTCCGGCTAGGGCGACGGGAGAGTTGTGGATAGGAGCGGTCAATATGATGTCGTTGGATGAGGTTGCGGCGCTGATGCGCCGGGCGAAGTTGACGTCGTCTTTACTCCACACCTGCCAGGTGGGCGAGCCGGGGGGGATGAGCTGCCAGACATCGAGGGCACCGGAGAGGAGGTGAAAAACAAAAAAAGCAATGGCAGTGCCTCGGATAATGAGGTGAGGGGTCAGGAATAGAGAGGCTAAAAAGTAGCTGACGAGAGGCAGGGTAAAGATGAGCCAATAGATGAAAAGTTTAGTGTTGTCCCACTCCCAGGCGGCAAACAGCCAGATGTTAGAGGCGATGAATAGGGCGAGGCCGGCTATAGCCAGAAGTTTAAGGTTACGAGGAGCGGGTCGAAACAGAGCCAATAGGGTGGCTGGGATGAGGAGGCCGGAGTTTTTGAACCAGTAGATGATGGGATTATCAGAGCCAGCCATCCAGTATGGTTGGAGCTTAAGGAGGGAGGAGAAAGATGAGGAACCGGTGTGATATATTATTAGTTCCGGCAGACCGACCAGTACGGCAGTGGAGAAGAAGTACAGCCACTTTTTCGTGGGATATAAAATGATGAGGCCCGAGATAACTGGAATAAGGGCCAGGACGGTGTGGGCGTGAAAGAGAGGCAGGAGGCCGGCCAGTACGCCGGTGGCAAGGAGAGCAGGCGCTCCCCTACTTTTTATTTTAAACAGGAGAAGAAGAATGGTGGCGGCCAGTGGTATGCCGAACAGAAAGGAGCGTTGAGGCAACAGGAGTGAGATGAGGGGGTTAATGAGGTGCAGGCGGAGCGGGTTGTCGGAATGGCCGGTGTAATGTTTAGGAAGATGGAAGATAAAATTAGATAGGGCTTGTGAGCTTGACTGCCAGTCGCTAAAGAATTGCGTCCAACCGACGGGACTGCCACTGAACAAAAATAGAAAAAGTAAAATCAGGGCGGCCAATCTGCTCTGGCTAAGCTTGGTTACCAGACAGTAAAGAAGAGTAAAGGTGAGAGGAAATAGGAGGAGGGTCGGCAGGCCGACGGATTGGGCGAGACTGGCGCCGGTGGTTAGCAGCATGGCAGAGAAGAAATTAGTCAGGAAAGGATAAGTTAGGGGCGTCCCGGCCAGGATGGGGTCGTCGGGGACGAGCGAGTTATTGTGCTGCAGGGTAGTAATGTTGGACAGGTGCCAACCGATGTCGCCGTAGGCGTTAAGGACGCCAGTGTGGAGGCTGCCGTCCGGCATGGCGACGAGAAGTTTAGGGGCGATCAGCGCGGAGAGTCCCGAGAAGAGAATAAAGACAGCCAGGGTAGTTTTGTCCAGGCGGCAGGAGCGCCAGTGGGGCCAAGCTGGGGTTTTGAGGAGCAGGGCGGCGGTGGCAATTATCGCCGCGAGCATGATGGTGAGCAAGCTGGTGTTGCTTAGGGGGAAGAGCGGGGTGGTAAAGTAAGCTAGGAAAATAATGAAAGACAGGCCGGAGATGGTGCCGGTGAGTAGAAGAGTGGTTTTTTCTTTGAATAACCTAAGGGCAGCGAAAGAGGCAGTGCCGAAGATGGAGGGGATGGCAATCAAGAAAAATGTTGGTAGTAGGACCATAGATGGCCAGTTAGTTTAGCACGGTTTGGCCTTTTAGTTTGCTGGGGAAGGTAGTGTCGGGAGCTCTTGTTCAAAAGTGTCGATGCCGAACCAAGCGTGGCTTATTGGAGGGTATTTAGTAAAATAATGTTGTACATAGAGAGAGGATTCAATAATGAGAATAATAAATATAGAGATGGCGACAATGTTTTTATTGGATCGGCGTGGTGTGTTGACTATAAGATAAAAGCCGTAGCTGGAAATAATAAGAAAGTATAAACCAACTAGAATGGTGCGAGCAGAAGATTGCGTCACGTCGGCCAATGCCCCAGCGACGGGGGTGAGGAGAAGGTTTAATGTGATGAAGACCTTGAACTTGTCGACGCCCCCTCCTTTTATTTGTATTAAGGTCCAGCAAAGACCAATTATAGCTAGGATGAAAACAATAAAAAATAACTCACCACCGAATCCGGTGGCGTGTCTTGGTGTTATGTCGCCGTGGTACAGTAGAAAATTTGGGTTGAATTGGCTGAAGTAGGATGAGATGAACATATGGAGTTTGGTTAGAGGGGAAAATTCTGGTTTGAAAATGTATGATATCTCACGAAACCGAGCAGTGAGTTTGTTAGAATTAATAATAAAGTAGTAGAAGTAGGGCAAGGCGGTGACGGTGAACAGGGTTAGCAGGGCCATGGTTATCCTAATGGTCTTTTTTCTTAGATATATAATCAGACATAACAACAAAAGGATAAAAGTGAGTAGCCGAGCAGTATGGTATGTATAGATTGACAGGCCTATAAAAAGGCCGGCTAGGGCAGGGTTAATATACTGGTAATTAGACTGGTTAGTGGAGTGGTAGGTTTTGTAGATGAACAGAAGGGCAAGCACGGTAAAGAATAGTTGGGGTATTATTGATTCAAGCGCGGTGCGTGACCAGACAAAGAACCAAGGCAGAAATGCAGCGGCTAGGAGTGTGTATGTGGCGACTGAAGTGCGCTTGAATATTTCTTTTGCTAGCAGCCAAATGCCCAGGAGAAATAGCAGAAAGAAGGCAGCACTGATTAGGCGAATACTATAATTCGAGGGTCTGATGAATTTGAAAAACAAGGCGGTAGTGTATATTTGGACGGGGCTTTTATAGTCACCGAAGGCCCTGAAGTATAGGGGCAGACGTTGTCCGTGTTCATCCTGTCCGGCGCTGGCTATAAAATAAGCATTTTTGCCTACACTTAATTCATCAATGCTTAGGCCGGGAGGTATGTTACCTAACTGCCAGGTGTGTGCAAATATGATAACGGCAATTAGCGTGCCGGGTATTAAATATTTCCGTGTAACGTTCAGGGTATTTGCCAAGACATACTTGAATGATGTGATGGATAGGGTCATGTGTTTTTGGAGCGGTTATTGTTATACCATTGTTTCAATATTTCCTGGATCGTTTTGAAGATGACTATAGGCTTGGTGCCGGTTGACTGGCCGTTTTTTCTCGGCAGGTGGGTGATGCCTATTTCGGTAATGGAGTAGCCGAGCTGCCTGGCTTTGATAATTATTTCAGCGTCTATGAAGCCTTGCGTTGACTCCAGGGATATTTTTTTGAAGAGGTCGGTTTTGATTAGTTTAAAGGCGCAGTTGATGTCTTTATAGGGCAGGTTGAATAGCGCTCGTATAATTATGTTGTAACATAAAGAAACTGTTTTTTTGTATGTTGAGTATTGTTTTTTCTGGCGATATCCAATAATGATGTCTGAACAGGAGGTGAGAGCTACCAGTTTTTTCAGCTCATCAAGGTTATATTGGTTGTCCCCGTCGGTGTAAAATACATACTCGAAGCGGGCCGTGCGAAAGCCTTCGGCCAGCGTGGCCCCGTAGCCCCAGTTTGTTTGGTGGTGGATGACTTTAACTTGTTTGTATTGTGCTGCCAGTTGATCGGCGACTTGTCCTGTTCTGTCTGGGCTGCCATCCTCTATGATGGTAATTTCGTAGTCTTTTAGTTTTAGTTCTGGCAAGACGGCGATGGTTTGGTTGACTACTGCGCCTATATTATTTTCGTCATGATAGGCCGGGAAGAAGACTGAAAGGGTTGGTTTGGTTTCATTGATCATGACTGTGGTTAGTGTTTCGAACTATTAAAAGCTTAGCACAGATGAGCGGCCGAGGTTTTTTTGATGTTGACTTTGTTTGTGGCAAACTTTGTCTATGACAAGTGGGCGTGTTGACAGTGAGGAAAGGCAGATAACAAGAAAACCGAGCGGGTCTGTTAAAGATATTCTTCTGCCCTCGTTTGCATTATCGCTGGTCTTGTTCGGCCTGATAGTTGTGCTGCTTGGTAGAGATAAATTAGTGGGTTATAGTGCGCTGGCTATTGGTGGCCTATGTGCCTTGTTAGTATTTGATTATTATTTGTACCGAAAGGGCAGGCCCGGTTCTGTGAGCTTGGCATTGTTTTTGCTCTTTGTATTGTTGTTGCTTAGTGTGGTAGTCCGGCTGTTGTTATTCCGGTATGAAACCCCAGATTCCTACCTGATTTCTGCTTGGTACTCGCATATCAAAAGTCAGGGAGGGTTTCTGGCTCTGCGGGGAGACTTTTCTGATTATCCGCCACTGTTTTTATATGTACTATCGGTGCTGACTTTTATTCCAGTGAGTAGCTTATACGGCATCAAGCTTTTCTCTGTTGTTTTTGATTATGTAGCAGGTTGGTGGGCCTATCGGTTAGTCAGGCTGAAATATCCGTCGGGTTTGATCCCGGTGGCCGCGTTTTTTGCGGTGGTTTTTGCCCCAACCGTTGTTGTCAACGGTAGCTTGTGGGGTCAGTCCGACGCAGTCTATACGTCATTTCTTTTAGCTTCACTTTACTTTATGGTGGGTTTATCGAGAGATGCTAAGAGGGGGCTGCATAACCATGGTGTATATCTGGCACTGATAATGTTTGGTGTGGCATTTTCTTTCAAGCCGCATGCTGTGTTTTTTATTCTGCCGCTTGTGTTTCTCTATTTAAGCAACAGGGCTAGGTGGTATCAATTTATACTTGTTCCCTTTGTATATTTTTTAACCGTAATGCCGAATTATTTTATAGGAAAGCCACTGGGCAAGCTATTGTTATTTTACCCGGGTCAAATTGACAAAATGAGCCAGTTGTCAGTTACCGCTCCTTCTATATATCAATTGTTGCCTTTTAATTCTCAAGGAACGCTTCTTTATCCAGCTAGTCTACTCTTTTGTATTGTACTGATAATTTCCTTCTCTTTCTTGTTTCTTTATAAGCGCGTAATTTTCTCACAGCACAATGTCATTAAGGTGGCTATGGTATCGTTGCTGGTTGTTCCCTATTTTTTGCCTGGCATGCATGAGCGGTATTTTTTCTCCGCTGATGTAATGGCTATTATTTTCGCCTTCTATTTTCCGCGATTTTGGTATTTGCCGATAGTTGTAGGGGGAATTTCGTTGTTGAGCTATGCAGAGTTTCTAACGGGTCAGAGAGTGTTTAGCTATCAAGTCTTGGCATTAGCGATGGGGGTTGTGGTTGTTGTGGTCGTGCGTGACTTCTTGGTGAGCAGTGTGTTTATAGGCGCCAATAGTCGAGATAGAAGTGGCGACGAATGATTGGCAATGTTTTTTAAGGTATCTTGGGTAGGAGTGTTTTGATAGTATCTCTCAACCGGGCAGCCTTTTCGAACTCCAAGTTCCGGGCAGCTAGGTCCATTTTGGCCGTGAGTTCTTTAATGACCCGCCGTCGCTCTGATGAGCTTTGGCGGGCGAGGCGCGCTTGATCTATATCTTTGGTGCTGGGTTGCTTAGTGCTGGTGAGGGAGGATTCTTGGACGGCTTTGGTAATTGACTGGGGAGTGATGTGGTGTTTTTTGTTGTACTGCTGCTGGATAGCCCGGCGGCGATTTGTTTCTTCGATGGCGTTTTCCATTGAGCCGGTGACGTGATCGGCATACATGATAACGTGTCCCTCGCTGTGGCGGGCGGCGCGTCCCATAACTTGAACTAAGGAGGTGCTGGAGCGTAAAAATCCTTCTTTGTCGGCATCCATAACAACGACTAATGAAACTTCGGGTAAATCAAGGCCTTCGCGCAACAGATTAATACCGACTAAAACATCATAATTGCCTAGTCTCAGGTCGCGCAGGATGGTCAGGCGTTCGAAAGTATCAATGTCGGAGTGCAGGTAAGCAGCTTTAATCCCCATTTCTATCAGATAGGTTGAAAGCTCCTCGGCCATGCGTTTAGTGAGAGTGGTGACGAGGATGCGTTGTTTGTTTTTAACGCGTTGCCTAATTTCATCGATGACATCGTCGACTTGGTGGGCGGTAGGGCGGACGTCGATGGTAGGATCGAGTAGGCCGGTTGGCCGGACGATTTGTTCAATCACCTGCTGGCTGGTGTTGCGCTCGTAGTTGGCGGGGGTGGCGGAGACAAAAATAGTTTGTCCGAGCCGGTCCTCGAACTCATGAAATTTAAGGGGGCGATTGTCGCGAGCGGAGGGCAGACGAAAGCCGAATCTGATCAGGTTGTCTTTGCGGGCGGCGTCACCGCCAGGCATGCCGCCGATTTGGGGGATGGTCATGTGGGATTCGTCGATGAAGATGAGCCAATCTTGGCCGTGAGTGTGAATGAAGTAATCAAGCAGGGTGGCGGGGGGCTCTCCAGGAGAGCGTCCGTCGATGTGACGGGAATAGTTTTCAATACCGGAGACATAGCCTATTTGTTCTATCATCTCCAGGTCGTAGTTGGTGCGCTGCGCCAGCCGCTCGGCTTCCAACGGTTTGTTCTGCCGTTTAAACTGTGACAGTCGTTCACTCAACTCGCGGCGAATGTCGGATAGGGCGTGCTTCAGGTCGGCAGGCGGGGAAATAAAGAAGGTAGCGGGGAAAACGGCAGCAGTCTGGGGTGTGGCGAGCACCTGGCCAGTCAGGTCGTCGCGCACGGTGAGGCGGTCGATTTTAGGGCCGAAAAACTCGAGGCGCAAGATGGTGTTCTCCCCCGCCGGGTGAATGTCGATGGTGTCGCCGCGGACACGGTAGGTGCCGCGCATTAAGTCTGTGTCATTGCGTGTGTACCGCAAGCGGGCTAACTTTCTTAAGATATCTTGTCGTGTCTGGGTTCGCCCCAATTTTATTTCTAGACGCAGGCCTAGATAGTTGGCGGGTGTGCCGAGACCGTATATACAGGAAACTGAAGCGACGGCGATGACGTCGGGGCGTGCGAGCACTGCCTCCAGGGTGGCATGGCGCAGCCGATCTATTTCATCGTTAATGCTGGCGTCTTTGGCAATGTAGGTGTCGGTGCGGGGCAGATAAGCCTCGGGTTGGTAGTAGTCGTAATAGGAAACAAAGTATTCGACGGCGTTGTTGGGAAAAAACTGTTTGAACTCCTCGGCTAATTGGGCGGCTAATGTTTTGTTGTGACTGATGACAAGAGTTGGTTTTTGGACGGCTTCGATAACCCAGCTCATGGTGGCGGTCTTGCCGCTGCCGGTAGTGCCTAGGAGTGTTTGGCACTGGTAGCCCTTTTTAATACCCGCGACCAGTTTCTTTATAGCCTGGGGCTGATCACCGGCGGGCTTAAAAGGGGCTTTGAGGATAAATTTGTGGGGCATAGGCGGATTATTACTATAAAATACCAATTTCCTAATGACAAAAAACCCATTACGCTAAGATTATGATTGCCAGATTGGTGGGTAAGGTGGTGGAGCGGGAGGGCAAAGCCTTAATTGTTGATGTGGGCGGTGTGGGGTATCGCGTAATGGTGCTCGGTCTGCTGCGAGAAAAAGCAAAGAGAGGAGCCAAGGTGTCCTTGCGAATTCATCATCACGTGACGGATGGTGCCGAGAGTTTGTATGGATTCGAACGCAGGGAAGATTTGCGTTTTTTTGAGTTGCTGTTAACGGTGCCGTCAGTGGGGCCGCGCACAGCCTTGAGTATTTTGGAAGTGGCGCCGCCGGAGGTGTTGGCCCAAGCAGTGGCGGAGGAGGACACTACGTTGCTGACAAAAGTTTCGGGTGTGGGTCGCAAAACGGCGGAGCGCATTTTGGTTGAGTTGAAAGAGAAGATTACGGCTCCGGCGCTGGCGGGTGTAGCGGGGGGCGTGCAGCAAGAAACTATGGAGGCGCTTACCAGTATTGGCTTTACGGCCAGCCAAGCGCGTACGGCGGTGCGGAAGTTACCGAAGGGCGTGAAGACGGTGGAGGAAGCAGTTAAACAGATTTTACAAGGGCAGGGGGCAAGGACACGTTATGAATGATGGCGCGAGAGAGCGTTGGGATGATTTCGTGATTTCTTCTCCGGGCGGTTCATTTTTGCAGTCTTGGGCTTGGGGGGAGCTACAGGAGAAATTGGGTGTTCCCTACTGGCGACTGGTGAACGAGGAGGCGGGGGAACTTACGGCAGTGGCGCTGGTGATAAGGCGTGAGGTGCTATGGGGACGGTGTTGGCTATATGTGCCGAGGGGACCGGTTTTTAGTGAATTAAGTAAAGTAAGTAAATTAAGTAGTAAAGAAGGTAGTATTTTGCAGGGGGAGTTGTTAGAGCTGGCTAGGAAAGAGAGGGCAGTGTTTGTGCGCGCCGAGCCGGCG
>Ga0214473_10004350_pt1 | contig 17044 bp, 16 predicted proteins | sample RVTome_7_FD_203509 | JGI IMG/M metagenome (GOLD analysis project Ga0214473, IMG submission 203509) | Soil microbial communities from uranium-contaminated site in the Upper Colorado River Basin, Wyoming, United States - RVT98D197 | ecosystem: Environmental > Terrestrial > Soil > Contaminated >... | reverse complement strand
GGCCGGGCGCAGCAACCGACGGTTATCCAGCGAACTCGACCCGGGGAACTCCCGCATGCGGAATCTGCCCCAGAACCGGCGTTTTTTCGCCCAACGCAATGCGACGCTGACCTGGAGGCCATTTCATGCGTTATTCTGCGCACCCCGGGGATTGCTCCGTGACCCCCGAGTTCCGCATCGTTGCCAGGGAGGCCACGCTGGTGATGGAACGCGGAATGCCGCGCGCCCACGGGTGAGTTTCATGCAACGTCCGCGGCGCGCAACATCCCGAACCCAGCCCAGTACCTCAACCGGTCAGTCCGGCGCGGCGCGCGCCCGCGTCCTGGTACTGGAGTCCGACGGCCTGACGCGCTGGTCCATCACGACCTACCTCTGTCGCTGGTTTTCCGTTGACACCGTGGATTCGTTGGCCGCCGCTCACGATCACCTCGCCGCCCAGCCGTTCGCGGCGCTCCTGCTCTCCGATGAATTGTCCACCCGCGACGTCGAGGCGCTTCAGGCCGCCGCGCGCCGAAACAATCCGGCGGTCATGACGGTCCGCATGGTCAGCGGCGCCACCGACGCTGTTCCGGCACAGCGCCATACGCTCCAGCTCGAAAAGCCGTTTGAACTGGCGAAGCTGGCGCGCCTGCTGGGCATTTCCGAGCCGGAATCCTCGAGTCGTTGAAACCGCAAGCCGGAGCGCCACCAGGGAACCGCGGGCGTGGTCTCAACCATTCACACGGCCGACGTCAGCCCGGTACCAGCGTCGGGTAATCCGGGAACCACATGTTGCCCCGGACGTGACTCTCGATTTGCTCATCCGGAATCATGCGCCCGATGTTCAAGCGCTTGGCCTCGCAGATGACGGCGGCGGCAATCTTCGCGCTGATCTCGCGCAGCCGGCCTTGATCCGGATAGAGCGCGCTGACCTCCAGCCGATCGGGCGTGATGCAATCCGCCAGGGTCTTCGCCGCGACCATAAAGAACGAGTCGGGCACCTGGCGGGCCTCGGCCAGAATCGCGCCCAGCCCGACGCCGGGAAAGATGAACACATTGTTGCCCTGGCCGATCACGTGCTTCTTGCCCTGGTATTCCACGGGCGCAAAGGGGCTCCCCGTGCCGACCAGCGCCCGTCCATCGGTCCAGCGAATCGCCTCCTGCGGCGTGCATTCGGCCTTCGACGTCGGATTGCTGAAGGCAAAGATGATCGGCCGCTCCACGTGCTTGGCCATCTCGCGGACGACGTCCTCCGTGAACGTGCCGGGCCGCGCCGTGGTGCCCAGGAGGATCGTCGGCTTGACGTGGCGGACCACTTCGAGCAGGTCAAACGGCCCGTCGCCGGTGAAGCCATAGGCTTTCATTTCCGCCCGCGTCATCGCGAAGGCGCGCTTGTGCGGGTCCTTGATCGGCGTGCCTTCGTGTACGAGGCCGACCGAATCGAGGAAAACCTGGGCCTTGTGAATCTGCGCGTGGTCGTCGGTCTCCTCCGCCATCGCGGTCGCGACGAGTCGCCCGATTCCGACGCCGGCGGCGCCAGCGCCGGCGTACACGATCCGCTGGTCGGGAAGTTTCTGTCGCGTGACGCGCAGCGCCGCGAAGATGCCGGCCAGCGCCACCGCGGACGTGCCCTGGATGTCGTCGTTGAAGCACGTGATGCGCTTGCGATAGCGGTCGAGGACCATGAAAGCGATGTTCTTGTGGAAGTCCTCCCATTGCACCAGGGCGCGCGGGAAGACCTCCCCGACGCCCGCCACGAAGGCCTCGATGAACTCGTCGTACGCCGGCCCGCGCAGGCGGCGTTGCGGCCAGCCGATGTAGTACGGGTCCTTGAGCAGGTCGGGATTATCCGTGCCCACGTCGAGGCTGATCGGCAGGCACAGCGAAGGGTGAATGCCGGCGCCGGCGCAGTATAGCGCGATCTTTCCGATGGGGATGCCCATCCCGCCGGCCCCCTGATCGCCCAGCCCGAGGATGCGCTCGTTGTCCGTGACGACAATCAACCGCACGTCCTCATGCGGCCAGTTCCGCAGCACTTGCGGGATGCGCTCCTTGTCGTCGGGTGTCAGCCAGATGCCGCGGGCCTGGCGGAAGATGTGGCTGAATTGCTGGCACGCCTGCCCGACGGTGGGCGTGTAGACGATGGGCATCAACTCGGCCGTGTTCTCAACCAGGACGCGATAGAACAGCATCTCGTTACGGTCCTGAAGCGCGACCAGGCCGATGAACTTCTCCAGGTCGTTCGGCTTGGCCCGCAGCTTCTCCAGCTCGAGTGCGACCTGCTCCTGGATCGTGAGCTGCCGCGGCGGCAGCAGGCCGCGCAGATTGAGCTGGTCCCGTTCTTCCGGCGAAAACGCCAGCCCCTTGTTCAGCAGCGAATTACATAGCAGCGGGCGGCCCATGCAGGACACCGGCACTTGTTCCGCATTCCCGTCGCCGAGGTGGTGACGTTCGGCCATGCGTGCGACCTCCGATTCTCGTAAACTGTTTTTCCGCAATGATTTACGTGCGCACGCGCACACTTCAGCGGCAGGACGAAAGCTAGCAAACGCCGTGCCGGCGGCGGGGTCCCCGTCTTATCAGCCTATCCCAGTACCGGTGGCACAGGCTTCCTGCCAATGGTGTCCGGGATCGGCGGGGTTGGCGGTGGCGTGTGGGGTGGGTGGTCCGCGTGGCGCCAAGGGCTTGCGGAAGGCGGTGGGAAAATGGGAAAATGGGAAAATGGGAAAATGGGGGACAGCCACCTATTTTTAGCGCTGCTCTTTCGGCCGGCCGAACATAAGTCGAACATAAGTTGAGTTGGGACAGTCACCTATTTCAGTGGTCAGAAATAGCTGACTGTCCCGCGTGTGCCAGAAACAGGTGACTGTCCCCGGTTGTCCGGAGAACACGGGACAGGTTCGATCCGTGATCGTAAGAGCGACGCCGGCCGGAGCCGGTCGTTCGATCTCAAGCCCACGCTGGCCCAGGTTCATCGGCGGCACGATAATCCTCCTGATCCCGGCCCGAGGGCCGCCGCGACGTCAAGGAGAGCAGCGTGCCCGAGCAACCAGCTAAGGACTTGCCGCTGAGTGGGATTCGTGTCCTCGACCTGTCCCGGATTCTCGCCGGCCCGTGGTGCACGATGATGCTGGGCGACCTGGGCGCCGACGTGATCAAGGTCGAGCGTCCCGGCACGGGCGACGACACGCGCACGTGGGGCCCGCCTTTCGTCGGCGGCGAGAGCGCCTATTACCTGTGCTGCAACCGCAATAAGAAGTCGATCGTCATCGACCTCAAGAACCCGCGCGGGGCGCAACTCGTCCGGGATGTCGCGCGGGTCTGCGACGTGCTCGTGGAAAACTTCACGCCCGGGCTGACCCAGCGGTTCGGATTGGACTACGAGACGCTGCGCAGGCTCAATCCCCGGCTGGTGTACTGCTCGATCACGGCCTACGGGCAGGACGGTCCCTATCGGGATCGGCCCGGATACGACATGGTGCTCTCGGCGGTGGGCGGGCTCATTTGGATCACCGGTCCACCAGGCGGGGAACCGTGCAAGGTGGGCGTGGCGATCACCGACGTGCTCACCGGGGTTCACGCCGCGGGGGCGATCACGGCGGCCCTGCTCTGGCGCGCCCGTTCCGGGCGCGGGCAATACATCGACGCGAGTCTCCTGGACGTGCAGGTCGCCTGTCTGGCCAACATCGCCAGCAATTACCTGGTCGCGGCAAAAGAGGCCCAGCGCTGGGGCACGGCGCACGAATCGATCATCCCCTATCAGGTTTTTTGCACCAAAGACCAGCCCATCGCGATCGCGGTGGCGAATCAGAAGCTATGGGCCAACTTCTGCGAGCTGGTCGAGCGGAAGGAGTGGATCGCCGACCCGCGGTTCGAGAGCAACGCCCAGCGGGTCGAGAACCGGGACGTGCTCCTGCCGCTGGTGGCCGAGATTATCGCGCAGAAGACCTGCGACGAGTGGATGGAGCTTTTCGTCGCGGCCGCGATCCCGTGCGGGCCGGTCAACAACATGCAGCGCCTCTTCGCGGACCCGCAGGTCCTTCACCGTAGCATGCTCGCGGAGGTGCCGCACCCGACGATCGGCACGCTGCGCCTCGCGGGTATCCCGATCAAGTACTCCGAGACACCCGGGTCCATTCGCCGGCCGCCCCCGCTGCTGGGCGAACATACGGATGAGGTCTTGGCCGACGTCTTGGGGTATGGACCGGAGCCAATCGAAGCGCTGCGACGGCAAGGCGTGCTGGACGGCGCGTGATCGGCGCGGCAGGCTGCAGCGCTCGGTCCCCCCTGCCAGCCATCCTGGCGCTGGCTTTCATCCTGCGGCCGCCGCCGCGCGGACCTCTCGGTAGCGTATCAATGGGGGTCGGCTTTCGCACCCGCATCGATTCGTGCCGGCTTGCACGTGCTGCCGGTGGGCGTTATGTTCGACCCGTCAGCGAGCAGGGCGGTGCCCAGATGGGACGGTATTACATTTTGTGCGGCGATGCGGTGGTGGAGGAACCGGATTTCGGTAAGTGGGTGGCCTGGCACGCCGACTGGTATGAGAAGCTCCGCTGCGTCGCTCGAACATCCGTGAAGTTCGGTGCCGTGGCGACGGTCTTCCTGGGCATGAACATGGCCGTGGCGGAGTCCGAGCGGCCTTTGCTGTTTGAGACCCGAGTGATGGGGGGCTGGTTGAATGACCAGTGGGAGCGCTATTCGACGCTGGAGGAGGCCAGGGCGGGCCATGGGGCGTGGGTGGCCCGGGTTCGCGCGATGGAGCAGGAGAACGAGCTTCCGCCGCCAGACTGTCGCCCCTGGTAACCCCGGACTGCTGTTCCTCCCGAAAACGCCGTGCTCGGTGACTGGCCGTGCTCTCCGCGGCTCCGGGGTCGAACCGGCTCGCAGGGCCCACGGTCTGGCGAGCGCTGGGACCGCCTGACCGTGTTTGCCAGGCAGAACTCACACCTGTGGTATTCGCACCGAGTTCGCGGCGGCGTCGAGCCGCGGGAGTCTAGGAGTCCGTTGAGAAAGGGTACAGGCACCTCGCGGGAGCGCGTTCTTGGAGGTGCCGGGGCAGTCCGGCTCGGAGCCAGTCCCCTTTTTCAACGGACTGCTAGCGATCCCGGCGCCAGCGCACACCGAAGGACTTGAGATGGGACGAGAATTCCTGGAAGGCAACGAGGCTATCGCCCGCGGGGCGATGAAGGCCCGCTGTGATTTCTTCGCCGGCTACCCCATCACGCCAGCCTCGTCGATCCTGCACTACATGTTGGACCTCCTAGTGGAAAAAGGTGTCAGGAACCTTTTGCCGGGACGGCCCGGAGGGTGCTTTGCACAAAAGGTTCCTGACACCTTTTTCCCTATGGCCATCCAGGCCGAGGATGAGATCGCCTCGATCGGCTTCTGCATTGGCGCCGCCATGGCCGGCCGCAAGGCCATGACGGCCACGAGCGGCCCGGGGATCAGTCTGTACAGCGAGAACGTCGGCCTGGCCCAGATCGGCGAAACGCCCTTGGTCATCGTCAACGTCCAGCGCCAGGGCCCGGCGACCGGCTCGGCGACCAAGGGCGCCGAGGGAGACATTCAGTTCACACGCTGGGTGACCTCCGGCGGGCTCCCGGTCATCGCCCTCAGCCCGGCCACCGTCGGCGAGGCGTACGAGCTGACCTACCGCGCCTTCAACCTCGCGGAACAGTACCGCTCGCCGGTCTTCGTCCTCACCAGCAAAGAGATCGGCGTGACGCGCGAGTCGGTGGACCTGGACGCCATCGCGCTTCCGCCGTTGGTGGAGCGCACGCGGGCGGCGGACGACGAGGAGTACCTGCCGCACCGCTTTGGCCGGCCGGCCAATGTGCCGGCGATCGCGGACTTCGGCGGGGCGCACATCGCCCGCTACACGACCTCGACGCACGACCAGGCCGCGTATCTGACCACCCAGCCCGCCGTCATTCAGGAAATGATCGATCACTATGTGGCCAAGATTGACGAGGCCGCCGACGACATCGCCCTGGTGAAGCGGGACTTCCAGGAGGGCGCTGAAACGCTGATCCTCAGCTATGGCATCACCTCAAGATCGGCCGCGGTGGCCGTCCGCGAGGCCCGCACGCGCGGGATCAGGGTATCCGCACTGGTCCTCCAGACGCTCTGGCCGGTTCCGGAGCGGGCCATCCTGGCGGCGCTGGACGGGATCAGGAGAATCATCGTGCCGGAGATGAATATGGGCCAGTATCGGCTGGAGATCGAACGGCTGGCTCCGGCCGGCGTCGCCGTGTTCGGCGTGAACAAGATGAACACCACGCTGATTTCGCCGGCCGAGATCCTGCGCACGGGAGGTTTGCTATGAGAACGACCGGCGCCGCCGCGGCACCGTGCGCGACGTATATGACCGATAAGGTCGGTCCGCTGCCGTTCTGTCCCGGCTGCGGTCACCACGTGGTCACCAAAGCCCTCAACCAGGCGCTGGTGAAGCTGCAACTCGACCCGCGCATGGTCGTGATTGTCACCGACATCGGCTGCATCGGCCTGTCGGACCGGTACTTCACCACGAACGCCTTCCACGGTCTGCACGGGCGCTCGGTCACCTACGCCTGCGGACTGAAGCTGGCGCGTCCGGAACTGACCGTCGTCGCCCTCAAGGGCGACGGGGGCTGCGGCATCGGCGGAACCCATGTGCTCAACGTTGCTCGGCGCAACATCGGGATCACGCTCATCGTGGCCAACAACTTCAACTACGGGATGACCGGCGGGCAGCATTCGGTGACCACGCCCAGCGAGGGGATCACGTCGACGACGCCGTGGGGAAACGTGGAGGAGCCCATGGACCTGTGCGGGACTGCGATCGCGGCCGGCGCGGCCTGGGTCGCACGCGGCACGATGTTCGACAAGGATCTTGCGGACGTGATGGCGCGGGCTCTGGCGCAGCCGGGCTTCGCGCTGCTGGATGTTTGGGAGCTGTGCACGGCCTACTACGCGCCGCGCAACCAGATCAAGAAAAAGGAGTTGGATGAGCTGGTTGAGCGGTGCGGCCTCCAGCGCGGCGTGCTGGCCGACACGCCGCGTGCGGAGTACAGCGCGCGCTACCGGGCGGCCTACGAGGCCGGCCGACCTGCGCTCCGGCGCAGACCCGCGATTGAGGTGCAACACGGCAACTCCGTGGAGCGGCAGACCGGCCTCGTCATCGCAGGCAGCGCGGGACAGAAAATCAGATCCACGGCGACGCTGTTTGCCCAAGCCGCCATGTTCAGCGGCCTGGACGCTACGCAGAAGGATGACTACCCCATCACGGTGATGACGGGACACTCGCTCTCGGAGCTGATCTTCAGCCGGGAGCGCATTGACTACACGGCCATCGAATCGCCCGACTACCTCCTGGTGATCTCCGAAGAGGGACTGATAAGCACCCGCGACCGGATCCAGCGGCTCCCGGACACGTGTACCGTATATGCGGAGCAGTCGCTCGACCTGCCGGCCACGAGCGCCAGGGTCGTTCGCTATCCCATCGCGCAGGCCGCCGCCCGGAACAGCAAACAGTCGATGGCGGTCATCGCGCTGGCCGCCATGCTACAGGACACGGGGCTGTTCCCGTTGGACGCATTCGCGCGGGCCATTTCGACTTTTCAGGCGCCCAAGCTGGCCGAGGTTAATCTGAAGGCCGTGCAGGCGGGCGCGGCGCTGCTGAGCGCCTAACAGTCCGTTGAAAACGGGGACTGGCTCCGAGCTGGATTACCCCGGCCGCTGCCAGAACGTGCTCCCACGAGGTGCGTGTCCCCTTTCAGCCGGAACGAAAACGGGACAGGTCCGTTTACGGCATCGCGCCCTCGCGCGCTGACCTGCCCGTGAATCGTGCATCCGTGGCCACCCAGCGCACAACCGGACGAGGAAAACGGGACAGGCGCCGGATGTCCCCGTCAAGAATCGAACCTGTCCCGTTTTCTTCCCCAAGAATCGAACCTGTCCCGTTTTTTACCTGAAGGCAGTGGTCGCAGAGCAGTGGCACACGTCTGGCGTCACCCGGCGACAGTGCCACCCGCCCTCAGAACAGTTCGTGTTCAGGAATCTCATCGGGAAGTGGTTCGTCGATGCGCTCTGGACAGTCCTCCCGTCTGATGACGCATAGCCGGCACTCCGAGAGACTCGGCACCTTGATCAGCGGCCCCTCATCAGCCACCCTTTCGATAACGGTTCGGATGCTCGCCTTGAGTTCGTCGGTCAATTGGTTGGGCATAATGTTGACCGAGGTCTCTCGGTACTGGAGCTCTCCGGCCAAGGAGCGCCCGCGACACGCCGAGTGAGTCAACGGCAACACCATCATGTACGTCAAGAGTTGAAAGTAGTGTGAGTCCTTCTGCTCCCCAGTCTTGCAGTCGATGACACGCGCTTCATCCCCGCGAACCGCGACGATGTCCGCCTGGCCGCCGAGTGTGGCGGCGCGCCCCTTGAGATTGAAGTTGTTCTGGGCCTCCACGAAGACCTGGTACTTCTCTTGCTTCAGCGCGGCCACGCGCGCACGAACCATCTCGCCATGCTGCGCCCTCCACTTAACTTCGTTGAAGTCGCTGGGTCTCTTCTCGTGCTTGAAATGGGCGCGGAACCAAGCGGCCCACTCGCAGTGATTGTCACCTGAGAGGAGGCTGGCGATCCAGGTCACCCAGATGTATGGCACGTCGCGCGGCGTCGGCATCTGATTTCACCTCCCGTCGAGTCGGCAGGTGGGGCACCCGCCGACGGTGCCACCCGCCAGTTTATGGTTGCCCAATCCGTTCCCATTTGTCTCTGAACTCGTCGTAGATGAAAACGGGACAGGTTCGTTTGCGGCCTTACCTCTCTGTCGGCCGACTGATCCGCACGCGGGCCGGTTGCACCACCACAAAACAGCCCGCCAGCCGCTCGCCCCGTGGCGTCTGAGAACGCCGATCATCGCCGCTGGCACGTCGCAAGCAAGATGCGCCACCCATTTCGGATCCAGCCCGAATACCGGTGCCACCTGGACCAGGCGGTCATTGAGCCCGGCCGCAGGAGCCGCTGCACCGCTCCAGGGGTACTCGGGCGAACTCGCATCGTGTCCGCGAATCGGAGATCACGAAATCGAAGTCCGACCTCCGCCGGTTCGCGGCGAAGACACAGGGCTCATTGCTTTGCGGTCGCCGGTCGCCGTGGCGCCGGAGCGCCTTCGAGCAACCCCTGCGTGCTCAGATCCTCGTCGATGCTCGGCCAGTGGATCCCGAAGCCACCGCCACACACTTCCCAGTGTTGCCGCTGCTCGGCCGTGGCATCGAGCAGGCGCGGGTACCACGCCAAGGGGACGGTAATCGTCCGTCCGTCGGCGAGATCGACGCTCAGCGTGTCGTCGTCGAAACGCACGTCCGCGACGCGCTCGCCGGGCTTAGGCGCCGAAGTTGTCATTCCAGGTCTCCAGAAACTCGTGCGCGTGCTCGTTCACGAGCCGTTGAACATCGCGCAGCTCCTTCGCGCGAAAGCCGATGTTGTACGCCAGCGTCACCGGCGTCAGCCAGAACTTTGCCGTCCGGTCATCGCGGTCCACGTGAACGTGTGCCGGCTCGCCCCGGTCGTGGCTATAGAAGTATACGCGATACGGGCCAAGTCGGGCCAGGGTCGGCATCGGTGCTTCGCATCGTAATTCGGCTTTGCCGCGCGGCACGTGGCCGCGGGCCATAAGCGAGATCGGTTTATGTCGGGTTTATTCTCTCCCGCTGGCGGGCCGTGTCAACCGCCTCGCGACGACAGGCCACACCCTGCCCGCCCTCGCACAGCGCCCGCACGACCGCAAAATCGCAGCTCTCATCCGCCAGGAACCGCATCGCCTAGGACCCGGTCCGGCGGCGGCAGAACTCGACAATCACCTCTTCGTGCGCGAGCGTGTCCGCGGCGTACGACAGCGCGGCCTGGATGTCCGCGCGCTTGAGGCGGGGATAGGCGTCGAGCAGGTTCGCCTCGCTCGCCCCCTCGCTGAGCTTGCGCAGGATCAGCTCGACGGGGATGCGCGTGCCGCGGATCACCGGCTTGCCGAGCATCACCTTCGGGTTGACCGCGATTCGCTTCGTGTGCGGCATGACTTCACGCCTCCGCTCAGCACGTGGCCCAACGACAACCTACACATTATGGTACAACCAAGCAACATCTTACGCAATGCGACGACCAAGGGCCGCAGGCGGAGTACGAGCCGAAAACGAAGCTGAAAAACAGGACCGGCTCGTTTACGGCGTCCGGGGCACCATCTTTCGCGGGCGCCCGCGCGGGCGCAGCGCGGACTCCAAGCCCAGGCGGGCGACGATGCGTCGTGTCCACGCCAGGACGCCCATGGGGCGACCACAACTGATACACGCTCGCAACCGGGCCAGTTCTTCCTCTGTCTTCGCGTCCACGCGCGACGCCCAGTCGCGCAGCGCCGAGGATCGGCTCTACATGCGCCTGGCGCGCCGATTCTGAAACCATGACTCAGGCAGGCTTAGCTTTCTCCCGATTAACGGCCAGAATCCGAGCGGGATCGAGACGGACGAGCGAGGCCGCGAGTATACTAAGAGCGCCTGACAGAACCGAGCCGCGCCCGTAAGGAAGCGACGCGACACACGGGAACCACCGCTCCCTGACGGTCGCGGCTCGGTGCTGATAGGCGCTATGGGACGGAGGTACCCGTGCCAGCGAAGCTTGCCGTTCCGGAGACGATGCTTGATTCCTCAAGCACTTTTGTCGCGAACGAGGAACTGCCGCTGACCGTCGTGGCGGGCGACAACGGCGACGTCCAGACCGCGGAATCGGCCGAGCGCCGGCAGAGTACGGCGACGGTGCTCCAGGCCGGCGGGTGGATCGCGTGCAGCACGGCGCTCGGGATGGCGGAGACGCTCGGCGTGAGTCCACGCGGCATCGGCAAACTGCTGAACCACATCGACATTCGGGTCCGCGCGTATCAGTGGGGTTGCTTTGAATGAGCTTGACCTGGGTCATCTCTGGGGCCGGTCGGCGGGTCGGAAAGACGAGCCTCGCACAGGGGCTCTGTCAGATTCTGCCCAACGCGGTCTACGCCAAGCAAGGCTGCGGCACCTGGCAGGAGGGCAAGCCGCCGAATCTCTTCCGAACAGACCAGGAACTGGCGTCGTTCGTTGCCGCGGCCCGCGCTCAGCACGAGCATGTCGTCGTGGAATCCAACGCGCTGGCCCGGCGCGGGGATGGCGACATCATCATCTTCGTCGACGCCACGGCCGGACAGGCTGACTCCCGCCCCGACGTCGATTTGCTGCGCGCCAAGTCGCACGTGCAGATCGCCTCGGGTGCCCTGTCCGGCACGTGGCGCGAGGCGCTGCGGCAGAAGGTGCCTTCTCCCGCGCTGCGCGACGCCGTCTGTGCACTGTTCGCCCGGCACGCGGATCGGGCGCGCGTGCCAGACGCAGGCGTCCGCCGCGTAACGCCGGTTCGTTTCTCAGCCGACGGCGGCCCGCCGGTCCCGGATCCGTGCGAGGTCGCGGCGGAGGAACTCATCACCGTGATGATCGACGGGGTCGGGAACTTCGCCCTGCTCTGCACGCCTTGCGATGTGGAGGCCCTTGCGATCGGCTTTGCGTTCTCGGAGGGGCTGATCGCATCGATCGACGACGTGCGCGCCTGCGCCTACCGGCCGGACCAACGGTACATCGCCTTGCACCTCGATTCGCGGCTCCAGGGGCCGACGAGCCGCAATCTGATCGTGACGAGTTCGTGCGGTCTGTGCGGCAGCCGCAATATCGACCGGCTCCTGGCGGGCGAGCTGACCTGCGGCGACCAACTTCGTGTTCAATTACCCGTACTACACGCAGCCGTCTCCGCGATGCAGGCGCGCCAGCGGTTCTTTACGCGGACCGGCGGTACGCACGCCGCGGGAATCTTCACGGCCGCCGGCGACCTGCTGGCCATCGGCGAGGACATCGGGCGCCACAACGCCTTCGACAAGGCGACGGGGCGGTGTTTGCTACAGGGCGTGCCGACCGCGGGCCACGCCGCCGTACTCTCCGGGCGGGTGAGCGTGGAACTGGTCGCCAAGGCGGCGCGGGCGGGACTTGAACTCGTCGCGGCCATCTCGGCGCCGTCTTCCCTGGCCATTGAAGTGGCCCAGCGCTGCCACGTCACGCTTTGCGGCTTTGTCCGCGAGAAACGCGCGACGGTGTACGCCCATCCGCACCGCATCGTCGGCCTCGAGCCGTAGTTGTGTCGCCGCGGTGGATTGCGGAAAACGCGGCATTGGCTGCGTCCATTTCGAGCAGGCAGGGGTTTTTCAACGGACTGCCTGGGGTGCCGCCGCAGTTTCGGCAGCCACGGCTCGCTTCGTTCCCACCTCGCGCCGGGCATTCGCCAGGGTGCCGCGACTCCGTTTTCGTGCATCCCTGGGCCTCGGGGCTCGAACGGCAACCCCTTGCCGCGGCGAGGATTACACGCTCGCGGACGGTCATGGCTTAGCGGTTGATGAGCTTTCGGGGCGGCTGTAAACTCCGGCCATGAGTGTTTCAACGAAAGGCGAAGCGATGATAGCCGTAGAGCCTCGGAACGTCAGAGAAGATGTTTGGATCCCGACTAGCTGCGGGCAATGCTACTGCATGTGCGGTATCAAAGTTCGCCGGCAAGACGGGGTCGTGACGGAGATCGAGGGCAACCCGGAGGCGCCCACGGGGCGCGGAAAGATCTGCGTGAAAGGTCTCGCCGCGCCGCAACTGCTCTACGATCCCTATCGCGTGAACTACCCGCTGAAGCGGACCAACCCGCAGAAGGGTTTGGGGGTCGATCCGCGGTGGCAGCGCATCTCCTGGGAAGAAGCGCTGGACACCATTGTCGATAAGCTGAAGAAGTGCCAGCAGAAGGACCCGCGGGGCGTCTACTTCCAGGCCACTACCACCCAGGCCTCGGAGATCCGCTTTGGCGTCATCGGCTTTATGAAGGCCTTTGGCACACCGAACTACTGGGTCTCCGGCGGGGGGCTGCACTGCGGCAACGGTGCCCACTTCATGAATGGGATCATGCACGTGGCCTGGTCCATCATCCCTGACTTTGCCCATTGCAATCTGCCGCTGAACTTCGGCTGCTCCAAGGGCCACGGGGCCGGCCACGTCGCGGTGCAGAACGCCACGCAAGCCGCGGACGCCCGCGCCCGGGGTGCCCGGACGATCACCTTCGATCCTTTTCAGAGCGCTCAGGCTTCCAAAGCTCATGAGTGGGTACCCATCCGAGTCGGCACCGACGGCGCGCTGGCGCTGGGTCTGGTGAATTGCCTGCTGAATGAACTCGGTGTCTGGGACGCTGAGTACCTGAAATACAAGACCAATGCACCGTATCTGATCCGTCCCTCCGACGGCCGGTACCTCCGCGACAAGGCGACCCACAAACCCTTGGTGTGGGATCTCGTCGACCAATGCGCGAAAGTCCACAACGACCCGTCCGTGACGCGCGTCGAGTACGAGGATGAGGCTCACGATGTCGCCCTTCAAGGCAAGTACAAAGTCGACGGTGTGGAGTGCAGCACGGCGTTCGACCTGCTCAAGGAGCACGTCAAGAAGTACACGCCGAAGTATGTGGAGGAGATCACCTGGGTGCCCGCAGCGACCATCCGCCGCATTGCCAGAGAAACCGCTGCGGCCGCCGAAATCGGCGCCACCGTCACGATCCAGACCCAGAAAGGCCCGAAGAAGATCCCCAAACGTCCGATCGCGACCCACTTCTTCCGCGGATCGCAGGGCCACGTCAACTCCGGCTGGACCTGCCTGTCCATCGACATGGTCAACCACATCGTGGGCGCGGCCGACACGTACGGCGGAGCGCTGGGGCTCGGCGCCGCGGTCTGCGGCGGATACGAGAAGACCGGCAAGCCGTACCAGATCCCCTACCCCGATGACGACGGCCTGCTGGTCTGCAAGGCCTGGGTATATGACCACGTGCCCTATCCGCTGCGGGTGCCGAAGCCGCCCACGCGGCTCGATCTGCACGATATGTTCCCGACCTCGATCTACAATGCGTTTACCATCACCAGCCCGAAGTGGTTCGACATGTTGGAGCGCTTCAAGATCCCCTACCGGCCGGACATTATGATCAACTTCGGGTCCAATTCGGTCATGACGATGGGGAACGCCGAAGCGGTGACGGAGAATTTCCTGAAGAAATTCAACTTCATTTTTTCGTTCCAGCTCTACGTCACCGAATTCGAGGAGGCCGTGGCGGACATCGTGCTCCCGGATGCGTGCTTCCTCGAACGCTACACGCCGGCGGTCAGCTTCCCGTCCACCTTCTCCCATCCGCAGGGCGAGGACGACTGGGGCTGGACCATCCGGCAGCCGGTCGTCCAGCCGCTGTATGAGCGCCGGGACTTCAACGAGGTCATGCTCGAGATCTGCAAGCGGCTCGGCATTCTACACAAGTACTACAAGGGGCTGAACGACGCCGTGGTCATGCGCTACGGCGGCGCCATGGATGAGAAGTACAAGCTCTGCGAGGACGGCAGCGTCGAGCATTCCTGGCCGGAGGTCACGGACCGCCTCCTCAAGGACCGCTTTGGTGAGGAGCACGGCCTCGAGCAGGTGCGCAAGAAGGGCGTCTTCACCTGGCCCAAGCGCAAGGAGGACGTCTACTGGAAGTGGTTTAACCCGGCGCGGGTACCGATCTACTTCGAGTACTTCATCGATTCCGGCGAGCAGATTGCCAGACTGTGCGACCAGTTCAACGCCAAGGAGTTCTTCGACTTCGACTGGTCGCGGTTCAAGGCCCTGGCGGACTGGTACCCTTGTCCGAGCCACACCGAGAAAAACCCGGAGTACGATATGTATACTTTCTACTGGCGCGCGGTCATGCACTGCAATTCGCTCACGCAGCAGAACCCCTGGCTGGATGAATGTGCGCAGGAAGACCCGTACGTCTACGCCGTCCAGATGCACCGGAAGACCGCTGAGGAGAAAGGGATCAAGGAAGGCGACAAGGTGTGGCTGGAGAACCCGGCGGGCCATCGCGTCCGCGGGTGGGTGGGGCTGACGGAAGGTATCGAGCCTCGCCACCTGGCCATCGCGAGCGTCGCCGGCCACTGGGGCGAGTACATGCCGATCGCCAAGGGCAAGGGCACGTTCTTCAATGATTTGGTCGAAATGGACAAGGAGCACACCGACCCGCTGACCTTGAACCAGGATATCTGTTGTCGGGTCAAGATCTACAAAGCGTAAGACCGAGGGTCGAGATTGGCTGCCCATTCGTTTCGTTTAGCTGCGGAAACCTCTGTGGGAGGCTGAAGAATGGCACGTTACGGAATGGTGATCGACCTCAAGCGGTGCTACGGCTGCTACGCCTGCATGCTGGCCTGCAAGGTCACGAACCACCTCCCGCCCAACGTGTTCTGGAGTCGGGTCCTCAAGGGCGAATCCGGGACGTACCCCAACGTCGTCCGGCAAGCGCTGCCGGTGCTCTGCTTTCACTGCGAAGACCCCGGCTGCGTCAAGGTGTGCCCGACCAAAGCCACCTATGCCAACGAAGATGGCGTGGTCGTCATCGACAAGGATGTCTGCGTGGGCTGCAAGTACTGCATGATGGGCTGCCCGTACGGAGCGCGCTACACCGTGCCGGAGTGGAAGAGCTACTTCCCGGAAGGTCTTCCGCTTTCCGAGCTGGAACAGTTCCAGAAAAGGGCCTGGGAGGAGAAGTCCGGGTGCGGCGTGGCCACCAAGTGCGACTTCTGTACCGACCGGCGGAAGAACGGCAAGGCGCCCGCGTGCGTGGCCGCGTGTCCGGCCAACGCCCGCATCTTCGGCGACCTCGACGACTCGGGCAGCGAGGTCTCCCAGTTGGTCAAGACGGGCCGCGGTTTCGTCCTGAAGCCCGAGCAAGGCACCAACCCCAAGGTCTATTATCTGCCCCCGAGGTAGCGAAGTCCGCGTTTCCAACCAGGAAAACAAAGACTTGCAGTTGGAGACAGTCATGAGCTCGCGCTTGTATGGCCTGGTTCAGACCGAGTGGCGTTGGCTGATTGCCATATACCTGTTCCTCGCCGGCGCCGGGGGCGGGGCGCACATCGCGGGGGTCACCGCGGACTTCCTCGGGTGGACCCAACTGGCCAACATCGGCATCTGCCTGGGTTGGCCCTTGGTGCTGGTCGGGTGCCTGTGTCTGCTCGGCGACCTCGGCAACATCGTCAATGCCTGGCGCGTCGCCAGAAAGCCGGACACCTCCTGGATCGCCCGCGGAACCCTCATCATCTCGATCTTCATGATGGTTGGTTTCATCCACATGATCCTGTGGATCTGGCCCGGGACCATGCTGGGAGCGGATAGTACGGCCCGCCACGTCGTCGGCGTGATCGGGGCGGTCTTGGCGTTCGGAACAATGGTCTATACCGGTCTGCTGCTCGGCGATGCGATTCCCATCCCCTTCTGGAACACGGTCCTGTTGCCCATCCTGTTCTTCCTGTCCGCCCTTTCCACGGGCGTCATGGCGGTCATCCTCAGCGGCGTGATCGCGGGGGCAGAAGAGGCTCAGCTTCTCACGCTGGCACGGGCCGATATCCTGCTCATCGCCGCCGAGGCTCTCGTGCTAGCCGCCTATCTCCACGGTTCGTACCGCATTCCAAACTCGCGAATGTCCGCCGAACAAGTCCTCAAAGGCGATGCGGCCAGCATGTTCTGGTTTGGCGTCGTGGGGTGCGGGCTCGCGATCCCGCTGGTGATTGATGCCACCGGGCTTCACGGGGCGGCGGCAGTTCTGGCTTCAGTCCTGGGGCTGATCGGCGGGCTTTGCCTCCGATACGTGGTGCTGGCCGGAGGAGCCATGTATCCGATCGCGGCGGCAGGCTTCACGTTCCGACCCGTCACCCGGCCAAAGGAACCCATGCCGGCAGTCGGCAAGCTGCCCCCGAGCTGACGCTACAACGCTAGAAACCGCGAAGGCGCCGCGAACGCCGATTTCGGCCGGGTCGGCGTCACCAGCGTGGGTAGATTCACGCGACGCGGGCCAGGGGTGGCTGGCCCCGAGGCGGTTCCTGTCGCCGTGGAGTCAGGCCACGCGGCGCCAGCGCATGTTTTTCGAACCCGGGGCGGACCCGCGCAGGCCGCTCGGCTTCCTCCGCAAGCTCACG
>Ga0214473_10004349_pt1 | contig 17046 bp, 16 predicted proteins | sample RVTome_7_FD_203509 | JGI IMG/M metagenome (GOLD analysis project Ga0214473, IMG submission 203509) | Soil microbial communities from uranium-contaminated site in the Upper Colorado River Basin, Wyoming, United States - RVT98D197 | ecosystem: Environmental > Terrestrial > Soil > Contaminated >... | reverse complement strand
CACTGCTGCGGCAAACATTTCCATACATTTTTCCATACGGCTACATCACTAAAATTGCGATGTAACTACCTGATAAATTCTACACTTAGAATCGCGCTTATTTATTATGTCGTTTTCGGCCGTGTTTTGTTACACTTTTTTATATAAAAATTTCAAAAATTTTTATTTGACCCGGCCCGATTTTGCGCAAATGAAACCACATAACCTCTTATAAAATAACATACTTGGCTCAAATTTTCAAGCAGGTTATGCCACAGTTTCTCGAACAATTATTTTTTATGGTTTCATAAAGCTGTCGGCACCCAAAACTGCCGGTGTAAATCTTACTTTCCGGATAGCGCCTTTGAACCAGTGGACCAGGTTTATTCGAACCCCTATCGAGGTTTTGCCCCCACCAAGCGGGTCAAAAGCCAGTTTTGCCGACGATTCCTCAACGCCATTGACGTAATGCCGCATCTTTTCCCCGTCATAAACCAGCGTTGCGTTATACCATTGCCCGGCAGGGTGAGGCTTTGGGGGGTCAGCCAGAGTATGGTCGCCTGCCTCGGTCTTGATATACGTATCCAGATACCAGTTTTGGCTGTCGGGCATACGCAGCTCTATTAATATTCGGCTTTCGCTGACTGTTTCCTGAAGATGCAGAAATCTTTGCGCCGCAGGCCCGTTGGCGTCAGGCCTGAAAATAATCTCTAATGTAAATTTCTCCGCTCCGGCTAACGGCAGTGAATCGACTATTAATCCGTCCACGATGCCGTCAAACTCAACCGCTTTGCCTTTATCTGTTTCGACTACCTTTGGCGCTCCCGCCGCAACCGTCGGTAAGCCCGCGATTGCTTTCGTATTATTAATGTCCCATACTATTTGCTTCATCGGATTTGTCCCTTTCCCGTTATCGTACAACCCGCAGCAGCCTGATGGCAGAAGGGCTGACAAAAAAAATATATAAGTAATGGTTTTATGCATAGAAAATTTACCCGATATTTTAATGGATGCGATTATTTTTGGCAAATTCTGATTGGAGGTCGCAGAAAAACTTTTTTAATTGCCCAGGTCGAGGTCATCCAGTTTTAAATCGGAATCTTCCTTCAGCAATTCCGAATCATCTATCAATATGTCCCCGGCGTCGGACGATTCCTTCAAATTCGTGTCCAGGATGGATGAAACGTCGCTGCTGTCGAGTTTGTCGAAATTTTCTTCTTCGATTTTCTCCTCGGCCTTTTTCGCGGCTTTTTTTGCGGCTTTTGTCTCAGCCTTTACTTTTTTCGGTTTGGCTTTTTCTGGCTGCTTTAAAGTGGGAGCTGTCATCTTCTCAGGCTTACCGTCTATCTGAAATACGAATCCAATCGACCCTACCTGTATCCAGTCGCCGGGCTGAACCACCGCTTCGGTTATGCGCAGCCCGTTAAGAAGTGTGCCGTTCTTCGAGCCTAAGTCCCTGATTTTAAGTGCCCCGTCGTCGCAGTTTATCTGGCAGTGCCTTTTAGATACGTCATTAAGCGGTATCTGCAGGTCGCAGTTGCGACGCCTGCCTATGACCGTTACCGCGCTGGGCAACTGGATTACCTGCTGCTGCCCGTTCTTTCGAAACCGCACCAGCTTAATTTCCATACCGTTTTTCTGCTCCTCCTGCGTTATTTGTACATTTTCGTTGCGGGCAAGCAACGGCACAATGGCCTTGTGCTGTCCGTCTCCCGTCTTCTGAACCGATGTTCCTTCAAAAATAGACGAGACCTTCTTTTGCAGTCCCGACCTGCTTTCAGCCATATTTGTTTTCTCCGAGGGTCCAATCATTATACCACATTTGTCCCCGCCATTGCAAGAGATAAATTGGGTAAAATCACGTTAAAATTAACGCGGCGCGGGTTTCCAGCCCGTGTTTTTCAATACTATTTTGGGGGTATCCGGGGCAAAGCCTTCACCGAGCCTTAGCCATTCTCCTCAAAATAAAAATGGCCGCCAGTGCGGCGGCCTGGAGGGGAGAAAAATAAGAACTGATTGTCTTATACTATATTGCCTTTCAGAACGCAAGAAAAATTTTTAAAAAAAATTCTACGCCGACCATCCCCGGTTTTTTCGCTGCCCGACCCTTTTTCTTCCAGCGTATCGGCGCTTGACAAATCCGGCAGGGGGGCTATATTTGTAAAAAACATGTGCCGCGAGTAACCGCGGTGGTAAATTGAGAAAGGATTAAAACGACCGGGAGAAGCATGGTTAAAGTTACACTGCCTGATGGCAGTATATTGGAAGTTGCCGGTGGAACTACAGCAAAACAGGTAGCGGAAAAAATCGGGCCGGCACTTGCGAAAGCCTCATTAGTGGCGGAAATTAACGGTCAATTAGTTGATTTAGCCACACCTGTCACAGCCGATTGCTCTGTTCGATTAATAACCACCAAAGATAGCGACGCCATCGAATTTATGCGGCATAGCTGCGCTCACGTTATGGCTGAGGCCATCTGCCAAATCTGGCCAAAAACAAAATTAGTCTATGGCCCTGCCGTCGAAGACGGGTTTTATTACGACATCGACCTCGATGAGCCGATTCGCCCGACGGATTTTCACACAATCGAGCAGGTGATGCGCGAAATCACCCAAGCCAATAAACCTTTCATCCGCAAGGAAATGTCAAAAGCCGAGGCGATGAAAAAATTAGCCGGTGACAAATACAAAACCGACAACATAATGCGGGCCGACTCCGATGTGATAAGTTTCTATTCGCACGGTGACAGCGGTTTCGAGGACCTCTGCCGCGGGCCGCACGTCCCCACGACCGGTATGGTAGGGGCCTTTAAAGTTATGTCTGTCGCCGGCGCTTACTGGCACGGTGACCCCACGCAGAAAATGCTTCAGCGGGTTTACGGCACCACATGGCCAACTAAAAATCAACTCGATGAATATATCCACATGCTCGAAGAAGCCAAAAAACGCGACCACCGCGTCATTGGCAGACAGCAGGATTTATTCAGCTTCCACGACGCCGGCCCCGGTTTTGCGTTTATGCACGCAAAAGGAATGGTTATCTGGAATTCCATCGTCGAATATTGGCGGGCTGTTCACGACAGGTTCGGTTACAAGGAAATCAAGACCCCAATAATCCTTAATGAGCAGCTTTGGCATCAAAGCGGCCATTGGGACAATTACAAAGAGAACATGTATTTCACCCGCTTTGACGATACCGGCTATGCGATAAAGCCGATGAACTGTCCCGGCGGCTGCCTCGTTTATAAAACCAACCAGCATTCCTACCGCGAATTTCCGTTACGGGCCGCCGAACTCGGATTAGTGCATCGCCACGAAGCGAGCGGTGTGATGCACGGCCTTTTCAGAGTCAGGCAGTTCACGCAGGATGATGCACATATCTTTTGCACGCCCGACCAGATTGAATCCGAAATAATAAAGGTTATCGAACTGACCTTTGAAATATATAGCGCCTTCGGTTTTACCGATTTTCACGTCGAACTTTCAACCAAACCGGAAAAGCACATCGGTTCAGACGAAATTTGGGAAATCTCAACCAACGCTCTTAAAGCCGCCCTCGTTCACAAGGGCATTGATTACAAAGTCAACGAAGGAGACGGCGCCTTTTACGGCCCGAAGATTGATTTCCATATTAAGGATTGCCTCAAGCGTTCCTGGCAGCTCGGAACCATCCAGCTCGATTTCTCAATGCCACAGCGGTTCGGCCTGGTCTATACCGACAAGGACAATACCGAAAAAACCCCTGTTATGATTCACAGGGCCGTCCTCGGTTCCTTCGAGCGGTTCATCGGAATTCTTATCGAACATTACGGCGGCAGTTTCCCGATATGGCTTGCACCCGAACAGGTAAGAATCCTGACCATAAGCGAAAAAACCAACGATTACGCAAAATCTGTTGAGGCAAAACTCAAAGAGGCCCGCCTGCGCTGCTCCTGCGATTTCTCCGATGAAAAAATTAACGCCAAGATTGTAAAGGCCCACGCCGACAAATTGCCCTATATGCTTGTGGTAGGCCCGAAGGAATCGCAGTCCGGCACCGTCAATGTTCGAATTCGCGCAGTTGCCGAAAATAAGACCGTTGCTTTGGACAAATTTCTGGCCATAGCGAAGAACAAAATCGCGGATAAAGCGATAGATTTGAATTTTGAAACTTAAAAACGTTAGATGACCGATATATAGTTGGTACGTAACCCGATTAATATTTTTTAAGAAAGGAAAGGTGATTTACCATCAGTCAAATAGGATTAAGAATCAATATGAGAATTAGGGCCGACCAGGTTCGGCTCATTGATGACACCGACAATCAAGTGGGGATTGTATCAAAAACCGAGGCGCTCAACAAAGCACGCGAGGTCGGTTTGGATCTCGTCGAAGTCTCGCCCAACAGCGACCCGCCCGTATGCAGAATAATGGATTACGGCAAATGGCTCTACCAGCAGAAACGCAAAATCCGTCTGGCGCACAAAAAGCACACTCAGCACTTCACTACGCTTAAGGAAATCAGGCTGCGCCCAGAGACGGATAAGCACGATGTCGGAATAAAGACAAATCATGCCCGCGAGTTCCTGCAAAAAGGCCACAGGGTTCAGTTTACACTTTTCTTCCGCGGCAGGCAGATGCTCCACAAGGAGCAGGGTTACAGCATACTTAACCAGATCGCCGATTCCTTAAAGGACGTTGGCAAAGTCGAACGGCCAGGTTCTATGATGGGCAGACGTATTACCCTAATAATGGTACCCGTTAAATAACGGACTTTCGGGACTATTTATTGACTTCCGGCTTGAAAAAACGGCTTTGCAAAGACCGTTAACGGGTTATTTTCTTGTATTTTTTTAAGATTTTGGCTTTAAAGGATTGACCTCCGCGCCAAAATAGCGTAAAGTACTCCACTTGACTTTTTGGACGGAAGGCTTTGTTGAAGGAACTAATTAAATGCCGAAACAGAAAACCTATAAAGCATTTAGAAAAAGATTTAAAATCACCGCGCATGGCAAAGTAAAGCACAAACGTGCAGGTGGCAGCCATCTTATGAGCTCAAAGAACGCCAAGCGTCGAAGACGCATCGCCAAGCTCAAACTTATAAGTCCGACGATGGCTAAAAAATATAAAGTAAGAATGTAAAAATTTTGTGCCTGCTTCTCGGCTTTGGCCGTTAATTGCCCCGCCTGGAATATTGGCTGCGGGCTTAGGCCTAAAAATCAGCTGCCGCCAGCAGGTAAGGAAGTTTTAAAATTTTTTAACAAGGAAAGCTGATATGACACGAACCAGAAAAAGTACGCAAAGACGCCGCGAAAGAAAACGCATAATGAAAGCTGCCAGGGGTAAACGCGGCGCTCCCGGCCATCTCTATCGTCTCGCCAAGGAAGCTGTCGTACGCGCTACAGTCTATGCAAGAGTCGGTCGAAAGCAGAAAAAACGCAATCTTCGGGCACTGTGGATTACACGCATTAGCGCCGCCTGCCATCAGAGAGGTCTGCGATACAGCCAGTTTATTAACGGCTGCAAAAAAGCGAACATCGCCCTCGACCGCAAAATGCTAAGCGAAATCGCCATATCGGACTCGGCCGCTTTCGACGTTATCGCGAATACTGCCAAGGCCGCGCTCGCTTAAATTAAGCCTGTTTGCCTTAAAAGTTTTGGAGCAGCACCTGTAATGCTTGAGCAGTTTGAAAAAATCGGCCAGGATGCTCTGGCGGAATTAAAAGACGTAAAAAATGCCGCGTCTATCGAGAACTTCCGTTTAAAATATCTTAGCCGAAAAGGTCTGGTCACCCAGATGCTAAGTCAGGTAGGCCAGTTTCCTCCCGACCAGCGTCCCGCCGCCGGTCAGATTGCAAACCAGGTCAAAAAGAAGGTTATCGCCGAATTCGAGCAGGTCAAAAATTCCGTCGCTCAGGCGCAGGCCGGAAAAACCGCGGAATTAATTGATGTCACCTTGCCCGGTGTCCCGGTCAACATCGGCAGGCCGCATTTGATTACCCAGACAATAAACGAGCTGCTCGAACTCTTCGGGCGAATGGGTTTCTCGGTTGCGCGAGGCCCCGAGGTCGAGGACGAATGGCATAATTTTGTCGCTCTGAATATCCCCCCGCATCATCCCGCCAGAGACCCGATGGATAATTTCTACATCGACGACAAAACCCTGCTTCGTACCCAGACTTCCACCATCCAGATTCGGGTGATGGAAAAAAATAAACCGCCGATTCGCGTCGTCGCGCCGGGCAGGGTCTATCGCCCCGACACCGTTGACGCTACACACATGTTTATGTTCTATCAGCTCGAGGCGCTCGTTGTCGATGAAGATGTCAGTATGGTTGATTTAAAGACCACCATCGACCAGTTCATACACGCCTTTTTCGGACCGGACACAAAATGGCGGTTCCGTCCGAGCTTTTTCCCGTTTACCGAGCCCAGCGCCGAAGTCGATGTTCTTTGGATAGACCGCAACGGCAAGGAAACCTGGGTGGAAATGGGCGGTTGCGGTATGGTTGACCCCAACGTCTTTGACGCCGTCGGTATTGACAGCGAAAAATATACTGGCTGGGCCTTCGGTTTCGGCATAGAACGCCTCGCTATGCGCAAGTACGGCATCGACGACATACGCCTGCTGTTCGAAAACGACCTCAGGTTCCTGAAGCAGTTTTAATTGCCGGAATCTGATTTTATTTCGCCGATGTTGACATTTTTGCTCGCTAAATTTAAAATCTTCGCATTATGATAAATTTTGAAGGAGCTGGCTTGTGAATCTAAGGGGCATCATACTTGCCGGTGGCACCGGGTCGAGATTAAGACCTCTGACCAATGTTACAAACAAACATCTGCTGCCCATTGGCCAAAAGCCGATGATTTATTACCCCATTGAAAAACTCACCGCCGCCGGCATCAGTGAAATTCTGATAGTTACCGGTATCGAACACATGGGAGATGTCGTCAGCCTGCTCGGTTCGGGCAAGGATTTCAACTGCCGCTTTACATACAAAGTCCAGGACCAGGCTGGGGGCATCGCGCAGGCATTGGCGCTGGCAGAGGGTTTCTCTAATGATAGTCCTGTCGCCGTTATACTCGGTGATAATATCTTTCAGGCAAGCCTGAAGGGACACGTGGAAAAATTCCTCGCCCAGAAAACCGGCGCAAGGGTTTTGCTCAAACAGGTTCCAGACCCCCAGCGATTCGGTGTCGCCCAAATCAGCGGTGGAAGCGTCATCAGCATCGAGGAGAAACCAAAAAATCCGAAATCGGATTATATTGTTACCGGTATATATTTTTACGACGCCGCCGTTTACGATATCATCCGCGCGCTCAAACCCTCAGCACGAGGTGAACTCGAAATTTCCGATGTCAACAATGCCTATATCGCCAAAGGCCGGTTATCTTACGATATTCTCGACGGCTGGTGGACTGATGCCGGTACGTTCGAATCACTCAACAAGGCAAATGAATTGGTTATGAAGGAGCCGCCTCTATGAAGGAAATCGCTGCTTTAAAAAAAGTTTTCGCCGATGAAAATCTGATTGTTCGTGGTTCTGGTGCGCTGATTGATGGTGTCAAAGTACGTCGCGACAAAGTCCTGCCCGATGAGCGAGGCAGGCTCGGTGAAATTTTCAGATGCGACGACAAATGGTTTGAAAAATTCGGCCAGACCTATTTTACCACCACCTATCCCGGTGTTGTAAAAGCATGGCACTATCACAAAAAGCAGACTGACCATTTCTACGTGATTAAGGGGTTGGTGAAAATCGCTCTTTACGACCAGAGAGATAATTCTCCAACCTGTGGTATCGTAAACGAAATTTATCTCGGTGAACATTGTCCCGGCCTGCTGCGAATACCGCCGGGCGTCCTTCACGGCTGGATGTGCGTCAGCACCGACGAGGCTTATATCATAAATGTCGTTTCCGAACCGTATGATTACGCCAACCCCGACGAATTCCGCACCGACCCGCACGATAATGATATCCCCTACGATTGGACGCGCAAAGATGGCTAACAGAAAAATCGCTCTGCTCGGCGCAGTCGGAATGCTCGGGACGGAAGTCGCCGCCAATTTAACGCAAAAAGGACTTGCCTTCGATGCGTTCGACCTGCCCGGTTTTGACATTGCCGACAGCACGCAGTTGCAGCAGGTTGTCGAAAATTCGCGGATTATAATTAACTGCGCTGCCTACACGGACGTTGAAAAAGCCGAATCGCAGCGAGACCTCGCATACCGCGTCAATGCCGAAGCGGTAGGCCGGCTCGGTAAGTTCGCCAAAAGAGCAGACGCTTATGTTATACACATCAGCACTGATTTCGTTTTCGATGGCTCTTTCAATAGACCCTACGCCGAAACCGATACTCCGAATCCCATAAATATTTACGGTGCCAGCAAGCTCGTCGGTGAACAGCTCCTGCGGGAAAGCTCGTGCCTGAATTGTATAATACGCACCGAATGGACATACGGCCTGAACGGCAACAATTTCATTAAGAAACTGATTGCCTTAGCCCGGGAAAATAACAAACTGAAGGTTGTTGACGACCAGATAGGTTCACCGACCGCTGCGACCGAAGTTGCTCGTGTAATTTGTGAACTGCTTGCTAAAATTCCCCAGGGCTTGTTTCATTTTGCTAATGCTGGTTACGTCAGCCGCTTCGAAATGGCCAAATTCATTTTTGAAAAACTGAATATGCCGGTGGAATTGATTAGTTGCAAAAGCCAGGATTTTCCCTCTGCTGCGAAAAGACCGCTCAACAGTTGTTTCAATTGCGGTAGGATCGCGGCATTGCTCGGTAGGCCCATCGAACCATGGCAGGTTCCTTTGGAGAAATTCTTAAAACAATTATGAAAATACTCGTTACTGGCGGCGCAGGTTTTATTGGAAGCAATTTCGTGCGAATGGTTCTTGCCGAGCATAGCGACTGCTTCGTCGTCAACCTCGACAAGCTTACCTACGCCGGAAATCTCGAAAATCTCGCAGGGTTTCTTGACAACCCGAACCATAAATTTATTAAAGGCGACATCTGCGATGGCCAGCTTGTCGAAAAAGTCATCGACGAATTCCATATCGATGCCATTATCAACTTTGCCGCCGAAACTCATGTTGACCGCTCGATTACCGCGCCCAAAATATTCATCGAAACCAACGTCACCGGCACCCTGACCCTTCTACAGGCCGCACGCGACAAAAAAATACACCGCTTCATCCAGATTTCTACCGACGAAGTTTATGGCGAACTCGGTCCCCAGGGAAAATTTACCGAGCAAACTCCTTTAAGTCCGAATTCTCCTTATTCCGCCAGCAAAGCCGCCGCAGACCACCTCGTCAAAGCCTTCGGCCATACTTGGGGTCTCAAATTCAACATTACGCGCTGCTCGAACAATTACGGCGAATACCAGTTCCCCGAAAAAATGGTTCCTCTGATGATTAACAATGCCCTGAATGATAAAGAGCTTCCCGTTTACGGTGACGGCCTGCACGTCCGCGACTGGCTCTATGTTTACGACCACTGCACCGCAATCTGGAAAGTCCTCGCACAGGCCAAACCCGGTGAAATTTACAATATCGGCGGCTGCAGCGAAAAAAAGAATCTCGAAGTCGTCAACCTGATTCTCGATTATCTGAAAAAACCAGAATCACTTATCAAGCACGTTACCGACAGACCCGGACACGACCGCAGATACGCCATCGACCCTTCCAAAATAATGACCCAGCTCGGTTGGAAACCTTCTGTTACGTTCGAACAGGGCATCCGCAAAACTATAGACTGGTACTTGAACAACCAGAAATGGCTCGCCGACGTTGTCTCCGGTGACTACCAGAAATATTACCAGCAGATGTACGGAAATCGCTGACTGCTGCATGTCCTTGCTATCGGTTCAGAAGGAACTTAGTGCCCGAATATCGCCACACCGAGTTGTTCAGCAAGGGCGATTGTTTGCGGCTTATCGATGACGATTGTTTTGCCTGCTTCTATCACCAGATATTTACCCCCGCAATTGGCCATACTGCGAATTGTATCGGGCCCCACGCACGGAACATCGAACCGCATGTCCTGTTTCGGCTTGGTGGCCTTTATCAGCGTCCAGCCCCCGCTTTTGCAAAGCTGGCCCGCACGCTCTATCATACTTGCCGTGCCTTCTATCGCCTCGACCGCTATTACCTCTTTTTCCTTTACCGCTATCGCCTGACCTATATCAAGCTCGCCGAGCTTCTTGACTATCTGCCACCCGAATTCAATATCTTCCTTCACTGACGACGGTGGCTCATTTTTAGTCATTAGCCCCTTGCCCGCCAGATGTTCCTTGCAGTACATTGTCGAATTCTCCAGTATTATTCCTCCGCCAGCCAGTTCCTCCGCCAGCGCGCGAAGCAGCGTATCATTCTGCTTATTTTCCTTCCGAAGAGTCCAGTACCATATTTTCAATGCTCGCCAGTCTGGAAGATACCGCAATATCCGCCACGGTGTGAAAATTCGGCATTTCAATACACGCCCGACCATTATTGTGCTTGTCACACCGTGCCTTCGCAGCTTGCGTATCCAACTTCCCGGTCGCGCAATCGCCACTTCATAGAAAATATCTACTTCTTTGGATAAACTTTTATCCACGCTGCCCGCCAGACCCGCGCAAACCACTTTTAATCCCGCCTGTTTCGCGCCTGCCGCAACAAGAAACGGCAGCCTGCCTTCACCTGCAATCAGACCGAGAATTTTTCCTTCTGCCTCCACGATTTACCCATACTCGTTAAACTAAAAATCCTTTACGGTTTTTCAAGCTTTTCGAGCCGCTTTAATATATCGTGCATCTCCTGCCGTATAGCAGGCAGTGTTTGCAGCAGACTGTAAGCACGTTTGCCTAAATTCGCTTCTATCGCCGGGGAGCCAACTACCGTTTGCCCGTCCGTCAGATTATTGATAACACCCGCCTGCGCCGCAACTGTGACATTGTTTCCGATTACCAGATGTCCCGCGATGCCCGCCTGCCCCCCGACTATGCAGTGATGTCCCAGCGTCGTCGAACCCGCTATGCCGACTTGTGCCACCAATAGACAATACGCTCCGACCCGTGTGCCATGACCTATCGCCACAAGGTCGCCCAGTTTGCTGCCTTGGCCGATAACTGTGTCACCGAGGGTCCCTCTTTCTATCCCGCAGCATGCTCCGATTTCAACGTCGTCTTCGATAATTACACAGCCGATATGCGGTATCTTGTAATGAGCACCTTTATGCGTCGCAAAACCGAAGCCGTCTTCGCCCACGACCGCGTTGGCGCCTATTATCACACGGTTGCCGATTCTGCATCCTTCATAGATTGTAACATTCGGATAGATTATGCAGTCGTTGCCGACCTGCGTCTTTTCGCCGATAAATACACCGGGATAAATTATGCAATTATTACCGATTTTTGCCTCGTCGGATATTGTAACAAAATCATGAATCTGGCAGTCAACTCCGACTTTGGCGCTGTCCGAAATCATCGCCCGCGAACTTATACCGACCTTTTTGTGCTTGCGATACCCGTGCAGCAGCACCACTATCTGCATGAACGCGTAGTAGGGGTCCTCCGCCACCAGCAAAGAAGTCACCGTATTAGGCGTCTCCGCCCCGACAATTACCGCGCTTGCCCTCGTTGTCAAAAGCATCTTCTCATACTTTACGTTGGCCAGAAAACTTATATCGCCTTTTTCCGCTTTGGTAAGGGTCCCCACAGACCGTATCTCCACGTTCAGGTCTCCGAACACTCTGCCGCCGACGTACTTTGCCAGTTCACTCAGTGTTTTTCCCTGCATCAAAGCTCCCTTATAAAGAACCCATAAACTTACTAATTATAACAAGCCGGATAAGGCGGTCAACAATTGAAAGTTAATCTCTCAGGACAGTTTTCAGTATTTCCAGCACCTGCTGCTGAAGTTCTTCGCAGACCCTGGATGCGAATTTCGTCGGTTCACCGCGCAGTACCGTCACTTTTGGCCCGACAGGCTTGTAAATACTCGGATTGCTCGGACCGAAAAGAGCAATTGTTCCAGTCCCAAGTCCCGCCGCAAGATGCGTAATCCCGCTGTCGTTTCCCAAAAAATAACTTCCGCAGCTTAAAAGCTCCACAACTTCTGCCAACGATAAATGCATAAGGCATTTGCCCGCCTCGCTAAGCCGCTTCATTGTTGCCTCCTCGAACCGTTCCTGCTCCGCCGGCCCAAGCAGAAATACAACTTCAATATTCTTTGCGGCAAGTTCTCTTGCGACAGCGAAAAAATTATCTATGTACCAGCACTTGCTCACCCCTCCGCTGCCAGGATGGATTACCACGACTTTTTTCGATAAATCAACCCCAGCTTCCTTTAGCAGTTCCTTGCCTCTTGTTGCATCCGCCTTATCTGCCTTGATAAGTTGCTCATCAGTCATAGATGGTGTTGCTTCGATGTGTAAACCGCTTTGCTTGACAAGCTCCTGTATATAAAAATCCGCTAAATGTCCTTCGAAATTTTCCGGTGGTTTTAAAGATAGCGTTACAACTTCCGCACTGTGGCTGCAGTGGACTGTAAATATCAAATTTTTCTCGAAGTTGCTTCCCGGTTCGCCCAGAAATGTCACCAGCCATGAGTATTCCGCGAAAAAATTTATTAAGGGGTCGTGGTCCGGCAGATGAAATTGTTTCGCTTCGGCAAACAGACGGTGTAAATCTATCGCCTCAATTGAACGCATGCGGTCAACCGCCGTCCTGCCAGGCAGTATCCCGGTGTATTCCGTATGACCGAGAATATCCACTCCCCCAAGACCAAGGGTCGCCTTCATAAACTTTACCACGGGCAGCGTCAAAATGCAGTCCCCAATCGCCCCCGGTTGCAAAATGAGTGCACGCTGCGATTGCCACAGCGTCTCAGCCTCTTTTTCCTCCACCAGCTTCAGTATATCGCTGTTTTCACGCATCGTTCCAGCGGCTGATTGGGCATCAGTCTTGTGGATAGATTATTACCCGGTCGTGGATGAGTGTTACTAAATCGTTCTTGCCGTCGCCGGTCACGTCCGCGATTTTTAACTCGTGCGGTTCGGCCGATGTTTTCTCTTCTCTTCTATCGCGGTAGCTTTTCTCTTCGAATACCTTGAACCGCATCGCGGGTACGCATTTGCCGCTCGCGTCAAGCGCCAGTATCTCGATGTGATTACGCTCGTATTCCACCATCACGATATCGTCTCGTCCGTCGCTGTTTATGTCGCCCGCCGTCAAATTTCCGTATTTGCCGTCCTTTATCTTCGTCTCGTAGCTGAACATCGTCTCGAGATTTTCCGGTTTCTCTCCGTCCGGTGGCGTTATAATCGCGAATTTCTCACTGTCGAAAAGCAGAATGCTTTTCGTTTTCCCGCCGGTCAGCGACGCATATATCATTTGAAGATGCGTCGCGCCGCTCCATGTTCCCACGTTCAATTCTTTTTCAAACCGGTACGTCCCATTCTCGTCAGCCTTGAGTATCTGCAACTGCCCCTTTTGGCCGTCCAGCAGCAGAATTTCAGGATGACCCTTCTTGCTGAAAATATTAAATGCCGCCACCGCCATTATACTGTTCTCCGTGCTCTTCGCGTTGTACTGGTCTATGACGTTCCAGTTTTTGCCGCCGGAAAATATAAGGCTCCTCGCGAAATTCCCCTGTGCTACTAAAAATTCATCGCCATCTTTACCGTTCATATTGGCTACCGCCGTCGAGTTTAGACCAGCCTCCTTAATCAAACTCATCTGTGTTCCGCGGGATTCAACTGCCTCGAATTTTCTTTTTGCCGTCTGACGGATAAGTATCGGCAGCTCGTATTTCACGAACACAAGCACGTCCTTCAACCCGTCCTGGTCAACGTCCGCTATCTTCAGTCCGTCCGGATTCACAGAAAGGTTTTTCAGTTCCAGTGCCGTGCTCGCCGCGCCGCCGAAGCGGTCTTTACCAGCTTTCAAACTGTAGAGCACACGCAGGCTTCGCACATCGTTGCTGTCTTTCGATATATACACGCAGTCCGCGCCTTTGTCTCCGTCGATGTCCGCAAGCTGTGCCGCCAGCGGTTCGTCGTTAATATCCGCCGGTTCCGGGAAAGTTAGTCTGTCATTATCAAACCGGCTTATCCCTATCAATTTCTCCTTGATGCTCAGCGAACAAACTTCGGTTTTTTTGTCACCGTCTATATCCGCCGCCGAAAGACTATCAATGCTCGACAACGCCGGGAATTTTACAGGCTCGGCCAGTCCAAGCCCCAACACCTGTTTGTAGAAAATAAGCTCCGCGCCGCCCGGGTTGCTTACCACGACATCTGCCAGCCCGTCGCCGTTGATGTCGCTCACCACAATATCACGCTTCGCGTTTTCCTGCCCCCACACTAACGGATAATAAAGAATAGGCCAGTCAGCGTCGTGCTGCTTCTGGTCCGCCAGCCTGTAACAGACGAGCCTGCCGCTCCTGCTGTCGATTGTCAGCATCGCATCACCGTGCACGCCGTTCAAATTATGAAGCTCCCACGCCTTCGGCCTTTCTATGAAAAGCTCCTGCTCAGGACCCAATTGCCCGGTCCGCAAACCGAACCGCACGCTTACGCATTTTTCACTGTCATCCGTTATAAGCACAAGGTCGTTTATCTTGTCGCCGTTCAAATCACCGACGCTTATACTTTGCGGCTGCGACGTCGTCGGGTACTTCACAGGCTCTGATAACGTGCCGTCTTTTTTTTGCGAAATAATATAAACCGCGTTCCGGCCCGCCAGCGCCAAATCTTCCAGACTGTCATTATTCAAATCTGCGCAAACCAGCGCATCTATTAGCGCAAGGCCGTCGTCAATCTTGATTTTCTTCCTCGTCTGCCACGAAATAACTTTCCCCTCCTTGCCCTTTTTCTCACCCGCTTTTTGAAGAATTACGTACAATCCTTTCGGCTCCCCGTAAAAAGCAAGGTCCGTCAGCCCGTCATTGTTCAAGTCGCCGCATACAAAACTGAAAATCCGCTGTGATACCGGCACAACCTGCTTTGCAAATCGCGTCTCGCTTACAATCGCGTTTATGTCCGAGTCCTCCGCTGTTACCGCCACCTCCGGTTCACCGGGCCCGATTTGGGCCTTTTGAATCAATAAATCTATTTCCGCCTTGACGTTGTTTACAAATGCGATGTCGTTCCTTCCGTCGCCGTCAAAATCCGCAATCTGCAGATTCTGTATCCCCCAGTCCGACTTGATTACCTCCATCTCCCCGAAACCGTAATACGACGACAGGTCGTTCGGCTCCGTCTGTTGGACCGCCGCCGCAAAAACCGATGTTGCGAAAAACACCGAAACTATAAATCCGTTCGACCGCACGGTAATATCCTCCAAATGGAAATTTTTAATCCCGCCAATATACCCTTTTGTCCTTCAAACTTCAACGATTACTTTAGCTACCGTTGAAGGGCCTTGAGTAAATCCGGATTTATTTTCGCGCCTAATTCCTCCGCCTGCTTGAGATGGTGCATCGCCAAATCATATTGCTTCAATTTGTAAAACGCCAGCGCCAGCCCGTTATGGGCCTCCGCCATTTTCGGAGATAGCTCTACCGCCTTTAAATAATATTTGGACGCCTCTTCGAAATCATTCGTGTACGAATACGCCACACCCAGGTTGTAATAAACGAGGCTTTCCGCAGGCTCCGCCTTCATCGCTCTTTTATACAGTTCTATCGCGCCGTCGTAATCTTTTTGCGACATATAAGCGTTCCCCAGATTCAGCATCGCCGGTGCCATATCACTGCGGTATTCTATCGCCTTTTTATATGCGCTGATTTCGTCATCCGTCTGTCCAAGCTTGTTGTAGCACAACCCCGTTGCGAAGTACGCCTCTGCGTAGTCCTTTTTAAATTCGCTCGCTCTTGCGTACTGGAATATCGCCTCCCTGCAGTTGCCCTCCTCGCTGTATATATCGCCGAGCTGCTTGTAACATTCCGCGTCATTCGGCCGCATCGACATCGCGTCCCGTACCGCCAGTTTCGCCGAATTGAACAGCTTTACTTTGCTGTATGCCAGCGCCAGCCTCTTGTAACTGTCCGCTTGTTTCGGGTTTATACCAATCGCCTCGTTAAATTCCGAAATCGCGTCGTTGTACCGCTCCTGCCTGATGTACGCGTTGCCTAAATTGCCGTGTATTACCGCGTCCGCCGGGTTTATATCAAGCGCAAGCCTGTATTGACGCACCGCGTCATAGACCCGTTCCTTCTTCAGATAAATATTCCCCAGGTTCGTATGACTGTCCGCAAGCGACGGATTTATCTCCACCGCTTTTTCCAGTACCGCCATCGCCGAATCCGCGTCCCCGCTCTGGCTGTAAATATTGCCGAGATTATTGAAAAAACACCCGATGGTCTGAATCTTGTTCAGGTTCTTCAGATAAGTGCCATTGCCTCGCGGCACCTTGAATTCCCTGATATAATGCTCGTCGTCCGCGTAACCGCCCTTGCTCGTCGGTTCGATATTGAACTTCACCTGCCCATCGTCATACCTTACGAAAAAATGCCCCGGCACAACCACGCCGTACAGCGGAAGTCCCAGCCGCTCACCAATCGCAAGATACAGCACCGAAAGACTCAGGCAATAGCCTCTTCTTTTGTCTAAAACCGTGTGCAAAAATAAATCATTCGCGTCATTTGCGTCCTTGACTGCCGTAAAACCGACTTCATCATATAGGTACTTGTTAATCACTTCGATGGCTTTGAAATTCGCCGGAACCTTCTTGGCCTGTATTCTTTCACGAATCGCATACGCCATATCATCCAGCTCGCTCTGGTACTTCCTGCCCTGAACCAATCCGCTCCATTTTTCAGAAACAATCAGCGCCGCCGTCCCCAAATCCACCTCGCCAGCGTCCAGCCTCAATACTTCCTCAATCGACCTCGCGTAAAGCCCTTGCTTGTTCGCATTCGCCAACGGCTCCGCCGCCTGCGCACCCGCCGCAAAAACCGCCACCGCAACGATAATTACCAAACTTCTTTTCATTTCAAATCAAAAATTATCACTACTGTCCCGTTAACTTTTGAGTAAATTGTTGTAAGCTAAACAAATATAATAGGTTGTGAGAAAAAATGGTTGGGATCGATTTCAA
>Ga0214473_10004348_pt1 | contig 17046 bp, 14 predicted proteins | sample RVTome_7_FD_203509 | JGI IMG/M metagenome (GOLD analysis project Ga0214473, IMG submission 203509) | Soil microbial communities from uranium-contaminated site in the Upper Colorado River Basin, Wyoming, United States - RVT98D197 | ecosystem: Environmental > Terrestrial > Soil > Contaminated >... | reverse complement strand
CTCTTCTGATCCTGTCAACAACACGGTTACGGCAACAGGAACCGATGCTTTAGGCGGTTGGGATTCCGATTCCGACTCCTTTAGTGTTGATATCCTGCACCCGGCAATCGAGATCGTAAAGACAGCTGATCTTGCGGCTCCTTTAGCAGGGAGTGCGGTGATCTACACTTACACAGTAACCAACAAAGGTGACTGCACGCTCTATGATGTCAAGGTCACCGATGACATCTTGGGAGACATTGGTATAGTGAGCAGTCTTGCTCCCGGTGCCACCCAAATATTCACAAAAGCAGCCACAATAGAAGGAGACACAACCAACATTGGTACTGTGGTAGGCCATGATGAAATCGGAGATCCAAAAGGGACTGTTACCGATAGTGATGATGAGACAATTATTACAATAAAGGGCGGAGATGAGGAACCTATTCCTCCAGTTACGCCTCCACCGCCAACACCTGAGCCTCCACAAGTTCAGGCGCAACCTGCGGTATTCCAGGCGTCAACAGGAGCGTTGCCCTACACGGGCATGGATCTGATGCTCTACCTAGGCGCAGGTCTAGTTCTGGTAATCACGGGACTTGCCGCGCGTTTTAAGGATTAAAAAAACTGAATAAGGAAAACTGAATAAGGAAATGTTATGAAAAGAGGCAGGATAGGACTCCTGCCTCTTTCTATATTTCACTATCCTATCCAGGGCAAGGTCATTCTCGCGGGTTCGACCCGCTGTATTTTCTGAGAGTATGGGGAGGAATGTACTTGAAGACTTCAATCAAAGCATACTACTATATATATTGCAGCACTTGCGCAAATCCCAAGAATCTAAGTCCAAGGTGGATCCTTTGAATAAACTCTTCGCAAGTTATAAACGCAAGATCCTGAATTTTGGTCTGTTCGTGGTCATTTTTCTGGCCCTCTTTTCCACCTTTAATTATATAAACTCGCAACAGGCCGGGAAATCAAAATCTCAAGACAAGCAGGAATCAAGAGAGCTGAAGAGCCTTCGTGTGTCATCCAAACAACGCAAAAGGGCAAGCAAAAAAGAGACTCCTCAGGAGCTTACTAAGATACAAAGGTTAGCTGAGGAGACGACTCAAACTCCTGAACCGGCTCAACTGCCAATCCGGAAGAGCGGGGTCGTTGTGGCTTGGCAGCCGTCGCATCAGGATGATACGGGTTCGCCCGATTGGCACGAGTATCTCATCTGCGGTGATATTGTTGACAGAGCGATTGCCAAAGCGGTCAATGTTCAGAATGTGAAATGCTGGGATGTCAATCACGGACTAACCGGGAGCAACAACTATCGGCCAAATCCCACAAACACGGTTGCTTTTGATTCAGAGGTTGAACAGGCAAACAAAGCCAGCGCGTCGTACTTCATCGCTATTCACAACGATGGAGGTGCGCCCAGCGGCGTTTTGGGAGAGTATCTACCTGGTGACGAAGATGGCAAGAAGTTGACGGCGCAGTTAGTTGATACCATCTGCGCAAAAACGGGACTACCGAACCGTGGATTACGAGAAGTCCAGCTCTATAGCTTGGAGTATCCGAGAAATCAAGCTAAACATAAGTGCTTGCTTGAGATTGGAGATAACGGAAAAGACCGAGAATTCTTGGAGGATTCGCAGAAGCGGGATGTGATCGCCCAAGCTCTCGCGGAAGTGGCGAATGGCTTCGAATAGACGTAAGTTCAAGCAGGGAAATGCTTGAGAAGCGCGAATCTTAGTTTTGTCTTGAGTTTTTTGCGTCTGTAACTTGAGGCAACTACCGGATGGTTGCAACCTATTTTACGAACCTGTAAACTGCCTGGTTCTTGGATCAGAATAGAATTCTTTGAAAAGCTGGAAGAGAAACCGAAAGAGAAGGGTGCGTTCTTGGCGAAAGAACTGTTATCCGGCAATGAAGCAATTGCTCGAGGGGCGTATGAGGGAGGAGTGCGGGTCGCAGCCGGATATCCCGGTACTCCGAGCAGCGAGATTCTTGAGAATCTGGCTTTGTTCGATGAGATATATGCTCAATGGTCTCCAAACGAAAAAGTTGCTTTGGAGGTCGGCATTGGTTCCTCTCTTGGTGGAGCAAGAACCCTGGTTGCAATGAAACATGTGGGTTTGAATGTTGCCGCCGATCCTCTATTTACACTTTCATATACAGGGGTTAACGCCGGCCTGATTGTTGTTTCCTGTGATGATCCGAGTCTTTATAGCTCCCAGAATGAGCAGGACAATCGTCACTATGCTAGAGCTGCCAAAATACCGATGTTGGAGCCGAGTGACAGCCAAGAGGCAAAAGACTTCACGATTCTAGGCTTTGAGATAAGCGAGGAGTTCGATGCTCCGGTTCTGCTTAGATCGACAACAAGGGTCTCACATTCCAAATCAATAGTTGAGATATCGGATGAGCGCAAGGAAATAGACCTTTCCTACGAGAAAAATCCACAAAAATATGTTATGGTGCCGGGTCATGCTATAAAAAGGCACGCCTTCGTGGAAGAGCGGCTTAAGCGGCTTGCTGAGTATTCGGATACGAGTCCTTTAAACAAAATTGAGAGAAACAGCAGCGAGATAGGTATCATAACCGGTGGGATTTCCTACCAATATGCCAAAGAGATTTTTCCGGGGGCTTCCTATTTGAAGCTTGGCATGACCTATCCACTGCCGCGGGACATGATCTTGTCGTTTGCCTCGGATATTAAGACGGTCTACGTAATTGAAGAACTTGACCCGTTCCTGGAAGAGCAGATAAGAGCCATGGGCATTAAGACATTCGGCAAAGAGGTTCTGCCGCGTGTGGGCGAGCTCAAGCCTGAAATATTAAGGGATAAACTCTGGGAAGCCGGGTGTTGGGTTGCAGGGGAACGCCACAAAAAAGCCTCGGTCGACGAGGCTAAGAACCGAAAGAAAGAGATTGCTGCAAACCTACCGCTGCGGCCCCCCGTCTTGTGTCCCGGTTGCCCGCACCGTGGAGTCTTCTACGCTTTGAAGCAGCTCAGACTAATTGTTCCGGGAGATATCGGATGTTATACCCTGGCGGCTCTTCCTCCTCTTGAAGCAATGGATACCTGTATCTGCATGGGAGCGGGAATTGGCACCGCCCTGGGCTTTGAAAAAGCATCTGAGAAGTACAAAGGGAGGATCGCGGCCGTCATCGGTGACTCCACCTTCATACATTCAGGGATTACGCCTCTGATAGATATTGTTTATAACAAGGGTTGCAGCACGGTAATAATATTGGATAACAGAACAACGGCGATGACTGGAAGGCAAGATCATCCGGGCACGGGTGTGACGTTGAAAGGAAAGAAGACAAAGACACTGGATTTCGCAAAGCTTGCCAAAGCAATCGGAATTGAATCGGTGGTCGAGGTCGATCCGTATGATCTTGATGAGACAAAGAAGAGAATAAAAGAGGAGGTCGAAAAAGCCGAGCCTTCTTTGATCATTTCATCCCGGCCATGCCTGCTCGTGGAGAAGTTCTCAGGTCCTGTGCTCGAGGTGGACTTGGCTTCCTGTGTCGATTGCGGTTTGTGCCTTAGGCTGGCTTGTCCGGCGATCTCCAAGGCCGATGAAAAAATAGAGATAGATCCCCTTTTGTGTACCGGCTGCGAACTTTGTGTCAAGGTCTGCAATTTGGAAGCGATCAAGAGGACGGGTGGGAAAGCATGAAAGCGCCAAAAAATGTCTTGATGGTCGGAGTGGGCGGCCAGGGGATCCTACTTGTCAGTGAGATATTTTCAAAGGCTCTTGCCATTGAAGGTTTCGATGTAAAGGTCTCAGAGGTTCATGGAATGGCCCAGCGCGGAGGTTCCGTCCACAGCATGATCCGCTACGGCGAAAAAATCTATTCCCCGGTGATCATGGAAGGGGAGGCGGATGAGATTCTGGCTTTTGAGATGCTTGAAGCCTTAAGATGGCTGCCTTATCTTTCAGAAGAGGGGAGGCTGATCGTTAACGACCAGCGAATTGATCCGTTGCCGGTTGCAATCGGAAAACAAGACTATCCGAGTGGCATACTGGAAAAACTCAAGGGTGTCTCGTCGAGATTAATTTCCGTGGACTCTTTGGTTTTGGCCAAAGAAGCGGGCAACGTGAGGACGGCGAATCTGGTTCTCTTGGGAATCCTTGTGCGGGATCTCCGGATAGCCAGAGAGATCTTTAATGAGGTCATTCGAAGAAGGGTTCCGGCCAAGACTGTTGAAATGAATTTAAAGGCTTTTAAGTTGGGACTTGAATATTCATCCTAGTTGCGGGCGCAAATAGTCGGTTTTTCCGGACGTGGCTTTTGGGAAGGTTGAGTCTGCGCTTAAATGCAAAATGGTTTCTAGAGGTTATTGAGATTTTGAAATTTGCATTTTGAAATTTGCATTACCGGCCAAGGGGCTACCAAGTCAAGCAAGGAGGTGAAAGAAACTAAGCAGGGATTCGCACTGGTCCATAAATAGATTCTTATTCTAAGTGAGGGGGCATTATGAGGAAGAAAGTCTGTATTTTTCTCGTCTTTCTGATGGTCTTTTCGACTCTACTTGCGAGTTGTGCGACCAAGAAAAAAACAACTGAAAAGAAAGAAACAAAAAAGGAAAAGGAGACAAAAGAAGCAACCGGGACTCCTTACCTAATCGGGGTGATTCTATCTCTTACCGGTGACTATTCCTCGCTGGGTGTACCGGAGAAGAATGTAATCGAGATGGAAGTAGATAAGTTCAACAAAGAAGGCGGCGTCAACGGACATCCGGTTGAGGTGACAATTGAAGACGATGGAACCGATGCAACCAAAGCCGTGACTGCTGCGACGAAGCTAATTGAGCAGGATAAAGTGATGGCAATCGTAGGGACAAGTGGCACCGGTCAAACCATGGCGATCAGGGGTGAAATTGAAAAGGCTCAAATACCTAATGTTTCTCTGGCGGGCGGCAATGCCATCTCGGAGCCGGTAAATAAGTGGGTCTTCCAAGTTCCCTGGCCGAACGGTGTAGTTGTCCCCAAAACACTTGATTACTTAAAGAAGAAAAAGATCACGAAGATCGGCCTGCTTTATGATTCGGGTGGTTTTGGCGTTGATGGGCAAAAAGTGCTTGAACAAAAGGTAGGGGAGTATGACATAGAGATTGTTGCGTCCGAGTCATATGGCAAAGACGATACCGATATGACAGTGCAGCTCACAAAAATTAAGGGCGAAGGAGCCGAAGCAGTGGTTGTCTGGGGAGCAGGAAAAGCGCCCTCTATCATTGCAAAGAATATGGACCAGCTTGGAATGGACATTCCTTACATAGGCTCCCACGGAATTGCTCGCAAAGAATTCGTTGACGGTGCTGGAGATTCCGCCGAGGGCGTTGTCTTCGCTGCAGGAAAGATCATAGTCCCGGATGCTTACGGCAAGGGAACCGAGGCCTTTGAGCTCGCCGACGAGTATATCCAAGATTATACCGATCAGTACGGTGAGGAGCCGAACGGCACTTTCCCCGCTCATGCATACGATGGGATCCACATAGTATTTGATGCTCTCAAGCGTCTTGATAAGCTACCTGACAAAGTCGATCCCAAAGAACTGAGAGATGCGATAGAGAAGACCAAAGGGTTGATTCTAACAGGTGGTTCATTTACTTATTCCGCAACGGATCACTTTGGAACCAAGCCGACTGACTTGGTAATGATTGAAGTTAAGGACGGCAAATTCGAAGAGATTGAATAACAGCTATCTTGTGGCCATGGATGCGCGTACCAGAGCATCCATGGCCTTTTTTACCCCCGCCAATCAAAGGTTCTTTGGATGCAACTTTCACAAATCATTCAGTTTGTAATAAGCGGCTTGACAGCCGGGAGTGTCTATGGTTTTACGGCTCTAGGTTTCACCATCATCTTCAACGCAACCGGCATCATCAATTTTGCGCAGGGCGAATTTGTGATGCTGGGCGGATTAATATCCGTTTATTTTTATCAGAGTCTCAAGTTTCCGCTTTTCCCGGCATGTCTGGCCGCGATTGTCGTCGTGATGATAATCGGGGGCTTGTTTGAGAGGCTGGCCATTTATCCGCGCCGGAACTCTTCTGTCATTACGCTCATCATAATTACCATCGGGGGTTCGATTTTCATCAAGGGATCAACCATGCGCATCCTGGGAGAAGACCCAATGGCTCTTCCTGCATTTTCCGGTGGAAAATCCATAGCTTTCTTGGGAGCGGCCATTCAACCGCAAGCGATTTGGGTTGCATTCGTGACTCTCGCAGCCGTTATTCTATTGCGGATCTTTTATCAACATACAATTTTGGGAAAGGCAATGAAGGCCAGCGCTGATAACAGAGAAGCCGCTAAGATCGTCGGCATAAATGTGTCAAGACTCACTCTTTACTCTTTCGCCTTTAGCGCGGCCATTGGAGCAATAGGCGGCGTGGTCGTAACGCCAATGATCATGGCCGTTTTTGATATGGGAGGAATGATCGGGCTGAAGGGTTTCGCGGCTGCAATTCTCGGGGGTCTTGGAAATCCGATCGGCTCGGTTTTGGGTGGTCTCTTGCTCGGCGTTTTGGAATCCCTAAGTGTCGGAATCATCTCTTCAGGCTACAAAGACGCTATTTCTCTTCTCGTGTTGCTATCGGTCCTTTTCATAAGGCCAAGCGGACTGTTCGGTCTTGCGAGAGGAGAGAGAACCTAGATAAATGCAAAATGCAAAATGCAAAATGAAAAATGGAACATGACGGAATTTTGAGAAAATATCTTCCCATAGCGATTCTGGCCCTTGTCCTGGCATTGCTGCCCTTGTTCGTCTCAAATTATCAGGCCAAGATCCTCATTTTTGTAGGCATCAACGCTATTTTGGCGATGGGTCTGTGTCTTTTGATGGGCTACGCGGGGCAAATTTCTTTGGGCCATGCAGCCTTCTACGGGATAGGAGCCTACGCTTCGGCCATCATGACCACCAAATACGGTTTTTCTGTTTGGCTGGGATTCCTGGCGGCCATTCTGCTCTCCGGGCTGATAGCTCTCTTGATCGGTATGCCGTCTCTCCGATTGAAAGGTCATTATTTGGCCATGGCGACTCTTGGGTTCGGTGAGATCATAACCGTTCTTTTTGTCGAGACCGACACGCTAACCGGCGGCCCCGAAGGAATTGTCTCCATTCCGCCTATCTCAATTGGAAAATTCATATTCACCACTTCACAGCACTACTACTATTTGGTTTGGGGAATTGCCATACTGCTTTTTGTCATAGCGCTCAACATAATCCATTCGCGCGTTGGACGTGCTTTAAGAGCACTTCACGGGAGCGAGATAGCCGCGCAAGCCATGGGCGTAAATACCTCAAAATATAAAATTCAGATATTTGTCCTGAGCGCTGTCTATGCGGGGATAGCGGGAAGTCTCTACGCTCATCTTGTTAATTTCATTAATCCGACACCCTTTACTCTCACGTACTCGATAGTTCTTGTGACCATCGTCGTAATCGGGGGAATGAGCAGCATTTGGGGAGCTGTAGCCGGTTCTTTTGTCCTAACGCTTCTCCCGGAATATCTAAGGGCTTTTCAAGAATACAATCTGATCATCTATGCATTAATTCTTGTTCTCACGATGATCTTCATGCCGCAGGGCCTTGTTCCCGGCGTTGCGGGACTGTTCGCGAGGCTCAGATTCAGGCAACCTTAGTTGGTGAAAAATGAGGTATCGCTAGAAAGGACGTAATCTGGAAATCCAAATGACAAAGCTCAAATGTCAAATCAAATCCAAAGTCCAAATGACAAAGAAGTGCCGAAGAGAGAAAGTCCTTTCGGATTTTGGGCTTTGAGCTTGACCCGCCTTCGCTTAAGCTACGGGCGGGTAGGTTTGACATTGGGATTTTGACATTGGGATTTGAACCTGCCGGTTTGGATCTGAACGCAATGTGACGGTCCCAATCCGGCCAACCAGGGGGCTACGTCAAAGGAATTCAAATGTCTCTTCTTAGAATTGAAAAATTGAAAAAAATCTTCGGGGGCCTGGTAGCTGTTGACGAGGTAAATTTTGCAATTTATGAAGGGCAGATAAAGGCTCTTATCGGCCCAAACGGAGCTGGTAAAACAACAATATTCAATCTTATCACAGGCGTTGATAGGCCAAACTCCGGAAACGTCTTCTTCAAGGAGCACAGTTTGGGAGGGCTCAAAATCCATCGCATTGCCCAACTTGGAATAAGCCGGACATTTCAAAATATTCAGCTTTTTGGAGAGATGACCGTGCTTGAGAATGTAATGGTCGGAAGGCACTCAAGAACACGAGGCGATATGTTTGCGTCGGCTTTCCGCCTACCGCCGGTGGGAAAAGAAGAAAAGACGATCCGTGAAGATGCCTATGAGATTATTAGGTTCCTAAGCCTTACCTCACGGACAAACGAGCTGGCAAGGAATCTATCCCATGGTGAGCGGAGGCTTTTGGAGATTGCGCGGGCGTTGGCTACTGAACCCGAAATCATCTTGTTGGACGAACCCGCAGCCGGCTTAAATGATCGCGGCACTGAAGAATTGGGCGAGCTTATCTATAAAATACGGGACAAAGGAATAACGGTTTTTCTCGTTGAACATAATATGGGGCTGGTCATGGAGATTTCCGATGAGGTGGTTGTAATAGATCACGGGAAGAAGATCGCTGAAGGCCCGCCACTGCTGATTCAGGAAGACGAGCAGGTGATAGAGGCATACTTGGGCAAGGAAATTGAGGATGCTTAAACTCGAAAATATCTCGGCCTTTTATGGTTCGGTGCAAGCTTTGCAGGATGTTTCAATTGACGTAAGGGAAGACGAGATTGTCACAATCATCGGAGCAAACGGTGCGGGTAAGACGACACTTCTTAAGACCATCTCAGGTCTCTTACCGGCCAAGAAAGGAACAGTCAGTCTTGACGGCGGCAATCTGACCAACTTGGCGTCCAACAAGATCGTATCCCTGGGCATTTCATTGGTTCCGGAGGGACGACAAATTTTTCCTTCGCTCTCGGTATTTGAGAATTTGCAGTTAGGGGCCTACTTAAGATTTAGACGAAGAGAAAGAAAGAAGATCCAAGAGGACCTCGAGTTCATTTTTGATCTATTTCCTGTTCTAAATGAGAGAAAAATACAGCGGGCCGGGACTTTGAGCGGCGGAGAACAGCAGATGCTGGCAATCGGGCGGGCCCTGATGTCAAAGCCCAAACTCCTGCTCTTGGATGAGCCTTCAATGGGACTTGCGCCGAAGGTTATCAGGAGCATTTTTGAGGTTCTAAAGAGCCTTCACGAAAACGGGCTCACCATTCTTTTAGTTGAGCAAGATGCAAAGATTGCTTTGAGCATAGCAGATAGGGGATATGTTTTGCAGACCGGCAGGATCGTCCTTGAGGATAAAGGGAAGAATCTAATAGACAACGAAGAGGTGCGAGCCATCTATTTTGGAAAGCGTACCCGGAGGAGGGTAGCTGAAGAATGATCTGGAATGAGGAATACGAAACGATGTCGCGGGATAAGTTAAGAAAGCTGCAATTGCACAGGCTCCAATCCGCGGTTAAGTGGGCATACGAACAAGTCCCGTTCTATCATCAGCGCTTCAAGGAAACCGGCGTGCATCCGAGGGAAGTAAAGACCCTGGGAGACCTTTCAAAGTTGCCCTTTACCACCAAAGACGACATGCGGGAGAGCTATCCGTACGGCCTTTTTGCCGTTCCTCTGGATAAGGTCGTGAGGATTCACTCTTCTTCCGGAACCAAAGGTAAACCGGTGGTCGCCGGCTACACAAAAGGCGACATAAACACATGGGCTGAACTTACGGCGAGGATCGCGGCAGCCGGCGGCGTGGTGGCCAGGGATGTTGCTCAGATCTCATTTGGTTACGGACTCTTCACGGGAGGATTCGGTCTGCACTATGGATTGGAGAGAATAGGCGCGACTGTTATCCCTGCCTCAGCCGGCAACACCCGGCGGCAGATCATGATAATGAATGATTTCGGAACGACGGCTTTGATCTCTACACCATCTTATGCATTGTACATGGCGGAAGTGGGCCGCGACATGGGAGTGGACTTTAATGAAATGCCGCTTCGGGTCGGATTATTCGGAGCGGAACCGTGCAGCGAGAGAATGCGCCGGGAGATCGAGAAGAGGCTTGGGATAATCGCGACTGACAACTATGGTCTGACCGAGGTCATGGGGCCCGGAGTTGCGGGGGAGTGTTTGGAGAAGAACGGATTGCACATAAACGAGGACCACTTCATAGCGGAGATAGTCAATCCTGAAACCGGCGATATCCTTCCTAGTGGGGAAGAAGGGGAGCTTGTCTTCACGAGTCTTACAAAAGAAGCTTTTCCAGTGGTGAGATTTCGCACAAGAGACCTTTCACGCTTCATCGAAGAGCCATGTCCTTGCGGGCGGACCTTTATTAAGATGGCGAAGGTCACGACGCGGACGGATGATATGTTTATTATTCGAGGCGTAAATATCTTTCCTTCTCAAATTGAGGATGTTCTAATGGAGATTGAAGGCATTGAACCGCACTATCAGCTTGTGCTGGAAAGAAAAAAGGGTCTGGATGAATTGGAAGTGTTGGTAGAAGTATCGGAAGAGATTTTTCCCGATGCGATGAAAAAGCTGGTTGAATTTGAAGAAAACGTCCGCGAGAAGATCCATGCCGCCACGGGCATCAACGCGAAAATCAAGCTAGTCGAACCGCGAACGATTGAAAGAACTTCGGGCAAAGCCAAGAGGGTTGTTGACAAGAGGGAGATTTGACAAGTCCGATGTCCAAAGTCCAATGTCAGACGCCTGAGGTCAAGAAATAGTCGGTTGCGAGAGACTGTTGACAAGACTTTCTACTGTGTCATTGCGAGTGAGCGGAGCGAACGCGGCAATCTCTAAGGTTTGCCGGCGCCGCAAGAGTAGCGCGGGAGCTTGTCTCTCGCTCACAAGAAAGTTGAGGATAGACTCTTTATCGCTTTTCGCTGATCGCAAATCGAAAGTCGGCTCCTAAGAGGAGGTATTATGATCTGGGACAAAATACACGAATGCATGGCAAAAGATGAGTTGGGAGAATTACAGCTTCGAAGGCTTAAAGACACCGTAAGAAGAGTCTATGAAAACGTTCCGTTCTACAAAAAGAAATATGATGAGGTTGGCATAGGACCCGATGACGTGCGCAGCCTGGATGACTTGAAAAACCTCCCTTTTACCTATAAGGACGATCTGCGCCAATCTTATCCGTACAAGATGTTTGCCGTCCCCTTGCACGAGATCGTGAGAGTGCACGCCTCTTCCGGTACAACTGGCCAGGTCACGGTAGTAGGCTATACCGCCAATGATATTAGTACCTGGGCTGAGCTCATGGCGCGAACTCTGGCTTGCGCGGACACGACGGCGGATGATATTGTCCACAATGCTTACGGCTACGGTTTTTTTACCGGCGGCTTAGGCATTCATTACGGAGCCGAAAGAATAGGGGCGACCGTTGTTCCGATCTCGGGCGGGAATTCAAAGCGTCAAGTACAAGTGATGGCTGACTTTGGCTGTACGGTTCTTACTTGCACGCCTTCCTATGCACTCCATTTGGCGGAAGTGGCTGAAGAGATCGGCATTAATTTTAAGTCTTTGAAATTGAAATCAGGGACCTTCGGCGCGGAGCCGTGGTCCGAGGGGATGCGAAAGGAAATAGAAGAGAAGCTCAATCTCTCCGCTCTTGACATATATGGTTTAAGTGAGGTCATGGGTCCGGGAGTGGCCAGTGAATGTCAGGAGAAGAATGGTCTGCACATTAGCGAAGATCACTTCATCGCCGAGATTATCAATCCGGAGACAGGGGAAGCATTGCCGCAGGGTGAGCAAGGCGAGCTTGTTTTTACGACTATTACCAAAGAAGGAATTCCGCTAGTCAGGTACCGGACCCGCGATATCACAACTTTCTTGACCGAAGAGTGCCGATGCGGACGTGGATTCGTAAGAATGAGGCGGGTCAGCGGCCGCTCCGATGACATGCTGATTATTAGAGGTGTTAACGTATTTCCGTCTCAAATCGAACAAGTACTGATGGGAATTGAAGAAGTCGAGCCGCATTATGTGGTTATTGTTGACCGTGTCGAAAATCTTGATCAGTTGACCGTCCAGGTTGAGGTATCGGAAAAGGTCTTTTCAGACGAGATAAAGAAGCTTGAGTTGTTGGAAAGAAAGATCAAAGAGGATATTAGAGAGAATCTCGGAGTAAACGTCAGCGTAAAGTTGGTTGAACCCAAGACAATCGAGAGAAGCTTGGGAAAAGCCAAAAGAGTAATAGATAATAGGAAGATGTGAAGGTAAGTCCGATGTCCAATGTCCAAAGTCCGAGGTCAAAAACCAGGACTGGGCAATCATGTCAAGACCAATGCGAACAAGTAGCGTCGGGGCTTGTCCCCGACATCAAATAAGCAGCGACCAGCGATGACAACAGGTCATGATCGCCGTCTTAGTCGCTGATCGAAAGTCGCTGATCGCTTATCGGTTTTTCTAAGGAGGGATTAAAAAATGAGCGTTAAACAGATTTCGGTTTTTCTGGAAAACAAAGCAGGAAGGCTAGCGGAAGCGACCCAAATTCTTGGAGACGGCGGCATAAATATCCGGGCTCTGTCGGTTGCCGACACAGCGGATTTCGGTGTCCTTAGGATGATTGTCAATAATCCTGATAAGGCAACTGAAGTTCTTAAACGCGCGGGTTTTACCGTATCGGAAACCGAAGTATTAGCCGCGGAAGTCCCTGACAGACCGGGCGGATTAGCCGGCGTTCTTCAGATTTTGGTGAAAGCAACCATTAACGTTGAATATGTCTATTGCCTTATCGAGAAGAGTGGTGAATCCGCAATCGTGGTTCTGAGGGTCGAGAATATCGAGAATGCTCAAGATGTTTTGAGATCGGGAGGAATAAGACTTCCAGAGCCGGACAAGATCTATAGACTGTAGATCCAAGCGGTTGGCCAAAGCCTCGTAGCTGCCTGATTTACCTGTGCCGTTCTACGGTATCAGGCTCTATGAATTGAGCAACCACACTCACTCTGTTGACGTGCTCAAATAGTTCCATCCCCGCCGCAAGTCGAGCACGTAACCTTGCCGTCTCCACCACAATCAGAGCACGTTATTTCGCCGTCTCCGCCGCATTTGCTGCAGTTGTACCCGCCTGCTCCGCCACAAGCGGAACACGATCCGGAGCCGCCGCACTCGGTACAGGTTCCTTCGTATATTTCAGTTACCAGCCAGCCCGTGCCTCCGCACGTTTCGCAAACACCGCTCCCGTACCAGTTCCCGCAGGAGTCACAGTCAACCCAACCTGTGCCGCCGCAATTACCGCAAGAGAAAACGCCGTCTCCTCCGCACGTCGCGCAGGTGACTGAACCTGATCCCCCGCAAGTTGCGCAAACGACCGCAACGCCTTCGATAGTTGCAGTGCCGTCCCCAGTCTTGGTTGTGCTGTCAAACTCCGCTGTTATCTTGTAGCTGTAAATCCCGTTAGCCAAGACTGCGCCGACGCTGTCGTCACCAGACCAATTCACTTGCTGTTTTGTGGTGGATACCTCCTGTCGATCAAGAAGTGTCTTCAGTTCAGAACCTGCCGAATCTAAGATTTTTATTGTTACGACCGAAGATTTTGGCACATCAAAGTAGATGGTTGCGGAATCATCTTTGCCATCGCCATTGGGTGAAAAAGGGTTTGGCTTTGCCTCGATCTTAGCCAACGCGAGATTTTTTCTGGTTCTCTCGAGCATTGAGGTAATATCACTACTTTTTGCCACAAGCCGCTCGCTCCCATCCTCGATGAAAGGCGATGCGTCGACAAAGTTCTCAAAAGCGGCGGCCGAGTCTTGGGTCACATCCGAAATCTTGCTTACCTCGTCCGAAAGATCGAGGTTGAGTGGGTTTGCGCTCAAAGTGCCTAATTTGTCAAGATAGTCCTTGTATGCATCGAGTGCCTTCACAAATTTTTCAGGGGAGTCCTTGTCTTTTTCATTCGCGTCAAGACTGTCCAATTCCCTTGTAATCTTTTTAGCAAGGTCTTCTTGGTCTTCAATTTCCTCAGCCAAGGAAGCCAAATCGCCCTGGCTATCAGCGCTTTTGATGGCCGAATCAATCTCTCCCGCACCATCCTGAAGTTCGTCATAAAATTCTTTCGCCTGAGATTCGTAGTCCTTGGCCGAACCGGTATTTCTGTAAAGATAGATTCCTGCGATTGCACTGGCCAGGCAGCAAAACAGAAGTGATATGGTCGCTCCGATGATGAGGCCGATACCCCATTTCTTTTTGTAAAATGGGATTTTTTGCGCTTCGGTTGAGTAGTAGGCAGAAGGGGAAGCTTCGGTTTGGGGGGTTGATATCATTGTTTGTTGAGCGCCGATGTATGCGCCGCATTGCACGCAATATTCAGCATCTTCCGCAATTTCTTTGCCGCAGTTAGGGCAAGTCATCATTCTTACATCACCACTCTATTCAGAGAACTTGAAAGAATTATCGGAATGTGCCTAAGGAGCCTCAACAAAAATAGTCTGTGATTTCTCAAAAAGAATATATCACATTTGGCAGTTTGTGGAAGATATAACGGATTGCCGGCTTTACGGGTCATTGCGAGTGAGCCAAAGGCGAGCGCGGCAATCCTAAAAATCTGACAACTCTTTTGCAGGTGTAAAACCGGTGTTTTTAGAATTATCAGTTAGAATCAAAAAGCAAGGGGAAACAGCAAGGAGGTCAATAATCAATTATTCATCCGCGCTTCGCGAGGACGCCCGGAAACGTCTTGCAGAAATACAAAAAGTTGATTTCTTGGTCGGGATACCCTGTTACCATAACCAGACAACGATAGAGCGCGTATTGGAAGTGGTGGGAGATGGACTGAAAAAACACTTTCCTCGTCTCAAATCGCTGGTTGTCGTGTCGGACGGCGGCTCGACCGATGATTCCCGAGAACTGGCGGGAAGCACGCAACTGCCTGGGGGAATAGAAAAACTGGTCACGATCTATCGCGGACTACCCGGCAAAGGATCATCTTTAAGGGCCGTTCTGGAGATAAGTGAAATTCTTGCTCCAAGCGCAGTTATTGTTGTGGATGCAGACCTGAAGAGCATAAGTCCTGATTGGGTCAAGCTTCTAGCTGAACCTATTCTTGAACGCAGCTACGATTTTGTCACCCCGTTTTACTCGCGGCACAAATTTGACGGCACAATTACCAAACTGGTTGCGTATCCTTTGACACGCTCGGTCTTTAGAAAAAGGGTTCATCAACCGATTGGCGGGGAGTTTGGTTTCTCTGGCGAGCTCGCTAAATATTACACTCAGCAAGATGTTTGGGATACGGATGTCGCCAAGTTCGGGATCGACATCTGGCTAACCGTAACTGCAATTGAGCAAGGATTCAAGATCTGTCAAGCTCGCCTGGGGACGAAGATACATAACCGGAAGGATCCTCTTAGTCTGGGTAAGATGTTCAGGGAGGTAACGGGTACAATATTCGCGCTTATGGAGATGTATCAGGACGAATGGCACAGTCTGGACAATAGCGAGAAAGTTGATTATTTCGGGGAATGGACTAATGAAAAGGCCGAACCTGTCCACGTTTCGATCAATGACCTGATTGACAACATGTGTACCGGTTTTGAGCATTTTTGTCCGCTGTGGCAACAGGTTTTGTCAAAAGAAACATCATCGCGGCTCCGGGAAGTCTGCCCCTCAAGCAGGGAGACGTTTTCTTTCCCTGCTGATCTGTGGGCAAAGGTCGTCTACGATTTTGCCGTGAGTTATAAAAACTGGAGAAAGGACAAGCAGAAACTAGTGGGTCTGATGACGCCACTCTACTACGGACGAGTCGCCGCTTTCTGCCTTGAAGTACAGGATATGGACACGGCCGAGGCAGAAGCGGTAGCCGAGAAGCAGGCGGCAATCTTTGAAGATTTAAAACCATACTTGGTAGAAAGAGCCGAGGAGGACTGCAGGTGAGTTTCTTTGGATCGTGTCCTTGATCGGAGGTTGACCTGTTGTCTTCCCCTCCTTAGCTTGTCCTGAGCGCAGTCGAAGGGAGTGAGGCTGAAGGCGTGGGACGGGATTGAGTGCTTGCAGCTGCACGATCCTTGCGAGATTGACTCCCCTCCCTGGATGGGAGGGGATTGAGGGGAGGGTGTTATCTGCAACATCGACTAACATTGAATGTGTTGTTGAGTAACGATAAGTCAACAGCCGGCATAAATAGAAATAGAATGTTCTTGTAATCATAACTTGGTAGCCAAAGGAGCGATTTGATGGAAATCAGAGAATTTCAGGATTTAATAAAAGACATTTATTATGAAAAGGACAGCAAAAGAGGAATAGAGGGCACTTTCGTTTGGTTTGTTGAAGAGGTAGGCGAGCTGGCAAGAGCAATCCGCGAAAGCGATTCAAATAAGCTAAAAGAAGAGTTCTCAGACGTTCTTGCCTGGCTTGTGAGCCTTGCCTCGCTTTGCCGAATTGACTTAGAGGAAGCAGCAGGCAAATATTCAAATGGTTGCCCTAAATGCAACGGGGAACGCTGTGTTTGCGTGGAGTCGAAGTCATCAAAGGCAAACTAAAGTGGTCAGCTCGGATGGATGGAAAATTTTTCAAAAAAACCTTTACTTTCTTCGCCGAAAGTCTATAATAAAAACACCTCGCCTAGGTAGGTCCGTCTTCTGCTTTGAATTCCTAATATTCTATTTTAGAAAACAGTGCTTCTAGCAGGAATTTTCCATTTTCTGGAGAATCACTACATTAAGGTAGTTTCTTGCTATCAATGCATTCTTGCAAATATACCTAGGGGGGCCTCGCATGGAGGGGCAACCGGCCAGAATTGCCGACGCAATCTCAGATTCTCCAAAAATAAGATTGGCAAACCAGGACACTATTCCCCATGCCTTTTTACAGAGCGTCAATAAGCACCCCGATAATTCTTGCCTCATCTACAAGAAAGAGCACGTTTTCGGATTTGTCTCCTATAAAAGACTCCTGAATTTAGTTGAGAACTTCACGCTCTCGCTCCAGAAATTGGGAGTTGGGAAAGGTGACAGGATAGCAATCTTGTCAGAGAACAGACCTGAATGGGTGGTTTCGGA
>Ga0214473_10004347_pt1 | contig 17049 bp, 17 predicted proteins | sample RVTome_7_FD_203509 | JGI IMG/M metagenome (GOLD analysis project Ga0214473, IMG submission 203509) | Soil microbial communities from uranium-contaminated site in the Upper Colorado River Basin, Wyoming, United States - RVT98D197 | ecosystem: Environmental > Terrestrial > Soil > Contaminated >... | reverse complement strand
ACACTTGCACCTGACGCAAGTGCAGGTGTCTCCAGTCTCAAATTGCTAAATTGCGATTACACGACCATTTTATCCATAAGTTCTGCCAATCCTTCGTCCAACAAACTTAGGCCTTCATCCAATTGCTCCTCTGTGATCACAAGCGGAGGGACGACAAACAAAACATTCTTGAAATTGAAAACATATACGCCATTGGCAACAAGAAAATTCTTGAGCGGCGTTAAATCCATCGGCTCTTTTGTCTCACGATTCTTCACTAGCTCCAGTCCTGAGAATAAACCGATATAGCGCACGTCCCCTACAGAAGGATGCTTTGCCTTCAACTCTTCCAAACACTCCCCGAGATGCTGTCCAACTTTCCTGGCATTTTCAAAAATCTTGTCTTCTTCGTAGGCTTCGATTGTTGCCAATGCCGCGGCACAAGCCAGCGCATGGCCGCTATAGGTCAAGCCAGCAAATAATACTTTGTCATCAAAGAATTTTGCAATCTTCTCTCGAACGATCACCGCACCAAGCGGCACATATCCTGAGGTAATGCCCTTCGCGGTCGTGATGATATCTGGCACAACATTCCAGTGATCCACGGCGAACCATTCACCCGTACGCCCCCATCCGCTCATGACTTCATCAGAGATAAGCAGGATTCCGTACTTATCGCAAATCTCGCGCATGCGCGGCCAATACTCATCCGGCGGTATGATGAGCCCATTTGTCCCTGTCACGCCTTCAAGGAAGATTGCCGCGATCTGATCTGGACCTTCATGCTCGATCACCTCTTCGACGTGCTTGATACATTCACGATGACAGGTATCCCTCGTCCAGCCGAACGGACAACGATAGCAATATGGGTCAAGGAAATGGACAACACCTGAAATCGCGGGTTCCGCTGGCAAGCGGCGATAATCGCCTGTCAACGCCATGGCGCCGAGCGTCGCGCCGTGATAGGAGCGATATCGCGCCAAAATTTTGTGTCGCCCTGTATAGAAACGGGCAATTTTGATGGCATTCTCATTCGCTTCGGCCCCACCCAGTGTGAAGAACGTTTTCTTCAAATCACCGGGCGTGATTTCTGCCAGTTTCTTTCCCAGCAAACCGCGCGGCTCGGTTGCCATGCCAGGGCTGGCAAATGTCAATTGCGCGGCTTGGTCCTGGATTGCCTTCACCACTTTCGGATGTTGATGTCCCACGTTCGTATTCACCAACTGCGATGCGAAATCGAGGTAGCGTTTTCCGTCCGCGTCCCAGAAATAAGCCCCTTCCGCCTTTACCATAGGGATGGGATTCACCTGTCCCTGATTGGACCAGGAGAAAAAGGTGTATTCCTTGTTGAGATCAATGATTTCTTTGGATGTCAGTTTGCTCATGGGGTCTCCGTATGATAGTACACAGGTAAACAGGTAAACATGTATAACTTGTCAACGTGCTCACTTGTGTACCTGTTTACCTTTTCACTTCTTTCACAATTTCTGCATATACATTCAACGTCTCATCAATGTCGGCATCGCTGTGCTCATAACATAGGAACCATGGTTCGCGCGCGTCATGGTCAGGCATCACACCTCTTTCGATGGCTTTATCAACAAGACTGAGATACAAGGCATGGTCGCTCTGTGCCCAGTCGCGCTGACAGGTCACCGCGTCCACGCCGAAAGAGAACGAGAACATCGCAGGGTAGCCTGTGAATACCGCGGGAATATCATTCTCTTCGAAGATTTCTTTCAAGCCAACCATCAGTCGCTGTCCGCGCTGTTCGATTGTTTTGAGGATAGGTTTCGATTTCAACAAACTTAATGTCGCATACGCGCCGGCTACACCAGGTTTATTGTTGGTGTACGTCCCGCCTTGTGCCACCCCATGTCCAATAATGGACATGATCTCCTTCTTGCCGCCGAACGCCGCGATCGGGTAGCCATTACCCAGGGCTTTCGCGTAAGTCGCAAGGTCCGGTTTGATGCGGTAATATTCCTGCGCGCCGCCGTTCGCAATGCGGAATCCTGTTTTGACCTCATCGAGGATAAAGACACATCCATAGTCTTCGGTCTTTTTCTGAATGAGTTCAAGGAATCCATCCTGCGGATTGATCGCCGCACAGTTTCCCTGACACGGTTCAGAGATCACCGCCGCGATCTGCTCCCCATACGAACGCATAACGCGTTCAAATCCCTCAAATTCATTGAACGGAAGTGTAATGATGAATTCCCGCATTGATTTCGGAATGCCAGATGAGCCCGGGACCGGGATCGGACTGCGGCGATTCCCATAGGCTTCCACCGGTGCGTAGGTTGACCACAACGCGTGATCATGAAAGCCATGATAGTTGCCTTCAAATTTCAAAATGAGATCGCGGCCCGTATACGCACGCGCAACGCGAATCGCATGCATGGTCGCTTCCGTTCCCGAACAGGCAAGGCGAACCATTTCCACCGCAGGAGCCATTTCAGCGATCATTTCCACAACCGCAACTTCGAGTTCACCTGTCATCGCGAAAAGAATCCCACGTTGAATTTCTTCAATTACTTTTTGATCGACCTCATCATACGAGTGACCCAGGATAATCGGCCCAAATGCCATACGATAATCAATGTATTTCTTTCCATCCACATCCCACAGGTATGCCCCCTTTGCTTTTTCGACATACGGCGTAATTCCAGTACCCCAAAAACGAAAATTGGAATTTACGCCTAAAGGCATGATTTCCTGAGCACGTTTCTGCAATGCCAATGTCTTCGGGCCGAACATATATTTTCCTCTATCCTAATTAGTCCGATGTTGCTTTGACTTCTTTTTCGGAGGTTTCCTGCATAATGCTTTCCGGGACTCGCCATTGATAGACATCTTTGAGAATGAGCGGCACAATCGATGTCGTTGTCTTGCGTACACCGGGAACTTTGCGAACCACCTCTGTTACAAACTGATATATCTCTGCAGTATCTTTTGCAACGATCTGAATGCTTACATCCGATTCCCCGATCCCACATGCGACATAACTCACATTGTCAAACTCAGCCATCTTCTTTGCAACTTCAAGAATACGGTCAGATTCAACTTCCATCCAAATGTCTGCGATGGTGGTCAATCCAAAAGCCTGAGGCTTTGCAACAGCGCTGATCCGTACGATCCCATCATTCACCATGCGGTCAATGCGATAACGGACAGCTCGCTCCGAGATATCTCCAATGCGACGCGCAATCTCAGAAGCAGGAATCCGCCCGTCTTCCAGAAGGATATTGACAATTTTTATGTCAATCTTGTCGAAATTATACATAATTATTCCAATTTGTTTCCGAAAACGACAACCTTTTGACAAATATACATCAATACGCACAAATCAGTCAAGCAAAAATAAGACTATGATAAGATCTGGACCGGGAAACCTTGCCCTCGTACAGTAGTTGAGAAATGACCCACTGGAAACTATGGAATACCTTCAACTATTTATTATTGAAACTGATTTCACATTGACGCTTAGTTGTCATACAGGTATAATTAATCCTTGGCATTATCTAAATTCTGTAGGAGCACCGTCATGACAACACCTGATATAGCGTTGACAACAACGCTCGAACCAAAAACGAAGTTAAGTGGAAAAATATTGAAGACAACACTGGCGGGGGCGCTGGTTGATGTAGGTCAACATATTCCCGGTGTCATTCATATCTCACAGTTGAGCAAAGATTCAGTGAATAAAGTGGAAGACGTGGTGAAAGAAGGACAAACGGTGGATGTGTGGATTCGCCGCGTGAAAAAAGATCGCATCGAACTAACGATGATCGAACCGCTTGCCCTCGAATGGAAAGAGATCGAACCGGATATGATCGTCAAAGGCAAGGTTGTCCGCCTCGAAGCCTATGGAGCATTCGTTGATATTGGCGCCGAGCGCCCCGGCATGGTGCATGTCAGTGAGCTTGCGCACGGATATGTCAAAACCCCTGGTGAGATTGTAAAGGAAGGCGATGAAGTCGAAGCGAAAGTGTTGGATGTGAATCGCAAGAAGAAACAGATCAAATTGAGCATGAAAGCTCTGGAACCCGAGGTCGAAGAATTCAAACCGGCGAAAAAAGAATACAAAAAAGGCAACAAGCGCGGGCCAAAAAAGGAAACAGCAGAAGTAGCTCCGCAGGAAGAAGCCAGGGAACCCGAATTGACGGTGATGCAAATGGCATGGCAGGAAGCTGTCGACAAGGCCAAAAAGGAAAAATCCTTTAAGGTAAAGCGCGCAAAATCCAATCTCTCACAGGAACAGGAAGATTTGCTGGATCGAACGATGAAGAAACGCCTCCCCACCGGAGGATAAGGTCGCAAATAGGCAGAAGAGCAGACCGCTAAGCAGTCCGCTCTTTTTTTATTCTTGGCCATCCTTATACTGGCGTATCGCTTACGTATCTTGCATATGCTTCGGGCCGCAAAAACAGCAGAATAAATACTGCTGAGAAAAACCCGCCCAGGTGCGCCCAATGATTGATGCTGTAATCTGCTTTTCCGAGCAATGTCTGAATAGCAGGGATGATTTGAATACCAACAAAGTACAACACGATCCAAATCGCTCGAATACGCGGCCAAAGCGGCACAAAGCTTATGAATATCAGTGTGCGAATGCGCCCACCTGGGTATAGAAGCAAGTACGCTCCCATGAGACCGAAAATCGCGCCGCTTGCTCCAATGCCAGGAATATGTGAGTCAGATTGAACCAAGACAAAAAGAACGTGAGCCCATGTGCCTGCCAACAAATAAAAAGCCAGGAACCGCCATGGACCACTGGCATCTTCCACGCGTCTACCAAAAACCCATAAGGCAAGCATATTCCCAAGCAAATGAAAAAGGCCGCCATGCAGAAACATGGCCGTAACGTTGGAAAGCGCCCCTGCACCTTGCGCGCTCAAAATAAGGTTTGGCGTGGCAGCATATTTCATAAAGAATGGCCAGTAATTGTCTCTGACAACAAACAACTCAATATAGTAAACGAAACAATTAATGACTATTATTGTGACAGTCATTATAGGAAAAAATGAATAACGGTTCGATTCTGTATCATTCAGTGGGAGCATGATGTTGGCCTAAAATGGAATAGGCGGGATTTTAAAATTCCGCAAACGATTTATTGAATCAAGAATCAGCAAAAAGTGAGGAATGATGATCAGGAACAAGCCGGCGGCGGCTGCCACCCCGCGGGCGAACTTAGATACACCGCGCTGCTCATGGAATACTTTTTGCCATACAAGATGATCGGCTGGCACCTCTGCCAGCGCAAGCAGAAAACTTCCCACGATGACCCAGGGCAAGCCCAGCCACAAATACAGTGCGGGGTGCGCGAAGGGGTTTAATCCCACCTGGATGAGGGCGAGGCTCAAATACAACAATGGCCACACCAATGTCAGACGGGCTATTGTAGATGCCGGAGCGACATAGCGGATGTTTTCGTTCTGCAGTCCTTCAATACGGATAATTTGCTTATAGATGTGATCGAATTCTTTTGAATTCCTGGTCTTTCCTGCCATCTCTTCATAAACTCTCAAAGCTTCGTCAAACTTTCCCATTTGCTCGAGCCGTGTTGCCGCACTGATTGGATCAGCCTTTCGATGCCGTAGCCGCTCCAGAACAGCGGCAGTCTCTCCGTTGGCTGGATTAAGCTCATAGGCTTTTTCAATCGCCGCAATCTGCTGATTAATGTCAGTGGAAATCCTACCCATCAACAACCAAGCCTCTTCATAGTTCTGATGTTTCTCCAGCGCTTGTCTGGCAAGCTGAAGAGCAGCGCTTACATCATTTCGTTCGGCGTGGATTTTTGCCTCATTAAACAGAGCGGCTGCGTCATCTATATTTTTTCTTATGATGAAATCTTTGTACTGGCTTTCAAGTTCTGTCAGATAGTCCCGAACTCTCTCATTGGCAGGATTAATTGTCAACACGTTTTCACATGCGATAATTCGGTCCTCGAGAGAGTCAACCAATCCGGAAAGCCACATCCAGGCCATTTCATTTTGCGGATCAGCATCCACAATCTCGAGCAGAAGATCACGTGCTTCCTCTTTTCGTCCTGCGCGTGCCGCTTGAATTGCCCTCTGAAGAACTTCTGATGAAGCCATACTACGATTACCTATACCCCTTTGTCTTCCAACTCACGTAAGAATTTTTCCTTGTTTGCCGAACGGGCAGTTTTTCCACTGGATGTTTTCAGGATCCACTTTGGTCCGACAACCTTTACATACCGGAGTGCGATGGCAGAATTCTTCGTCACATGCAGGCGTATGGCATCAGCGATCTTTTGTTGAGCCTCCGCATCCTCTGAGTCTACTTCTGCAATGATGACAACCTCTTCCGTGCCCTGCGCTTCATCGAACATGCCAAATGCCACCGAGCGTCCCGCATGCACACCAGACACTTCATATGTTAAGGCCTCCAAATCCTGTGGATACACATTTTTTCCCCCAACAATAATCATGTCTTTTTTTCGGCCAGAGACAAACACCTCCCCGCCCGAAAGATACCCGTAATCGCCTGTCAAATACCACCCATCGCGAAAGGCCTTTTCTGTAAGATCAGGACGATTAAAATAACCGGTGAGCATACAATCACTTCGGAGGGCAATCTCACCAATCGTTCGATCAGGCAGCGCCTGTCCACTCTCATCCATGACTTTCACTTCGACATTTTCAAGCGGCTGGCCGGATGACATCATTTTCATGGAGGGGCGGCCATCGAGCGGAGTTTTCGCCACGCGCTGAAGCATGAACGCTTCCCGGTCAATCTCATCGATAGCCGGTGCGCTCCCCAACCGGCTTTGGGTTACACCGAAAACATTTTCAGCCATCGCGTACGACGTTTGAAGAGCATCCAGCTTCAAGCCATAATCTTTGAACCGTTCATAAAAAGCCATATGGCTTTCCCAACGCACCGGTTCAGAACAATTGATGACCGCGCGCAATGAAGATAAATCAACGCCTTCGATGTGGCGATCGCGGATCTTCTGCGCGCAGAAGTTAAAGGCGAAATTGGGAAGCCATACAAGCGTGCCATGATATTTTGAGATGGACTGCAGCAGCTTATAGGGCCCGCGCACCCAATCAAATGGAGACATTAAGACGAGAGGAATGCCTGAGAGGATTGGCATCAGAAAACCGGCAATCAACCCCATATCATGATAAAGCGGAAGCCAGGAAACAAGCACATCGTTTTCGGTGATGGATAGAGATTTTCCGTAAGCATCGAGCTGATTGAAAACAGCCTGGTGAGAAAGCGCCACTCCCTTTTGTAATCCCGTCGTCCCTGAGGAATGTTGCAGTAAGACGATATCTTCCGGTTGGCAGTGAAAACCTGCCAGCGAATCGAAATCAATCTCTGTTGATCCGGGCTCAACGCAATTGGTAACAATGACCGAACGCACCGAATCCCCATCCTGCAACGCTGAACGAACATCCATTTTGAACTCAGGGTACGTCACAATTGCCGCGGGTCTGGTCACAGAGATGAGCGCAGATAAATCAGCGCGATACCGCTCGGGCGAGAGTTTCTCAGTAAGAAAGGGCATGATCGAGGGGATCGCGCCATGCAGAATTGCTCCCCAAAAAGAGCAAACCAAATCCTCACCGTGCTGCAGGATCAGCACAACCACTTCGCCGGGCTGAACTGCTTCACGTTCCAGAGTCCGGGCATAGGCGCCGGCGCCGCGCACGAGCTGGTCGTACGTGATCGGGAGATCGTCCCGGCCAGAGAACTGCAAATAAACGGCGACCCGGTCCGGGGTCCGGGAGTGAAGCGCTTTGAGTCGCTCGGGAAAAATTGTCATCACTTACGAGATTCGATCAATGAGGCCAGCTGAGTCAACGTATCAAACGTATTGGCATTGAGTTCGGTATCTTCGATGCGGACACCGAAAGAATCTTCTACAAACAGAGCCACATCCATCAGGCTAAATGAGTCGATCAAGCCGCTTGAAATAAGAGACTCTTCTGGTTGGATCACGCGATCCGGTTGTTTCAAAATATTCGTTGACATGAATGAGGAAAGTTGTGTAATGATCTCGGACATACCGTCTCCTTAAGCTGCGGAACGCAAATAGGCTTCCATGAATTCATCAAGGTTGCCATCCAGTACAGCTTGCGAATTGCCAGTTTCGTGTTCGGTGCGATGGTCTTTCACCATTTGGTAAGGGTGCAAAACGTACGAGCGGATCTGGCTTCCCCATTCCGCTTTGGTGTATTCGCCGCGCAGGACCGCCCGTTCTTCTTCTCTTTCAGCCTGCCTCAGTTCCAACAAACGAGCACGCAGGATGCGCATGGCAAATTCTCGGTTTTGGGTTTGCGAACGCTCATTTTGACAGGTGACAACGATCCCAGTCGGGATGTGTGTGAGACGCACGGCAGTTGCATTCTTTTGAACATTTTGACCGCCTGCACCGGAGGATCGATAAACGTCCATCTTGATGTCGGATGGGTCAATCTGGATTTCGGCTTCGTCCATCGCGACCTGTGGAAGAACCTCAACCAGCGCAAAAGAGGTATGCCTGCGATGCGCAGCATCAAAGGGAGAGAGCCGCACCAGGCGATGGACACCCTTCTCTGAACGAAGGTATCCGAAAGCATAGTCACCATCAACAGCAATCGTCACACTCTTAATGCCTGCTTCTTCACCCTCGGTGAGATCGAGGATCTCGGTTTCATAGCCATGTGTCTCTGCCCAACGTAAGTACATGCGCTCGAGCATGGCGGCCCAATCCTGTGAATCGGTCCCGCCCGCGCCCGCGTGGATGGCAAGGATGGCAGAATCATGATCATACTTGCCTGAGAGCATCGCTGCGAAAGACCGTTTGTCCAATTCAGTTTCGATGGCTGATATTTCCGGTTCCAATTCAGCACGCAGGCTCTCGTCATCTAATTGGGCAAGTTCTAGCGTCTCGTCCAGATGACGCGAGAAATTTCGCCACGACTCCACTTCGGCTTTTAGGGTATTGTATTGTTTCATCACCTGTTGGGCTTGTGACGGATTTGCCCAGAGGTCGGGCGCTTCGATTTCTTTTTCGAGTTGGGAAAGTTTTAGCTCTTTCGACGCAAAGTCAAAGACGCACCAATAGTTGACGAGTTAAGTCCTGCGCGGACTGCAAACGATTTACAAGGTCTTGCATTGTTCCTCCACGATCAATGATCGAATAATCTATTGCCTCAGTACTCCTTGCACAAAGGCATCAGGATCAAATGACATCAGGTCTTCCGGCTTTTCACCAAGACCGGCAAACAGAATCGGCAAACCAAGTTCACGCTGGATGGCAAATGCCATGCCGCCCCGCGCAGACGAATCCAATTTAGCAAGGATTACACCGGTCACACCTACCGCTTCTTTGAACGACTTGGCTTGTTGCAAGGCATTTTGACCGGTGGTCGCGTCCAGGACAAGCCAGACAGCATGCGGCGCACCGGGCAAAGCTTTTCCGATCACGCGATGGACTTTCTTCAGCTCTTCCATCAGGTTGAACCGCGTATGCAAACGACCAGCCGTATCGATCAGGATGATATCCACGCCATGCGCCGCACCGGATTGGACTGCGTTGAAGGCGACCGCACCCGGATCTGATTCTGGCGCGCCGGCGATCACATCCACCCGCAACCTGTCTCCCCACACCTGGAGCTGATCCACCGCCGCGGCACGGAACGTATCTGCGGCGCCGAACATGATTGTTTTCCCCTCAGCTTGAAACTGTTGACCGAGTTTCGCAATGGTCGTCGTTTTGCCGGAGCCATTCACACCCACCACCATGATAACCGATGGCTTATCTTCCCAATGGAGAACCGGCGGGGGCTCAAGCCTGGCGCGGAGCTCGGCCTGGAGTGTCTGTGAAAGCTCTCCGGAGCGAGTCAGGCCGCGGCTTTGAACGAAGCGGCGAAGCGATTCCAAAATTTCGGCAGTAGTTTCGATTCCCAGATCCGCCTGGATGAGGAGAGCCTCCAAGTCATCCCAGGTTTCCTGAGTAATTTCAGTGACACCCAGCAAAGTTGCAACACGCCCGAACGCTGTTTTACTCGTTTTTGCAAGCCCGCTTCTCCATTTTGCGAAGAGTTCAGCCATGACGGGCGATTATATCATGGGGTATTCTATGATATACTCTTTTTTCGATTGAGGGCAAAATCAAAAATTATTGATTGCCGTAGAAAACAAAAAGGTGTATGACATGCCAAGTGAACCAATTCATGTAACAGATGCTGCATTCGAGAAAACCGTTCTGCAATCACCCGTCCCTGTCATTGTGGATTTTTGGGCGCCCTGGTGCAATCCATGCAAGATGGTTGCGCCGATCCTTGATAAGTTGGCGAACGAGTACGAAGGAAAAATACTGATCGCCAAGGTCAACACAGATGAAAACCCGGAATGGATGATGAAGTATGGCATTCAGGGAATCCCAACCATGCTATTTGTCTCAAACGGAAAAATTGTCCATCGTCAGGTGGGCGCCCTTCCCGAACGGATGTTGCGCGATGTTGTGACCCAGTTCATGGAGGTCCTTAGCCAGTCGTAGCCCCAAGGAGGGCATGATGAAAAAAAGGTTTGTTCTTCTCGGATCAGTTTTGGCCCTTTCGCTCGGTGCATGCCTGCCCTTTTCGCTTACACCAGGCCCAGAACCAACTGTTAACGCCGCGGGGACAGTAAATGCTGTTAATACTGCAGTTGCGCAGACGTTGGCGGCTCAACCTACGCTGACATCTGCTCCCCTAACCGACACACCGACTCCTATTTTAGCATCCCCGGTCCCCGCGACAACCGAACCCCCGACGGACACACCGACCCTGGTCCCTAATCTGACCACCACACCTGTGACGGCGACCCTCGGTACTTTAGATCTAGCGTTTACAGCGACGCCTGCGACGGGCCAGACTACGCTTATTCCGACTCTGACTATTCGAACGTATGGCACACTGCCACCCGCAGTGCCTTCCAGTGCCATCCGATTGATCAATAAATCAAAGGCGGAAGCCTATATCTCGCTGCAAGTGACCATGCCCGATGGAAGATACTCCATCATCGAGTATCCAGTAGAAAGGACCGTGACAATCCAGGCGCCCCTTGGGTCCTATCTTTATGTGGCCTGGGTGGGCGGCAACAAGATGGTCGGAGAGTTCCGCCTCTTTCGGGATGAAAGGTTATCGATTACGTTATTCAAAGATAAGGTTGTCGTTGAATAGAGCCCGCCGATTCCATCAGATCCATAGAAGGTACGCTGTTAATAACGCGAAATGCATTGGTGCAAGGTATTACCCTGCTTTTGATCCTAAGCTCTTGTACTTCCCAGGCAACCCCTACAGCAGATCCCGCAAATATCCAACACACTGCTGAAGCCATGGCTCTGACTATGGTCGCTCAAACCCAAGCAGCAATGCCGTCTGCCACCATTCCCCCTACGGAGACTCCACACCCCACCGCTACCCTATTGCCCTCACCCACACTCGGCACAATGGAGGCACTTCCGACCCTCATTGCAACATTGACTCCGCAATTGTCTGCCTCCGGTCAGGACCCTTGCAACAAAACCCTGCCAGTTTGGTATGGACCGAGTGAAAATTTCACGGTATTGTATGAATACAATCCACGTGGCAAGGATGACAAAGTCGTTTTATCCCTGTGGGTCTCAACCAACCTGGGAGAACGCGGGTTCCTCGCCGATGTGTCCACGGGACCTGAGGGACAATACACTGCCGCCGCATTTGTGGATGGCAAGAAAGATTTCAAAGTGTTCGGTGGCTTCCCGATCAGGGAAGGCAACTGGACCGTAATTGTGAGGAATGAAAGTATCGTCGCCCAGGGTGGGTGTTATCCTCACTGCTAATCATATAAGGAGATTTTCTAACAACATGAAACAACTAAAGTTCCTTTCCATGATCATTGTGATGTCTGCAATGGTCATCACCGCGTGCGGAGCAGAACCCGCGCCCACAATGAGCGCTGCCGATGTGCAATTTACAGCAGTAGCAGCAGCATTCACGATAGTCGCAGAAACCCAGGCAGCTATCCCAACCGCAACGCCGTTACCACCCACGGAGACGCCCACACAGACTCCTTTGCCGACCGACACTCCGCTGGCATTGCCATCCCTGGCGGTGACGCTCACATCTGTACCGCCAATCAGTTCTGGCGATCCCTGTGACAACAGAGTCCTTTCATGGTCGCCAAATGGGAGGCCAACCAAGATCCGTCTCGCCAACACGACGAAGGTGGCTGTCACGGTATCCATTTATCTGAATGAGACCGCCGACAAAGGTGAGTGTGGCTGGAGGACCTATAAGATCGGTGGTAAAAACGATACCATCATAGATGATCTGGTTCAGGGATGCTATAACCTGTGGGCATGGAGTGACGATCCAAAAGGCCGATTCAATTCGAGCGGCTCTGGCTGCCCGAATAATTCTGACAAATGGTCGTTTGAAATTTCCGCGGCATCCATCAAGTTCGTAGGTCCATAGTTTGTTTCCCACATAACCTGGCAAATAGGTGACATCAAGTATGTCACCTATTTGTTTTTTGCGGGAACGATTCGAGCCTTACAAGCGTCATCTGGTTGGAATTGCCCCGAGGTAAAATGAAGCATCTGATGCTCTTTCTGCTCGTACTTCTTGCTATATCCTGTGTCCCAGCGCTGGAACCTACTCCCCTGCCTGACACGGCAGTCACAAACCCACCCGTAGATAACGTGTCCACGAACGAACCTATCGTAGATCCGTTTTCGCCGCAGCCCGGAGACTCGAAATTCACACGCGGTAACGTCTTTATCAGTGAATCTGATCTCGTGATTCGCGAAAGCTATCCGCCTCAAATCTCCCTCCACATAAGCGGAGACCTGCCAACGCCATGCCATCAATTAAGAGTGAAAATCAATGAACCTGACACAGAAAACGGGATTGATGTTGAGGCCTATTCCGTTGTGGATTCCGAACGAGCCTGTATACAGATCCTGGAGCCTTTCGAGAAATACATCAACCTGGGAACTTTCGCCACCGGGCATTACACAGTTTGGCTAAATGGGGAAATGGTCGGTGAGTTTGATTCGTAAAAGTCGCTCGGCAAGAAGGAGCTTTGGTTTAGCGGTTTTCATCCACTCTGCTAATGAGGGCAAGGCGCGCGTTTGTCAAGCTGATTAGATCAGAAACGGGGAGTCTGATGTTCAAGCCTCTTTGTCCCCCGGAAATATGGATCTCTGCATAATCCCGTGCAGAAGAATCGATCAGGACCTGAAAGCCTTTATTAATCAGCGCAAGCGGTGAAATGCCTCCGGCTTGCAACCCCGTCAATTGCTCGGCCTCGCGCTCAGTTGGCAAATGGACTTTTTTCTCGCCAAGAGCTGCAGCAAGCAACTTCAAATCCACGTTCCAGGAGCCGGGGATTACCGCCAGGATTGGTTTCCTGGGCTTGTCGCGCGTGACCACGATGGTTTTGAACACGATCCTGGGCGGCAGGTTCAAGAATTCCGCAACTTCCTGCGCACCCAATTTTTCCGCAGGTGTTTCAAAAACCGTATACGAGACTTTGCGAGAGTCTAACAATCGAGTGACATTGTTCGTTGTGGGCATATCCGCAGCCACCTGGGGATGATTCCAAGCCATTTTACCGCTTTAACCCGCGACGATGCTCGGTCGGCTTCTTTATTACAAAAGCCTGCCAGAGCAGCCCACTTTTCTATGACATCCATGCACGTAGTAAAATAAATAAGATGAGAGCATCCAATATCGCTATTCCCCTCGAGAGGCTGTTGGAACAACTGCCTGAAAATTACACCCTGGCCGACAGGGAGTTGGTTCAACGCGCCTATCGGGTGGCAGAAGAGGCACATCGCGATCAAAAACGACATTCAGGCGAACCATACATCAACCATTGCCTCGCAGTTGCCAGCATTCTCGCCGACCTGCGCGTGCCGCCGGAGGTCGTGGCAGCTGGATTATTGCATGACACTGTTGAAGATACCTCTATCACGCTTCAGGATATCCAGCGGGATTTCGGCGAACCGATCGCCGTACTTGTAGATGGAGTCACAAAACTTACAAATCTGCCTCGCGTTTCGCGTGACGATCAGCACGCAGAACATTCAAATGGGAAGAATGCGGATGAACCGGCCGAATCACCCCTGGATACCATTCCGCTGGGCCGCAAGCGTGATCTCGTGTCTGAAACCCTGCGCAAGACTTTTCTGGCGATGGGTGAGGATGTCCGCGTGGTGCTCATCAAATTAGCGGACCGCCTACACAACATGCGGACATTAGGCTTCATGCCAGAGTCAAAGCGCAAGCGGATTGCGAAAGAGACTCTGGATATATTTGCGCCTCTTGCAAACCGGCTCGGCATCTGGCAGATCAAGTGGGAACTCGAGGATTTGGGCTTCCGCTATGTAAGCCCCGAAAAATATAAAGAGATCGCGGAACAACTGCAGGAGCGCCGCCCGGACCGCGAAGCCCAGATCGAAACGATCAAAGAGCATCTCAGCCAGCTACTGGAAAGTAACAATATCAAAGCTGAGATCAGCGGGCGACCCAAGCACATCTACTCGATCTATAAGAAGATGACACAAAAGGGAAAGCCGTTTGATCTGGTACGGGATGTGCGGGCCGTCCGCCTCATCGTACCGGATGTTCCGTCGTGTTATGCTGCCCTGGGCGTGATCCATACTCATTGGCGTCCCATCCCCGGCGAATTTGACGATTACATCGCCGCACCCAAAGACAACTTTTATCAGTCACTGCACACCGCGGTCATCTATGATGATAAGCGTCCTCTCGAAGTGCAGATCCGCACGGCAGAAATGCACCAGAACGCGGAATATGGCATCGCCGCGCACTGGCGATATAAGGAAGGCTCACACCGGGACAAGTCCTACGAACAGCGCATCAACTGGCTGCGCACGATGATGGAGTGGCGTTCAGACGTGAACGATGCACAGGAGTTCGTGGAAAGCATGAAGACAGATGTTTTCCAGGATCGCGTATATATATTCACGCCGCGCGGCGACATTATCGATCTCTCCGCTGGTTCGACGCCGATCGATTTCGCTTATCACGTCCACACGGATATCGGTCATCGCTGCCGGGGTGCGCGCGTTAACGGGAAACTTGTCCCGTTGTATCAGGAGTTGAAAACCGGCGACCAGGTTGAAATCCTGACGGCGAAGCGAGGTGGCCCCAGCCGCGATTGGTTGAATCCGAATCTGGGATTAGTCAAAACCCAGCGCGCCCGTTCCAAGATCAGAGCCTGGTTCAAGAAACAGGAAGATGAACAGAATCTCGCACAGGGACGCGCGGCGCTCGAACGTGAATTGCAGCGGCTTGGCATTTCCGAGATCAACTTCGAAAAGATGGCGCGCGAACTCGGGTTCAAAATTCCGGATGAGATGTTCATCGCGCTCGGCTGTGGCGATCTTTCGGTTAACAAGGTCATTAGGCAAATCTCCGATGACGAAGGGACCGTCGATATTCTTGAAGCCAACATTCCAGCGCAGGGACAAAAATCCTCCACAGATGCGGTTGAAGTCGTGGGATTGAAAGGTCTGCTCTGGGCGATGGCGCGTTGTTGCAACCCCATGCCTGGCGATGATATCGTTGGCTACATCACACGCGGACGCGGCGCGACCATTCATCGCCAGGATTGCCCGAACATTCTGCGCCGCAAAGATACAGAACGACTTTTGCAGGTAGGCTGGGGAAAAGTGGAGCAGACCTATGCGGTCCCTGTCACCGTCAAAGCCTATGATCGTCAGGGTTTGATGGGCGATATTTCCACGTTGCTCCAGAATGAAGGCGTGAACATCGCGGATGTCTCGGTGAACTTCAATCGCAGCGTTGCCGATCTAAGTCTTGTGGTAGAGGTTCGCGATCTGGCTCAGCTAAGTCGCGTGCTCACGCGCATTGAAAGCTTGCCGAACGTACTGGAAGCACAACGGACGAAACCGGGGTAAATTACCAATTAGGGTTGCGGATTTACGCGTCCCGAATTGCCAATATCACAGTATAATGTCGCCGCTTTAAGACCATGTCTTTGCTTAGCGTAGATCAGGCGCGAGAGCGCATCCTTTCTCACTTTCAATCTGTCACAACCGAAACTCTGCGGCTTGCAGAGTGTGCAAGCCGCGTCCTTGCGCAGGATATCGCCGCGGCGAATGACCTGCCTCCCTTCGACAATTCCTCCATGGATGGATTCGCCGTCCGCGCGGCGGATGTACTGGACGCCGCGGCCGCTTCGCCGCGCCGCCTGCGCGTGGTTGCTGACATCCCCGCGGGTTCGCACCCGACCATTTCCATTGCGTCGGATGAAGCCGCGCGTATCATGACCGGCGCGCCAATGCCTGCGGGGGCGGATGCGGTTGTCCCGGTGGAAGATACTGACTTCGATAACCGCGATGCAGGCACGCCCGCGCCGAATGAAGTGCAAATATTGAAGTCAGTGAAACATGGCGATAACACACGCCGACGGGCTATGGACCTGCACGCAGGCGATACCGTCCTTAATAAAGGGCGCCTCCTCAAACCGCAGGAGCTGGGTCTATTGGCGATGCTCGGATTTGCGAATGTACTTGTATATCGAAAGCCGCGGGTCGCCTTGTTTTCTTCTGGCGACGAATTACTGCCGGTGGCTGCTCCACTTGAGGCTGGCAAGATCCGGGATTCAAATTCATACACACTCGCAGCGCTGATCGAAAACGCGGGCGCAGAAGTCGTCCGACTCGGCGTTGCAAAAGACAATCACGATGCTGTAAAAGCCCTGCTCGATGAAGCCGTTGAACTCAACGTGGATTTGATCCTCTCCTCGGCGGGTGTGAGCGTCGGCGCGTTTGACTTCGTGAAAGAAGTCATCGAATCGAATGGCAAAATGGATTTCTGGCGTGTGAATATGCGCCCGGGAAAACCGCTGGCGTTTGGAGACTATCGAAACATCCCGATCATTGGCTTGCCGGGCAACCCCGTCTCGGCATTTGTGGGGTTTGAAGTTTTCGTGCGCCCCGTGATTCATCGCCTGAGTGGCCTGTTTTATGCAGGTATGCAAACAATCCGGGTGAGATGCGAAGAGCAGATCGATTCGGATGGGCGG
>Ga0214473_10004346_pt1 | contig 17049 bp, 13 predicted proteins | sample RVTome_7_FD_203509 | JGI IMG/M metagenome (GOLD analysis project Ga0214473, IMG submission 203509) | Soil microbial communities from uranium-contaminated site in the Upper Colorado River Basin, Wyoming, United States - RVT98D197 | ecosystem: Environmental > Terrestrial > Soil > Contaminated >... | reverse complement strand
GGTTGGCGAGCTGTGCGCCGAAGCGCGCTCGCGACGACGCTCGCCGCTCGTCACGTACTCGCCGAAGGTCTTCGTCCCGCTGACGAAGCTCTGCCGCGACGTCTGCCACTACTGCACGTTCGCCCAGCCGCCGCGGCGCGGCGAGCGCGCGTACCTGACGGTCGACGAGGTGCTCGAGGTCGCCCGCGCGGGCGCGGCCGCAGGGTGCCGCGAGGCGCTCTTCACGCTCGGCGACAAGCCGGAGCTGCGCTACCGCGCCGCGCGCGACGAGCTCGCCGCCCTCGGCTGCAAGACGACGATCGACTACCTCGAGCGCGCCGCGGGCGCCGTCCTCGAGGAGACCGGGCTGCTGCCCCACCTGAACCCGGGCGTGCTGACGCGCGACGACCTCGTGCGCCTCCGCCGGGTCTCCGGGTCGATGGGGCTGATGCTCGAGACCGCATCGGTGCGGCTCGCCGAGCGGGGCGGACCGCACTTCGGCTCGCCGGACAAGCTCCCCGCGCGCCGTCTCGAGACGCTCGAGCTCGCGGGCGAGCTCGGGATCCCCTTCACGACGGGGATCCTGATCGGGATCGGCGAGACCCGCGAGGAGCGGATCGAGGCGCTGCTCGCGATCGTCGAGGTGCAGCGGCGTCACGGGCACATCCAGGAGGTGATCGTCCAGAACTTCCGCGCGAAGCCGGGGACGCGCATGGCCGCCGCGCCCGAGCCGTCGCTCGACGAGCATCTGTGGTCGATCGCCGCGGCGCGCCTCCTGTTGCCCGACGAGGTGCACGTGCAGGCGCCGCCGAACCTCGCGTTCGACGAGTTCCCGCGCCTCCTCGACGCGGGCATCGACGACTGGGGCGGGGTCTCACCGGTGACGATCGATCACGTCAACCCGGAGGCGCCGTGGCCGGAGCTCGAGCGGCTCGCCGAGGCGACCCGCTCGCGTGGGCTGGAGCTCGCGGCGCGGCTCTGCGTCTACCCGGAGCACGCCGGGCGGGTCGACGACGCCGTGCGCCCCGCCGTTCTGCACGCGTCGGATGCGCTCGGCCTCGCGCGCGAAGACGACTGGTCCCCCGGCACCGCGCAGGCGATCCCCTTCGTGCCGCGCGACGCGCTCCCGCTTCGCTCGGCGGGCGAGCTGGGGGAGGACGAGCTCGCGCGTCTCTTCAGCGCGCGAGGTCACGAACGCGATCGCGTTCTCGCCGCAGCCGACGAGCTCCGCCGCGAGGCCTGCGGCGACGTCGTCACGTACGTCGTCAACCGGAACGTCCAATACACGAACGTCTGCTACTTCCGCTGCGGCTTCTGCGCGTTCTCGAAGGGAAAGCTCGCCGCGAACCTGCGTGGGCCCGCGTACCTCGTCCCGCTCGAGGAGATCGCGCGCCGCGCGGAGGAGGCCTGGAAGCGCGGCGCGACCGAACTCTGCCTCCAGGGCGGGATCCACCCGTCGTTCACCGGCGAGTACTACCTCGACGTCGTGCGCACCGTGAAGCGCGCGACGCCCGACATGCACGTGCACGCGTTCAGCGCGCTCGAGGTGTGGCAGGGCGCCGCGACGCTCGGCCTGCCGCTCGAGGACTACCTCGCACGCCTGCGCGACGCCGGGCTGGCGTCGCTGCCCGGCACCGCGGCGGAGATCCTCGACGACGAGGTGCGTCGCGTGATCTGCCCCGACAAGGTGACGACCGTGCAGTGGCTGAGCGTCCACGAGGCCGCCCACCGCGTCGGACTGCGCTCGAACGCGACGATCATGTTCGGCCACGTCGAGGGGCCGCGCGCGTGGGCGCGGCACCTGCTCCGCGTGCGCGAGCAGCAGCGGCGGAGCGGTGGTTTCACGGAGTTCGTGCCGCTGCCGTTCGTGCACATGGAGGCGCCGATCTACCTGAAGGGCCGCGCGCGGCGCGGGCCGACGTTCGGCGAGACGCTGCTCATGCACGCCGTCGCACGACTTGCCCTTCATCCGGACGTCACGAACGTACAGGCATCGTGGGTGAAGCTCGGGCCCGACGGCGTTCGCGCCCTCCTGCGCGCGGGCGTCAACGACCTCGGCGGCACGCTGATGAACGAGTCGATCTCGCGCGCGGCCGGCTCGGAGTTCGGGCAGGAGCTGCCGCCCGAGCGGATGGAGGAGCTGATCCGCTCGGCCGGACGAGAGCCACGGCAGCGGACGACGCTCTACGGCGACGTTCGCGCCGAGCGGCGGGCCGCCTCGTTCGGGGCCGCCCCGCTGGCAGAGCCGCTCAACCCGCCGGTCTCCGAGGCGGGGCTCGAGCGCCCGCGCTTGCTCGTCCGCCCCGGCTTGTCGTATAGTTGACCTCTCAATTAAGGGAGGTCAGATGGACTGGGTGCTGGTGCTCGGCCGACTCCTGTTCGCCCTGCTCTTCGTGCAAAGCGGCCTGTTGTTTCACCTGCGCGGGCGACAGACGGCGATCGGCTACTCGAAGATGATGGGCGCGCCGGCGCCCGAGCTGACGGTCGTGCTGACGGGGCTGCAGATCGTCGTCGCGGGGCTGATGATCGCCCTCGGGATCTGGGTCGATCTCGCGGCGCTGCTGATCATCGCGTTCCTGATCCCGACGAACTACTGGATGCACTCCTACTGGAAGATGGACGACCCCGACCAGAAGCAGATGAACTCGATCCAGTTCTGGAAGAACGCCGCGCTGCTCGGGGGGGCCTTGATCCTCTTCTACCTCTACCAGCAGTTCGGCGACGAAACCGGACTCAACGTCGGGCCGCCCTCCCTGTTCGGATAGCCCTGTCCCTCACGCGTCCGGCCTGTCACAATCGCCGCGGGAGAGCGAAGTGAGCGTTCACGTTGCACCGGCTGCGACGCACCGGCGGTTCCTCGTTTGTCCGCCGGACTACTTCACCGCGCACTACCTCTTCAACCCGTTCATGACGTACCGCGAACGGGTGGACGTGAGACGCGCCAAGCGGCAATGGCGCTCTCTCGTCCGCGTGCTCGAGGGTGCCGGCGCCGAGCTCGAGATCGTCGAGCCCGACGGCGCGACGTCGGCGGTCGTCTTCACGGCCGACGGGGCGTTCTGTTATGCGCCCGGGCACGCGCTCGTGCTCCGAAACGACGGCGTCCGCGGCGACCTCGAGCCGCCCGTCTTCAAGGCGTGGCTCGAGGCTCGCGGCTATCGCACCGAGGCGCTGCCGCCGCGGTACCGGCTCGACGGCGGCAACCTGCTGCGGTTGGCGGAGGGCGACGTGCTCGCGGGACTCAAGCCGGGCGCGACGGAGCTCGGCGAGCGCTACCTCGCGCGCCTGCTCCGCCTCACGACCGGTCGCTCGCTGCAGACGGTCCCGCTCGTCGACCAGCGGCACCTGCACCTCGACACGGCGCTCGCCGTTCTGCCGAGGGGCGAGGTGCTCGTCTACCGCGACGCGCTCCGCGAGGGCGAGCTGCCCGCAGCCGTCGTGGAGCGGGCCGAGGACGTGATCGAGGTCACGCGCGCGGACGCGGCGCGGTTCGCGTGCAACGTCGTCTGCGTCGACGACGTGGTGGTGACGGGCCCGGTGTCCGATCGGCTCGCGAGCCGGATCGCACGATGCGGCTACGCGGTCGAGCGGGTCGACCTGGGCGAGTTCTACAAGGCCGGCGGCGGGGCGAAGTGCCTGACGCTGCCGCTGCCGTGAGAAGGAGGAGGGAATGGGCAACGACAGGTTGAACGCGGCCGTCGACCGGCTGCTCTCGGACCGGCGGTTCCTCGCGCGGTTCAGACGCGACCCGAGCAAGGCCGCGGGCGCGCTCGGGCTCTCGATGCGCGAAACCGAGGCGCTGAAGCGGGGCGACGCCGGCGAGCTGCTGGAGCTCGGTCTCGACCCGAGCTACGTCTGGCCGAACGTGCCGACGACGCGGGCGGGGCGGTTCTGGCTCGCCCGGAACGCACGGCGGCTCGCGCCGCTCGTGTTCGCCGCAGGCTTCGCGGCCTTCGGCCCGGGCGCGGGCGGGGCGAGCGCGGCTCGCATCGGGCCTGCGCCGGGCCGGATCCGAGCGGCCCGCAGGCTCGCACGGATCGTGGGCACACGTCGGACCGGTCTCAGGCGCGCGGCGATCCGCGCCGGCAGCCGCGAGCACTTCCCGCCGGGCATCCGGCGCGCGACGATCCGCGCCGGGCGGACCGGCGTCGTCCGGGCGCTTCGCAACGTGCTCCCCGACATCGAGCCGGAGGGCACTCCGGGCGACTAGCGCTCTTCCGCAGCGAGCAGGTCCTCGACGGTTTCGCGCCGGCGGATCACGCGCGCGCCTCCTGCGGCTGCCAGGACGACTGCCGGCCGCGGCACGCCGTTGTAGTTCGACGCCATCGCGAGCGTGTACGCGCCTGTCGCGGGGACGGCGAGCAGGTCGCCGCGGCGGGGCTCGGGCAGCTCGACCGCCTCGATCAGCACGTCGCCCGACTCGCAGTGCTTTCCCGCGATCCGGTACGTCCCGGCCGGAGGCTCGTCCGCGCGGTTCGCGAGCAGCGCGGTGTAGCGCGCGCCGTAGAGCTGCGGGCGCGGGTTGTCCGACATCCCGCCGTCGACCGCGACCCAGGTGACCGAGTCGGTCGCCCGCTTGACGGCGCCGACGCGGTAGAGCGTGACGCCCGCAGGCCCCACGAGCGAGCGTCCGGGCTCGAGGATCAGCCGCGGCCGCGGCAGCCCGTGACGGGACCAGGCGCCCTCGACCTGAGCGAGCAGCGCCGCGACGAAGGCCGGGACCGACGGCGGCTCGGGGTCGGAAGGCGACGTCCGCACGCCGAGCCCGCCGCCGAGGTCGACGATCTCGGGGCTCCAGCCGAGAAGGTCGCGGGTGTCGGCCGCGAACTCGGCGAGCCGGTCGATCGTCAGGCGCGCAGCCTCCGTGTCGACGAGCTGCGAGCCGATGTGGACGTGGAGGCCCAGCGGCCGCGCGCGCTCGATCGCCTGGATCGCCTGCTCGGGCGGGAGCCCGAACTTCGAGCCGACGTGGCCCGTGCGGATCGCCTCGTGCGTGTCCGCCTCGACGCCCGTCGTCACGCGGACGAGGGTGCGGCGCACGCCGGCGCGGGCCGCCCGCTCGACCTCGTCGAGCGCGTCGAGCACGACGAGCGCGCCGAGCGCGCCGGCTTCGGAGAGCTCGGCGTCGTCCTTGTTGTTCCCGTGGACGACGAGCGCGTCGCCCGCGATCCCCGCGCGCTCGGCGAAGCGCAGCTCGCCGAGCGTCGAGACGTCCGCGCCGAGCCCCTCCTCGGCGAGCAGCCGCATCACGGCGACGTTCGGGAGCGCCTTCGTCCCGTAGACGACGAGCGCGTCAGGCGCGGCCTCGCGGTACGCGCGCGCACGCGCCCTGATCGTCTCCTTGCAGAGCACGAGCAGCGGCGTTCCGTGCTCGTCCGCGAGCGCCGAGACCGGGACGCCGCCCACCACGAGGTGCCCGTCCTCGACGGCCGCCGTGTCCGGGAAGAGCTCCATAGGCAGGATTGTTCCCACATGCGCCGCTTCCTCGTCTCTCTGCCCGAGCGGATCGTCCGCTCGCTCGTCGCCCTCGCGGGCGGCGCCGTGCACGAGACCGCGCAGCTCGTGCTGCCGCGGCTCGTGCGTCGCTCGCGCCTCTACGAGGCCACCGCGAAGAACCTGCTGCGGGTGGCGATCGAGCTCGTCGGCCGCGTCGAAGGCTCCTCGACGGTCGAGGAGACGCCCGCGCAGGAGCTCGCCGTCCGCAAGGGCGCCGGCAACGTCGTCGAGCTCGGGTCGATCGCCGCGTTCGGCTTCTCGCCGCTCTGGCTGCTCGCGGCGGCGAGCGACGTCGCCCACGGCTCGCGCACGTACCTCGCCGCGCTCGTCGCCGAGCTGAAGGCCGCGGGCGTGCTCGGCGACAACGTGGAGGTCTCGTCGGTCGACGAGCTGCTCGGGGTGCTCGAGCGCGGCGCGGGGCGAACGGCCCGCCTCGTCGACGTCCCGCCGCTCGAGCTGCGGGAGCTCCGGAGCTCCCTGGGCGAGCTGCGCGCCGAGGCCGGCTCGCTGCCGACACAGCAGGAGCTCGGCGCGCTCTTCCGCGCGCTCCAGGACGAGGCGCGGCGCGAGGACCGCTCGTTGCTCGAGGTCTCGTCTGGCGTCGGGCTCGCGTTCCTCACGTCGGCCCGGAAGGTCGGGCGCGTGCACCTCGTCGTGCCGTACGCCGAGGACTGGGAGCCGCTCCGCCGCGAGGGCTTCGCCGACTACGCGCGCCGGGTCTCGAGCCCGTACCGCCGTGCTGTGACGGAGCACTTCGACCCGGCGCGCGAGACGCACACAGAGCGCGCGCTCGACCGGCTAGGCCGTTAGTCGCCCGCCCACCAGCCCTGCTCCATCTCGGCGTCGCCGGGACCCGTGTTCGGCGCGCCGATCGCGATCACCTCGAGGCCGTCGGGCCCCGCCTCGAACCCGCGCATCGTGTCCTTGTGCACACGGACGGCGTCCCACTGCTTGAGGTCGTGGACATCGTCGCCGACCTTGACGCGGCCCCCGCCGGACACGACGACGTAGACCTCCTCCTGGTTCTTGTGGTTGTGGCCAAACGGGATGCGGAAGTTCGGGGCGACGCGCATGTAGCTGAGCCCTGCGTTCTCCATCTCGAGGGGCACTCGGCCCATCCGGAACTCCAGGTCGGGGGAGAGGCCGAACTTCGGGGCCTGGTCCTCCACCGCTTTCAGGTTGAGGTGCGTGTAGTCGCTCATGGCGACGATTGTCGCCCCCTGCTACATTCAGCGCAAATGCGGAAGGAGCTCCTTCTCTAGCGCAGGAGGCCGACGCGGCCGACCCCGCGACAGCTTCCGACGGCCTCGACAGAGGCCGTTTTCGTCTCCGGACATGGACCGATACGACCCACACGCGATCGAGCCCAAGTGGCAGCAGGTCTGGGAGGCCGAGCAGGCCTTCGAGGTCTCGAACGAGCCGGTCCGGCCCAAGTCGTACGTCCTCGAGCAGCTCCCGTATCCGTCGGGGACGCTGCACATGGGCCACATGCTCGTCTACACGATCGGCGACGTGCAGACGCACTTCCGCCGCCGCCGCGGCGCGCACATCCTGCACCCGATGGGCTTCGACTCGTTCGGGCTGCCGGCCGAGAACGCGGCGATCCGCGAGGGCGGCCACCCGCGCGAGATCGTCGAGCGCAACATCGCGGGCATCCGCCGCTCGATGCACCGCATCGGCTGGGCGATCGACTGGTCGCGCGAGCTGTCGACACACGAGCCGACGTACTACCGCTGGCAGCAGTGGCTCTTCCTGAAGTTCCTGGAGCGCGGCATGGCGTACCGGAAGGCCGCGCCCGTCAAGTGGTGCCCGAACGACCAGACCGTCCTCGCGAACGAGCAGGTGCTGCCCGACGGCCGCTGCGAGCGCTGCGGCGCGCTCGTCGAGTCGCGGCTGATGGAGCAGTGGTTCTTCCGTACCACCGACTACGCGCAGGCGCTCCTCGACGACCTCGAGACGGTCGACTGGCCCGAGTCGATCAAGGCGCGGCAGCGCAACTGGATCGGCCGCTCGGACGGGGCGGAGATCGTCTTCGGGCTCGAGCAGCTCGGCGTCGACGTGCCGGTGTTCACGACGCGGCCCGACACGCTGTTCGGGGCGACGTTCTTCGTGCTCGCGCCCGAGCACGAGCTCGTCGAGCAGATCGCGGCGCGCGCCGAGAACGGCGACGAGATCCGCGCGTACGTACAGCGCGCGGCGGCGAAGAAGACCGAGGAGCGCGCGGCGGCCGAGGAGAAGACCGGCGTCTTCACCGGCTTCCACGTCGTCAACCCCGTGAACGGCGAGCGGCTGCCGGTCTACGTCGCCGACTACGTGCTCACCGATTACGGCACCGGCGCGATCATGGCCGTCCCGGCGCACGACGAGCGCGACTTCGCGTTCGCGGAAGCGTACGAGCTGGGGGTGCGCGACGTCGTGCGTCCCGCGGAGGGCGACGCCGGCGGGCTGCCCTACGTCTCGAAGTCGGAGACCGACGTGCTCGTCAACTCGGACGGCTTCGACGGGCTACCGGTGACCGAGGGAGGCCGGCGGATCGTCGAGCAGCTCGAGGCCGCGGGGCGCGGCCGCTTCGCGGTCAACTATCGGCTGCGCGACTGGGGCTTCTCGCGGCAGCGCTACTGGGGCTGCCCGATCCCCGTCGTCTACTGCGAGACCGACGGGATCGTGCCGGTGCCCGAGAGCGAGTTGCCGGTCGTGTTGCCGCAGATCGAGGACTTCAAGCCGAAGGGCAAGCCGCCGCTCGCCCAGGCCGAGGCGTGGGTGAACGTGCCGTGCCCGAAGTGCGGCGGTCCGGCGAAGCGCGAGACCGAGACGATGGACACGTTCGTCGACTCGGCCTGGTACTTCCTGCGCTACTGCGATCCCCGGAACGAGCAGGCGCCCTGGGATCGCGAGATCGTCGACTACTGGAACCCCGTCGACCTCTACATCGGCGGCGTCGACCACGCGACGATGCACATGATCTACGCGCGCTTCTTCGTCAAGCTCCTCAACGACATGGAGCTGCTCGGGTTCCGCGAGCCCTTCGCGAGCTTCTACTCGAACGGCTGGGTCACGATCGGCAAGACGAAGATCTCGAAGCGAGCCGGCAACACCGTCAGCCCCGACGGCTACGTCGAGCAGTACGGTGCCGATCCCGTCCGCCTCTACATCCTCTTCATCGGGCCCGCCGACCAGGACATGGAGTGGACCGAGGAGGGCGTCGACGCGATGGCGCGGTTCGTGCGGCGGCTCTGGCGGATCGTCAACGACGTCGCGGAGAACGCGCCGCACGGCGACGGGACGGTCGGCCCACTCACGCGCAAGGCGCACGCGACGATCGCGAAGGTCACGGACGACGTCGGGCGGCGGTACGCGTTCAACACGGCGATCTCGGCGGTGATGGAGCTCGTCAACGAGCTGTCCCGCGACCCGCACGGGCCGGAGGCGCGCTTCGCGGCCGAGACTGCGGCGTCGCTGCTCCAGCCCTATGCGCCGCACGTGACCGAGGAACTGTGGCAGCGGCTGGGCCGCGAGCGGCTGTGGGAGGAGCCGTGGCCGATCGCCGACGAGTCGCTGCTCGAGCGCGAGACGTTCGAGCTCGTCGTGCAGGTCAACGGCAAGGTGCGCGACCGGGTCGAGGTCCCGGCCGACGCGTCGGATGAGGAGCTCGTCGCGGCCGCGCGGGAGTCCGAACGCGTACGCACGTTCATCGACGGCGCCGAGGTTCGCCAGACGATCGTCGTGCCGCAGAAGCTCGTCAACCTCGTCGTCGGGTCCTCCGGGACGAACTGACACACATCCGGCACGAAGCCGTCACCCACGTGTGACGGTTCTCTCGCCACGCTTGGCGGCATGCCGGAGCTCTCGGTCCCGCGGACGCATGCGCTCGCCGGCGCGGCGGTGCTGCTCGTCGTGCTCGTGCTGGCGGGGCGGTTCCTGCTGGGCGCGGGTGCGGCGTCGTCGTCCGACGCGGAGGTCGCGCTCGGCGCGGAGCCGATCCGTGCGGCTCCCGCTCCTCCGGTCGTCGTGCACGTCGTCGGGGCCGTGCAGCTGCCCGGGCTGTACCGGCTCGCGCGGGGCAAGCGCGTCGCCGACGCGGTCGCCCGAGCCGGGGGCGCGACGGCGAGGGCCGACCTCGCGCTGATCAATCTCGCGGCGCTCGTGTCCGACGGTCAGCAGATCGTCGTCCCCTCACGCGCCCCTCCCGGCGCGGCACCCACGGGTGGCGAGGCCGCGGGCGGGCCGGTGCACCTGAACAGCGCCACGGTCGAGCAGCTCGACGCCCTCCCCGGCGTCGGCCCGGTCACGGCGCAGAAGATCGTCGACTACCGGGAGAAGCACGGCGCGTTCAGCTCGGTGCGCGAGCTCGACGCGATCCCGGGGATCGGGCCTGCGCGGCTCGAGCAGCTGACGGAGCTGGTCGCGCCGTGACGCGCCTACTCCTGCACTGGCGGCCGCACGTGCTCGCGGGCTCGCTCGTCGGCGGCCTGGCGTTCGCCGACGCGTTTCGTGGATCGAGCGTGCTCGTGGCCGTGCTCGCCGTCGCGCCGGCCGCTGCGTTCACGGCGGTATCCGACCCGCGCGCCCGGCTCGCCCTGCTCGCCGTGGCGCTCGCGCTCGCGGGGTGGTGGTGGGGGAGCGCGCGGCTCGACGCACTCGACCGAAGCGTTCTCCTGCGCGACGTCGGCGCCGGCGGCGACGCGCTCGTCGTCGTGACGGGCCCAGCGCGCCGCACGGCGTACGAGGTGCGCGCCGCCGCGCGGGTGCTGCGCTTCCGCGGGAGAACGGTGTCCGAGACGGTGCAGCTCGAGCTCCCGCCGGGCCGGGCGCCTCCGCAGGGCGCCGAGCTCGAGCTCTTCGGCGAGGTCGCAGAGCCCGAGCGCGACGCCGATTTCGACGAGCGCACGTTCCTGCGCCGGCGCGGCGTGCACGTTCTGCTGCGCGCGCACGAGTGGCGTGTCGTCGGCGCACGCGGGGGCGTGGGCGGCCTGGCCGATCGGGTGCGCCGAGCGCTCGTTCGAGGCCTGGACGGCCTCGAGGGCCAGCGCCGCGCCGTGCTCGCGGGCGTCGTGCTCGGCGAGGACGAGGGGCTGAGCGACGACGTGCGCGACGCGTTCCGCGCGTCCGGGCTCTACCACCTGCTGGCCGTGTCCGGCCAGAACGTCGCGCTGCTCGCGGGCGGCGTCGGGCTCTTCGCGTGGCTGCTCCGCCTCTCGCGGCGCAGCACGGAGGCGTTGGTCCTGCTCGCGATCGCGGCCTACATGCTCGCGGTCGGCTGGCAGCCGTCGGTCGTCCGGGCGGGAGTCGCGGGGGCGCTCGCCTCGATCGCGTGGCTCACCGCGCGCGACCGCGACCGGTGGTGGCTGTTCCTCGCGGGCGCAGCCGTGCTGCTCGCCTGGAACCCGTACGCGCTGCTCGAGCCCGGCTTCCAGCTCTCGTTCGGGGCGGTCGCGGCGATCTTCCTCGCGGTGCCGCGGCTCCTGGGCGTGCTCGAGGGCTACCCGGTCCCGCGCTCGCTCGCGATCGTCATGTCGGTCTCAACGGCGTGCGGCCTCGCGACCGCGCCGATCCTCTGGCTGCACTTCGACGCCGTCCCGGTCTACTCGGTGTTCGCAAACGCGCTCGCGGCGCCGGTCGTCGGCGGGCTGCTCGGGCTCGCGCTCGTCGCAGGGTTGCTCGCGCCGGTCGCGCCGTCCGCGGCGTACGCGCTCGCCTGGATCGACGGGTGGCTGGCCACGTACCTGATCGTGTGCGCGAAGACGGTCGCCCGCCTGCCGCTGGCGCAGCTCTCGTCGACCCGGGCGCTCGTCGCGGTCGTCGTCGCTGCGCTGTCGGTCGTCGTCTTCGCCCGCCTTCGCGCGCCGCGGCCGCTGCGCGCGCTCGTCCTGCTGGCGACGTGCTCGCTCGTGCTCGTCGCGTGGGTTGCGCGCACGGGACCGGACCCGCGCCCGCCGCCCTCCGGGCTCCGCGTCACGTTCCTCGACGTGGGCCAGGGAGACGGGTGCCTTGTCGAGGCACCGGGTGTGAAGCTCCTCGTCGACCAGGGCCCGCCCGACGCGCGGGTCGCAGACCAGCTCCGGCGTCTGGGCGTGCGGCGGCTGACGGCGCTCGTGCTCACGCATCCTCAGCGCGACCACGTGGGCGGTGCCGCGGACGTGCTGCGGAAGCTCCGCGTCGGGTTCGTCCTCGACCCGCGCCTGGCGACGACGGGGCCCGAGGAGCGCGACGCGATGCGCGAGGTACGAAGCCGCCGCGTGCGCGTCGTCGTAGCGCGCGCGGGCCGCGCCTTCCGGATCGGCAGGCTCCGCATGGCGGTGCTCTGGCCGGACGGACCCGGCTTCCCGGACGAGGACCCGAACGACCGCGCGACGATCCTGCTCATCTCGTACGGCCAGGTCGACCTGCTGCTGACCGCCGACGCTGAGTCGCCCGTCACGCTGCCGCTCGACCCGCCGCCCGTCGAGATCCTCAAGGTCGCCCACCACGGCTCGGCCGACCCGGGCCTGCCCGAGCTCCTCGAGCGCCTGCGCCCGAAGGTTGCGGTGATCTCCGTCGGCCTCGGCAACGACTACGGCCACCCGACGCGCTCGACGCTCTCCGCCCTCGAGCACGCGCCGGGCCTCCGCCTGTATCGCACCGACCTCGACGGCCCGGTCGTCGTCGAGTCGGACGGCGCGCGGCTGTGGGTCCGGTCGGAGCGCTGAGTAGGCTTGCACGGTGGCCGACGAGCTCAAGCCGCTCTACCTCCTGACAGGCTCCGACCGGCCGAAGATCGAGCGGGCGCTCCGCCGGCTCCGGGACCGCTTCGACGCCGACGGCGTCGAGCTGCTCGGCGCCCACGACACCCCCGGCGCCGACGCCGTCGCCGCGTCGAACTCGCTCGGCCTCTTCGGCGCCGAGCGTCTCGTCGTCGTCGAGGGCGTCGAGCGCTGGAAGGCCGAGGACGCGAAGGCTGTCGCCGCGTACGCCGCCGACCCGACCCCCGGCGTCGTGCTGGCGCTCGTCGCGGGCGAGCTCCGCAAGGACTCCGCGCTCCTGAAAGCGGTCGCGAAGGCGGGCGAGGTGCTCGTCTACGACGTCGACCGCAAGAAGATCGTCGAGTGGGTCGTCCAGCAGTTCGCGGGCCACGGCCAGAAGGCCGACCGCGAGCTTGCGCGCGCACTCGTCGACGCCGTCGTCCCGGAAGGGCTCGAGCCGGACTTGAACCACCTGGCGAACGAGGTCGCGAAGCTCGCGACGTGGGCGGGCGGCGAGCACGTCGAGTGGGAATCCGTCCGCGAGCTCGTCGTCCCGTTCGGCGAGATGCCCTCGTTCACGCTCACCGACGCGATCGGCAGGCGCGACGTCCCCGCGGTGCTCGCGGCGACCGAGGCCTCGTTCGAGCGGGAGTCATCACCCCGACGCGACGTCGCGCCTCGGCTCGTCGGCGCGGTCGCCCGGCACCTCGCACGGCTGCAGGAGTGCAAGCGCCTGCTCGCCGTGGGCTGCTCGAGCCAGGAGATCGCGTCGCGCCTGAAGCGCCACCCGTACTACGTGCAGAAGCTCGTGCGGCAGGCGGAAGGCTTCACCGAGGACGAGCTGCGCGACGCGGCGGTGCGCCTCGCCGAGCTCGACCACGCGCTCAAGGGCGGCTCGCGCCTGTCGGGCGATCTCGAGCTGGAGCGGGCGCTCGTCGACGTGACGCGCGGCCGCGCGCAGGCGGCCTAGCCGCCTAGGAGGACTTGCCGGAGGCGAGCCGCGACGCCTGCGCCTTCTTGCGCGCGGCGGTGTTCCGGTGGAGCGCTCCGCGGGCCGTGGCGCGGTCGATCCAGCGCACGAGCTCGCGGTGCTCGTCGGCGACCGTCTTGGCGCCCTCCCGCGAGGCGCGCTCGAGCCGCTTCGTCAGCGTCTTGATCGTCGAGCGGTAGCGCAGATTCTCGAGCCGCTGGCGGGCGGCGATCCGGACGCGCTTCTTCTGTTGCTTGATGTTCGCCATACGTTAAAAGGTGCCCCAGTGGGCGCGGCGATCGTAGCAGGCATGAAACACGTGTCGCCGCGAAGGCGGGCTTTGCCCGACTTCGCTCGGTGAGGTCGTCGGAGGATGACGGCGGGGCGGAGATGAGGCCGCAGGCCGACTCCGGCCGGAAACGGAGGCTTGCATGGTCCGCGGCGATCTTCTCCGTCGCCACGGGCATCTCGCGCGTCCTCGGTCTGATCAGGGAGATCGTCGCCGCCTACTACTTCGGCGCGCGCGGGCCGATCAACGCGTTCACCGTCGCGTTCCAGATCCCGAACCTGATCCGCGTCCTCGTCGCCGACGCCGCGCTCTCCGGCGCGTTCGTGCCGGTGTTCAGCGAGCTGCTCGAGAAGGGCGAGCGAGCGCGGGCGTGGCGCGTCGCCTCGACGTTGCTGTGGCTCCTGCTCCTCGGCCTGAGCGCCGTCACCGCGGTCTTCATCCTGCTCGCGCCGCTGATCATCCCGCCGCTCACGAGCGGCTACGACGACCTCGCCGTCAGGCTCTCGCAGATCCTCTTCCCGATCGTCGTGCTGCTCGGCGTGTCCGGGATCGTCGTCGGCGTCCTGAACACGTACGAGGAGTTCGCGATCCCCGCCCTGACCCCGGTCGCGTGGAACCTCGTGATCATCGCCGGGCTCGTGATCGGCGTCCCCCAAGCACACACGACCGACGCCGAGCTCTACATCTATGCGGTGTCGATCGTGATCGGCACGGTCGTGCAGGTGCTGCTGCCCGTCCCGTGGCTGCGCGGGCTCGACGGGCGCCTGCGGCCCGCGCTCGACTGGCGCGACCCGGCCGTCTGGCGCGTCTTCAAGCTGATGGTCCCCGTGACGGTCAGCCTCGGGCTAATCAACCTGAACGCGGTGATCGGGACGTTCGTCGCCGCCGCGTATATCGACCCAACGATCGCCCCGAACGCGATCGACAAGGCCTTCCGCATCTACATGCTGCCGCAGGGGATGTTCTCGGTCGCGGTCGCGACCGTCCTCTTTCCGGCGCTGTCACGGCTCGCCGCGCGCGCGGACTGGGACGGCTTCCGCGCGACTGTCGCGACGGGCCTGCGCCAGATCGCCTTCCTGCTCGTGCCGGCCAGCGTCGTCTGCGCGGTGCTCGCCGAGCCGATCGTGCGCCTCGTCTACGAGCGCGGCGAGTTCGAGCCCGACCAGACGCCGATCGTCGCGAGCGCGCTTGTCGCGTTCTCGCTGGGGCTCGCGTTCAACGGGATGATGCTGCTCCTGAACCGCGCGTTCTTCGGCCTCCAGGCGCCGAGGATTCCGACGCTCGTCGCCGCCGGGAACCTCGTCTTCAACGGCGTGCTCTACGCCGCGCTCTATCGGGTCGGCGTCTGGGGCGTGCCGCTCGCGATCTCGATCGCGAACGTCGCCGGGGCGCTCGCGCTCGTGCTCCTGCTCCGCCGCCGGGTCGAGCGACTCGAGCTCGGGCGCACGGGCGGCGCGCTGCTCAGGATCGCCGCCGCCTCCGCGGTCCTCGGCGCCGTCGCCTACGGGGTCTGGTGGGGGCTTGACGACGCGCTCGGCCGGGACTTCATCGGGCAGCTCGTCTCGGTCGGCGGCGGGGTCTCCGCCGGCGGCGCCGCCTACCTCGTGGCCTGCCGTCTGCTCGGGGTGCGCGAGATCGACACGCTACTCTCGTTGTGGGCGCGGTTCCGGCGCCCTTGAGGCCATGGACCAATCACGCATCCGCAACTTCTCGATCATCGCGCACATCGACCACGGCAAGTCGACGCTGGCCGACCGCATCCTCGAGTTGACGAACGCCGTCTCGAAGCGTGACATGCGCGAGCAGGTGCTCGACTCGATGGACCTCGAGCGCGAGCGCGGGATCACGATCAAGGCGCAGGCGGTGCGCGTGACTTGGAAGGGCTACGAGCTGAACCTGATCGACACACCCGGGCACGTCGACTTCACGTACGAAGTCTCGCGGTCGCTGCAGGCGTGCGAGGGCGCCGTGCTCGTGGTCGACGCCGCTCAGGGCACCGAGGCGCAGACGCTCGCGAACGCCTACCTGGCGATCGAGAACAACCTCGAGATCGTTCCGGTCGTGAACAAGATCGATTTGCCGCAGGCCGACCCCGACGGAGCCGCGCGCGAGGTCGCGGAGCTGATCGGCGACACGCCCGAGCGCGTCCTGCGTATCTCGGCCAAGACCGGGCAGGGTGTCGAGGAGCTCATGGACGCAGTCGTCGACCGGATTCCCCCGCCGGGCGGCGATCCCGACGCGCCCGCGCGAGCGCTCATCTTCGACTCGTCGTACGACCAGTACCGCGGAGTCGTCGCCTTCGTTCGCGTGATCGACGGCGTCTTCCGGCCGCGCGAGCGGCTGCGCGCGATGGCGATGGGCACCCGCTTCGAGGCGCAGGAGATCGGCTTCATGTCGCCGGCGATGCGTCCCGTCGACGCGCTCACCGCGGGCGAGGTCGGCTATGTGATCACCGGCCTGAAGGACGTCTCCGAGCTCCGCGTCGGCGACACGCTCACCACGGAAGCCCGCGGCGCGGCCGAGCCGCTGCCGGGCTACAAGGACGTGAAGCCGATGGTCTTCGCCGGCCTTTTCCCGACGGACTCCGACCAGTACCCCGAGCTCCGCGACGCGCTCGAGCGGCTGAAGCTGAACGACGCCGCGCTCTTCTACGAGCCGGAGACGTCGCAGGCGCTCGGCTTCGGGTTCCGCAGCGGCTTCCTCGGGCTGCTGCACATGGAGATCGTGCGTGAGCGGCTCGAGCGCGAGTTCGACCTCGACCTGCTCGTCACGGCGCCGAACGTCGCATACCGCGTGCTCGAGCGGAACGGCGAATGGCGCGAAGTGCACAGCCCGGCGGACATGCCAGACGAATTCGACGAGGTCGAGGAGCCGTACGTCAGGGCGTCGATCATCGTCCCCAAGGAGTACGTCGGCCAGGTGATGGAGCTGAACAACGACCGCCGCGGCAAGTTCGACCACATGGAGTACCTCTCGCCCGAGCGTGTGCACCTGACCTACGAGCTGCCGCTCGGCGAGATCGTGCTCGACTATTACGACCAGCTGAAGTCGCGCACGCGCGGCTACGCGAGCTTCGACTACGACTACGTCGGCTTCCGGCCTGGAACCCTCGTGCGGGTCGACGTGCTCGTCGCGGGCGAGCCCGTGGACGCACTGTCGCTGATCATCCACCGCGAGTTCGCGTACGACCGCGGCCGCGCGCTCGTCGAGCGGCTGAAGAAGGAGATTCCGCGCCAGATGTTCGACGTCGCGATCCAGGCGGCGATCGGTGCGCGGGTGATCGCCCGCGAGACCGTCAAGGCGCGGCGCAAGGACGTGCTCGCGAAGTGCTACGGCGGCGACATCACGCGCAAGCGCAAGCTGCTCGAGAATCAGAAGAAGGGCAAGAAACGGATGAAGCAGGTCGGCGCCGTCGAGGTGCCGCAGGAAGCGTTCCTCGCGGTGCTCAACATCGGGGACGGGAAGAAGTGAGCGGCGTCCGCCACCTCTACGTCCATCTGCCCTTCTGCGCTCACCGCTGCGGATACTGCGACTTCGTCACGGTTGTCGGGCGGCACGGCGAGCACGACGCGTACGTCGACGCGCTGCTGCTGGAGCTG
>Ga0214473_10004345_pt1 | contig 17050 bp, 12 predicted proteins | sample RVTome_7_FD_203509 | JGI IMG/M metagenome (GOLD analysis project Ga0214473, IMG submission 203509) | Soil microbial communities from uranium-contaminated site in the Upper Colorado River Basin, Wyoming, United States - RVT98D197 | ecosystem: Environmental > Terrestrial > Soil > Contaminated >... | reverse complement strand
AACCGCATTGATAATCAGGTCAAAATTCGCGGCTTCCGCATCGAACTTGGTGAGATAGAGGCAGTTCTCAGGCAACACTTATCTGTAAAAGAAGCTGTAGTCACAGTCCGGGAGGACCAACCGGGCCAAAAACGCATAGTGGTCTATTTGGTTGAGAAAAAAGAGCAAGTTGTCGATGCCCGCGAACTACGTAACTTCCTTAAAGAGAAGCTGCCTGATTACATGATACCATCCGCCTTTGTTATATTGGAAGCTTTGCCCCTGACTCCCAACGGCAAGGTGGACCGCAAGGCACTACCTGCACCCGATAAGACCGGCCTGGAAGCCGGTTATGTTGCACCTCGTACGTCTATCGAGGAGATTCTGGCTGGGATCTGGTCTGAGGTACTAAGAGTTGAAAAAGTTGGTATTTATGACAACTTTTTCGAATTAGGAGGCCACTCTCTGATGGCAACTCAGCTCGTATCTCATATACGCAAGATTTTCCGGGTCGAATTGCCATTGCGTACACTATTTGAGATGCCCACTATAAGTGGTCTGTCCGTCGCACTAATAAAAATATCTGATAGCCCAGAAGTTATTGAAAAAACCGCTATAACACTAAAGAAATTAGAACAACTTTCAGATAGTGAAGTGAAAATGATGCTTGCCAAACAGAGGCTCAGGGGTAAACAAAAAGGTTCGGATAAACGAATAGATCAACCGCCCGATAACGAAACGACCGACTCTGAATAGATGGCCGGTCTACGGGTTGTTGGAAAAGTGAATAAAAAGCAATCGACACCGAGGGTGTCATAGAGTAGGTAGGCAATAAGTGCCGCGTTTTTAAAACGTCAACCGCCGCGATTTTGCTCCGCCGTTTACAGGGAGTAACGGTTCTATTTTTTCCCATTGTGTTTGTGTTAATTTCCACCGTTCCTTGGCCATAAAAAATACTCCTTTCTATGGCCAAGTTTATATAGGTTCTTATATGGCGCAAGTAATCTGCAAATACTTAGGTTATGAAATGGCTTGTATAACCCGGATTGCAGCGCCGATGCTTATACATTTTGGCTATGAGCTAAGGAACAAAAATCTGAAGTGGGGCACAGGAGAATTACAATATGAAAACGATATATTGGCTGACAGGGTTACCTTGTAGTGGCAAGTCGACAATAGCCAGGGAACTCGCTATATACCTTAATGCCGAAATACTTGATGGTGACGCAGTAAGGGCGATCATGAGTAATAATGACTTTTCAAAAGAAGGCAGGGCAACGCACATGAGAGCTGTAGCCTTACAGGCTTATCGCCTAAGTAGAGACACTAATGTTATCGTGGCCTTGGTTAGTCCCCTAAGAAAAATTAGAGAAGAAGTTAAGAGGAAGTATAGCAATGTATACGAAATTTATGTCAGATGCGAGTTAGGAGTATGCAAGGACAGAGACGTTAAAGGAATGTACGCCAAAGCAATGCGTGGCGAAATAGCCAATTTTACCGGTGTGCAGGACGAGTACGAAGAGCCATTAAACCCGGATTTGGTGGTTAGAACTGATAAATATTCTATTCAGGAATGTGTAAACCAGATTATAGAACGCATTTCATAACCTCCTGGGAGTTATGATAAGGCAAGCAATATGAAAGGATGCATTATAGACAACAATATCACGATCTCATCTGACAACCAGTCGGCGATTATTGGCCAGCCACGAAAAAGTCCGCTCAACCTTATAGCGACGTTTTTAACGTCTCATCTTGCGGCTGTACGTCTTCAGCAAAAATGAGACAAATTTGCCTTTGAATTAGGAGCTGGTTTCTCAAAAGAAGCTGCTGATTTATCTGAAGGACTTGTGCGAGCAGTGCGGCTTTGCAAATCCAAGGCAGTATAAGCTGCATACCTTCAGGCACTTTTTTGCAAGCTATTGTGCCCAGCAGAACTTGTCCTACAAGTATGTCCTTGAATGGATGGGTCATTCATCCAGTGCAATACTGGATATGTACTTTACCATGAACGATAGGCATGCACAGGCTGCGATGAACGGTTTAAGTTTTACCGGCGACAAGACTGAAAATAGGACAATCGTAGGACAATCACCCCAACATTCCGAAGCGTCACTTCCTCAAACACGCTCAGGTCTAAGCACTTACGCAATTCAGTGAAAAATTAACGGAGAGGGCGGGATTCGAACCCGCGGTACTCAATAAAGAGCACACTGGTTTTCGAAACCAGCTCGATCAGCCGCTCCGACACCTCTCCGTAAGTTGGCATTAATCTAACATCCAATGGCCGTATATTGCAAGTAATATTAACGATACTTGTTTTTGCCTCTGAAAAATACGCCGAAAAATAATATAATTTTCAGCCAATGGATTTATCAATTGTTATACCCGCGTTCAACGAAAGCAAAAAAATCGCCGCCGACATTCATGCAGCAGCATCGTTTTTGACAAACAAACGCCTCACAGGAGAAATTATTGTCGTAGATGACGGCAGCACCGACGAAACTGAAGAGGTCGCGCAAAAATGCGCCATATCATTGCTGCCCGATACTTCCGTCAAAGTCACACGCTACGAAAATCATCGCGGCAAAGGTTTCGCCGTATGAACCGGCATAAAACAAACAACTGGTGAGTTCGTGGTTTTCTTTGACAGTGGTTGCTGTGTACCCTGCAAATACATCCTAGACGGCTTGGCTATTATCAAAAATAGTTCCTGCGATATCGCACACGGTTCAAGAAAAATGTCCGGCAGCAAAATCAACCGCCCGCAAAGTTTTTATCGTAGCTTCTGTTCATCCGCCTTCCATCTGTTTTTACTTCACTTTATGGAAATTTCCTCTGAATTTACCGATACCCAGTGCGGTTTCAAAGTTTATCGCGGCGACATTGCGAGAAATTTATACAGCCGGTGTATAACCGATGGTTTTATGTTCGATATCGAAATGCTTTTGCGCGCCCATGTACAAGGCTATCGAATAAAGGAATTTCCCATCGAATGGTCCTGCGACCCCGACAGCCGTCTTTCCCCCACGAGAAGTTTGACACGCGTCCTGGCCGAACTAAGAACCATCAGGCGCACCATCCGCAAATAATCCCCGCCAGTTCCCGTAGTGCAATACCTGCTTTGTGTCCGCCGGCAAAACCATCGCCTGAATATCGGTATGTCTTTCGCAATACCGTTCAATGTCCTTTGTCCCCATCACCATAAACACCGTCGAAAGCGCATCCGCTGTCGCCGCGTCTTTAGTACAAACCCACGCACCCAGCCTATCTTTCACTGGCTGACCAGTCCGAGGATTGATAATGTGCCTGCCCTTTTGCACACCCGAACCGCTCAACGCCCTCGTTTTCAAATAAACCTTTGCTAATATCCTATTGTCGGGGCTGCTTAATGTCACCGGCCAGCCCGGCAATTTCACAGGCCCATCCAGTGCCAGTACCGAACTGCCTCCCCCATTAATCAAGGCGACGTTGACTTCCCATTCGCGCAGCGATTCGCCCATTTTATCCACCGCGTAACCCTTACCGACCGCACCGAGGTCAACCTGCACATTGTCCGTCATTACCTCAATGGTAAATTCTTCTTCATTCAGCTTGAAAACTCCGCACCCCATATGCCTACGGGCAGTTTCCAGTTCCTCCTTCGATGGCTGCCGCAAATTTTTGTCTTTATCAAACCAGCGGTTCATCAATGACCCCACCGTAACATCAAACGCTCCGTCTGTTTCTTCACATATCCGCTTGGAAATCTTCAGACATTGAAAGCTGTCAAGTCCAAGTCGCAGAGATTGACCCGCACGAAGGCTGCCTATCTGCGAAATATCGCTGTTTTCAATAAACCTGCTGAACTCGCCTTCGAGCCTGTCTGTCAGATGAAACGCCTCTTCCGCCGCCTGCTGCGCATAGTTTTTATCTTCGTGGACAATAAAAACATCAAAAGTTGTCGCCATTGCGAAATGGCTGAACCGCGACATCCCCGGAATAACAGCGTCGATGCCCCCGATAAATGGTTTTGGATTTTCAGACTCGGTCATTTATTTACTAATTCTTGTTTGACAAACCCCAGCAATTTTATATTTGGCCGTAAATACATATCTCGGTCGAACAATGGAACATAAAGGTTGCGTTGCCCCGGTGGCGGCACTTCATATATCAATTTCAAAACATCTCCCTCCAAATCCGCCGTCGCGATGATAATCGGCGCTGCCGGCACTTTGTAATCAACCTTGTCCCACCAGCCGACATTGTTAAAAGAACGCAGATACCACGGCAAAGGCCAGTAATCATTGTCCGTGCAGATAACCTCTATATATATATTACATCCCTCAGGTGCGGCTGCTGCGACTTTTTCCATCCGGTCAGCTATCGCGATTACATCTCTCGTCGGCTGAGAATAAACGTACGGATTAACAGGTTCTGCGTAATATTTGTAATTGGCTAAATAACTTTCCCACAGCAGATGTGCCCCCGCAGCGATTAAAACGAACCCTATAATTACTCGGCCTGCCGATGAAGAGACCGCTTTAATTACCGCAATCGTCCCAATACCAGCCAGCAAAATCATACCGTCCAGAAAACTCAGCATACACCACGGTGTCTTATAAGGAATTGCGGAATATATTACCGTCACAATTAAAGTATAAAAACTGATAAACCTCACCAGCCGCGGGTCCATATCCGCTGCGAATTTTCCCCTCATCGACGCAGCAAAACCGACAACCGCCAAAACCACAATCAACGCCTCGCTGAATATCGGGGCGCTACCCAGCTTAAAATAAATAAGCAACTGCAGATAGTAATACCACGGATGAATATGCAGTTTATTTCCGGAAGCCCGTGTAAAATAGGGTACAAGAGCCTTTACCGAATCCGCGACGCCGCCGGGATTAGTAAAAAACGATGAATAAAAAACTATCGACACTAATACCGCCGCGATAATCCCCGCAAATATATGCCAAATTTTCCAAGAAAAACTGCTTTGGCCACGATGCAGCAGAAACACTAATAAAAGCGCCAATACCATCGAAACGAATGCGATGATGCTCGTTTCTTTCGTCGCGTACATCAGACCCGCAAATACACCCGCCGATATTGCCCATACAATATTTTTGCTTCGAACATAACGGTAGCCGCACGCAATCAATCCGAGTGTAAAACAAACCAGCAGCATTTCCTGGATGTAATATCTGCTGTAAAAAACCATTGCTGGTGAAATGGCCGTCAACAACCCCGCAATAATTATTTCGCCTGTCCCGAGGCCGTCAGCCAAAAGCAAAAGCATCAAAATAAGAAGTACACCGAAGAAAACCGGCACAATCCGAAGGGTCACTTCATTAACTTGCTTCAAGTTGACTGCTCCGCTTAGTTTGGTCGCAATCAGCGTGAAATAATTTAGTGTCGGCCCATGATATTCATCGGGATTGTAGCGGTATGTCCCCTGCTCAAGCAACTGTCCGAACTTGATGGCGTGAATGGCCTCATCGCCGTGCATCGGCCTTTCAGCCAGCCGAGACAGACGCAGCCCCAATCCTAATATCACAACCAACAAAAGCAAAACACAGCATTTTTGCTTGTTTGTCATTCTGCGGGCTTGCCGTAAACTTCCGCTTCTATATAGTGGTTCAGTTCATTACCGCTGTTGCCGTTACTGTAAAGTCTGACATATCGTCCTTTGACCCCCTTGGCATCGAAAAGACGACCTTCGAAGGTCTCAGTGTAATTCTTGTCCGTACCGACGCCCTGGCCTGTCGTATTGGCGTCGTCATTGTTGAATATCGTCTTGACGTCTTTGATAAAATCAGGGTCATCGGATACCTGTATTATCACATCGAAATAGACCCGTGCCTGCTGATGATAATGCCACATCAAAATCGCGTAAATATTGTATTCCGCTTCGAGGTCAATCGTTACGTACGTAACACCGGGACCAATCTCAACAAAGCTGCCGTCCCCCGCTTCCTTGTCGCCATCGGTAATCATCCCAAGGTCGCCGATAATCGGCTCCTGATTGCAGGTTACAGGTTTATTAAGCGCTGTGTTAGCTGTACCTTCCGGCGCATAAAAAGGCTTACGCAACTCGCCCGTTGGTTTCTCCAAATTTGAAACCGATACCAGTTCAGGTGTACCGATAAACACCGGCTTGGGCAGCTTTATATCCAATGCGACCATACCGGCAGGCGCGGCAGCAGCCTCATTCGGCTCAACCTTGGCTGGCTCAGTGCTTTTCTGCTCAGGCTCAGTTGCGGCAGGTGCTTCCTGTTCAGATGGTGGCGGTGGAATTTCATCACTTTTCTGCTCTACCTCAGGAGCAGCCTCAGATGGCGGAGGGGGTGGAGTGGTTTTTTTACAGGAACTGGCAAACAAAACCGTTGCGGCCAAAACAAACAAGCAAACTTTCGCGATGTTCTTTGACATTTCTTTACCCTCAAAAAACATGAAAACCCATTCGTATTACCAAGATTTTAATATTATCTCTTTTACGATTCTTTGTCAAGCAAACGCTCGGCCCAGCCGCAATTCAACCCTGGGACGGACTTAATTCGACAACAGCAGGCTCAAACCCAAGCTCAGCCAAAATCAGATAAACTGCCAGACCCACCAGAAATGACATCAGTGTTTCAAGGCCATAGGCAAATCCAATCGCCGGAATGGCGCCTAAGATTCCGACCGCAAAACCGATTGCCCACGCAATATAGCCTGCCCAGTTGACCCCCTGCCGAGGCCCGGCCCATTTGCCGTTCCGAAGGTAATCAGCCGTCATTGCGCCGATAATCGGCCCGAAAGATGCGCCAATTATCAAAAAGAACCCGATAAGATTTTCAGCTTTGCCGGTCGCCGCCAAACTTACCCCTATGGCGCCTGCGACTAAAGTCAGTCCAACGCGAGGCAGTTTTGGGAACATCGTTGAAAATGCGTTGGCCGCCAAAAATGCGCAAAATCCCGTCGGGCAAATTGAGGCAATTACAAACACCCAGAACATTACCTTTGAGACGGTCCCGCCGACTTCTTTTAGTGAAGCTTCGAACTGACCCGATACTGCCATAGCCGCAATCGCCGGATTTTTGCCTATCGCGCCGGCTATTGTTATGAAAGCGAATATACCCACCACCAAAGCCGCCAGTGTAATTCCTACAAAACCGCCAAGCACCACATCTTTTCTGTCTCGGCTGTTCATTGCAAAATCCGCACCGGCAGCACCAGCCGTCGCGAAAAATCCCGCGGTAGTCTGCAAAGCCATAAAGGCTGCCAAGCCCAAAAGCGGAATTGCCATTCCACTTGTCGTTACCGGCGCATCTGCTCCAAACTTCGATAAGCCGCCCATATTCGAGAGACCAGCCACTATTATCATCAACAGTGGAAAAATCGGCAGCCAGCTTGAAAGCCATCCGAGCCAGCCTATCCCTACCGCGCCGACCAGAGCCAGAAGCAAACCCCAGACGGCACAAATTACCCAGAAAACAGGTGTGTTGACCGCGATATCTGCCCCAATGGCCGCGACAAAAAATTTCGCCGCAAAAAAAGTAAAAACCGCGTGCCAGCCTATCTGAAGAACTCCCATAAGAAGCCCCGGCATCAAAATCCCACCATGCGTCCCGAAGGTCGATGACCCCACTACGTACAATGGCATACCGGTCCTCAGGCCGAGCATCGCCGGTACATAATAAAGGACAAAACAGAACAGCGCACCGAGGAATAAACCAACTACCGCCGCCCTGACACTGCCGTACTGCAACGCCCCCGCCATACCCGCCATAAACGGTACCGACAGGAAAATCCCAGCGTAAGATGGCGCTGTGTTCTTGTACCACGGTGACCTTTTATCCGCTGGGTTAGGTGAAGCAGACTTTAAATAACTTGGCAACATTTCATTACTCATAATTTGGCCTCCTGATAAAACGCTTTTTTTAATCCACCTCGGCAGCCTGCCGATAACATTTGTAATGAAACCGCTATGTCAGAATGTCTTGCTTGAAACAATTTTGCGCGGCCCTTGTACAGCATTGTTGTCAAATAGCCAAGCCGCCCGTAAATTTCATCTTTTAACTTGTGCGTTTTTCTTGCCCGGATTCAACCACACCATTATGGGCCTTGTGCTGCCACAGCAAATGGTGTAAATATGCCCACCGGGCGCTTACTTTACCTGTCAGCAAAACCTGCCACGTCCCCGGATTGGCCAATGTACCGAGATAAATATGCGCCAGAACAGTAAGAACCAGCAGCAGACTGCTGTAGCGATGAACCAGATATATGATTTCCTGATAGCCCGAGAATATAACTGGAAACATTCTCAATGCACCCGAAAGCATGCACAAAATTCCGAGGCAAAGTATCGCCCAGAAAAATGCCTTCTGTCCGCCGTTGAACCTGCCCGCGGGGACCTCACCGTGGCCGCCCAGATAACCACCGAACCACTTGGCCCACTGCCAGTCGCAGGCCTCAAACCGGCAGTCCTCCGCCCATCGCAGTGTAATAGTAATAAACCCGACGGCGAAAACCGCCGCCGATATAATATGCACAAACCGCAGCCACCCGGTCAACGCGCTGTCATACCATATCACAGCGACAAATCCGGTAACCGCCAGCGTAAGAAAACTAACCATTGTTATTAAATGAATAAACCGCTCCCACAGGCTGAACCTCTTTATGTCCTTTTCATCCTTGTTCAGCCCCGGATAATGAACCCCGAAAATCACACGATGGCCAATTATCGCAAGCACAACGGCAGCCATACCCGCCATCGACAACTCCCGAAAGTACTTATTCAATAATTCCACCAGAATCATCTTTTACTTAATCCTTCCGCGCCGCCATTTTCAAAATCCGTACCAGGCCTGCGAATGCGTAAACCACCGCTACCGCCGCCGCGATAGCGCAGGAAACAACAACCAAAATTGCGATACCTCGGTAAACTAATAAAGACGAAGCGAACATCTTCGTATAAGCCCGGTCAACTCCCGCGAATTTTATCATTTCAACAGAACCGCCAGCAGAGGTTATCGGGGCATCGACCGCGACTTTGCCGAAAAAGAATGGCTTATCGGTTGCGTGACAATCTCCGCAGCCGCCGATGCCAAGCGACTGCGCCGCGGACCTTACGTTATGGCCTATAGGCCACACAAAAGCCGACGCCGAACTGTGTTCAGCCGCAATCAGCTTGCCGTCGTCGAGACTATCCATTTTTCCGCCGCAAATATAAACCGCCTTACCATTGACCGCCCCATCCGAAGATAAAGCTGCAAGAATCTTCGTTACCTGCTCATCTGTAAACTTCAGCCAGCCTTCCTCCACCGGCCTCGTTTCGGTAATCACCTGTTCAATAACGGGCCGAACCGCATCGGCAGTTAGCGGTGTAACTTTATCTTCTTTCAAACTTGCCCAAAACGCTGGCCAAATTAGATTTTGCGGCGCAATCCTGCCGTCTGCCTCTTTTGCGAAAACAATTGTCGTTATGTGAGGCAGCACTTCGGCTGATTTATCGCTGCTGTAAACACCCAGCCCGTGCGCCATCGAGGTCTTTATCTTTGCTGCTTCCTCGCCTGACCAGGGGCCGCTATGACAGGCCGTACAGGTCAGCTTCTCAAAATGTATTTCCGGAAGTCCTTTATGTTCCGGCACAGGCGCGCCAAGTCTTGCGACTGAAGTCACCGGCGTTCCTTTTGCCGACAGGTGACAACCCTTGCATGAAAAATCATCCGCTACCGGATTCTTTGAGATAGAAGTTTCACCCTCATATCCGCGAATGATATTATGGTCAACCTCATTACGATGACAATCGACACAGGTCAGGCCCGATGAAAGATGAACGTCCTCATCCGTTTCCCATTTCTCAAGGTTTACCGCAGCGCTCGAATGGCAGAAGTAGCACCGCTCTGACAAAATCCTTCTGCGAATATCAAAAAACACTTTGCCTTTCGGGTCGAACGTGCCTGCGAGATATTCAATCTTTGGTTCTTTTGACACCGCCTCTCCTGTTAAACTCGGCATCATCGGGTCGTAGCTGTCCGGCATATCCTTCGCCGAACCGCTGACCCTCGCGAAGCCGCAGCTTGCCGCTGCCGCCCATCGGAAATTCTCCCTCGCGACCTGGTCAGCGAATTGCGCCTGGTCGTGACCCGGATGGCCATCGTGACATGCAAGGCAGTTAATCTCTAATTTGCCCGAAACAAACCCCCTCGCTATCTCCTCCATTTGTTCGCTTTCAACTTCACCGGGACCGCCGCCGGGAAATTGCCTGCCGAACAGTTTAGTGAACTTCCAGATCGATAATCCGAATTGCTCCGGTCTGAATGTCCCCGGCCAGTTGCGGTATGAAACCGGGACCTGTGTTCCCGTAGCCTTATCTATATAAATCCACGGCTGACCCGTCCTGCCCGCAGGAACATTCGTATCAATAGCGTTAAAATGCCACCCGCCTTTTATCGTATTATAAGAATGACACTCCCCGCATGTCTTTTGTGTCGAAAAAGGAAGCACAACCTCATCTGTCGCTGTTATTTTGTCTTTTTCCTCATTAAGAAGTTCTATCACGTGTATCGGAACCGCCCTGCTGCCGTCAGACTCGTCCCCCATCAGCCTTTCGCCTTTTTCATCGGCAGCAGCGCAATTAGCAAGCAACCCACAGCACAAAATTATGGTCTGTATCAATCCTTTTTTCAAACTGACCAATCCTTATACTTTGAATTCCTCTGGTTTGAATTCAAGCCTGCGCCCGGCCTCTATCGCCTCATTGACCTTCAATACCGTAACAGCCGTCTCGTAGGCCTGCTCCGCAGGACAATTCAGCTTGGCCTTGCCTCGCATCGCGTCGAAGAAATTCTGCAAATGCAGTTGATGATACTTAAGGTTCATAGTAACCGGTAGTTCATACGCCTGCTGGACAGCAGACTCGCGAACGTCCGCAATCGCCCCTTCCGCAGCAGGCTTTTCTTCCTTCTTGACCGGCGCCTTCAGGTAACCTTTTTTCACCCATTTGTCCCACGCCGGCGCCGACTGCTCGCGATAAACCGCTCCCCTGCTGGCTGATTCCGAGATAACCAATGTTCCTTCGTCGCCCATAAATGTCTCGTAATAGCCGTTGCTGCTGTTGGTCGTTATCGTCTGGTAAAACGCCCGGACGGTCTGTTTTTTGTCCGGCGCGTATTCATATTCGTATTCGTAAAGCGCCTGTACCGTATCATACCACTCGTGCGTCGCCTTGTCATAATAATCAGTCCCGCCGCTGGCCGTTACCGCTTTTGGCACCACACCGAGGAACCAGTTATACACATCTATCTGATGCGACCCCAAATCTATCACAGGCCCGCCGCCCAACCCCTTGTACCACCGCCAGTTTCGGAACTGCTTCATGGATTTGAAACCATATTTCTCAAGAACAGCCTGCTCTATCGTGTATTTCGGCGGCACTCCAAGGTCGATTTGCACCGCCCTGTTCCACTGCCCGTTTATCGTCGTGATACGCCCCAAAAGCTTCGCTTCGTCCACAAGCTTTTCTTTGCAATGGATATATCTGGGGTTGCTGCGCCTCTGATGGCCTATCTGCAATAATTTACCGGTTTCCTTCGCCGCCAGAACCATCTGCTTTGCGCCTTCGAGCGTATTGGACATCTCCTTTTCGCAATAAACAGGCAGTCCCGCCTTCAGGCACGCTACCGTCTGTTCTGCGTGACAGAAATCAGGCGTCGCGATTATCACCGCGTCCAGATTTTTCTCCGCGGCAAGCATTTCCTTATAATCCACGTAGCTGTTGACCTCGTGCTTGTATGCCTTTAATTGCCCCGTGACCTTCTTAAGGTTCCAAGCCTCCCAGATGTCGCATACGGCTTTAAACCGAATGCCCGGTATCTTCAAAATCGCTTCCATCAGGACCTGGCCTTGCGCACCAGCCCCGACTAAAGCGATATTTATACCGTCCATCTTGGCTGGCTCTTTCGGTGCTTCGCCCTCGGCAAAAGCGCTCTTGCCGAGCATAAAACCAGCCCCTAAAACCGCTGCGCTTTGCAGAAATTCCCTTCTGTCCATACCTCTTTTTGCATCCTGACTACTCATCGCAAAACCTCAAAAAACAAATTTTACTAAAATAAATCAGTTACAGGCGCCTTCGGGCAGTTCTGCTACCCAGATGTTCCGATATTGTACACTATCAGCGTGGTCTTGCAATAGTATTCCGCCCCATTCCTGCTCGTTATAGCTCAACGGATATGCCGTTGGCCCGCTTATCGGCACATTATCCTGTATTTTCACTCCGTTATGGACCACTGTTACGCGTGCGTCCTTATTTTTTTTGCCATCCGCGTCAAATTTCGCTGCGCAAAAAGTAATATCATAGCTTTGCCACTGCAAAGGCGGTGCGCACATATTTACAGATGGCGCCGCCACCTCATAAATCGCCCCGCACTCGTTATTTTCACCCTTTAACCCGTAGCTATCGAGTATCTGAACTTCATACTTGCCCTGCAGATAGACTCCGCTGTTGCCACGTTTTTGCCCCCTCGCCTCCGGCATCAAAGGCGTGCGAAACTCCAGGTGCAGCATAAAATCCTTGAATCTCTGCCGTGATACAATCGAACCGCTTCCCCCCGCAACTTCCATCGCGCTATCCACCAGCTTCCACTTTACTATATTTCTCTCGAAATACTCCCTGCCGATTGCCTGCCACATCGCGCTTTCACCGCTGTCTTCCTCCGGTGCGAAAACTATATCGAAAAGCGAATTCGCGTCCTTTCCCTCCTGCTTATAAGGCCCGCTGACTTTCCACGCCGTCAGGTAATTACCGTTCGCATCCAGATAGCCTCTCGTCTGATTGCCCTCGACCGAGTAAATGTCCTTTTCCCACACGTTGTGTAAAATCTCACCGTTCTCATCCACAAGCCTTACACTTGCCCCCCACGGCCCGCCTTTGGTCGTGACCTTAAGCATCAGCGTATTCCACCCCTGCTTCAGTGTTACGCGCACCTTGTCCTCGGCCGGCTTCCACATCCTTATCACATTATTGGAATGCACAATATCACCGTTCAGCCAGACCTTTACCCCGTCGTCGCTGCCGATTTCCAGGTCTGCGTCCTGCTCCTTTTCCGAAAAAACTTCGCACCGCAGATACGCCGCTGCCGCCTTGCTCTTTCCGAGAATATGATAAATACCCACAAGTCCTGTCGGCTCTCCCGGCTCCCACTGCTCAAAGTTCGTGCCGTCAAATAATACTACCACCCCCTTCGGTGGCATCGCGTCCAGCGAAGGCGACTGCCGAACGACCTTGGCCATCTCGAAACTGCCCCACTTCGTCCCCCTGAAACTTCCGCTGAATTTCCCTCCTTTAATTACACCCTGCCACTCAATATCATTCGCCTCGTTCGGTTCAAAACGAACTGTCCGCCCTTCGAGTTGTCCGTCAAGCACCGTCAATAGCGCCGCATTTTTATCAAACTCCGAAAGTAAATTCGCCTGGAACTTCCCATCGCCAAGCGCTATCACCTGCGCGACCAGTGACGATTTTTCGCTGTAATTTAACATTTGGCTGCCCTGCCAGTCGCCCATAAAAGCCACTTCATCAGACAACATCTTGCCTTGTTGCAGCCCGGCGCACGAGCACAACCCGCAGACCGAAACTGAAATTAATACATTTACGATAAAATGCAGTTCACGTGCCATTTAGTTCACCATAATTTTAACTTTTTTATTTGATTTTACTTAATGTTTCTTCTGCCTGCTTGCGCATCTGCTCCGTCTTGACCGTTTCAATTACCTTCCTCAAAGCCGCCTTCGTCTGCTCAGGATTGTCTGCACCATTGGTTTTTGCAGCAATCTGTATAATAGCTCCAGCTGCCTCCGCACCAAGCTGCCCATCTTCCAGAAATCCTTCCGCAGCCTCTATCGCCGCGTATGACTTCACGCTCGATATTCCCGCAAGCACCATCCTCTTTTCATTTACGCTGCCGGCAAGTCCCATCGCCCGCATATACAGCTTCACCGTCTCTTCCGCGGTCCTCTGGCTGTCAAAACCGACCAGCCGTACATACCCACGCAACGCCAGTATCTTGAAAACCTTATTTGTGGAATTCTGCGCCACCTGCAGCATATCTTCCATCGGTTCAGGATTCAGCCAATCCGCCAAAGTTCGTATCGCTGCCTCCTCGATGTTTGCGTCCTTATCATTCATCACGCCGCGAACTGCCGCAAGTGCGCTCTTTGTGCCTATCCTGCCCAGGACCCTGATAAACGAACTCTTTACCGCTGCGTCCGTGGCGTTTTCCATCGCCGCCGTCACCGCGATTGCTCGCTGATTTTCGTCGCTAATCTTGTTCGCTGCTGCCGCCAAGGTCTTTTCAAGCTCCCTCGCTTCGGGTTGCCTTTGCGAATTCTTCAAAAGCTCAATAAGGGCCGCCAGTTGCCCAGGCCCTCCGACAATCTGCAATACCTTAACAGATTCCATCCGGACCTTAGGGTTCGCGTCTTTTGATGTCGCCAGCAGATTTTCCGCCGCTGAAATAATATTCCTTTCGCCAATAGCTTGTATAAGCTCGACCTTCACTTTCGGCTCAGCTCCGGTCAACGCCGCTATAATCGCGTTATCAACGGCCGCTCCGCGAAGCTGATATAGACTTTCACGCGCAAGCCCGCGCTCTTTAGTATCACTGGTCGCCGCCGTCTCCGCCAAAAGCTGCACATCCGAAGCGCCTCCGAGTTTCCCAATCGTCTTCAATGCCGCCAATCTGACTTCAACGTTTTCATCCTTCACCGCCGCAACCACAGCAGGCATCGCCGCCTTATACCCGCAGTCCGCCAATGCCGTCAGTATCTGCATCTTCGCGGCTGGCCCGAGTTTCGGCAGTTCCGCGATAGCGATCTTCAGTAGTTCCTCCGCAGGTACTTCCCTAATCAGCATAATCGCCGCCGTCTGTATCGGTCCTTCCTTTTGTAGCGCATCTGCTAAAATCTGTGCTGATTGTCCCCCTGTCGATGTCACTATCCCTCGAAGCGCCGCGATGCGAACCTGCACCGGTTCGTTCGAATCGTACAATCGCTGGAAAATAACTATCGCCTGGACCCTCTCGCCTCTTGCCGCAAACTGGTTGGCGCAGTTCAGATAAGCCTCTAATACGGTGTTCCGTAATTCACCTCTGGTACTTCTTTTCGCCATGGATAAAATATTAGCGGCTTGAATACCGCCGATTTTTCCTATCGCCGCAACCGCCGCAGATGCTGCAGCAGTATCATTATCATAAATCAGACCTGCTAATGCGCCCACGACTTTAGGGTTACGTCTTTCACCGAGGGTATTGATTATCCCAACCTTCACCTTGCCGCTTGTTTTGCCTAACGACTTGATAAGCGCATCATCAACCGCCGCTGCCGGTATACGCTCAAGTGCATATTTTGCCATATCAGCCGTTTTTTCATCCGTCAGCATTGCCGCAAGCGCCGGCACGGATTGTTCCGTTCCAATAATACTCAATTCTCTGCAAACAAAATCTTTACTGGCTAATGTCGCGTCCGATTTTAAAAATTCGTCCAGCCTTTTCTCAATCAGCTTCCGGTCCTCATCGGACGCATTACGAATCAGTTTGCTCGTCTCGCTAAGCACCAGCCTGCTCTTGTCGTAATCATAAACCGCCGCCTGCTCCAAAAGCTGATTCAACTTCTCAATTGTCGGATTTACCGCAGCCGCCTCTATCTTCCTGATTTCCTCCTCCATCGACGTCATCGGCTGCTCAGCCTGTTTTGCCGCCCTCTGAAATCCGAAACAAACCAACGCCAGCGCAATTATTAGAACTTGCTTCAACCTATTCATATCTGCTCCAATCCAAAATCTAAAATTTTATATGTTCCACGGGCTTCTCATCGGCCTCGACAGAAGTCGGTCTGCTTGCGCATCATTCACAAATCGCTCCTTCGCCGGGTCCCATTGCAGCTTGCGCCCGAGCTTCATTGCGATAATCGCCAGAAGCCCTGTCGTTATCGCCCGCTGCCCTGTTTCCGCGGGAACTATCGTCTCGGACCGCGTCCTCACGCAATCAATAAAATTCTGCAGATGATTTTCACTTTTGTAAAGATGAATATCATTTGGCCTTAATATCGTATCCAAAATCGATTTCGGTTCAGCCTCAAGTTTGCCCCTTCCCACGAAAATCCACCCGTCGCTGCCCTCGAACCTCACCCCGCCATAAGACGCCGGCAGACTCTCGACAATCATCGTAAAGCCCTGAGCATACTTGCACGTAAAATTATAATTCTCGACCGTGTCGTATAAACCATCCTTCGGGAATTCACCCTTGCCTTCTATCTCCACAGGCCCGGAATTTTCCGCACCCATCCCCCACTGTGCGATATCGATATGATGACCAGCCCAGTCCGTTATCTGCCCGCCCGCGTAATCGCTAATCCACCGGAAATTAAACAGGCATCTGCCCGGACAATAAGGCGCCCACGGAGCGGGACCGAGCCACATATCATAATCAAATCCCTCCGGCACCGGCATCTGCTTAAACAGATTCGGGTCAGTCGGATTAATTACCCGGTTTACGCCGTATAATGTCACCTTGACCGTCTGCACCTTGCCGATTCGCCCGTTGCGCACCAGTTCACACGCGTACCGAAAATTCCTGTCCGACCGCTGCTGACTGCCCGACTGCCATACTACTCCGTATTTTTTAACCGCATCGCAAATCGCTCGCCCTTCCGCAACCGTATAAGCCAAAGGCTTCTCCGCGTAAACGTCCTTGCCCGCACGCGCAGCCGCGGCCCCGATAATCCCGTGCCAGTGGTCAGGCGGAGCCGTCATTACCGTATCAATATCACTCCTGCCCAATAGCTCCCGGAAATCCGCGTATGCTGTGCATCCTTTATATTGTCCCGTCGCCGTTTCAGAAGCGTAAAATTCCTCAACAATTCTTTTCGCGGGTTCCCTGCCCCCCTGACCAGTCCCCCAGCTCTTGCCAAACCCGCTTCCGACATAGCCGCCGGTTTCCTTATTCACATCGCATACCGCCACCACCTGCAACTCTGGTATCTGCAGGAAACCTCTCATTATGAAAATTCCCTGCCCACCCATCCCGATACAGCCCATCGTAATCCGGTT
>Ga0214473_10004344_pt1 | contig 17051 bp, 11 predicted proteins | sample RVTome_7_FD_203509 | JGI IMG/M metagenome (GOLD analysis project Ga0214473, IMG submission 203509) | Soil microbial communities from uranium-contaminated site in the Upper Colorado River Basin, Wyoming, United States - RVT98D197 | ecosystem: Environmental > Terrestrial > Soil > Contaminated >... | reverse complement strand
TCTGGCGGCGGGCTCGTCGCACAGTCTGGGCCTGAAGGCCGACGGGTCCATCGTGGCGTGGGGAGACAACTCCTACGGTCAATGCAACGTGCCGGCGCCGAATGCCCACTTCGTGGCCGTCGCGGCGGGCGGGTGGCAGAGTCTGGGCCTGAAGGCCGACGGGTCCATCGTGGCGTGGGGAGACAACTCCCACGACGTGCCGGCGCCGAATGCCGACTTCGTGGCCGTCGCGGCGGGCGAGTTGCACAGTCTGGGCCTGAAGGCCGACGGGTCCATCGTGGCGTGGGGAGACAACCGCGACGGCCAATGCAACGTGCCGGCGCCGAACGCCGACTTCGTGGCCGTCGCGGGGGGCGGGACACACAGTCTGGGCTTGAAGGCCGACGGGTCCATCCGGGCATGGGGAAACAACCAGTACGCCCAATGCAACGTGCCAGCGCCGAATGCCCACTTCGTGGCTGTCGCGGCTGGGGAACGCCACAGTCTGGGGCTGAACGCCGACGGGTCCATTGTGGCATGGGGATGGAACTACGTCGGCCAATGCAACGTGCCCGCCCCAAATGCCGAGTTCGTGGGCGTCGCGGGAGGCCACGACTATAGTCTCGCGCTCCGGAGCGCCGACTGCAACGCCAATGGATTTCTCGACCCCCACGACATCGCCGGCGGAACAAGCGCAGACTGCAACGCGAATAGAGTACCGGACGAGTGCGAACCAGATGAGGATTGTAACGTCAACGGTGTTCAGGACATTTGCGACGTCGGCGCCGGTACGAGCCATGATTGCAACCACAATTCCGTGCCCGACACTTGTGACATCACTTCGGCGGTCAGCCCGGATTGCCAACCGGACGGTATTCCGGACGAGTGTCAGCTAACCGCTCCCACTCCGTCGAGCAGCGCCGCGCAGGACGATTGCGTTCACGCGCAGCCCGTGGGTCCGGGTCTCATTTACACGGGCACAACCGTTGGCGCCACAGGCGACGGAACGGCCAGTTGCGGCGTCTCGAGCACTTCGCCGGACATGTGGTACAGCTATGCTCCCAAGACGGATGGACCAGCCGCGGCGACGGTGTCGCTCGCCGGCTCGGAATACGATACAGTGCTGTCGATCCATACGGGGTGCCCGGCGGATACGACAAACGAAACGGTCTGTAACGACGACTATAACGTGGACCTGCAATCGCAGGTCTCTTTCTGGGCGACGAGCGGCACGGAGTATTTCATCCGGATCGCCGGTTACTCAGGCGAGACCGGGCCGTTCACGATGAGCTTGACAGGGCCCGAGGTCTCCGCGGACTGTAACGACAACGGCATTCCCGACGACTGTGATTTGGCCAGCGGCGCAAGCGAGGATTGCAATTTAAACGATAGACCCGACGAATGTGAACCCGAAAAGGATTGTAACGGTAATAGTATTCGGGATATCTGCGATCTTGCCGCCGGCACGAGCGATGACTGCAACGCGAACGAAATACCCGACGAATGCGAGCCCGAAGAGGATTGTAACGCTAATGGTATTCAGGACATCTGCGACGTGGCTGCTGGAACGAGCGATGACTGCAACGCGAACGATGTACCCGACGAGTGCGAGCCGGACTGCAACGGTAACGGCGTAGCTGACGAATGCGACATCGCCGGTTGCCCGCCTGGTGAGCTTTCCTGTTCCGACTGCAACGGGAACTCAGTGCCGGACGGGTGCGAGCGCGATTGTGATGGGGACAGCCTTCCCGACGAATGCGAGCTACCGGGAAACGACTGCAACGAGAACAATATGCCGGATGATTGCGATATCGCACAAGGAGGGAGCTTGGACTGCCAATCCGACGGCGTTCCCGACGAATGCCAGCTCACGTGGTACGATCCGGCGGCCAGCCAGGGCGCCGATGCCTGCCGTTACGCGCAACCTGCGGCCCCCGGCATCGTCTACACGGGCACAAGACTCGGTGCAACTCCCGACGGTTCAGCGAGCTGCGACATTTCCATTTGGGAGAATGTCGATGTCTGGTATCGCTATAGGGCGATGGAGAACGGTGCGCTCACCGTGTCTACCTGCGGCTCCCCAGCTTTGACGTACCTCTCGGTTCACAGCGGCTGCCCGGGAACCTCCGCTAATCAAATCGCTTGCACCGGCGCGTTTCGCTGCGGTTTCCCCCCTTTTGGGACGTACCTAAGCCTTTCTGTTACCGCCGGAAACGAATACATGATTCGGCTCTTCAGCCCTAGTCAATATGGCGCTTATCGGCTCATGTTGACTGGCCCAGATGCTTTGACGTTTAGCGCGGACTGCAACGGTAACCGTATCCCGGACGAGTGCGATATTACATCCGGAAGCTCGTCGGATGTGGACGGCAACTACATGCCCGACGACTGCGAGGGCGAGCTGGTTGTCGATTTGGTAAGTGCCGTGGGCACGGCCTTGGCGGGTCGGCCCCTGCATGTGGCGTGGGATGTACAAAATCTTGATCCCGAAGACACCATTCATTACAGCTACTACGACGTGATCTATTTTTCGGGGGATGCAACGTGGGACATCGGCGACATCCCATTGGCCTCGATTTTTCACGAGGAACCGATCGGTCCGCTAGTGGGCTATCACGCTGAGGCTGATGTCGTTCTGCCCGGCGTCCTCCCTGGGCCGTATCACATTCTGGTGCGTACGGACAACGGACACAGCCCTCTGGGGCATACTGCTAGCGCTGCGGTTCTCGTTGACGTTGAGGAGCTGGCAGCGGGTTCTTACCACGAGGGTGACTTCACAGCCTCCGAACGGGCCAGGTACTACAGGCTGACCATCGCGGAGGGGAGGGACCTGGAGATTCAATTAGACGACCTCGACGATACTGGGGTCAACGAGTTATACGCCAGCTTCGAGGCGATGCCCACCCGCAGCCAGTTTGACTACCGATACTCTGCCGACTTCGCCCCTGACCAGACGGTAACGATCAGAGACACCGGCGCCGGCACCTACTATGTGATGGCCTACGCTGCGTCGCTCCACGAGGCCGGAAACAGCTATATCCTGACCGGGACGGTTTACGATTCGCCGCTGATCGTGGGCGTCTCTCCGACATCCGTCACCAACACAGACGTAGTGACGTTTCTAGTTGATGGCTTCCGGCTGTCCGGTCTTTCAGGGTTGGAGCTCCACGGACCAGACAGTGTGGTCATCAGCGCGATCGCTGTCCAAGCTGCTGAAACCGGTCAGGCGCTGCCCACCTTTGACTTGAGAGGCGTTTCACCAGGGTCGTATTCTCTGGTGGCCTCGAATGACTGGCCGCCCCCCGAGGGTGCTGCGGATGACACGCCCTTAGTGACGGTCGTACAAGGAAGCGGAGACTCTCCCTTGGATTGGCTTCCTTTGGCGGTTCTGAGGGCGTCCATAACGGGCCCCAGCGCGGTCCGGGAGGGGCAGGATGCTGACTTGTGGGTCGAATACCGGAACACAGGTGCCGGTAACATGGTCGCCCCGCTTCTGATGGTCGTCGGTCCGGAGGGGGTGCCGGTGTCGATAGCGGATGGCCCTAACACGGAGGGCACTTTTGTTTGTGATATAGCAGATGTTTTCAGGAGACAAGGTGGCCTTTCTCGAATACCCGGCGTGCTTTCGCCCGGGGACAGTGCGGTGGGTCTCCCTATACACGTTGATTTTCCCATTGGAATTACCCCGGGAGAGTACGCGTTTAATTTTCGTGTGCTCGTTGCGAATTCCGCAGTTCCTGTGAATGGAGGAGCTCTAGCGCCGGTGGAGAACGGCGCGGATGCGACTACAGACGCAACTGCTGGTGCCACAAGTATTAGGCCGCTGGAAGTGAATCTGTGGTTTTATGATGAGAACGGGAATCTGAATATCGTGGATGACCGCAACGATCTCAATCCCGGCAGGTACACCGAGGTGATCATACACGGCTGGAACAACGGTACGACACGCGATCAGCCGGCGGACGCGTTCAGTACGATTGGCAACGCGCAGTGGATGCGCGATATGGGCGAAAGGATGGTCGCTAAAACTAATCATCAGGTTGTCCTCGTGGACGCGGGGCCGTACCTGAATTTTCCGTGGTGGGCATGGCTTTGGCCACCAGGAGAGGTGAACCGCACGGTAGAAGCTGCAGCATCTAATTTGCTTTTGAAGCTCAGTTATTACTGCGCCTTTGATGACTTGGAGAAAGTCCACTTCATTGGGCACAGCCTGGGCGCTCACGTCGCTGGACAAGCCGCGCAGTTGATGGGTGGCGTGGGCCACGTCACGGGTCTTGACAGCGCGATTGTCTGTGGGCCATACCTGTCGCGGAGTTCTGCACGTTATGTAGATCAGTATCACTCTTCCTCCTTGGGTCGCTCGACTCTTGCGCGCCTGGGCCACGAGAACTTCGACTTAATGCTTCCACTATGGGAACAGGATCAACATGGCTATGCGCACCGATGGTACACCGAGACCATAGATGGCGTCGATACCGACTTCGGCTTTCATCACAATGCCGCCGCCCAGGGCCACGCTGATTGGCGGGGCCTGGTGACTCGGAACGGCGGTCTACTTGATTGGAGCACGCGGCACTGGGTGCGCTATCGGACGCCTCTAGACATCCCCCCAGTTTGGGAAGAGACGATTACAGTGCAGGTCGTCCAGTCGGTCGATCCGAACGAGAAGGTCGGACCTTCCGCTTATGGCAGCAGCGGGTTTGTCACCTGCGAAGACGCTATGTTGTACACCATCTACATTGAGAATCTACCGGATGCTACGGCGGCGGCGGTAGAGGTGCAGATCACCGATCAGCTCGATCCCGATCTCGATTGGAGGACGTTCGAGTTGCTGGATATGAGTTTTGGCCCGCAGGTAGTCTCGGTCCCGAGCGGGATGACCCATTTCGAAACTAGGTTGGAAAGCGACGGCTGGACGTGGAGCGGCGCTGAAGGGTGGCACCGATATGACGGGGCAAGCCCTGTGCTGCCGCTGGTCGTCGATGTGGAGGCCGGTGTCGATATCGAAACCGGGGAGGTCTACTGGAATCTCCGGTGCGCGGATCGGAATACGGGCAACTTCCCGATGGACGCCTATGCCGGATTCCTCCCGCCCGACCGCGAAGAGATCGCGTATCCCCATCCGGACAACCCGACGATGACGGTCTATCCCGGCGAGGGGTACGTGACGTACAGCGTGCGGCCAAGAAGCGCCCTGGCGACTGGAGCTGAGATTCGGAACAAGGCCAGCATCGTGTTCGATCAGAACGAGCCGATCGATACGCCAGAAACGCTGAACACAATCGATAGCGGCGCTCCTAGCAGCAGCGTGGTACCGCTGCCGCCGGAGACAACGGAGCCTTCGTTTATGGTGGCGTGGACCGGCCAGGACGATGCGGGTGGCTCGGGCATCGCTCGATACAAGATCTACGTCACCATCGACGACGGGCCGTTTGCCTTGTGGAAGGGCACGCCGGATAGCTCGGCTGTGTACGACGGCCAACCCGGTCACACATACGGTTTCTACAGCACGGCCGTGGACAACGTCGGCAACCACGAGGCGCCGCCGGGAGGCGTCGATGCCACAATCGCGATTGTGAGTCCTAACCAGCCACCTCAAGTAGGGTCGATCTCCGCATCCATTGACCCGGTCGCGGTGGGTACGGCTGTCAACACCCAGGCCGACTTTACGGACGCGAACGCGTCAGACGCCCACACGGCCGTTTGGGATTGGGGCGACGGTACCAGCTCGGCCGGAACGGTCACCGAAGCCGGTGGCTCGGGTTCCGTCAGCGATAGCCACATCTACGTGGCGGCCGGCATCTACACCATCACGGTCACCGTGATCGACAGCAATGGCGAATCGGATCAGGGCGTTTTCGAGTACGTCGTTGTCTACGATCCCGACGGGGGGTTCGTGACTGGCGGCGGCTGGATAGACTCGCCCGAAGGTGCGTTCGCACCCGACCCGTCGCTAACTGGGAGGGCGACCTTCGGCTTCGTCTCCAGGTATCAGAGAGCGGCAACGGTACCGACAGGGCAGACCGAATTCCAGTTCAAGGTAGCCGACTTGAACTTCCACAGCAGCAGCTACCAGTGGCTGGTGGTCTCCGGCCCAAAGGGACAGTTCAAGGGCTCCGGCACGGTCAACGGCGAAGGCGATTACGGGTTTATGCTGACGGCCGTTGACGGCCAGCTACGAGGCGGCGGAGGTGTGGACAAGTTCCGCATGAAGATCTGGACCAAGATTGGCGATCTGGTCGTTTACGACAACCAGATAAACGCTGATGACAACGCCATTCCAGCAACCGCCATCGGCGCAGGGAGCATCGTGATACACCCTTGAAAGTTGCGAGCGCGCCGAGCCTTGGGCCGGAGGGCACACGCGGAGAGGGTGACAAGAATGGGCGGATGGATCCGCGCGACCTGTAGGGGGTGTCGCGGCGGAGAGCGAAAAGCGTGACCGTGGCGACTAGTCCATCGCCCATCGGGAGCCTCGGCGGGGTGGGGCGTCCACGCGTTCGTGGGCGCCCCTCGTCATTCCGGGCGAAGTCGTGCCAGGACGTACGGCCGCCTGGTCGCGTAAGCCGAAAGGGGTGAGCATCCCCTGGGCCGGGAGTCCGCGGCCCGCGACGTACGAACAGCAGTCGGTTCGACCTGCAAGTCGCCACGTCTGGGCTGCCGGCGGCCCCCCACACGACGCACGGCGCTTGAAACCGGATCGCCAAACAAAGTAGCGGCGCCCGCCCGTGCGGCGGGCGCCGCGAACCGGAACGGCGCATCGCAATGCGCTGTCCCGAAGCGGGGAGACGGGTTGATTCATTGCGCCGGCCCACGACCGCATTCGGCGGCGTACCGGTATGTACCGACAAACCCAAACGCGACCGGGCGCCAGCCGCCCACCAGGCGATCGTGTCGCGCCCGGTCCTCCGGCCATCGTCGGCGACTTTAGGGATCGATTAGCCCCTGGCGGATCGCCCAGCGCGTCAACAAGGCCACGCGGCTCGTTTCAAGCTTGCGCGAAATACTCGCGCGGTGACTTTCAATCGTCTTCGGAGACAGGCTGAGTATCCGGCCCATCTCCGACGTACATAGGCCGTCAGCGAGCAGCCGCAGCACCTGCAGCTCCCTTCCGCTTAACGGTGGATGACTCACACGTCGCATCCCCAAGCGATCCTGTTTGCGGCCCAGCCACCGGCGCCCATGCGCCGAACATAGATAGAAGACTTTCTTGGATTTCTGACACCATTTTGGCAAAAAGGTCGAGACTTTTTGCGGTGTTCTTGCAGGAGTACCTCCGTTACATTTCCGCTTTATGTTTTCCTCGTATAAGGGACGGACTGCGGCATCGAGGCCAACGCCGCGCAAATGGTGCGCATGGACGATGAGCCACGGCTATCGCGAACTGGTCAGCAGGCTGCCCAGACCGTAACCTCCGCGCCCGGCGGTGAATCCGCCACGCCGAAACGGCCGATCGACGCCGCGGCATCCGGGGAGACAGAACGGCCCGCCCCGAGCGCTTCGCCCATGGTCTTACACCGGCCCCATGCGAAACAGCCCCACGCGGAGTCCCGCCCGCTGCCCTTATCTCATGACGTTTCCACGCCCCTGGCATGGTCGGTGTTGCTGGCCCTGACAGCCTTGTTCGTCCTCCTCGCCGTGAACAGCCTCGTGCAGAAGTCGGTCACGGTGGACGAGTTCGGCCATCTGCCCGCCGGGTTCAACCTGCTCCGGACCGCCGACTTTGGCTACTGCGACTACAACCCGCCACTCATGAACGTCCTGTCATCGCTGCCACTGCTGGTCATGGACCTGCCGGACAAAACCGTGGCAGTACCGGCGGAGGAGGAGCACCGCTACTCGTTCTGGGTCAACGGCTATTCCTTCATGAACCGCCACCGCGAGCACTACCATGAGATGTTCGTGCGGGCGCGGCTGGTGACCGTCGCCGCGGGGGCAGTGCTGGGTTGGCTGGCGTTCCTGTTGGCACGCCAGCTCGCCCCGGCCGGACCAAATGCGGCGGGCCTGTTGGCCGCCGGTCTCGTGTGGCTGTCGCCGGAAACGCTGGCCCACGCTCGCCTGGTCACGACCGATGTGGGCGCAGCGGTTGTGCTCCTGCTGTCGGTCCTGACGTTCCATCGCTTCCTGCGGTCCGGCGCGTTGCGCCATCTGATCCTGGCAGGGCTGGCCCTGGGGCTCGCCCAGTTGCTCAAGTTCACGTGCGTTTACTTGTATCCCGCGTTGGCTGTGCTCGCGTGGGTCTGGACATGGCGGGACCGCGAGTCGAGCCGCCTCAGGCTGGCCGGGAAAGTCGTGGGGATCTTCCTGCTGAGCCTTCTGGTACTGAACGCCGGTTACCTGTTTCAGGGTACCGGCAATCGCCTGGACAGCTTCGCGCTCAAGAGCGGGTCAGCCTCCAGAATGCAGGCCTGGTTGCCGGGATGGACTCCGGTCCTGTTGCCGGAGCACTATGTCCAAGGGTTTGACGGCCAACTCGCCGACGCAGAGAGCGACGAGCCGTCGTTCCTGTTCGGCGACCGCTACACCGGCGGGCGATGGTATTTCTATGTTGCCATCCTGGCGATCAAAACGCCGATCCCTTTGATCCTGCTTGGTCTCATCGCGGTGGCCGTGGCCATCCGACGCCGCAGCGGCTTGTTCAACCACTTGCTGCTTCTCCTGCCTGCGGGGACGATCCTGGCCTCGTTCTCGTTCCTGTCCAATCACCAAGTGGGGATCCGGCTGGTCCTGCCCGCCACCACGCTGATCTGGATCTGGGTGGCGACGGTGTTGGCCGGGGCACGCAGGAACCGAACGCTTACCGCGGCGATCGCCGGGCTGCTTGCGTGGCTCGCCGCCGAGACCCTGCTGATTCACCCCGATTACCTGGCGTACTTCAACCAGTTGATCGGCGGCCCTGCCCAGGGTCACCGCTACGCACTGGACTCGAATCTCGACTGGGGGCAGGATCTGCCCAAGCTAAAGCGATACATGGAGGAGCACCACCTCGAGCGGATCCAGCTCCTGTACTTCGGGAGGGTGGATCCGGCGGTGTACGGCATCGAGTACGAAGTCCCCCGCATCGGCGTGCGGGCAGGGCCGGTGGCGGTGAGCACCAGCCTCTACGGACGGGGATACCTGCTCAACGATCACGGCGCCCTGTACGAGACCGACGCGGTGCCGCATTTGCCGGGTCTGTTCGGCAAACCAGTGGCGAGCCTGGGGCACTCCATACACGTTTACGATATTCAACCCCGGCGGCAGGCGGACCACCCCGTCCCGTGAGTATGGACCGACTTGTATGGAGGAGATTGCCGCGGAGAGGAACGGCGGGCTAGGTCGGAGAACCGGCTCACAGACGTGCTGCGGACGCAGCCTTGAGCCCCAGCGTCTGCTGCCAGAAGCGAGCGGCGAACACGGGACGAAAAGTGCCTTTGCCCACTTCCAGGGTGGGGATCCGCACGGTCCGCTCCGGGAATTGCAGACCGACGAGCAGGGCCAGTTCCGTCTCGCGGATCATCCGCGCGCGGAGAGAGACCCCCCGCCGTTTCCTGAAGAACTGCGCGACCATCAGCCGGCTCGCTTGGGCGCGGGGCGTTTCTTGTGGGCAGGGTCGACGGCGCCGCCGTACGCCTCTTTGGCAACGTACCAAAACGCGGTCAGCGCCGCCACGGTCCCCACACCCACGTACTGAATCGGCAGCACCCGAAGGAAGTGACTCGAGGGCATGTTGGGAGGCAGACCCGGCTCCGCGGGCCGCAGCGCCGCCCAAAGGTATCCCGTAAGCGCGATCAACGGAACGGCTAGAATCGACCAGAGCGGCGAACGGACGGGAACGAATCGGTAGGCCATCGTGGCCGCGACGGCGACGCCAACGAACACGCCGAAGCAGACCTGGCCGTGCTGGATGGAGCGCGTCCCCAGCCCCTTCGACAACAACCCCAGGGCCATGACCCCGACACCAGCGGTGATCAGGGTGTGCACGAGCCCATCCCGCGGCGCCGTCTGACGGGCCGGTGACACTCCAAAGAGCGCCGGGCCGAGGCGCGGCGCATCACACGCGGCGAGACGGCGCGACGCCAACAGGCGAAGCGGGTCGGCGGCGGGGCTGGCTTCGGAGTCACCGAAGCACCATCGGGCCGCCAGGGCCGATACGAGCAGGGCCATCACCACCACGCCGAACCAGCCCAGCGACTCGGCCGCGAAGCGAATCGCCAGACCGTGCTCTCCGTACCCGCTACCCTCCGCACCGGACACGAGCAGGGTGGCCACGGTTCCGCCGCGCAGGGAGACCGCGGCGAGCCCGACGGCGGCGGCAAATGTGCCTGCGTCGGAGAGGCGCCGCCCGGCCAGGACCGTGCCGACGGCCGCGGCCACACTCGACAGGGCCGCCGCCTGCAACAGCGTCTTCAATGGTCCGCCGCGAGTGAGGACGCTGACCGCACCCTGGGGATCGTCCGGCCGCAGAGCCATCCAGCCGACGGTGAGAAACACCCCGCACCCCAGCAGCCACGACGCGACCGTCACGGTCTTGTCGAGCAGGCTGAGCTGCGCACCCTGGGGCATCGCGTAACTCGGCGTTAAGCTCATCAATCCGCCTGTTGGAGCAGTTCGTACCGCCGCAAGAGCCCTTTTACGCCAGACCGAGCCTCGGCATCCAGAGGACAGAGCGGCAGGCGGAACTCCTCCTCGAGTAGGCCCGCCAGGGCCATGGCCGTCTTGATCGGCAGCGGATTCGGGCCGAAGCGCCCGAGCCCCAGGGCCAGATCATGGACCTTGCGGTGATACTGCCGCGCCTCCGCGAGATCCCCCTCCAGCGCTGCCTGAACCGCGGATCGTATCAGTACCGGGGCCAGGTTGGAAACCACGCTGATCGTGCCCACGGCACCCAGCGCCATCAGCGGCCAGGTCAGAGCATCGTCGCCGCTCAGCACGGCGATGTCTCCCGACGCGAGCAGCTCGGTCACCCCGTCCACGCTGCCCGTGGCATGCTTGATCGCCACCACGTTGCGGTGGCTGCGGCGAAGGCGGATGACCACGTCATTGGGGATGGTTACGCCGGTGCGGAAGGGGACGTTGTACAGCACCAGCGGCAGGTCGACGGCCTCCGCAACCGCGGCGAAATGAGCATACAGCCCTTCGGGCGTGGGTCGGTTGTAGTAGGGCGCAACTAACAGGGCCGCGTTCGCCCCCAGCTCCGCCGCGCGGCGGGTCCGGTGGATCGTCTCGGCCGTGCTGTAGGTCCCGGTCCCGGCCAGGACCGGGCGTCGGCCGCCCGACTGGGCGACCACGCGCTGGAGCATCGCCTCTCGCTCGGGCTCGGTCAGGGTCGGCGATTCGCCCGTCGTCCCGCAGGGCACGAGCCAGTCCGTGCCGGCGTCGATCTGCCGGTCGACCAGGGCGTCCAGCCGCGGCCAGTCGATCTCCCCTTGTAAGAACGGTGTCACCAGGGCGGTCATGGACCCCCGAAGCTCGTTGCTTAGGTCTGCGTGAGGCATCGCGTAACCCTCCATCCTTGTACGGTTTCGCCAAGTCGCCCCCGGTGCGCCGCCGCGCGGGGTCCGACATCGGGCGTCCTCGCTTGGTATAACGACCTAGTCGAATCCCCTCGCTGTGATGTCAGCAGAATGTCACCCACGCTGGGCCGTCGTGGGGCTGCCGCCGGCTCCGTCGTCCTGCCCGCGTTTCAGGCACACTCCGGCGGCTGGTGCAGGACGAGCAACTGCTTCATCTCTCGGACCGCCTCGCGCATCCCCACGAAGACGGCCCGTGAGACGATGGAATGCCCGATGTTGAACTCCCCGAAGCCCGCCAGCCGGGCGACGGGACCGATGTTCCGGTAGGTCAGCCCGTGCCCGCCATGGACCTCCAGCCCCAACTCGATGCCGTGATCGATCCCCGCCCGCAGGTCGGCGAGGGCTCGGTCGCGCGTTTCGAGCGTGGCTGCATGGGCATAGGCCCCGGTCCACAGCTCCACGGCGTTGAAGCCGCAGTCGGCCGCGGCCTGGATCTGCTCCGCGATCGGCTCGATGAAGGCGCTGACCACGGCGCCGGCCTCGCGCAGCCGGGCAACGACCGGGGTCACCCGGCCGCGGTGCCGCAGCACGTCCAGCCCTCCTTCGGTGGTCAGTTCCTCCCGCCGCTCCGGCACCAGCGTGCATTGATCCGGCCGCAGGTCGACGGCGATGGCGACGATCTCCTCGGCGATGGCCATCTCCATGTTGAGCTTGACCGCCACCGTCTCGCGCAGCAGCCGGGCGTCGCGATCGTTGATGTGCCGCCGGTCCTCGCGCAGGTGGAAGGTGATTCCGTCGGCGCCGCCGAGTTCCGCTTCCACCGCGGCCCAGACCGGGTCTGGCTCGTCGGTCCGCCGTGCCTGCCGCACCGTGGCGACGTGGTCGATGTTGACTCCGAGGCGTGCCATCGGATCCGTTCCGACACCCGCAGGGACCACACGTACTTTCGCCGCACCGGATGTCGGCGGCGGCCACCGGAGCCGCCTTCAGCGTCCGGCGATCGGGCAGAGCCCCCGCCCTGGTCCGCGCAACGAAGCACTCTTGGGCGGGCATTATAGAACGGATCGGGGTGGTGTAAACGAAGTCGCGGTCCGACTGCGCTGCCCTGACGCGCGGTGGCCCATCCGCAGACTCGTCATGGCTCGAACCGCCGCCGGCGTCAGATGTTCTCCCCGAAAAAGAATGCCGCCCCCATTCGGTCGGCCATGGGCTGGTTCGAGAAGATCAGCGGCAACAGAAACTGGCTGTCGGTGTTGGGTGGCCGGAGGTAGTCGGCCATTTCGATCCGCCACTGGGAATTGAAGGTCATCAGCTCATCCTGGGAGTGCACGCTGTGCAGGGCCTTCTCCGTCACCTCGACGGCGATGCGAGCGGACCACATGGCGGGGTAGATGCCTTCGTTGCTGGCCGCGGCGATAAACCGCCCGGCCTCGCCGATGAGCAGGGTGTGCTTGCCCACGTGGGTGTCCATGTCCAGGGCCGCCGCCGCGGCACTGGGCACCGGCTTGGCCCCGCCGGCCGCCGCCGACAGATCGATCGGGGACACCTGTCTCGCGTCGTGGTAAAGACGTTGACACAGCTCGATGAGCACCCGGATCGCCTCGGCGCGATCCCCGCACCAGTTGATGGTGATGCACATCCGATCCGGCAGCAGGGCGCAAAACCCGAAGCTGCCGGCCTTGTCCAGACCGAGCACGATCACCACGCGCGGCTTCGCCGGGCCGGCGCCCTTTTCCAGCGGGGCGTCGATCTGTGCCGTCCAGACGATGGTCGAGACTGGATACCGCCCGAGCCCGGCCCGCTGCAGCAGCGGTGTCTCCCGCCCCGAGGCCAGCAGCAGCAGACGGCTCTCCACCGACCGGCCATCGGACAGGGGGATGGCCACCCCGTCCTCTTGAAGCTGAAGATCCTGGGCGGCGTTGCCGTCGTACAGCGTAGCCCCCTTGGCCTGGGCCGCCGCCACCAGAGCATTGCCGAACGCCACGCGGTCGATCAGGTAGCCGGCCGGCTCGCCGAACTCCGGCCGGGCCTCTTTTACCAGATCGCCATCGAGAAAAAGCACGTCCTTGAAGGGACGGGCGAGCAGCGATTTGTCCTTTACCCCGAGGGCCTTGAGCATCGGGGCGGCCCGGGCGCTGAGCCAGCCGATGGACGTGGACTTCCGCGGAAACCCCTCGCGATCGATCAACGCGACGCGGTGTTCCTTCTCGGCAAGGAGTGCCGCCGCCGTAGCCCCCGCCGGCCCCGCTCCGATGACGGCCACGTCGAACGACTCTGCGCTCATGTCCTCGGCTCCGATGATGGGATGCCCGCGCGTCGCGGCGCCGGACGGTCGCCACAGTACACCGTGCCCGCCCCGATTCCGCAAGTCTGCGTGCCGAATCGACACGCCCGGCACGGCGGTGCTCGGCCTTGGCGCTAACACCGCTGGTCGCTCGCCCGGCCGTGCCGACGCCGTCGAGTTGAAGCCGCCCGCCCCCGCCGCTACAACCGGCGGATCGGCACAGGCACGTACGTGGCGGCGGGGATACGGCCGCCGGACTCAGGCTCTGAACCGTCCGCCGGCGGCACCGGGACCATCAGCGTGGCCACCGTCAACCTCGATCGACTCGGCAAGACCTTTCGAGCGCGGGGCGAAATGGTCTGCGCCGTCGATGACCTCAACCTCGCCATCGCGGATGAAGAGCTGCTGGTGCTGGTCGGACCGTCCGGTTGCGGAAAGACCACGACGCTTCGCATGGTCGCGGGCCTGGAGCGGCCGACCGCCGGAACGATCCGCATCGACGGCCGCGAGGTGCACGGCCTGCCCCCTCGCGACCGCGACGTCGCCATGGTCTTCCAGCGCGATTGCCTGTACCCCCATATGACCGTCCGCGAGAACCTGACCTTTGGGCTGCGTATGCGGGGGGCGGCGCCGTTGGAGATCCGCCGGCAGGTCATGGAGATCGCCCACCTGTTGGGTATTGAAACTCTGCTCGATCGCCGGCCCTCCAGCCTGTCCGGAGGGGAGGCCCGGCGCTCGGCCCTGGGCCGGGCGATGGTCCGCCGGCCCAAGCTGTTCCTGTTCGACGAACCGCTTTCCGGACTGGACGCCGTGCTGCGGGCGCGCCTGCGCGTACAGATCAAGCTCCACCAGCGCCGCCTGCACACCACCCTCCTGTACGTCACCCACGATCAGGAGGAGGCCATGGTCCTCGGCGACCGCATCGCGGTCATGCGGGCGGGCACCGTCCAGCAGTGCGGCCCGCCGCTGGAAGTGTACGATCGGCCCGCCAACCGCTTTGTGGCCGGGTTCATCGGCATGCCGCCGATGAACCTGCTGTCCGGGCGGTTGCATCGCCAGGGGTCGGCCCTGCACTTCGACGGGGGCGGCCTTTGGCTCGACTGGCCGGCGGGTCATCCCGCATTCCCGCAGGGGCCGCCGGAGGGGGAAGTGATCCTCGGCGTCCGCCCGCAACACCTCCACGTCGTGTCTTTAACGAACAGCGTGGCATCGCCTGGGCATCTGCCCGGCGCCGCCCGCACGTCCGGCCTGCGGCTGGCCTCCGTCGAATCCACCGGCGACCGGACCTGGCTGCACCTGACGACCCCTGATGGTGCCGTAATCACGGCACTCTCGCCATCGGCGGCCCCTGCGACGCACCCCGCCGTGGTCGAGGCGGAGGTCAACCCCGCGGAGCTTCATTTCTTCGTCACCGACGAGCCGGGCAAGCGCCTCTCCTGAGCCCAGCTTCGCGCTCGCGGCAGGCTCACGGCCGGGCTCAATCGGATCACCGGCCTCATCGCCGTGGCCGCCTTCCTGTCTCCACTGCGGAACAGGGTCGGGTTTTTCCTTTTTCCGGTTGACATATAGGCAATTGGCTATATACTTATAGCGTGGTTCGATGGTCATCCAGTTCGAACGTGTTCCGGGCTGTGGCCGACCCCACCCGCCGGCGGATGCTCGATCTGCTGGCCGAGCACGACCGACCGGTGACGGATCTGGTGGAGCACTTTGACATCAGTCAGCCTTCGGTGTCGGACCATCTGCGGGTTCTACGCGAGGCCGGGCTGGTGGCCGCCCGCCGCGAGGGGCGAAAGCGTGTGTATCGCCTCGACGCATCACCGCTCAAGGAACTGGCCGACTGGGTCAAAGAGTTCGAGCGCTTCTGGACTGAGAAACTGGACGGCCTGGGCCGTTACCTGCGCAAGAAACATGGACCGCCGGAGGAGAACGCCTGATGTTCGACTGCGTACGTCTCGAACGGGTCTATCCGTACGGCGCAGAGCAAGTGTGGGTGGCCCTCACCGACCGCCACGCCCTCGCCGAGTGGCTCATGCCCAACGACTTCGAACCCCGCGTGGGACACAAGTTTACCTTTCAGGTCGATCCGATGCCCGGCTGTGTCGCGGAGACTCGTTGCGAAGTCCTCGAGGTCCAAGCCCCGCGGCGATTGGTGTATTCCTGGCTCCCCGTGTTCAAAGGCGGGGTACTGCCAGCCAAACCCTCGGTAGTGACCTGGACGCTCGCCGAGGTCGCCGGAGCAACGCGGCTGACGCTGGAGCACTCCGGGCTGGAAGGCGTATTCCCGTGGTGGCAGCGGTTCATGCTCCGCTTCGGCTGGGGCACGATGGTCAAGCGGTGGATTCCGAAGTGCGCGGGCAACGTCAAGGACGGAAAGTTCATTCCGGGCGTGTTCCCCTTGAAGAAGCGGTGCTACAAGGCCGAGACGATTCCGGCAGGTTTAACCAAGTAAATCGGGCGGCGCGGATCCGGACTTGTCGGGGCCGGTCCGCCGTACCGTTGAAGAGCGAAGGGTGGGCCCGCGCATCCGCCCCCTGAACGACAGTGTCGGACGGGGGCGATGCCGCCCGGGGAGTGCAAGCCATGGGACGAATCATCGGCGGTGTCGTGGTCGGCTATGTGACCATGTTTGCGTTCGTGTTCGTGAGTTTTTCGCTCGCCTTTGTGGGCATGGGCGCCGACCGGGCCTTTCGACCGGACGTCTTCGACGTTTCGGGGCTATGGATTGGCGTCAGCTTCGTGCTCGGCGCCGTCGCCGCGATCCTGGGCGGGCGGGTTTGCGCCAAAGTGGCGCCGGCGACCAAAGCGCCGACCGCCTTAGCCGTGCTCGTTCTCTTGCTTGGATTGTTGATGGCCATCCCGGTCCTCATCGCCGAACCGGCGCCGGCAGCCCGCGCGGCCGGACTCGGGGTGATGGAGGCCATGCAACAAGCGAAACAGCCCGGGCGACGGCCCTGCTCAACCCGTTCGTCGGTGCCGCGGGCACGCTCGTCGGCGCTCGGATCGGGCGCCGCAACAAGACGCCCTGAACGCCGGGGGAGACCGACCGCGGGCAGCCGACTAGGCGGTGATTCATTGCGCTCCCGCGCCGCTGTCGGCGTTAATCTGTTGGAGCAACGCAGGAATCGCTCGGTCCAGGTTCTTGTTGTATACCTTCGCGAAAAGCCTTCCGAAGATGCCGACGCCGAAGCCGGTCGCTTCCACGACCCAGGTGAGCCTGGTCTGCTCGACATTGGTCTGTTCAAAGCGATGGTCGTAATGCACCGTCAGCCAGAGGAACCGGCCGACCCATT
>Ga0214473_10004343_pt1 | contig 17052 bp, 11 predicted proteins | sample RVTome_7_FD_203509 | JGI IMG/M metagenome (GOLD analysis project Ga0214473, IMG submission 203509) | Soil microbial communities from uranium-contaminated site in the Upper Colorado River Basin, Wyoming, United States - RVT98D197 | ecosystem: Environmental > Terrestrial > Soil > Contaminated >... | reverse complement strand
ATCGGCTCGCTTCGGCCGAACGCAAGCACTTCCAGTGGTTTGTGCTCCCTCGGAGAGGACCAGGCGAACTGACGCAGCATCTGAAGGCGCGCCGCGCGCAGCGTATCGGCGAACTGCCCGGAATGGTGGCTGCGACTGCGAACATTCCGCCGGCGGCCGAGATACCGGGTTTCCGCATCGAGCGGGTATCAGGGATCGAGCAGCAGAGGCTGTGGGCGCGTCTCGCCGCGGCCGCGTCGGGCTGGGAGGAAACCGCAGCCGCCGAATTCGAGCGGCTCGAGGCCACCTTTGACGAGGCGGTCTATGACACCAGACCCAGGTTCATCGGCTATCTCGATGACAAGCCAGTGGCCACCTCGGCGCTGGTGCTCGAGGCCGGGGCTGCGGGGCTTTACGCGGTCTCGACACTCCCCATGGCGCGCCGCCGGGGGATTGGTGCGGAAATGACGGCGGCCCCGCTGCGAATGATCGATGCAGCACGATGGCCGTTGGCGACCCTGCAATCGTCCCGGCTGGGACTACCCATCTACGAGCGGCTGGGATTTCGCCCGATCTGCACGTTTGAGCTCTACCTGCAGCGGCCGATCCACTAGAGTTGATCGCGCTGCCCATCTGTGGCATGTCCCGCCAATTCAACCTAGTCCGACCGGGCCGCTCCCGGCGGCCTCCCCGGGGACTGCTACTTGGCCCGCATCGTTGTGAAGTTCGGCGGCACGTCGGTCGCCAATGTCGAGCGCATCCGCCAGGCCGCCCGGCACGTCAAGCGCGAGGTCGACGCCGGCAATCAGGTGTCGGTCGTGGTTTCGGCCATGTCAGGCAAGACCAACGAATTGGTGGGCTGGGTCAACGAGTCGTCGCCACTGCACGACGCGCGCGAGTATGACGCGGTAGTCGCCTCGGGTGAACAGATCACCGCCGGGCTGATGGCGATTGTCCTCTCGGACATGGGAATTCCGTCCCGTTCCTTCTCAGGCTGGCAGGTGCCGATCAAGACCGACGACGCGCATGGCGCGGCGCGGATCATCGACATCGACCCGACGGAACTGAACAAGCGCATGAATGATGGCTGGGTGCCGGTCATCACCGGGTTTCAGGGCATAGCACCCTCGGGACGGATCACCACGCTCGGCAGGGGCGGCTCCGACACCAGTGCCGTCGCGGTCGCGGCGGCGGTCAAGGCCGATCGGTGCGACATCTATACCGACGTCGATGGCGTCTACACCACCGACCCACGGATCACGCCCAAGGCGCGGCGGCTGAGCAAGATATCCTTCGAGGAAATGCTCGAAATGGCTTCGCTCGGTGCCAAGGTGTTGATGATCCGATCGGTGGAACTGGCTATGGCGCAAAAGGTGCGGCTCTTGGTGCGTTCAACCTTCGATGATCCGGATGCGCCGCAGCTGGCGCCGGACGGAACGCCCGGCGTACCGGGGACTTTGGTGTGCGATGAGGATGAGATCATGGAAAAGCAGATCGTTTCGGGCGTTACGCTCGCCAGGGGCGAGGCCAAGATCACGCTTCGCGATGTCAAGGACAAGCCCGGCGTCGCCGCTGCAATCTTCGGGGCGCTGGCCGACGAATCGATCATCGTCGACATGATCGTGCAGAACGTCTCGGACGATGGCAGCCTCACCGACATCACCTTTACGGTGCCCGACAGTGAGTATGACAAGGCGGTGAGCGCCGTCGAGGCGGCCCGGGCCAATGTCGAGTTCGGCAAGATTTCCAGTTCCAAGGGCGGCGCCAAGATTTCGGTGGTCGGCGTTGGCATGCGCTCGCACGCCGGTGTCGCCGCGTCCATGTTCAAGGCGCTGGCCGACAAGGGCATCAACATCCAGCTGATCACCACATCGGAAATCAAGACCTCGGTGCTGATCGATGACGAATATGCAGAGCTTGCGGTGCGCGCCCTGCATACGTATTACGGGTTGGATAAGGAAGACGCCTGAGCGCAGAGCAGAATTTTCGCTGCAGCGCCGGCTTGAGGAGGCGGCGCGGGGCCGCTCTACGGGAAAAAATGGCCACAGCGATCAGCGGTCCGCGCGTGCTCCTGCGGCAATTGCGCGAAACCATGGCGGAGCCTTTGGCTTCGCAGGACCGCCTCGATAAGATCGTCGATCTGATCGCCGAGAACATGCATGCAGATGTGTGCTCGTTCTACGTGCTGCGCGACGACGGCGCGCTGGAGCTGTTCGCAACCCACGGGCTCAAGGCCGAGTCCGTCCACATGACCACGCTTCGGCTGGGCGAGGGCCTGGTCGGCCTGATCGCGGCCGAAGCAGAGCCCCTCAGCCTCGAGGACGCACCGGCCCATCCGAGCTTTGCCTATCGCCCCGAGACCGGCGAGGACCCTTTCAGCGCCTTTCTCGGCGTTCCGGTGCTGCGCGCCGGTCAGACGCTGGGCGTTCTCGTCGTGCAGAACCGCAATCATCGCGTCTTCGGCGAAGACGAGATCGAGGCCATGCTCACGACGGCAACGATTCTCGCCGAGATGATCGCGACGTCGGATTTCGACAGCCTGATCAAGCCCGGCCAGGATATCGACCTCCGGCGTCCACGCACCTTCAACGGCACCGGCTTTACCGATGGCATCGCCCTCGGGCAGGTGGTGCTGCACGATCCGCGTGTGGTCGTCGCCAATTTCATCGCCGAGGACACCGAGCAGGAACTGCGCCGGCTGAGTGCAGCGCTCGATACCATGCGCGTCTCCATCGACGACATGCTCAGCCACGGCGATATGCAGAGCTTTTCGGATCACCGCGAGATTCTCGAGAGCTACCGGATGTTCGCGCATGATCGCGGCTGGGTCGACCGGCTGACCGAGGCGATCGAGAACGGTCTGACGGCCGAGGCGGCGGTCGAGCGGGTGCAGAACGATACCCGCGCCCGCATGATGCGTTCGACCGATCCCTACATCAAGGATCGCCTGCACGATCTGGACGACCTCGCCAACCGGTTGCTGCGTATCCTTACCGGTGACGGCCATTCGGTGGGCATCAAGGAACTGCCTGAGAACGCCATTCTCGTCGCACGCAACATGGGGCCGGCCGAACTGCTGGAGTATGATCGCTCGCGGCTGCGCGGCATCGTGCTCGAAGAGGGGGGCGCCACCGCCCATGTGGCGATCATTGCGCGTTCGCTGGGCCTGGTTGCGGTCGGGCAGGCCGAGAACATCGTTTCCATGTGCGAGCCGGGCGACGATATCATCGTCGACGGGGCCGCCGGCACGGTGCATCTGAGGCCGACGCCCGATGTCGAACAGACCTATGTCGACAAGGTGCGGCTCACCGCCAAGCGCCGCGCCCACTACCTCGAGCTGCGCGACAAGCCCTCGGTGACTCGCGATGGCATCGAGATCACGCTTCTGCACAATTCCGGGCTGGTCGCCGATCTGCCGATGCTCAACGATACCGGGGCGGTCGGCGTTGGGCTGTTTCGCACCGAACTGCAGTTCATGATAGCCAGCAAGCTGCCGCGCCTCAGCGAGCAGGTGGAACTCTACCGCGAAGCGATCCGCCTCACGGGCGATCGGCCGATCGTTTTCCGCTTGCTCGATATTGGCGGCGACAAGGTCATTCCCTATATGCGGTCGGCGGCCGAGGAAAACCCGGCCATGGGTTGGCGCTCGCTGCGTCTGGCGCTCGATCGCCCGGGCCTGCTGCGCATCCAGATCAGGGCGTTGCTGCAGGCGGCCAACGGAGGTCCGCTCAAGATCCTGGTTCCCATGGTCACTGACGCCTGGGAGTTCAGGCAGACGCGCGTGGTAGTCGAGAAGGAACTCGAGCGTCTGCGCCATGCCGGAGAGAGGGTGCCCGAAAAGCTCGAGCTTGGGGCCATGATCGAGGTTCCTTCCCTGCTTTGGGAACTCGATCACCTGCTGCCGGAGGCCGACTTCGTCTCCATAGGCTCTAACGACCTGGTCATGTTCCTGACCGCAGCTGACCGCGCCAATCCGCGCGTTTCGAGAAGCTATGATCCCATAGCACTGCCGCGGCTCAGGGCGTTGCGCCATATCGTGGACATGGCCAAGCGCTATGGCGTGCCGCTGACCATGTGCGGGGAACTCGCCGGCAGGCCGGTGGAGGCCCTTGCGTTGATGTCGATCGGCATGACGCGGCTCTCCATGAGCCCGCCTTCGATCGGGCCGATCAAGGAGATGATCCTCGGTATCGAGCTCGAGCCGATCCGCAACTCGGTTTCGGCCGCCCTGCTCGAAGGCGCCGACGGCGTGGGCATGCGCGAGCTGTTGCTCGACTGGGCCTCCCGCCAGAATCTATCAGTTTAGAGAAATGCCTCAATGGCCGACCTTCCGCACGACAAACTCGAAGCCCTCGAAAAGCGCTTTTCCAGCGTCGAGGCTGCATTGTCTTCCGGCCCATCGGCCGAAGAATACGTGCGGCTGAGCAAGGAATATGCCGAACTCGAGCCGGTGGTGCGGCCCATTCTGAGTTACCAGAGGCTTGTCGCAGATTTTACCTCGGCCGAAGAGTTCCTCCGCTCGAGCGACCGGGAAATGGCCGCCATGGCGGAAGCGGAGATCGAAGAACTCAAGCCGCGCATCGAACAGATGGAGAGGGAGATTCGGCTATTGCTGCTCCCCAAGGACGCTGCCGATGAAAAGAGCGTCATCCTCGAAGTCCGCGGCGGCACCGGGGGAGACGAGGCGGCGTTGTTCGCTGGGGACCTCCTGCGCATGTACCAGCGCTATGCCGATCTGAGAGGTTGGAAGTTCACCCTGATGGAAGAAAGCCCCGGGGAAGTGGGTGGCTACAAGGAGGTTGTGGCGTCGATTTCGGGGAAGGGTGCCTACGCGCGCCTCAAATTCGAAAGCGGCGTGCATCGCGTGCAGCGCGTGCCGGCGACCGAAGCATCGGGCCGCATCCACACCTCGGCGGCAACGGTGGCGGTACTGCCCGAGGTCGAGGACATCGATATCGACATCAAGGCCGAAGATATCCGCATCGACACCATGCGGTCTTCCGGCGCCGGCGGCCAGCACGTCAATACGACCGATAGTGCGGTACGCATCACGCATCTGCCCTCGGGGATCGTTGTAACCAGCTCGGAAAAGAGCCAGCACCAGAACCGGGCGAATGCCATGAAGGTCCTGCGAGCCAGGCTCTACGAGGAGCAACGGCACGCCCGCGACAGCGCCCGCTCGGAGGCGCGGCGCGAGCAAGTGGGGTCCGGGGACCGGTCCGAACGTATCCGCACCTACAATTTCCCGCAGGGCCGCGTGACCGACCACCGGATCAACCTCACGCTCTATAAGCTCGACAAGGTCATTGCGGGCGAGGCGCTCGATGAGCTCATCGAAGCGCTGATCACGGAGAACCAGGCGGCGCAGCTGGCGGCAATGGAGGGGGTTTCCTGAGCAGCCTTCCGATCGGGGCAGCATGGCGGGCGGTGCGCGACCTGTTCCGACGGGCTGGAGTCGACACGCCCGAACTCGACGCACGGCTTCTGGCCGAAATCGCCTTCGGCATGGACCGGCTCGAGCTGGTCAACCGCGAGCGGGAGATTGCCGCCCCCGAGGCGCTGGTGAAGCTGCAGGCCCTTGCGACGCGCCGGTTGCGGGGCGAACCCGTCGTTCGGATCATCGGCGAGAAGGAATTCTGGGGCCTTCCCTTCACCCTCAACGAAGCGACCCTGGTACCGCGGCCGGAAACCGAGATGCTGGTGCGCAGGGGGCTGGAAATCCTGGAGGGACGCACGCACAAGCGGATACTCGACCTGGGCACTGGAACCGGCTGCATCCCCATCGCCATCCTCCGGGCAAGCCCGTCCGCAATAGCAGTCGCAACCGATCTGAGCAGCGAGGCAATCGTTGCGGCGCAGCGGAACGCCGAGCGTCACGGCGTCGCCAAGCGCTTCGATGCCCGGCACGGTTCCTGGTTCGATCCGCTGCAGGTGGGGGAGAGCTTCGATCTGATCACCTCGAACCCGCCCTATATCGAGCGCGCCGCAATCGGCAGTCTCGCGCCGGAGGTCAAGGATCATGATCCACGCTTGGCGCTGGACGGGGGGCGAGATGGTCTCGATGCCTATCGCGCGATCGTCGGGGAAGCCCTCCACTGGCTCAAACCGGGCGGTGCGCTGGTGGTGGAAATCGGTTCGATGCAGGCCGCCGCGGTACGGGCTTTGTTCCTCAAAGCGGGGTTCGCAGAGGTTGCGGTGGAAAAAGATCTGGCGGCTCTTGATCGGGTGGTTGTCGGCCACCACTTGTAGCTGCGGAAACACGACGCCGTGCTTTGCAATATTTTCCACTTGGAAAGTGAAGGCGAACCAGATAGTTTCCTCTTGCTGTCAACGGCGCAGTAGTGGCGCCAAAGGTGACGGCCACCCGCTCATCGCGATGCTGCATTTGGCAGCAGGGGTAACCGGACGAGGACCCGGTCTGTCTTGATGGGCCACAAGTGGTTCAACCGCACAGCTCTAGGCAAGAACGACTGCGACCGCTCGCGCTAACCCATTGGGGCGCCCGCGGCCTTGAAGGTCAATGTGCCAATGGCCCAAACGCCTTTTGTGCTCTTTCCCAAGGTTTTGAACGAGACGATGAGACCAAACCAACAGAATAACAAGAACCGCTCCCGCGGCCGGAACAACAATGGCGGGCGCAAGCACGTCAATCCATTGAGCCGGAACTTCGAGAGCAACGGCCCGGATGTGAAGGTGCGTGGTAACGCCGCACACGTTGCGGAAAAGTACCTGCAGCTGGCGCGCGATGCCCAGTCCGCGGGCGACTCGGTGATGGCAGAGAACTACTTGCAGCACGCCGAACACTATTTCCGCATCGTCGCTGCGGCGCAGCCGCAACAGGGAATGCAGCGTCAGGATCAATTCGGCCAGCCCAGCGACGGCGAAGATCTCGATGATGATTTCCCGCCGATGAACGACCGTTTCGCCAGCCCCGAGCCCGTTCAGCGCTTCGCGCCCCAGGCGCCCGAGCAGCAGCCTGCGCCGGCTGAAGGCGAAGCATCCGAAACGGTGGTTATCCAGGCCGTGCCGGTCGACGGCGAAGTCGCAGCCGAAGGCGGGGAACAGCGTCGCCACCGTGATCGCCGGCCCCGCCGCCGGTCGCGCGGCAATGTCGAGGGCGGCCAGGGCGGTGCGGACCCCGGCAACGCCCCGCAGCCCGATGTGGGCGAATTGCCGGCTTTCCTCACGGCGGGCCCGTCGACGACGGCGGCCGAATAGCGGGACCAGCAGCAATCACAAGTTCAAAGGTCGGGCCTCGTGCCCGGCCTTTTGTTTTGCCCAGCCGCTCCTATATCTTGCGCAGATCGGGTCGCGCCGCCGAGCGGGCGCCCGATCCTTGATCTGCGGCAAGGCGGAACGCCAGTTTCGGCACCATGCTCAAATCAACACTGGGGCGACCGGGTCCGTGCCAGGAGCGGGCGGGCCGGCGTGCAGGAAAGGAGAGTTGAATGAATATCGAGAAATATACCGAACGGGCACGCGGCTTCGTCCAGAGCGCCCAGACCCTGGCGCTAGGGCGCGGCCATCAACAATTCACGCCGTTGCATCTGCTAAAAGTCCTGCTTGAGGACGACGAGGGCATGGCCTCGGGGCTGGTCGAACGTTCGGGCGGCAATGCCAAGGTGGCGCTGGCCGAAACCGAGGCCGGCCTCAAGAAGATCCCGAGCGTTTCGGGCGACGGATCGCAGCTCTATTTGAGCCGCGAACTGGCGCGGGTATTCGATACGGCCGAAAGCGCGGCGCAGAAGGCGGGCGACAGCTTCGTCACCGTCGAACGGCTGCTGTTGGCGCTGGTGATCGAAAAAGACACCGATGCGGGCAAGATACTCTCTGCGTCCGGGGTGACGCCGCAGGCGCTCAACGAAGCGATCAACGCCATCCGCAAGGGGCGTACCGCCGATTCCGCGTCGGCCGAGAACGCCTACGATGCGCTCAAGAAATATGCCCGCGATCTCACCGCGACCGCCCGCGAGGGCAAGCTCGACCCGGTGATCGGGCGCGACGAGGAAATCCGCCGCACCATCCAGGTGCTTTCCCGCCGCACCAAGAACAATCCCGTGCTGATCGGCGCGCCCGGCGTCGGCAAGACTGCCATCGCCGAAGGCCTGGCGTTGCGCATCGTCAACGGCGATGTGCCCGAGAGCCTCAAGAACAAGTCGCTGATGGCGCTCGACATGGGCGCGCTGATCGCCGGCGCGAAATACCGCGGCGAGTTCGAGGAGCGGCTCAAGGCCGTGCTCAATGAAATCGACGCGGCCGAAGGCAAGATCATCCTCTTTATTGACGAGATGCATACCCTCGTCGGCGCCGGCAAAGCCGACGGCGCGATGGATGCCTCCAATCTGCTGAAACCGGCGCTGGCGCGCGGTACGCTTCACTGCGTCGGCGCCACGACGCTCGATGAATACCGCAAGCACGTAGAAAAAGACGCGGCGCTGGCGCGGCGCTTCCAGCCGGTCTTTGTCGATGAGCCGTCGGTCGAGGACACGATTTCTATCCTGCGCGGGCTCAAGGAGAAATACGAACTCCATCACGGCATTCGCATCTCGGATTCGGCGTTGGTTTCGGCGGCGACCCTTTCCAACCGCTACATCACCGACCGGTTCCTTCCCGACAAGGCCATCGACCTCATGGACGAGGCGGCGGCGCGGTTGCGCATGGCGGTCGACAGCAAGCCGGAAGCGCTCGATGAGCTCGACCGGCGCATCATGCAATTGAAGATCGAGCGCGAGGCGCTCAAGAAAGAGACTGACGACGCCTCCAAGACGCGGCTCGAAAGGCTCGAGAACGAGCTTGCCGACCTCGAGGAAGAGGCGCAGGCGCTCTCGGCCCGCTGGATGGCGGAAAAGGAGCGTCTCCGGGGCAGCCAGAAGATCAAGGAGGATCTCGACAAGGCGCGCACTGAGCTTGAAACGGCGCAGCGCTCGGGCGATCTCGGTCGGGCCGGTGAGCTTGCCTATGGCGTCATCCCCGATCTCGAGCGGCGCCTTAAGGCAGCCGAAGGTGGGGAAGGCAAGGCCGAGAATTCGATGGTCGAGGAAGTGGTGCACCCCACCCACATCGCCCAGGTGGTTTCGCGCTGGACCGGCATTCCCGTGGACCGGATGCTCGAGGGTGAGCGCGAGAAACTGATGCGCATGGAAGAGACGCTCGGGTCCCGCGTCATCGGCCAGGCAGAGGCGGTGGCGGCCGTGTCCAAGGCGGTCCGCCGGTCGCGGGCCGGGCTCCAGGATCCGAACCGGCCGATCGGCTCGTTCATCTTTTTGGGCCCCACCGGCGTCGGCAAGACCGAACTGACCAAGACGCTGGCGCAGTTCCTGTTCGACGACGAGACGGCGATGGTCCGGCTCGACATGTCCGAGTACATGGAAAAGCACTCCGTGGCCCGCCTGATCGGCGCGCCTCCGGGCTATGTGGGCTACGAAGAGGGTGGGGCGCTCACCGAGGCGGTGCGCCGCCGGCCCTACCAGGTGGTGCTCTTCGATGAGATCGAGAAGGCGCACCCGGACGTGTTCAACGTGCTCCTGCAGGTGCTCGACGATGGGCGGCTGACGGACGGGCAGGGGCGGACAGTCGATTTCCGCAACACGCTCATCATCCTCACCTCCAATCTGGGCTCGGAGTATCTCAGCCAGCTCAGGGATGGCGAGCCGGTGGAACTAGTGCGGGGCAAGGTGCTCGATGCCGTCAAGGCTGCGTTCCGGCCCGAGTTCCTCAACCGGATCGACGAGATACTGCTATTCCATCGCCTGGAGCGGTCCCATATGGGCGCGATCGTGGACATTCAGTTTGGGCGTCTGCAAAAGTTGCTCAAGGATCGCGACATCACGCTGGCGCTGACGCCGGAAGCCAGGGACTGGCTGGCTGTCGAAGGCTACGATCCCGCATACGGGGCGCGGCCGCTGAAGCGGGTGATGCAGCGCGAGGTGCAGGATCAGCTGGCCGACGAGATCCTGGGCGGCCGGATCGTCGACGGCATGAAGGTGATTGTGGACGTCGGCGAGGAAGGCCTGGCGCTGCGGCCCGCCGCCGAAGGCGAACCGCATATCGACGCCGCGGCCTAGGTCAGACAGAGCGTAGGAATGCAGGGCCGGTCCTTGGACCGGCCCTTTTGCTGCCCGCCCGCAAGATCATTGGCGGGCGCTTGCGAGGCGCTTCCGGATGCGCTAGACCAAGAACAAAACGAGTACATGCATGACCTTGCACAGCACCAACTACTTCGAAACACTGATCCTTGCCGCCCCCGATTGCCCGGTGGGGGAGGGCACCGTGCCGCCGAAGCCGGGAACGGTTGCAGCCATGCAATACGAAAAGCTGATCGCGGCCCCCTATTCGCGGACCAGCGATGACCTGTTGTTCGAGGTTTTCGCCGAGCGTAACGGCATTCCAGAGGCCGAGCGGGCTGCAGCGCGGGTGGCGTTCTTTTCCAAGGGGCAGCCGTGCCTGCGCAGCTCGCCGCTGGTCAAGACCTATGGCTGGGGCGTGCATCACGACAGCGCCGGGCGCGTCGCCATCTATGGGGTGGAGACGGCGCAATATCGGGATCTGATCGAGCGCAAGAGCTTGGCCAAGGTCGCCGGCATGCGTTCGCAGAGACCAGGAAAATGATGCGGAAGGCGCAGAGGTGCAACCTGTCATGACCGGCGTTTACCAGATCGACTATCTCGAGTTTCCATCCAGCGACGGCATTGCCAGCAAGACATTCTTCCAGCGGGCCTTCGGCTGGCATTTCACCGGATACGGACCGACCTATGACGCCATCGATGACGCCGGGATCGACGCCGGCATCCAGGGCGATGCTACCGAGGCCACCGCGGCGCCGCTGGCGATCGTACGCACAACGGATCTCGAGCGGGCCGAGAAGGACGTGATCGCCGCTGGTGGCGTCATCACTCGCGCCGCCTTCGACTTCCCGGGTGGGCGGCGGTTTCACTTCCGCGAGCCGGGAGGCAATGAGCTGGCGGTGTGGGTGGCGCGGGAGTAGCGGGCTTTCGTCTCTTCTGTGTGGCTCACTGGGCGGCTAAGGTGGGGCCATGAGCGAAGCAGCGACTGCCTCATCCGCGTCGGCTACCTTCTGCCCTGCGGAGCGGCGGCGATTCGTGCTGGCAGCCGCGATTCTGGCCTCCAGCATGGGGTTCATCGACGGATCGGTCATATTGATCGCGACGCCCGCCATTCGTGCCGACCTGGGCGCGACGCTCGCCGATGCGCAATGGGTCTCCAACAGCTACATGCTGTTTCTCGCCTCGTTGCTGCTGATCGGCGGGGCGGCCGGGGACAGATTCGGGCTCCGCAACATCTTCGGGCTCGGCATCGTGCTCTTCGTTGCGGCCTCGATGGTCTGCGCCGTAGCGCCCAATCCCGCCTTCCTTATCATTGTGCGCGCGGTGCAGGGGCTGGGCGCGGCCTTCATGGTCCCGGGGAGCCTTGCCATCATCGCCAAGGCCTATCCTAAGGCCGAGCGGGGCAAGGCCATCGGCATCTGGGCGGCGGCCTCATCACTGACGACGATCCTCGGCCCGATTCTGGGCGGCCTGCTCCTGACCTGGCTGGGTGACTGGAGCTGGCGGCTGGTCTTTGCCATCAATGTGCCGTTGGGCGGCGCAGCCCTGGCACTGCTCTACCTGCGGGTGCCGGCGGACAGGCAAGAGGCCGGCCGGCGCCTCGATGCGCTGGGTGGCGCGCTGGTCACCGCATCCTTGCTGCTGCTGGCGCTAGGTCTCACCGGCAGTGGGGAGAACGGCACGCCGCTCCTCTCGCAGATGCTGCTCTATTGCGGCTCCGGCCTTGTGCTGCTGGTCGCGTTCCTGGCGTGGGAGGGGCGCACCAAGGTGCCCATGCTGCCGCTGCGGTTGTTCAGGAACATCGGCTTTTCAGGCGCCCAGGGACTGACCTTCGCGCTCTACTTCTCGCTCGCGGCGGTGATGTTCTTTCTGCCGATGACGCTGATCGGGGGGTGGGGCGCCTCGGCTGCCGAAGTCTCGATCGTGCTGCTGCCGCTGGGGATCGCGCTGACGGTGCTGTCGCCTTGGGCCGGGCGCGCGGCCGACAAGGCCGGCCCCGGCCCGATGATCGCCGCTGGCTCCGCCCTCGTCGCCGTAGCCTTCGCCCTTCTCGGGCTCACCACGCCCTTGCAGAGTGTCTGGTTCGTCGTGTTCCCGCTGATGGGGCTTTTCGGCATCGGCATGGGCCTGGTCGTCTCACCACTTTCGACGGCGGTGATGACCTCGGTCGAGGACCGCGACACCGGCGTTGCTTCGGGGGTCAACAACGCGGTCGCCCGGGTCGCCGGCCTGTTCGCGGTGGCGGCGATGGGCGGGGTGGTGGCGGTCGTGTTCGAAACGAGGCTGGGCGGGTTCGCCGAGCTGCCGGTCTTTTTCGGGGTGGTCCCCGGCGAACCCCTGCCGCCCGATGTCGAGGCGGCCCGCCTCCTTGCCACCAACGCCGCCTTTGCGGCGGTCTGCTACGTCACGGCGGGCTTGTCGCTGCTTTCGGGCGTGATCGCCTGGTTCACGCTGGAGCGGCGGCTGGGCGCCAAGAAGGAGACGGCCACCTGATCGCCGCAATCGTGAAAAACACTGCACCGATCGCGTCGTGAGTTAGCCCTTGATCAGTCTGTTCCGATATTTGCTGGTGATCACTGCGCTGCTGCTGAGCCCCACCGCCCACGGTGCGGCGCAGGGGCCGCAACCGCATATGCCGCCAGTGAGTGCGCACGCCGCGATGCATCACGGTTCGGGCTTGCACTGCGGAATCGAGCAATCGTGCCCGGGCCCGGCCCAAAACGATTCGTGCTGCATCATCGGCCACTGTCTCCTCGGATTGGTGAGCGACGGCGTAGCGCCCTTCCCGGCTTTTCGGGTCGCCCGGCCGGTGCCTGCGTATGGCGCAGCCGAATTCGCCGCTCCGCGTGGCAACCTTGAGCGACCGCCGCGACTTTCCTGATTGGCGCGCGGGCCGCGGACAGATCGTCCGCGGGTTTTTCGTTCATTCAATCAGGAGACTACCAATGTCACACAAGACCACGATTTTCGCCGTGCTGACCGTGCTCATCCTCGGGGGGCAGGCCAACGCACAGGAGCACATGATGGGCGGCGCCGGCCTCCCCGAAGCCTGCAAGGCCGGCGGCGCGATGCCCAATTCCATGATGATGGAAATGCAGATGCCCGAGGGCATGGGCGCGGCCCAAAGAGCCATGGGCGTCGGCATGAATCGGATGAACGCCGACATGGCGATGGGCATGATGGCCGAAGATCCTGACGTTGCCTTCGTCTGCAGCATGATCCCGCATCACCAGGGGGCCATCGACATGGCCAAGGCCGAGCTGGAACACGGCGATGATCCATGGGCCAAGGAGATGGCACAAAAAGTGATCGCCGCTCAGGAGCAGGAGATCAAAGACATGATCGCCTGGCTGGAAAAGCAGGGGCAGTAGCTTTTGCGGGGAGCGCGCTGCGGTGCGCTCCCCACTCGGGTCGGCGGTCGCAGGCCGGCGCTAGTTCACCGAAGCGATGGTCATCGGCGCTGCGTCGCGCTCCATCAGGTCCCGGATCTGGGCGATCGCCTGCTGGAATGTCTGTTCGTACTGCGCGGACAAGGACTTGTCGCGTGGCAGCTTGACGCTCAGTGGATCGACCACGTGCCCATTGATCTTGATCTCGAAATGCAGATGCGGGCCGGTGGAGTTGCCGGTCGAGCCGACGTAGCCGATGATCTGGCCCTGCCGGACGCGGACGCCCGGCTTCATGTCATCGGCAATGCGGCTCATATGCGCGTAGCCGGTCTCGAAGCCATTGACGTGCTTGAGTTCGACCTTTTTGCCGTAGCCGGAAACCCAACCCGCTCGTTCGACGATGCCGTCGCCGGAGGCATAAATCGGGGTACCCGTGGGCGCGGCGAGGTCGACGCCGGTATGCAGGCGGCGGCTCTTGAAGATCGGGTGCACGCGCATGCCGAAGCGGGAACGCAGATTGCCGCCACCCTTGAGCGGCCGGCGGGTGAGGAAGCGCTTCCCGGTTTCGCCGGCCGGGTCGTAGAAATCGGTGGTGCCGTCCTGGGTGCGGAAGCGGAAGAGCTCGCGCATCGTAGTGCCTAGCTTGAGGCTCACATAGAGCAGTTCCTTATGGCCGTCGGCATTGGCCTGGGTCTGCAAGATCTCGATCGAATCGCCGGCGCCGATCTTCTTGGTGAGGTCGACGTCGTAGGCGAACATGGCGACGATGCGCTGCGTGGTAGCATCGTCCACGTCGTGCTTGCGCGCCGTCTCCCAGATCGAGCGGTAGATCGAGGGCAGGTTGGCGACGTTGATCTCTTCGGTATCTTCTTCTGGGAACTCGATCTCGGTGGGTGCGAGCCCCAGCACATAGGACCCCCGGTCGGTAAGCGCTGCGGTCGCCGCATGCTTGAAGACGCCACTGCTGTGGGGGAAGTAGATGCTCATCCGGTAGGGGATGAGGCTGTCGGAATTGCGCGACGGACCGAACAGTATCCTCAGGCGTGAACCCTTGGGCATGGTCATCGAGGGCAGCACGTTTTTGAGCGTGGCCGCGACCAATTCCACCATCTGCTGCGTGAAGCCGTTCTTGAGCAGTGTTTCGCCCAGCGGGCCGGTTTCCCTGATGGCCAGGATGCGCTCGGCGCGCCCAAGGCCGGCACTCTCCGCCGACGTCGTCTTGGGCAGCACGGTGACGTTTTCGGCAATGCCGGCGGCCACCCCGCCAACGGCAGCGACCTGCCCAAGCTCGCGAATCGAACCGTCGGCGGGCGCATAGGCGAGCATTTCGCCGCCTTCGTCGCCGAAGAGGTTTTCCACCGTCAGGCGAACGAACTCGGCGGCGGTCTGGTCGGAGATGGCGCGCGGCGGCACCAGCGAAATTGGCATGGCCGCCAGCTTGATCGAGACTTCGCCCTCGACCTCGGCGCCATAGATATTGGGATTGGCCAGGTTGTCGTCGCCCTCGGCGGTGACGATGGGCTGGTTGGCCTCGAGGATGGCCACCGGATCATAGGCCGGGACGTCCTCGGAGAGCGCCGTCGCCGCAGTTGCCAGCGTCGCGCGGATGCGCACGAAGGGTTGTTTGCGGATCATGTCGCGGCCGTCGACATTCTCCTTGATCGAAGCCTCGACGATTTCGAGCTCGGAGCGGGTCTGCGCTACCGGCCTCACGCGGCCGGTCTTGACCGTCGAGTCGAGGTTGGCGTCGTCCGCCTGGGTGGTGATGATCTGCAATGCCTCGTAGGCGGTGGAAAACGTGTCCTGGCCCTGGAAGGATACGTAGAGCGCGGCGCCCATCAGCATGACCGAGGTGAGCCCGGTCATCACTGTACCGGTCAGCCAGGCAAAACTCAGCTCGCGTCCATGCGGAATTTCGCCGTCGGTCGATTGCACGGTCAGTGCAGGACTGTCCTGGTAGCCGCTGGCCTTGAGCAGAGCGGCGGTGCGGTTGCGCTGTGCCGGGTTCAACCCGAAATCCTGCACTTCATATGATTGCTGCCCACCCGAAATCCCGGGCTCGTTCGGAGCCGCGGTACTGGCATGACGCGCGGACCTATGCGTGTCAATACCAACCCCACGCATCCTGATGGCCAGACATTGCGGCAAAACTTGGCCTAAGGCGCTGCCGCCTCGATCAGAATCAGAGCTACGCACCGGAATCTGGTGCCACATATGCGAAAGGGCGAGCGTCTCCAGGATCCGCTCCGAGGCAAGCGCCCGGCAAAGCCGGGGCCGGGAATGCCGCTGGCCCGGCTACGGGTGGCGCTGCCAAGGGCCACAGCGGCCCCCTTGCAATGAGCCAATCGCTCGCCGCCCCATGGGTGCGGACTACTATACGCCGGCCCGGACGAGAGATTGTCCCGGCCGGCGGCTCCCCCCGTCTATCCACCGCCAATCAGGGACATAGAGACGAACTTTCGCGTCGCGCGCGCCCGTGCTATATACGCCCGACGGCGGGCGTAGGCCCGGCGAAGTCGACGAACCGAAAAATGTCGATTTTGTCATCTTGCGCTGTTGACAGGCCAAGGACCCGCCCATATAACCCGCCCATCGCTGAGGCGGCGGCGCGGAAACGCGGTGACGAACGAAGCAAACCACTGAGAAACAAAAGAAATTTCGCTTCTCAGGTTTTCAAAATTCGAAGGTTTCGAAAGTTGAAAAAAGGGTGTTGACAGACTGAAACGTCTCGAATACAACCCGCCACGTTGACGACGCCGAGCGACATTCGCTCCCACTGTTCAGCGATCCTGAAAGGGCAGACTTGCTGCCGGGCAACCGGAAGAAAGTTCTGTTCTGTGGAATTCGGAAGCTCACGCTTCCAACGACGCCGCCCTCGAAAGAGGCAAACGGGGTCTGCTCTTTGAAATTGTGAAGATGGAAGAAAGAGAAACGTGGACGGCGAGGTTCTTGCGAACCTGCCGGATGCAAATCCGGTGTGGTTTTAATCGACTTCGATGGGTGCACGTTTCTAGAGGTACACTACCAATCACGCGTCCTTCGGGATGTAGTGACAGGTGTGTGTCCTCGTCAATGCAAACGTGCATGCGTCGACTATAGTCAGATTTCAAACTTGAGAGTTTGATCCTGGCTCAGAACGAACGCTGGCGGCAGGCTTAACACATGCAAGTCGAACGCCCCGCAAGGGGAGTGGCAGACGGGTGAGTAACGCGTGGGAACCTACCTAATAGTACGGAACAACACAGGGAAACTTGTGCTAATACCGTATACGCCCTACGGGGGAAAGATTTATCGCTATTAGATGGGCCCGCGTTGGATTAGCTAGTTGGTGGGGTAATGGCCTACCAAGGCGACGATCCATAGCTGGTCTGAGAGGATGATCAGCCACACTGGGACTGAGACACGGCCCAGACTCCTACGGGAGGCAGCAGTGGGGAATATTGGACAATGGGCGAAAGCCTGATCCAGCCATGCCGCGTGAGTGATGAAGGCCCTAGGGTTGTAAAGCTCTTTCGCCAGGGACGATAATGACGGTACCTGGATAAGAAGCCCCGGCTAACTTCGTGCCAGCAGCCGCGGTAATACGAAGGGGGCTAGCGTTGTTCGGAATCACTGGGCGT